>ERZ894236.290-NODE-290-length-68085-cov-15.7614_pt1 | contig 68085 bp, 74 predicted proteins | sample MGYA00380297_ERZ894236 | MGnify/ENA primary metagenome ERZ894236 (study PRJEB32331, sample SAMN06328420) | human gut metagenome | biome: human gut microbiome; feature: stool | host: Homo sapiens | collected 2014-08-04 ... | reverse complement strand
CCAGAAAACATTACAGCTAATTTTTTCATTTGTCAATCTTTCTTTATATTTTTTTCGATGTGGCTTTCCTGTGATTTTACGGACAATTTTTCAGACATTTTTTCAATTTCTTTTATGGTTTTCTCCTTGTTTTTGGAGGGTTTTCGTGTACCAATTGGTATATGGAAAAATACAACTGATTTTTTTCATAAATACAAGTTGTTTTTTTGATTAATTTTTGTGAAATATGTTAGTGTTTTTCTAAATCCCTCATATAAAAAGCGCCTCATTCACGAAAAACGGGGCGCTTTTTTGTTAGGTTTTCACATTAATAACCTAGTTTCGTAAAAACATTTCTCGGCTCATCCCAGATGACAAGGTCTGCTCTGCTGTCTGAGTGATGATGCTCTTTATGAATGATGACCAGATTCGTTCCATCAAAGTATTTGATATACTTGGAAAACACCTCGGAATCCAGTGTCGTTCCAAGAAGGATCAGGGTATCCGCGTTCTCAATCTCCCAGGTTGCCCTTGTCATGAGCTGGCTGTCCATCATTTCGCCAAAGAGAGCCACCTGCGGGCGGATGACACGGCTGCAGTCCTCACACAGCGGTACTTTTTTGGACGCTCTTATATATTCCAGCGGATATTTCCTTCCGCAGTGAGGGCAGATATTCTCATGGATGCTTCCGTGCAGGTTGATCACATTGCGGCAGCCTGCCTTCTGGGGATATCCGTAAATATTCCCGGTAATGATACACTTCAGCTTTCCCTTCTGCTCCATCCTGGCTGCCACACGGAACGTGTCGCTGGTGTCCACATCCCCCTGGAGAACTTCGTCGCGGTAAAATTTGAAAAACTCCGCCGGCCTGTTGTTGTAGTACACACTGGTAAATATATCCTCCGGTGACACACCGTATGTCTTCTCGATCTCATACGCTTTCTCCGGTGTCTTCATTCCCATGTATCCGCACTCTGCCATCATGCCGGAACCGCTTAAAATGACTGTATAGGCGCTGGCATCAAGGATTGCCCTCAGCCTTTCAATCTTTTTTTCCTCTTCCATAAATCTTTCCTCCTCCCGGCCATTTCTTATGTTTATATTTTACCATTTTTCTCTGTTTTTATAAAGGCTTTTTTCTTATGTAACCAGGTCACCAACAAAACCTGTGTCTTTTGGTAAAATTTATGATAAGATAAGAGTAGAAAGAAAGGAAGTGCCTGAATATATGGAAAAACTGATTATCGCCGGCGCAGGACCTGCCGGAATCTCCGCTGCTCTGTACGCAGTCCGCTCCGGCATCACGCCGCTTATCATACACAAAGGTATCGGTGCTCTGGAAAAGGCAGCGAAGATTGAAAATTATTACGGACTGCCTGACCCTGTTTCCGGACAGGAGCTGTATGAGAACGGTCTGAAGCAGATCAAAGCCCTGGGAGTCCCTGTCGTGGAGGATGAAATGCTGTCTGTGGAATACGACGGCGATTACACGATTCACACCATCACGTCCACCTATCAGACCAAGGCATTGATCCTGGCAACGGGAACCAAAAGGAACACGCTTGCCCTTAAGGAAGCCCGCAGATATGAAGGCAGCGGTATCAGTTACTGTGCCATCTGCGACGGTTTTTTCTACCGCCAGAAGGATGTGGCAGTGATCGGCAACGGAGAATACGCCCTGCATGAGGCAAAGGTGTTAGAACCCATGGCGGCCAAAGTCACAATCCTCACCAACGGCATGGAACCCACTTTTGAAAAAGAAGCGCTGGGAACCATCCAGGTTGAGACAAGGAAGATCATTTCCGCCGGAGGAGAGCCCACCTTAAAATGGCTGGAACTGGAGGATCACGAAAAATTTCCGCTGGACGGACTTTTCGTGGCGCTCGGAACCGCAGGAAGCACAGATATTGCAAGAAAACTGGGCTTGATGATAGAAAACAATCATATCATGATAGAGACAGACACCAGCACTGCCCTTCCCGGACTTTTTGCAGCAGGAGACTGCACAGGCGGCCTTCTTCAGGTATCAAAAGCCGTCTATGAAGGAGCCCTTGCGGGAACAAAAGCTGTGAAGTATTTAAAAAAGCTTCCGGAAGCAGTGTGACACAGTCACAGAAAAGCGGGCCTGCATCTGATAGAATAGGCTCATAAAGATGAGAAACCAAAAATTTATGATAAAAATAAGGAGTGTATAATTATGGCAATGGTATTTGATGAGAAAAACTTTAAAAGTGAGGTATTGGATTCTGTTGTTCCTGTAATGGTAGATTTCTGGGCAACCTGGTGTATGCCCTGCCGCATGCTGGGGCCGGTTATTGAGGAGATCGCCGAGGAATCCAAAGGCGCGTATAAAGTAGGCAAAGTAAATGTGGATGAGAATCCGGGTCTGGCTTCCTCCTACGGCGTTATGAACATTCCCACGGTTCTGGTGTTCAAGAATGGAAAGGTTGTGGAAAAATCTGTGGGAGTTGTTCCAAAAGGGCAGCTTTTGAATCTTCTGAAATAAAAACAGAGATGGATGGATAAAAGGGTGCGGCTTCCTGCCGCACCCTTTTCCGTCATGCCTGCCTTACGGCAGCAGCTCATAAAGGCTGCTTTTATTTTCAATCTTGATTCCGCCGCGGAACAGGGATATATCCCCCTTTTTTACCATCTGTTTCAGGGTTCTGCTCACCGCTTCCCTGGCACTGCCGATGGCTTTTGCGATTTCCTCATGGGTCATACGGATGCTGTCATCCTTCCTCTGTGCGGATTCGTCGATGAGAAAAGCGGCGATCCTCTGAGTCAGACTTAAAAACAGCATCTGCTGCAGAGCCTCCACAACGCTTGAAAAACGCTCCGTTGCGATCTTGTAGGCATAATTCTCCACATAGATATTGTCCACCGCAAGAGCGGAAAATACAGGTGCCGGTATCAGCAGAACATCACAGTCCGCCTCTGCCTCTATCTCCACATCAAAGGTGATGGCTGACAGGGCACAGGAAGCTGTGAGCACACAGGTATCCCCTTCCCTGATCCGGTATATGGTCACCTCTTTGCCCTCGTCAGACAGGAGATACGCACGGATAACGCCCTTTAAAATAAATACGGTTCCCAGGCATTCCCTGGTGGGTGAATAGATCAGGCTTCCCGCCGGATAGTGCACTTCTCTGGAATCCCGGCACACCCTCTCCTGCTGCTCTTTTGTCAAATGTTCCCAGAAAGGTGTCTGCACCAGAACTTCTTTTATTCTATCTTCCATTTTTGTATCCTTCCCTTGCAATTCCATTTTTTAGCCCTTACAATAAGATATGCATGTGAAATATGAAAAAAGGAGAAAATTCCTTTATGAGACAAAAGAAACTTTCTGATTACCTGCTGCGCTTTGCCGTTCTTCTGGCCGTCATACTCCTCGTCCTCCGGCTGACCTGCCCTTCCCAAACGCGGATCGCCTGTGTGGGGGACAGCATAACCTACGGCGCCACGATCCGGGACAAAAGCCACGACAGTTATCCCGCACAGCTTGGAACTATGCTCGGCCGGAAATATTCCGTAAAAAATTTCGGTGCCAGCGGATACACGCTTCAGGAAAGCTGTGACAGACCTTATACGAGCCACAAGCGGTACAAAAAAAGCCTGGACTTCAAACCGGATGTGGTGCTGATCATGCTGGGGACCAACGATACAAAGCCCTATAACTGGATCAGCACAGAGGCATTTCAGGATGATTACCGGCAGTTGATCCTCTCCTACCAGGAGCTGCCATCCAGACCGGATGTCATTCTCATGACGCCTGCCTCTGTATTCCCGGAGAATTTCAATCCTGCAAAGCCCTATAAGATACGGGCCGGCGTAGCCGGCGAAGCAGCAAAAGCAGTCCGTGAGCTCGCCAAGGAACTGGGACTGCCTTTTATCGATATTCATGAGGTGACTGCCAGCCACCCCGAATTTTTCCTCCAGGACGGTGTCCATCCCAACGAATTGGGAGCCAAAGCCATTGCCCGGACTGTCTATGAGGCCCTGAAGGATTGGGGGTACTAAGCTTTCCCTCTCTTTTCATCAATATACCACATATCAGGAAGTTATTCCAGTACAGAATATTTTAACCAGTCTGCCGGCACTACTTTTTCATACGGTCAGCGCAGTCAATACGCAGACCTGTCTGAACTGTTACGTTTTGCCATCTCTGTGCGGATCACCGGCAATTCTTTGTCCAGGCGGTAAAACAGCATAAGTACAGAGCACAGGGCCACACAGATAACGGGAATCCAGTTGTAGCAAAAGCTGATCGCGCTCTGTGCACCTGCTGACTGCACGGCTTTTGCCGCATCGAATCCGCCTGCCGCAAGAATCCAACCCATAACTGCCTGTCCAAGACCGAGTCCCAGCTTCTGGGCTGTGCTGACGCCTGCATTGCCCATTCCCACAGCCACAACACCGGTCTTCCACTCTCCGTATTCAATCGTATCTGACACCATTCCAAAGGCCATACCGCCAGCAGCCCCTAACCCCACGCCTTTTACTGCGTTAAAGAAAATAAGTAACGGAAGGTTTGTACCGCACAGGCCTGTGCCCGCGAATCCCGCCATCATAGCAATATGACCGACCTGATAGGTTCTGTGTTTTCCGAATTTCTTCATGAATGCCGGTGTGAGGAACATGATGCCGAACTGTGCGATGGACAGCGCGTTGTTGATCGGGGTGTAGAAGCCTATATCCCCGAGAACATACTGCGCATAGTAGGCTGCCGCCACTGCGTACATGACAATGACAAAGAAAATCAGGAACATGCAGACTGTCATCAGAACCCAGTATTTATTTTGGAACAGGGATTTTACGGCTTTCCTTGCAGGTACGGATTTTTCTTCTTTTTCCCCTTCTGACTGTTTTTCCATGTTTTTTACGCGTTCCTTTGTTCCGAAGAAACAGAGGATACTGGCAGCAATGACAATTATGCCTACAATCATAAAGGCTTTTGTCCATGCTTTCTGTGTGTAGATATCACCGTCTCCGAATTTGTTCAGCCAAGTGAGGAAGAAGGTGTTCATGGTGATGTTCGCCAGTGTCTGGAAAATCATGTTCATGTTGCCCAGCAGACCACGGTCAAAGTCATTCTGGGTCATAAGGTAATTCATGGAAGTATACGGTACATACATAGCTGTGTAGAATACGGCGTTTACCAGATTATACATGATAAATATGTAGACGTATTTTATAAATCCGGTCATAGATGCCGGAATACAGAACAGCAGCAGTGTGGAAACTGCCAGCGGAATACACATGCGCACCAGCCAGATCCTGGCCTTGCCGTGTTTGGATTTGGTGTGGTCCACGATTCCGCCCATGATCAGATCGCTGATACCGTCAAATACTTTTGACAGGGCAATGATCGTGCCTGCCACACCTGCATCCACGAAGGATACATTGGTCAGATAGATCATAAAGAAGGCTGACATGATGCCGTTTACCCACGCCATACCATAGTTGCCGATACCGTAGCCGATGCGTTCGCTCCAGCCTAATTTTGCTTTGGGGTCATTATGTTTTGATGCATAACTAAACATTTTCTTCTCTCCTTTTCAGGGCAGTGTTTGGTCTTTACTGCCTCAGTTGTAACGCTTCAGCCACGTTACCCTCAGTTTTCATAAAACCGCATGTCCTTCCAGAGTTCCATAAGCTTACTGAAATCCCGTATTTCTGTCCTGCTCACTCTGTCAAAGACACGGACCGGGGTGTGATATCCCGTGTATTTTGGCCAGTTCTCTTTATCGGGTTCCCCTGTTTTTATAAACCGGACCCAGGAACTGTGCATAGCTTCTATCAGCGTATCTGCGGTTTCCTCCGTTTCCCCGTCAAAGATAAATCTGCTGAAGGCAAATTCTTTGTCGGCGAACATACAGGGAAGTTCATAAGCGTGGGAGGCTCCCATCCCTGTACTTTTCCCGGATCTTGAAACAAATTCAAAGCTATACAGCCACACATCCCCGTATGCTTTCTGGGCCTGCGCTGCCTTCAGGGAAGGCATACGAAAAGCGTAGTCTGTGGCGAAATTTATAAATGGTTTTAACTGTTCCGCCGGGACTTCTCTTTGTCTGTCTGATACTTCTTTCAGCTTCTGTTCTTCCGGGGAAGGCTGGTAATAACGGATCATTTCCGGAAGCGCGGCGGCATGTCCGTTCTTTTCAAACATAGCAGCAGTCATGGCCCAGTTGTTTGGAAACCCCGTCTTTTCCGGATGGACGAACAGGGTTCCCTCATGCTTGTTGGTACCGATGAGAAGCTTTACTCCCTCTGCGCTGCCGTTGCGGATGGCATCAATGGGGCGTACGGGAAGCAGATCGTCCTGTATGGGGCCGGGAAGAAAGATTCCCGGGTTTTTGTACTGGTGCTTTTCTGCCACATAAGTATTGCCTTTCTGCAATTCAAAGGGATTTATCGTTCTGAGCTTCTGCAGATCCCCCACGTTCCACCCCATGCCTTCCAGAAACAGATCTATATTCTCTCCGGCTGTCCTGTGGGTGGCAATACAGTTCGGCAGGGGGCTTTGTGCGATTGCCTGGCTGAACATACCTTTTACGGCGGGAGCTGCCAGCATATTGACCACAGAGGCTCCGCCGGCTGATTCTCCGGCTATGGTGATGCGGCCGGGGTCGCCGCCGAAGGCTTTTATATTTTCATGGATCCAGGTTATGGCAAGGATCTGGTCAGATACACCGCAGTTACTCTCAAAATCTTCGCAGCCGGGGTATGTGGTAAAGTCATAAAATCCGAGTACATTTAAACGATACTGAACGGAGACAAAGACAATACCTTTTTCCGCAAATGAGACACCGCTGTAAAGGGGAACGGACGCTGATCCCGTATTGTATCCGCCGCCGTGTATCCACACAAGAACCGGCAGATCCTTTCCCTCCATGGGGCGTCTTATGTTCAGGGTAAGGCAGTCTTCGCTGCCTTTTAACTGTCCTTCGTCCAGTTGGACAGCTTCTTTTCCATAGTCTCCGGCATCATAAATCCCTTGCCATGGAGCCACAGGCTGTGCTCTTTTAAAGCGCAGGCTGCCAACGGGAGGCTGTGCAAATGGGATGCCCAGATATTCTACCAGATTGTTTCTCAGATAGCCTTTTACTTTCCCGGATGTTGTATTTACCACGTATTCTTTCATTGCGGTTTCCTCATGATTTCTTCCTTAAAAGTGCCACTTTTTTCCCTGCTGCAGCTAGGTCTTCGTTACCGCCCGCTGCCTCCTGTAAGACATATGCCTTTAATCTTGGTCTGCAGTTCTTATGGGGTTCCTCGAAAAATCCGAAGTACACTTCTGCCCGGCCGCCGATCTGGTTTTTCTCTATGCCCTGCTTTTCCAGCATTCCTGTCTCGGTCAGCAGCCGGAAATTATAGATAGTCCGGACATAAGGGAGTTCTCCCGCAAGCTGCAGCAATTTACGCGTATATTCAGCCTGCATTTTTTCAAGCTTGGGATCTCCGCAGTCTGTAAAACCTGTTTCCGTTAGGATGACCTGTTTCTCTGCATCACCGTATTTGCACATGACACGGTATGCTGCGTCGTTATAATCCTTCCACAGATGGTCCGGTTCCTCAATGTGCAGGAACAGATCCGCCTCTCTTTTATCCTGGCAGGTACTCATCTGATAGGGGTGCCATGCCACCAGGTCAAAGTAATCATCCGGGTCTGTGGACCAGAATTTTCCTGACCGGATGCGGCTGTAAATCTTGTCCAGAGTCCACGCGATTCCATACATGGGCGGCAGGAAGTACGGCAGATTTCCTCCCAGCCAGGGCGTGCTCAGCGCCGGGGAAAAGGAAACAACTTTTGCATTGGGGTTCGCTCTTCTGATGCCCTTTGCGGCAAAATACATGAGGTCAACCGCTATGTCCAGCTTCTCCTCCGGGCTAAACGGCTCTGACATATCGCTGTCAAGAAATCCGTCAGGCTGCAGAAACGCATTGATGTTCCACTCATTTCCTACCTCCCACTGGGACACCTGGGGAAACAGGGATACCATGGTAAACCAGGACTGCTCCAGCATCTCAAGTGTCTGACGGTAAAGACTGCCTTTTGTCAAATCTCTCCTTGGAACTGCATGCCCTGTATGCTGAATACATCCCTCCGGCAGAAACCACTCGTGGCTCATGCCCGTCACTTCCAGATCCAGCTCTACTGCCCTGTCCAAAAGCTCTGTATGAGCGGAAACGGCCTCCTCATCAGGTGTAAGAGGGTCCTTCAGAATCTCTGTCAGATGCATCCAGGAACGGTATGCCGTACATCCCAATGCCTTTACCAAATCCAGATATTCTGCTGCCGGTACATGGGTATCCCGCTCCCGCTGGATCAGCGGTTCCCCGATTCCGTAAAAACGTTCTGAAATCATGTGCTTTCTCCTTTGATTGTCTTGTGTTTTGATGTATTTATAATAGCAGTGGACGGGAAATTGATATACTGTTATTTTGTTGTTTTTGTAATTATTTTGTTGCAATAATGATGTTGTGTGGGGATGGGGAAAGGAGGGAGGGAGCGTTTGGGGATGGGCGGAAAATATATCATTATCTGGTAAAATAATAAAACCCCTTTTGCATACAGACTGCTACTTTGGTGTTACAGCCTGTATGTAAAAGGGGTTGTGTAATGATTTTATTTTTGTTTTAATTCACATTCGGTAATTTCACAGCGTACGATTTATCTGATATATGGATACGTGGCTTGCTCTCATGTCCGTGTGGGATACAGTTTCTCCCTGTCCGTCACTGCCGCTGAGTTTGTTTTGGCGATTCATGCCTCCGCCTATAAAGGTGAGGAAATTTTCACACAGGCGCAGGCAGCACCTCTATATCTTCCGGTACCGTATACTCCACTTTAAAGTTCCCATGTTCCAATTTCCATGACACCTGTATATCACCCACCGGTGTTTTTACTTTCCCTGACGCATGTGTCAGATATCCCGCTGTGGGAGCAATGCGGACTTTTCGGAATCCGGGTTTTGCGGGGCGTACCCCAAGCGTGACGCAGGGCAGTTCATATAAAATAAGAGCACCCCATCCGTGGCATTCACTCCTGGCATATGCCTCTGCTTCCACACAGGTCGTGCAATGATTTCTCACCATGTTTCTCCATATCTCCCAATACTGGTTTGTATATTGATACAGTCCTGTCTTTTCCAGCGCACGGAAGAGATAAAAACACATGGCAACGGTACACTGGGTATACTTCTTATTTTTTATGGTTTCCAACAGATTCCCGGTCCCGGTAAGTGTATCTACAGTATCTGTCAAAACCGCAAACACCTGGCAGTGCTGACTGTATTCCTCGACTCCGGGGCCGTCCTGAAGCATACTATTTTTCCCTGTACAATAGGTTCTGACAGCATTCCTGACTTTTTCCGCCTTTTCCGAAAATCTATGCGCCTCTTCCCTTCGGTCCAAAAATAACGCCAGTTTTGCAGCGTGCTGAAGGCCGTAAATATATAATAGACTTTCCATTGTGATTGGTCCATTCACCCCGGCCGGAGGCATTCCTGTGGTGTCGTTCCACTCCTCTGCCCAATCAATAAAAGACCAGAAGGGAGTCTCCATATTCATTCCGCCGATTTTCCCCACATATCCCTGCGGGGTCAGATTTCTATCAAAAAAGTTTAAAATCTGATGAATTGCCGGCATGTGTTCCTCTATCAACTTTTTGTCACCGAAATACATCATGTGGTCATAGACCATCAATATATAATAAACGGAAAATCCCGGAATCACATTGGGATTGCAGTTCGGATAGCAGCAGTTCAGCAAACCGTCATACCGCTGGGAACGTTTTAAATCGTCCAGACATTTCCTGGCCAGTCTGTCATCCGCACTGACTGCATATGTGTAGAGAATCTGCTGCCTTGCATCCATTATATACTGGAGCTGCTCATAAAAAGGACAATCCTCGTAGCTTTCATGCATACACCGTCTCAGAGTTCTTTCGCTGATATCCCAAATGTCTGCTAAAGTGTTATCGGAGGTTGTAACCTCTGTCTGCACCTGCAGAGGGTATCCTGTTTCTTCGTAATGCATGCTGCAGAGTGTAAGCGGTTCCTGTCCTGTAATGATGTGCAGCCGTATAAAACGGAAGGTACGGAACCAATAAGGTTCATAAGTTTCCGGCATTTCCGGACTGCCAAATCCCCCCACAGAATATGTGTCTTCATAGCCCTGCAGATGGCCGTTCATGTTATCTGCTCGGTCTCTTTTTACCGGAATTTTTTCCGGTCCTGTAAAACCATTTTGGACGTAAGCTTCCGAATAGAGGAATTGCACTTTGGATCCTTTTCCGTGACAAAATTCTGTTTTCAGATATCCTGTCATTTCTTCTCCTGCGTCAAGTTCTATAATTTCTTCGGTTTCTGCAGGGAATTTTAAAGTTTTTTTCCCATTTATAAAATCTGCCCAATCCTGACCGGTATATCCGGATTTTTTAACATCCATAACACCGGAAAACTGACGCTCTTTCCGGTACATAAAAGGGATAGTCCGGGGATATAAATTACCCGGGCTGATGGCTTTTGAAATCTGTTTATTGATATACGGTCTTGCCGCATCCCATAGGCTGTCATCATAGGTATCTGTCTTCCAGCCGAAGAGTTCCGGATTTCCTATGGCATTTTCATGTATGATCAGGGGAGCAAAACGTTCCTCTTCCCGAATAAATAAGACGGAATCATCTTTTTTGCATTTCCAGGATGCGTCGGCGGACAACACATATTGTTTTCCGCTGAAAGTCCGTATTTCCCCTTTCACGTAAAGGCCCGGTACCGGTGTACGGAATATTCCGTGATTACCTTTTTCCGGGTCCTGAGGATAGCGGAGAACAGAGACTGCGATTACATTTATACCATCTTTCAGATATGGCATTATGTCAATGGTATCATAAAACCATATCTGCAGATCGCCTCTGGAAGGTCCTGCTTCTATGAATTTTCCATTGATATATAGTTTATAGCGAGTGTCTGCGGATATGTGCAGGGCTGCTTCCTTTATTTTTCCGTCTATGTCTATTGATTTGCGAAAAAACACGATTCGCGGCTTTTCCTTGTCTTCCGAATTCCAGGACGGGCACCAGATCCAGTTTGAATCATACAGATATTCCATGACAAACTCCTTTAGATAGTGTGATCACCGGCAGATTAGCTAATGTCTTTCTGCCTGTGATTATTCCTGTTTTGTTGATGGGAATGGGTCTGTAATATTGGGGAATATAGGTATGTATGGATTGCCGTTCCCACCGCTTCTGTTCCGTTTTTTGAAGATTCGTCGCTCCACTCGTGGTTGTCATTCCACTCATAGTGGCAGCGAATCCTCAGTTATTTTGTTGAAGATATCTTAACAGGAATCTGCAAATGGATATATCTGTATTTTGTTCTTTTTGATTTTATTTTGTTCCTATTTACTGGTGCTGTCTTTCTTTTGTTCTTTTTGCTATTCCTACGTTCTTTTGTTATTCCTCATATTTTATACAATTTTGTTTTTTCTATTTTTCTTCCAAAAATTCTGTTGGTTTATAGGATTCCCGGTACTGTCTTGGTGTCATGTTCTTTTTCGCTTTGAAAATTTTTCCAAAGTAACTTTGTGACGGAAAATTGACGTACTCTGCTATTCTTGGAATCGATTCCTCTGAATAAATCAAAAGGTTTGCAGCACGTTCAATTCTTATATCGTTCACATAGTCCTGGATACATATGCCTGTCTCTCTTTTGAAAATTCGTGATAAATAACTGCTGCTGATTCCCAGCTTACCTGCAATATCATCCAGATATACTTTTTCTTTGAAATGCTTCTTTACATAATCCTTACACTGCTCTGTATAACTGGAAGTATGGCGCTTAGTCTTCAGCTCACAGACACGTTTTGTAAGTTCCTCTATGGCATGATTCCGATAGGCAAGAATCTGCATTATATCTTTACATTCTGACCCTTTATTAATGTAATACCCGCTCATGCGATAAGCCGCATATGGCATTAATCCGCCCTCAATCGCCGCGCGAGCACACAAAGTCACACCTACAACCAGCATATTCCGCCAATGGGTCAGCTCACTGGCTCCCAGTTTTCCGACTTCCGCATCCATATCTTTTGACAAACGGACTGCCTCTTCCACATTCCCCTCACGCACCATATCCAGAAGTTTCCTCTCTTCCTGATAGGAATGGCGGTAAAAGTCTTCTTCCTCAGACTTTAAGGTAAACAAAATCTGCTCTTCCGTTTCTTGTTCTTTCGTGACCGGAACCAGATGATTGGCATCCAACAGCTGCTGATCCGTGTATTCTGCATCGCACACAATTTTTGCAAGTATGCAGACTGTCTGAAGTATTTCAGTAACCGTAAACTGGCGAAGGTTCTTCTCTGCATCTTCCGGGATACCATATGCGCGATAGAACTTGTGTCTTTCGATTTTATTAAAGAAAACCGTGCACATTGGGCCAGCCAGATAGTACGCATCTGGTGCCTTGATACAAACAAAATAGGCCTGGTAATCGTCTTTACAGATGTATGGACCTGTTTGTTTTTCTGCATTTTCTGCCAGGAAACACTGCAGTTCTGCGCAATGGTGTAAAGGATTGTGAGCAGAATTTTTCTGATATGAAATGATGTTGTTATCTTTTAAAGAAAATATACCAATGCCCTGCAGCTCTGACAGGTGTGTTAACAGGTATCGGGATTGTGGCGTTTGGCTTTTCTGCATTGTTTCAAACCTTCTTTGCTGTTTTTTGGCTGATGGCTTTTTCTGCTGCCTGCAGCTGGATCAGATTTTTTTCTGACGCCGCAAAGTCTCCAGAAAGGCCCGGCAGCCTTCTACAATATCGGAATATGTTGTTTCAAAATCCCCTGTATACCATGGGTCTGCGATGTCTCTGGGATGCTCGGAAAAATCCAGCAGGCGGCAGATCTTATGTTCCGGATCGTGGCCTGCAATGCGGTTCATGTTACGGATATTCCACGCATCCATGCCTATGAGGTAATCATATTTTGCGTAATCTGATTTTTTCATCTGCACCGCGTATTTTCCCGCTGTGGAAATGCCTACTTCACGAAGTTTGTTCCGGGTTCCGTGGTGTACGGGATTGCCGATTTCTTCTGTGCTGGTGGCAGCGGATGCGATGTAAAAACTGTTGGATAGGTTTTCTTTTTGGGTTATGTCTTTTAGGACAAATTCGGCCATGGGGGAACGGCAGATGTTGCCGTGGCAGACGAATAGTACTTTTATCATTTTTCTATAACTCCTTATAGGGTCTGTATTTCTTCTCAAACGCTTGATTTTACAGGATTTCTGGTCTAATCCGAAGTCCTCGTTTTTCAGAGTATTTTCTCAAATTGCTTCATGTTTTTCTTTCTCTCTCAGCGAAAGTTCCCGCTTTTTACCTTTGGGGGTTGGGTCATTCCTGTCTAAACGCCAACTATAAACATTTTTCTCTTTTCCGTCCTCATCAATATAACGGAACCGATACCTCCCGTCTGTACGCTGGTACTCACCCTCACGCAAAATCCGATTGCGGTTATCTCGTCTTTTCTCACTCATCGAATCTCTCCTTTCAAAAAAAGGAGAGCCAGACTTGCAAGATTATTGTACCACAAGTTTGACCCTCCGTATAGTTTTATCATAGGATATCAGCAATCTGCCATTCTCTTTTTTCAGAAACTTTTTATACTGCAGTTGCCTGATCCAGATACCGTTCAAATTTCTGTCTTTTTATCAATGCTCTGTTTCCGTTCCTCACATAGAAATCTTCATTGGGATGTTCGTCAATGAGCATTCTCAGCTTGCCTTCTCCAATATGATAATATCCGGCAGCTTCTTCAATGGTCAGCGTATATCTACACCAAACTGGAATATCTGCATAATTTTTTTCATTTTATGTCAGTATTTTCGCAAGAAATTCCTTCGTCCGTTCATTCTCTGGCCGCCCAAATAGTTCTCTTGGCGGCCGGTCCTCCAGAATCACGCCGTGATCAATGAACAACACCCTATCACTTACTTCTCTGGCAAATCCCATTTCATGTGTTACAACAATCATCGTCATTCCGCCTTCTGCCAGTTCTTTCATAACGTGAAGTACCTCCCCGACCATCTCCGGATCGAGAGCAGAAGTCGGCTCGTCAAAGAGCAGGACTTTTGGATTCATTGCCAGCGCACGTGCAATGGCCACGCGCTGTTTCTGTCCGCCTTGGACTCTAAACCGACCTGCCTCAGCAATTTCAATGCTTTCCCGGAGCTTTCCTCCTCGGACAGTCCCAGTACTCGCATCGGAGCCAGCATAATATTACGTTTTACTGTCATATTAGGAAAGAGGTTAAAATGCTGGAATACCATTCCCACTTCCTTGCGGTAATCATCAATCTTCAGTCCCGAATCCAGGATATCCCTGCCGTCCACTTCTATACTTCCGCCGTCAGGCTGTTCTAGGAGATTGATGCATCTCAGGAAGGTGGATTTTCCTGATCCGGACGGTCCGATCACGCAGACACACTCGCCTTTTCTGATTTCCGTACTGATATCTTTCAGTACCCGTACCTGCCCGAAACTTTTCTGCAGATGTCTGATCTTAATCACTGTCTCTCAGCCTCCTTTCAAACTTCCCGAGCAGGATTGTCAGAAGTTTTACAATAGCATAATAAATCACTCCTGCGGCGACAAGCGGAATAAACATCTGATATGTTCTGGAGGACACATAGCTAGCCGCTTTCGTAAGATCCAGAATACCCACATAGCCAAGAATAGACGTCTCTTTGATCAGCTGGACAAATTCATTTCCGAGTGCCGGGAGGATATTTTTCACTGCCTGGGGCAGGATTACAAATGACATAGTATCCGTATATGACATTCCAAGCGATCTGCCTGCCTCTGTCTGTCCTTGATCCACAGCAAGAATACCGCCGCGGATCACCTCGGAAACATAAGCTCCGCTGTTAATCCCGAAGCTGACCACGGCCGCCACATATCCCAGTCGGCTGTGGAACACTGCAAAATAAATAATCATCAGCTGCAGCACAGACGGAGTTCCGCGGATAATGTCCACATACAACGCCGCAATGCCTGCCACGATACTCTTTCGTTTCATCCGGTCGGCTCGAAGTCTCACAATCGCTACAAACAGACCGATCAAAGTCCCAACCAATGTGGAAAGTATTGAGATCAGAATCGTAATCTCCACACCACTCACATAATACTGCCAGCGGTTTTCATCTAGGAAAATAAATTTCAGTTTTCCCAGGAAACCCTGCTCTTCATCTGCGGCAGCCGTATCTTCTCCCTCACCGGAGAAATATTTTTCATACAGTTCATCATATGTGCCGTTTTCTCTTACCTTAGCCAGCCCTTCGTTAATCAGTTCAGTAAGTACGGTATTCCCTTTCTGGATGCAGAATACCGTATCTTCTTCTGTCCCCGGCACCTCCGTATATGTAATACCGGTCATCTGGTCGCAGTAAATCTCGGCCATGATTGTATCTATCACGACTGCGTCCGCTCCCTGGTTCATCAGTTCCATAACTGCGCTGGACGCCGTCTTAAAACGTTTCACATCAGCATCTTCCACCATACCGTAATCTGTATTTTCACCAGATACGATCAGATCACTCATAGAACCTTCCAGAACTGCCACTGTCTTTCCTGTCAGATCCGCGAATTCGGTAATGTCTGCACTTTCATTGCAGATGATACTCTGGGAACCGGTATAGTAAACATCTGAAAAATTTACACTTCTCTCCCGTTCCTCCGTCGGTCCCACCGCAGCTGCGATAATCTGTATATCTCCTGCTTCCATTGATCCCATCAGCGAATCAAATGGCAGGTCGTTCCAGACCAGTTCAATCCCCTGTACCTCAGCAATGGCTTCAAGCAGGTCATAATCAAATCCTGTCAGTTCTCCGTCACTGTCCCGGTATTCAAAAGGTGAATACTCGGCATTTGTTCCCACCACGATTTCTTTCGTCTGCTCCGCCGCATTCAGAGTAAACATCCCGTCTGCGGGCAGTAAAACTGCGGAGCCGGCAATTGTCAGAGCTGTCAGAAGCAGGAACAGGATTCCTCTCTTTTTCTTTATAATCAATCTCATATTTGCTTCCTTTTCTCTTTGCTGCCCTGCCGGATCACAGGGCGGATTCTGTTTCTCAGTTTCAGATAATATATGGCTCGTACGCTTTTATATTCCGCAGATCCGCTGCTGCCGGATTATTGAAATAATCAAACTCCGTGATCTCCTGTCCGAGATACCCCATGTAGTTATGACGTTTCAGCGCTCTCAAGAACTCTTCGAGGTCGTGGGTCCCGTCGCCCCAGATAAGATGTCCGTACGGATTGCCATCAATAAAGTGCATATGGATAATATCTTCGCCCAGAACGTCAAACCACTGGTCGATAGTCTCTCCTGCGACTCCCATAGCCGTCGTGTCAATCATTGCTTTGAGATTTGGATGGTTTACTTCATCCAGCATCCGTTTTACATCCTGCACTGTTGTAGCCAGATTGGATTCCTGCGGCCGCAAAGATTCCATTGCCAGACGTATGCCGCGCTCTTTCGCGTATTCTGCAAGCATGGACAGCATCTCTCTTGAACGTTTCCACGCTTCCTCACGTTCTTCATTCCAGTATCCCCATCCGGAATTGATGGCCATGATCTCCGCGCCCAGTTCTTCGCCTGCATCCATCGCCTTCTTAAAGTACCCAAGGCTCTTTTCAAACTGCTCTTTCTCCTGTGCGGCAAATTGATACTGATATGTACAGTTTTCCGGTGTGATGACACGGAGTGTCAGATTCCGGTCATTCAGAAGTTTTCTCACTCTTTTACAATCTGAATATTCCAGATAGCTCAGGAAAAAATGCGGTGTTCCGGGCCAGAATTCAATCGTCCGGATTCCCGCCGCTGCCTGTGCATCCAGAAAGTACTCCAGTGAATAAAACAGGTAATGGATATTCATTCCTGCAATCTGTTCTCTTTTGATCATTTTTTCCAAAGTCGTTCTCCTTTGGATCCTTCCCGGATCCTTTGTTTTTATTACTCAATCTTGCTTCCCATATATTTGTGAAATTCCGGATCTTTCGGCAGGTTCAAGTCTATCCCTCTTGCTCTTGATGCGAGCACAAAAAGCATTTGCTGTGGCAGCATATACTCCAGCACAGAAAAATCAGAATCATTGATAAAATGGCAGCACAGAACATTCGCGCACTGGCCTTCCGAACAGGCAGTCTCCGGAAGATTTACCGCATAATGCCGGTATCCTTTCTCCCTGTAATAGCCGTACAATTTCTCCATTCTCATTTTTTCATATCCGTCTGCCGGAAACAGGTACAGAAAATCCGTATCCTCTGTCACTGCATTGTATATTCCATGCATAAATTCCTCTGCTTCATACCCCCTGACAGGAAATCGGCAGGTCTCGGAAAATTTCAGACACCCCTCCAGAAGTGATGCCCGCATGCTGCTTCCGGTGATCAGCATCAGGTCCCTGCTATTCACAAGTTTATCCGCTGTTCTTTTACACCATCCGAAGCTTTCTTCAAGAATCCCCGGCATATTGTCGGTTACCCTGCGGAGCCGGCTGATATATTCCGCTTTCTGCATGCCGGTAATCCTGCCCGTTTTCTCAGCAGCCATAATAAAAAAAAGGAACAGTGTCAGAACGGTAGCTGTATATCCTTTGGTCGTGGCTCCGGCATCTTCATACCCGCATTCCACATAAAGAACAGCCTCTCCGTGCCGTGTAATCTCCGCCTCGTACTCTCCTGTCACTGCAACCGTGCAAAATCCCTTTTTCCCCGCCGCATCAAGCGCTCGGATGACTGCTGTGCTCGTGCCCTGCTGCGAAATTCCGATCACCAGTGCTTTGTCTGAGACAACATCCATCTCTTCCATAACTGTTACTGGGTATACGGGAGTCACCCGTATACCCAGCAGTTTCTGTGCAAAGACAGAGGCTCCGACAGCTGCATTGTAGGATGAGCCGGATCCTGTCAGAATGACCTCACTGATCTCTCCGCGGATTCCCTCCCTGTCGAATATTTTCCCGCAGTCCTGCAGGACAGACGCCTGACCCTCAATAATTCTGCTCAGAATATCCGGTGTTTCACCGATATACTCCAGTGCGTCTCCATGATAGATCATCAGTCCTCTCCTCTTTTTTGTTTTATATTTCTCTTGTAATTGTCTTTCCGTATCCGAAAGCACCGTCCAATGTGCATACATGCGCGGCAAATTTGGATGCTTCTGCTAGAGACGTCCGGATTGCATCCGGTTTCTCTGCACCTTTCTTTAACTGATCGATATAGCAGTCCATGAAAGAAGTAAGGAACGAATCCCCTGCCCCCATGGTATCCACAACCTCATCGATCATTGTCGCCGGCTGTACATAAAACTGCTCTCCGTCATACATGATGCATCCCTTTGATCCTCTTGTAAGAGATACCAGTTCCGGTCCCAGAGAATACATAAATTTCAGATGTTCTTTCGCCGCGTCTTCATCGCCGTCAAAGGAACAGAATGCATATGTCACATAGGGCGCATATTTTTCGTAATATTCTTTTGAAGAATCGTCCGAGAAATCAAAGGAAATCCTGATTCTCGCCTCTTTCATCGGCTTTAACTGTGATTCTGTATAGCAATAATTTCCGGTGTGGACAAAGTCAAACTGTTTCATATACTCCAGATCAAACCGATCCAGAATATACGGTGTCTTACCTCTGACTCCGCCCTCATTGTAATCACCGAAAATGCGGTCACCCTCATTCAGAGTACATTTGGACCATCCGTTCTCTCCGACCAGCTGTTTGCATTTAACTGTTTCAATCTCAAGCTCCTGCAGCACGGAAATAACAAACTCAGCAATATCGTCACTTCCAAAATATCCCATATATGCAATACGGTTTGCTCCGAACATTCTGGAATAAGCACAGAGGTTTACACAGTTTCCTCCCGGATACATCATGTGCGAATGCTCATAAATATCTACTACGTTATCGCCAAATCCTAAAACATTTGTATTATATTTTGCCATCGCTATTCTCCTTAATACTCTACAACACCCATGTATCTTCTCATATCAAGCGGATGTCTTCTCTTATCCTGAAGTCCTGTACGGTATGCAACAGTCATTGCATAGAATACCATCGGACAGAAATATTCGTTTACGCTCTCGTCGATCGCATCAATGCCAAGTTCGACTGCATCAATAACTTCATATTTCTTCGCATATTTTTTAAGGAATGTGAGTGCCCTTTCATCCATAACTCTTGCCTTGCCGGTTCCCATAAGCAGGATATAAAGATGATCTTCATCTGTACACTCGAACGGGCCGTGGAAATATTCTCCTGAGTGCAGGTAGCAGCAATCCATCCACTGCATCTCCTGAAGAGAACAGATGGAGAATCCATATGCCTGTGAGTAGGAAGCGCCGGATCCCATGATGTAGAGGAACGGTTCATCGAAATATTTCTCTGCGAATACCCATGTACGGTTCTGTACTTTCTTCACAGCTGCGCGTACGATACCGTCAGCCTTCTCCAGTCCGTCCAGGACTGCTTCATATTTTGTATATCCAGGCTCCTGCATCTTCATCAGCTCATTTAATACTCTGATAACGATGCCCTGCGGCCTTTCTCTTTCATTTGTATCATCTTCCCAGCTGTATACGACCGGATTCATATCCTCCTGTGCGCAGATTGATTCCGGATTGTGTGTCATAGTGATGATTGCGGCGCCTCTTTCTTTTGCAAGTCTGGCAGCTTCAACGGTCTCTTTTGTATTTCCTCCATGTGAACACAGGATAACGAGTGCTCCTCTTTTCAGAAATTTTGATGGTGATACGGTCATTTCTCTTGCTGTCAGCCAGTGTGAATGCATTGTCTCTGACTCAGAATTTATAAAATAGTACCCCGGATACAGATCTACAAGAGAACCCCCGCAGGCTGTAAGGAATACATCGTTGATCTTTCCCTGTTCCTCATAGATTTTTTTGATAAGTTCTTCCGGTCTATTGCTCATAATTCAATTCTCCTTTTCTACTTTTATAAAATTTTTTTTTAAATTGCACAAGAATTGTGCACCTTCTATATCTTCTCGCGTTCCTCCGCGATATATCATAATTTAAAGGCCTGCTGATATTGTACAGAATGCAATTGCAAGTACTGCAAGAATAATCCATACTTTCCAGATTGTCTTCCACCACTGTGCAAAGGAAACCCGGCACACCGCAAGTCCTGCCACTGTTGTTCCCGCTACAGGGCTCAGCAGATTCGTAAGCTGATTTCCGTACTGCAGTGCTGTAACTGCCGCCTCCGGATTTACGCCATGAAGATCGCAAAGCGGTGCCAGAATCGGAATAGAAAGAGCAGCCAGTCCTGAAGAGGACGGAACAAGCAGTGTCAGCAGAGACTGAACCACATAGAGTACAGCTGCAAATACAACGTTATTCGAATTTGCCACCAGATTACTCAAGGCATTCAGAATCGTATCAATAATTTTTCCGTCCTGAGCCACTACCATAATACCACTGCAGAAACCAATTACCATAGCGGCAAATGCGATATCCTTAACACCTGTAATAAACTCTTCCGCAATCTCTGTCTCAGTAAGTCCACCGAAGATTCCCATCAGAATCCCCATTCCAAGGAAACACATAGAAAGTTCATTCATATACCATCCAAAATTAACCAGTCCAAACACAACGATGACCATACCGATCACGAATGTTGCAAGCACCAGTTTCTGGCGAAGTGTCATATTCTGATTAAAATCAACATCTTCTCCACCCATTTCCTTTTTCTTGTGCAGATCATCCTGAAATGTAATTGAATTTTCAGGATTTTTCTTAATTTTCATAGCACGCCATGTAACAAATGCAATGATAACTGCCATCATAATTACCCACTGGATCATACGGAAAACCAGCTGCGGATTTCCCTGAATCCCGGCAATTCCCTGTGCCACTAGCACGCAAAACGGATTCACTGTTGATGCCGCATATCCGACTGTCGCCGACAGACAGACTGTCATAAATGTAGTCATGGAATCATACCCCATTGCAAACATTATCGGCATAATCAGCAGATAGAATGGAACAAGTTCGTCCGACATACCGAATGTACTTCCTCCCAAACCGAACAGGGCCATCAGGATCGGTATGATCAGCACATCCTTTGAACCAAGTTTTTTAACAACTTTCTGAATTCCCATATTCAGCGCGTTTGTCTTTGCCATGATCTGGAACACTCCGCCAATGATAAAAACAAAAGCAAGTACCTCTACCATCGACTGAATGCCTTTTCCTGGAGCCATCAGCACCTCAGTGATTCCCTGTCGGAGACTCGTACCATCTTCTGTGATTTTTGCAACAGTATGATAGGTTCCTGCAACTGCGACTTCTCTTTCACCTGTAGAAGTCTCCATGATCGTCCTCTCAAATTCACCGCTTGGCAGGATCCAGGTGAGGATTGCCACAACGATTATCAGGAAGAAGATCAGAGTGATTACATGAGGCATATGTATCTTGAATTTTTTCTTCTCTGCCATTACTCTCTTCTCCTTTTATTTTTTATATACCGTCTTTCCGTCCATGATTGTCATAACTACGCCTGCGCTTTTTACATTTGCAGAATCTGCGTGAAGAAAATCTCTGTCAAATACTGTAATGTCTGCAAGCTTCCCTTCTTCAAGCGTTCCGAGCTTATCCTCCATAGAAAGGTTTCTGGCTCCACCGATGGTCCATGCTTTCAGCATTTCCGATACTGTAATGGTATTTTCCGGCTGGAACGGAGTATCCAGACCATCCAGATATCCGCCGCACGAGTAATAGATTGACTCCGGCAGACTTGTGATCAGAAGAGGCAGATCCGTCGCCCCGCTTAATATCATACCAGAATCCTGCATCTTCCTGCGGTTCCAGTAATTCTTTCTTCTCTCAAATCCGATTGTTCTGCTGATATTATCAAGCAACACCTCCGCAGGATCCAGTGACATGATCTGGAAATAGAGTTCTGCTGTCACCCCCAAAGCTCCAAGTCTTTCCAGATCAACGGGATCGGTAAATTCCATGTCCGTAATGGCATGGCGGTTCTTCAACTGCCCGTCTTCCTTTTTACACTTATCATAGATCTGTGTGATCTTTCCTACTGCACCGTCTCCCTGTGCATGAAGAGACCATCTGAAATCTTCCGCATCCGCAGCAAGTACGTCCGCCTCAATCTCATCATAAAGAATATCCAGCGTACAGGTAAACGTCTGTCCCTCATATGGCTTTTTGAGATCTCCCTTATTTGCCGCAATGGTCCCGTCCGTCATCCTGTTAAATCCACTGAATCTTACCTTGTCTCCTGTAAACTTTTCTCTCATCTTTCTTGCATAAGGAAGATTCATTCTTTGTCCTACCGGCTGGGACATGAAGAAGAATCTGAGATGCAGGTCTTCGGAATCTTCCATTTCCTTCAGGTAATCCGTAAATCCATAGAAATCGTCGAACCCCATCTCCTTTACCGTTGTTACGCCCCGGGAATTCATCATTTTCATGTAGTCTGAAAATTCCTTTTCAATAAACCCACGGTCATTCAGATATTCCCTCATAATGCGGTGATAGCTTTCAGGATAACAACTCTCCGGCGTAAATCCGTAAGTCTCTCTTGCCTTCCGGTTCATAATACAGGTTGATCTGTCAGCCGCAAAAAGGATAACCGGTCTGTCCGGATACTCTGCTTCCAGCATCTTTTCACCTTCTGCCTGATTCCATTTCTCCGGAATCCAGCCATGACCCAAAATTGCGCCCTCTGACCCCTTCCCGCCCTCATAGTTCTGCAGTGTCTTCAGCCCCTGCCCATTGTCCGTCACATCAGACATATCCGCGCCGACATGAAATACTGCATATCCGGTGAAAAACGTGTGTGTGTCTGTAATCCCCGGCATAACAAATTCCTCATCAAACTGTAGGAATTCGTCTGCTTGATCTGTGATCTCCTGCGTTGGAGCCCCGGTTCCGGCTTTGACGATCACATTGTCTTTCAGACATATATAACCTTCGTATGAATCGTCTCGGACGCTGTCAAACAGGTGCTTTGCAGCTATCACCTTTGAGAATTTTTTCTCCATTTCTCGTTCCCTCCTCTCTTGCTTTTGATTATATCATCTTATAACGTTATAATACAATATGACCTTTCCGGTGCATTAGAACTTTGTTAGTAATAAATATTTTTAAAATCAATTTTTTGTAGTAAATAGACAAAAAAAGAGCTTAAAAACAGCATTTCTCATTTTGAAATGTCTCGCTTATAAGCTCTTCTCACTTTCAGATATAACCTTTATAAACTACCGGTTCAGATTGAAATCCGGTATCGTCCGCCCGCTATGATCTCATAGCTGATATACAGCGGATTTTCCTCTTTATCATTGATATAACTGGTCAGAATCATAACCGGTTCACCAGTGCTCATCTTCAGATATCCCGCAATCGACTGAGGGATCATACGCACCTCCACCGTACTGCGCCCTTTCTCGGATTCCTGTACATTGTATTCCTCGCTGAGCATGCGGGTGAACGATCCGCCTTCAAGACGTTCCGCCTGCAGATCCGGCACTCGGCTTACCGGTATGTAGATATGTTCATATATAATCGGCAGATCATCCGCCGACAGGACACGTTCGATATGGTACAGGCGGGAATCATCCGGAATCTTTAGAAATTCCTTCTGCCAGTTCTCCGCATCCATGACCGTGCAGGAAATGATATGAGAGGACGGCCGTCTTCCATTTGCTATACAGGCCGCGGAAAAACTCATATTGTTATCATTTTCAATCTTCCTATAAATCCGTGGTGCTTCTACAAATGTACCCTTGCCTTGACGTTTTACTAAAACTCCTTGAACACAGAGTTCTTCAATTGTTCTTCGAACAGTAATCCTACTCACTTGATAAAGTTCTGAAAGTTGAATTTCCGTAGGAATCTGATCTCCTGGCTTATAACATCCGCTCTGTATCTGTTCTTTTATTTTCTTCATTAGCTGCATATATAATGGTTGTTGTGAATTTTTATCAAGTTCCATATACAATTGTCTCCCTTATCCTATAATAAATGCAGCCGAACGTGCTATCAAAAACTTTGCAGTGGGCCGCCGCAACTGGCTGTCTTCAAAGAGTATCCGTGGGTCAGAGGCCAGCGTAGCCGTATACAGTATCACAGAAACCGCCCTTCTGTTACAATTAATGGTTTCGGATTAGCAAAGAAGTATTTATAAAATATAAATTGACTATACGCTCTTTCTCTTCCATTAAGATATGCGATGCATAATATATAATAAAATATACATAAGCATAATACAGATTGATAGAGAGCATATCTTCCTACCATTTTCGTCAACACTTGCGAAACACAAGTCCATAATCTAACCACACGTTTATATAATCAAATTTTATCACGAATAGTAATCATTCTCAATACAATTATTTTGCACTGGAAGTACTGAAAATAATTAACAAATAATCGTCATACCAGAACGCCTTTCAAAAGTTGTAAAATCCCTTCTACCATCCAAAAACCTACATAAAATAAGGAAATTTAATAAAAATGGCAATTCCTGCCATGGCAGACGAATAGTATTTTTATCATGTTTGCATTTCTCCTTATATATTAGTTTTTCCTTTATTTTACGGGGGGTACCGAATTCCCCCATTTAAGGGACACTTGCATATTAAAAGAAGATATACATTTTTGCGTTATCTCTCTTGTCCTCTACAAAGAATCAAATTATGACAACTGTTGTATTCTTTCTTTATAATCCTTAATCACCACATAAATAATATTTACCCTATATGGTCTATAAAGATTGTTTTATTTAATTCCTTTGAATATATATCCATTTCACTTAAACTGATTTTCCATAGCACTTTCCTTTCTATCATTCGCTTAATTTATAGTATTAATATTTCCGCAAAATTCTTCCACATTCTGAAACATTATCTCCAGCCTATCAATCTTCTTCTCCGTATGATAATGCCCACAATACCACTTCTGATATTCCAGCTTGTCCTCTATCCCATCTAGCCATTCTTCCGTAGACTTATCTACTTTGCTCTGGTCAACGCCTGGCAGGAACACTTCCACCGGCTCATATTTCAATGGTGTAGTATGACTCAGCACCACATCCACCTTCCACCCTAGTTTATCTAACTGAGCTTCCACATACTTCTTTATTTCCTCTGATGGCTGTTCATCTTCCCACCAGCCGTAACCGTAAATCAGCCGGAACATTTTATCAATGCTGTACGCTCCACCCATGACAATCACCTGCTTCCCATCCAAATCAAACACTTCCCCGTCTTTTGCAAACAACAGATGTGGATATTTTTCTTCATAGTAAACCGTACCGCCGTGCCAGCTTTTTTCTTTATAACTGTCTATCGTATACGGTCTCTGCTCATGATTCCCATGAATGCAGAAAAGCGTAATCGACAGAGATTCCAGAAATCTTTTCTTTAAACTATCCTGTTTCTGTCCGCTGAAATTTATCCCAGCATCTCCAAGTATAATCAATATATCTTCACGACTGGTCTTTAGCCGCTCACAAAATTCTTCTATTCGTCCAAATTGTCCGTGGGTATCACCTGTTATGTATATCATTTACAATTCCTTTCCGGATGCCCGCCCTTGGACGGCTCCCTTTATTTAACCATATCATTTCCCTCTTCAACCAGAACTGTCACCGGAGTATCCTTTGTAAATACCCCGTCCTCCAGCCATGCTCCTTTTAACATAATCGCTGGTGTCGGCTTATAATTATATCCGGACTGCTCACAGACTTTCAATGCCCATTTATCTTTCTTCATAATTTCGGCCATCCTTTCTGTATATTTCGATAACACTGCACCATTTGCACGGTATTTTAAGACTCTTACGCAGAATTCTGTCCTTAGTGATTTAAAACTTTGACCCCATTTTTCCGGAACAGCGGTTTCACCGCATCGGTATACCCATCTCTCTGAGAAGGTTCCTTCTGGATGCTTTTGTCTCCTAACTTTTACTTGAGCGAATGATACCCATACTTTCCTGTATAATACAGACATCATTCGCTACCAGAATATCCATTATTTTTCTGAGTTATTCCTCAATTTGAACGACTTTAGCCATTGTAAGACTTCAAACACATGATAATCCTTAGAACTATGTTTGCTGGCTCCGGGCAACTGTGACCGTTTTCTCTGACCGTAAGATATGAGTTCTCCGTAGTACCGAATATCGGAGCCTTTTTCATATAGCGCTACATACCGTATTGGCAGGTTCACTTTATCAAATCGACGAGTCCAGTACAACTTAGATTTCAGGAACAACTGCAGGTGGTCCGAATCTGTAACAAGACCAATCAGCACATCTCTCTTATTCCAATCTACAGTACGAATACGCTCCTCCATACCTGCAGGAAGAGTCGCTCTTTCAAACGCTGACTCGGGTGAATCCGTAATCAGATGGTCCAGCAACTTTGTAACAAGTGAAGTTGCACTCGGAAGAAACGGCAATCCGCCAATGTTGACACTTCCTATACTTCGGTAAAACCTATGATTCTTATATACTTCCTCCTCTGCATATGGAAACAAAATATAAGCGCCGAACATAGTTTTCTCAAAAGCAAATCTGGAATCCGGATTCTCATAAACAATAGAATCACGATAACGATGCACCGTATTGATATCATCCACTTTGGGACCTGGTTTGGTATCCGGATAAAATGAGCTGTTCGGGTTCATTTCAATACGGTACTTCGCATCAAAAACATATTTATAGGCGTTCTTCGATCCTTGTTTTTCAAGTTCAAGATCCACTATATCTACCGTGAATTCACGATGGTTTTTTTTGCATGGATTTAAACTCTCTGCCAAAGAATGCCTCTTCTCTGAAGTTCAGCAAGTTTGATTCCAACACAATGGCTTTGTGCCTGACTCTCCACGTAAATCTTGGATTATATCTCAGGAAAACCTCTCAGGCCTTAAAGGATTTGTACAACATCTCCATTTCCCATCAGCAGATAGCGAATTACTGCAAGACTGCCGCTATCTGTATCAATCCTTTTGTTGACAACTACGATTACGGCTCTGGCAATGTCTTCACTGATGACGAGACCTATATCAAAATCCGTGGTATCAAGACTTACATCTGGTTCATCATGGATGCCGCCAAACGTTCCATCATTGGCTATCAGGTATCTGACTAACGTGGTGTCGTTCCCTGCATTCTCGCCATGAGAATGGCTTTTCGGCACTTAACGGAACTTCCAAAGAACTTCCGTTTTATTGCTGATGGTTATAGTGCCTACCCTCTCGCTGCCCAGCAGTTTTTCCATGAGTTTGGTGAAAAATTTAAATTTGAGATCACTCAGGTGATCGGACTTACCAACGACGATGAAGTATCCAAAGAATTCGTCCGTTCAAGCAGATGATCGAACGGTTTTGATAACATCGACGATGCCAACTATGACTTGGCTCTATAGGTTGCCTATTATAACTTTCTCCGACCACATAAACATGCCGGATATAAAGTATTGAACGAGGTTGAGATGCTGAACGGAGCCGATAACATGCCGGGCAAGTGCCACCTTCCTTCCGGCGAGGAAGAGTTCGGGCAGAGCCCGATAATGGTTCATTGTGGGTACATAGGGCAGCGCCCTATGCCATGGGAGAATATTCAAGTATAAATATCTGCAGTTTTCAATGTTCATTTGAGCCTATTTTTTCAGCTCAGTTTTTTCATACACCACTTGACACTATCCAAAAGTGTTACGACGTCATCATATTATCTATTTAATCTGCCTTGTAATCTTTGTATACACTCCTGCTTTTCTGCCTCATCCAATTTATCAAAATAGAAAATAACATCCTCTATCTTACCTTCTCTAATCAGCTCATCTGCCTCTTGATCAAGTTTTTTAACTTTTTCAATCGTTTCCTCTGATAAATATTCCGGTATAAATTGTGACTTTTCCTTCCAATGATGAACAGCCTTTCTGCTCTTATCACCCAGAGTCAGTTCTTCTGTTATCCACTTTTTCTCTTTTTCATCAAGTGCTCTTTTAATATCAGTTATAACTGCTTTCAATATTGGAAGAACCTCAAAATCAAATTCTGACTCCTCATATTTTTCAAGCATAGCCTTAGAGATCTCTTTATACTGAATTCTTGATTGTGTTGCATTTTTAATAGCATTAATGTCATTCAGAAACTCCTGTAGATTTTCTTGCAATTCTTCAAAACCTTCTTGGTCTGTTGCCGGTATACCTTTCTGCAAAACACTAGCAATATTGTCTAGTAAATCCTCTACATCTTCAGCGCATTTCACTTCATAAAGATCATCCCAGATATCTGACATATCTTTCTTTGTCCGGTCGCGATTTTTTTCTAAATCACCTACTCTACGATTGATATTGTCATTAATTCTCTGAGAATCCTTACCTAATGCAGCACCATACTTTTGTACTCTTGGCTGTAGTTCTTTTCCGGTCTTCAAATAAAGACAAATATTTACATAGGTAACATACTTAGTAATCTGACTTTCTTCTAAAAACCTCTCACAATCGGCTCGAAGTTCTTGACGAGAACGAATCTCATCTATATTAGCAAGTTCCTCTTCCTTACGCTTTTTAATTTTCAAAGCATACTCGACGAAACCAAGCTCTTCAAGCATTGTATGCATTTTCGTATTGTGGTTTCTGAATGTATTAACTCCTTCAACCGACTTACAATACATATTTTCAATATAAGGATCAATTAATTGATCTACAACATTTTTCAAACTGTCAGCAAGACTTTTGACTGAATTCTTTGACTCTTCATCTATCTCATATCCATTGTCTTTAAAAATCTTAGTATATGGTACTACATTAACCAATTGCAAGCCTTTAAGAGCTTCGTACAAATTATTCCCCTCTATAGCGGCCTCAAGTTTTTTATCGATTTCTCCTATGCAACTCTTCCACTCATGAATTGCCTTTTTACCCGAATCTAGATATTTTCGTGCAAGTAAATACTGAGTACTCAGTTCTTCTGGAATCTCATCTGCTGCAATCATATTAGTAAGAGTCTTTTCAAGTGATACTACTTCGGAAATACTCTTATTAGTTTGAACCCGATCAAAAAATCGCATATACTTCCCGGTAACTGCGCCGGCATCTACCATTACAAAAACGGATTGCTTTACAACATCAATATCAATCTTCTTGTCCTTAATTACAACAAGTTCCTTCCAATTGTTGATATTTGTCATCGAGCCATTATACCTAAATCGTAGACAATAACTAAGATTTGCACAGATAACTGCAAGCATAAGCGTAACAATATCGTCACTCATGCCATACGGTGGACGACAATATGTGTCAAAGATGTCATTACATGCATATTCCTTACTTTTAGTGATGCTTGCTACGATTTTGTCATATACTTGTCGTGCCTTTTTTTCTTCTGGAGGAATCACTCTGAATTCCTTATCAATACACTTCCAGGAAGTTGCATTTGTTGTCATCAATAATGCCTCGATTCTATTCCGCACATCGCTGGCAAAATTGTGGATTGTTGTTTCATTTACGGAATTAGAAAGCAACATCTTGATAATTGTACAGTAATAAGTACCTCCCTTACCTCCTAGATTATTTCCTTTTGTTACAAAGCCATCAAATGAGAACGGAACCACATTTGGATATAAATCCTCAAAAACACTAGTCAGGTACATTGGCATCCTTGTTTTCAATTCTTCTATTCCTTCTGAACCTATATGAATTCTCTTTTTCTTTAATTCCGAAAATACTGCAGTCTCCTCACAGCTCTCCTTCTATGTTTTCATGTCTGATTTCATTCATACTCTATCATCCGACTGTCATCTGGATATTTTGTTTCCGAAACAAGTTCTGGATTGTACCATGCCCATTTACAATACCTATAATTTCCTTTTTCTCCATTGGAATTCTGCAGTCCATAATCTTCATCTGGATAAGCATCAGCCATAAGACCGCCCCAACTTCGCATAGTCACCTGAAATAGGTATCTATCATCCAGCACGGGTACTCCAACATCTGAATTTTGATGATCATGTCCTGAAAAATGATATCCATTATCTCGAATATCATCTATGACTGCTTTCCTTGCATCTTCATATAACTGTTTTTCATCATTTAACCCCCAGTTACTAATGACCTTATATTTTACAGTTCCAAATTTCCATCCTGTATACCCTGTTACTTTCATTACTCTTCATCCCCTTTAATCAATTTTCAATTATCCATAACAGAGACTGGCCTGAGGAACTTTTCATAATAAATAGTAATGCGCTGATACATTGCATTCTCTGCCGGTCTGTACTCATAATTTCTATTGCCTTTCAAAAGAGTATCTACTAGCAGACGAAAGAGTCCACTTAAGGCACACAGATTGTTTACCGTCGGCATATTTCTTCCGTCAAACCAGTGATAAATGCTCTGAGGCGTGCTAAATCTAAAAAAATCCTGAATATTCTTTACATTTAATCCTCTCGCTTGCATGATATGCTTTATATTCTGACCGGTTCTGGCCACATCGATTATAGGATATTTTCTTTTTATGACAAACACCCCCTCATAGTTATTAAAGTCCACAACTCCGTATGTTTTTATACATATTAGCTTTATATTCTACTCGCAGTGCAACCTTCTGTCATTGTAGCTGTAGTTATAAAATCTTTCTTTACTTCACCTCAAACCATGCCGCCAACGCTTTTTCCATAATATCTTCAATCGCATTCTGATCCTTCCCTGGGAAATGATATTCATCGGCTTATCCTTCGGCTCCACCGTCTTAGTCAGATAACGCCGTACCATAGCCTCGGTCAACTCACCGGAATGTTCCCGAAGTTTTATCGCCATATTCATTGTCAGCTTCACATACAATTCCATCATCTGCTCATATACCGGCTGCTGTTCTGATTCCGGCAGAAAAGATATCTGTATTCCAACCTTAAAAACCAAAGAACCATTATCCAGCTTATTGCGAAGTGGCTTTATCAGATCATTCACTTTCAAAAGCCTTCCCACAGAGCTTCCCGACAATCCGTATTTCTTGCCCACTTCATCACGATTTTTGAAAAGGTGGTCACCGTGACCACCTTTCAGCGGGATGCCTTCCAGCTTAGCCACTTCTGCCATGATGATATCCCCTTGTCTCTGATACAAGACCTTGTCATATCATTCTTTCAAGACTGCTGCCTTCTCCGAAATCTCCAAATCAGAAAAGGATCTCTGCATCAGATTCGTTTCAATCACATACACATAAGTATCTGTATCCGGCAAATCAGTTTTCACGATTGCCGGTATCTCTGTAAGACCGGCCAGTCTCGCTGCATTCTGTCTGTTATGACCAGAAAGCATTTCATATCCATCTTCTGTTGTACGGACGATTACCGGATTCAGCACACCATGACAAGCTTTTCCAGAAAATAAGCCAGATTGTATACGCTTACACTTTTTCCGACACCGCCCTTTGTTGCTCCTACTAAAATAATTTTACTCATACACCGTACCCTGCCTTTCTTTCAGCCACAAATCTTACATGCTGCTCACGCTTCTCTTGAAGGTATTTCTCATGCAGCTTCTTTGTTTTCTCTTCCATAAATGCATTCTCAGCTTCCACCACTTCTGCTCTGGAAGTGTCCGGCGTGATAATAAGCCTTCCGTCTTCACATTTGACCAGTACAGGATACCCGGCTTTGAATCCCAGCTCTTCAAGCCACAATCCCTGGAGTCTGAGCATCGGAGCTGACTTGCAGCCATAGCCGCCGAAACTACTGACTTTCAATTCTCTGTAATCTTTCTTTTTTCTTATCATAATTTTGCTCTTTTCGATTCACGTATCAATTTGATTTTAATTTATTATAGGACATGGTCGCATGTCCTCCAAGCAAAATTTGCATAGTCGCATATCCATTTCAAAAACACATTGTCAGATGTCCATTTTTTTGTTATACTCTATTTGGAAAATTGCGCCCGACCGGGCAGATTGTGAGATAAAATTGATGAGTGAAGAAAAGAAAACTGGATAGTTACATCTGTTATTTTTTCCAGTGCCATCCGGTTCTCCTGTGAGAATTCGGATACTAACCCGATATGAGGATATATCTGTCAGTTGAAAACAAGGCTGTAGTTCATAGGGCAAAATCCTTTTCCACCATAAAACTTGATCATACGTGCAGTGTTATTCAGTATTACAGTCTTTGTATTATCAGAACAATACATTTTTGTTCCTATCAGCTTTATGACTGCGTCATAAATGACATCAGTAACAGCGTGTATCCCATATCATCAAGAAAAAGTAATCCTTCTGAACAGTAAATGCGGATTAATTCTAATGTCCCGGCAGTATACCGACTGCTGCAATCATCAAGATACACATCAAGGTCTTTTCTCCAAACATAGGCAGCTTGTCATAGTTTGAACGCTTAAGATAAAGCCCGCGATCCGAAATGCTCCCTGTGGAGTCCATTTCCACTAATTGATATGTATACTGTACCCATACAATATGTCTTTGCGACGGTAATTCATTTTTGATATCTGCAAGCCAACTTTCACAGACAGCATCTGAATATCCCTCATTCCTTTGTTTCATAGAAAGTCCAAGGGATTCATAGCAATCTCTATATGACTTTTGACTGCTTGAACACACCTTCTTTTCTTTCAGCAGTGCCATTACTTTGTCTACAGTTTTATTGTAATTCATGAAATCACATCCCTTCAATTTTATTATGATTTCATTATCGCATATAAATTTTTATCTTGATATTTTTCTTAAAAACAGCTTGAAATCAATATTTCATTAAAAAGATAAGGATAAAAATATCGTGAGGATAAGCCACAAACGTTATAGATTGCATCAACACTTGATATATCCGCTAACAAAATGGCACCTTCAGCACATCCATGAGTATCTTCAGAAGCACCGGCTTGATTTCATTACTCATGCATATAAATAATCCGTTTGCTTCGATTTCAATCGTATGTGAATTGTCAAGGTGCACAGAGCCGCTTCCATTATCCGGAGTCAGTTCTGCCGGGGAAGACTCCGGTTCTATAGCGATCTGGACCACATCCTGTTTGTGGGATGTAAGATCAAGAATGCTGGCTTTTCCGACTGGATCCGGTATCTGGCAGTTTTTTTTACGGAGACGGGTAACTGTATTGTAAATACAACTGGGAGAGATTCCGTGTTCATTACACCATGCCTTTTCCTGCATTCGGTTACCAGATCCATCCATTCGTCCAGGGATCGTCCGGGAGCACGTTTATTACTCATAATGAAACCTCCAAATGTAGTGAATTTCTATTTCCTATCAAGCGGTTTGTAGTAAAAATCTATTTACTATCATTATGAGTTCAAAAACGTAAATGGTAAAGCTACCCAAGATTTAAGCGCTTACGTCTTATACACAATTTCATACTCTGTGCATATATATAACTATTCACCTGCCAATCTGTTACATCACTACTTTAATCTTTTCAATCAATTCCAAATCCGCCGGCAACCATTCCACACTATCCAATTCATCTTTTGAAAGCCATTTTGCAGCTTCATGTTCTTTTAAAACCAAATCGCCGGAAATAATCTCAGCCCAAAAACATTCCATGGATAGATGAAATTCAGGATAATCGTATTCAATACAATCCAATTTATCTCCTACGGAAATCTTTGTGTCAAGTTCCTCCTGAATTTCTCTAATCAACGCACACTCTGATGTTTCTCCGGCTTCCACCTTGCCTCCTGGAAACTCCCAACCATCTTTAAATTCACCATAGCCTCGCTGAGTTGCAAATATTTTGTTATTATTTCGTATGATTGCCGCAACCACTTTTACTGTTTTCATGCTTTCTTCCTTTCAGTATATATCTCTTAGCCTATTATATATTGATAAATATCTTCCCGTACAGGGGTATCCAACACCCATTCAATTTCAACAGCCGTTTTTGTCGTATTAGGCATACAAAATTCTTCTACCTTTCCAGATGCGGTCATTCGTCCGAGATAATAAAATTCCTTGGAAATTTTGTCATCCTTATTCTTGCGTACAAATAGCTGAACATCTATTCCTCTTTCTCTAGCGTGTAGAAAATTTTGAACATCTTCTGACTCTAGTGACCTTCCTGATTTTGAAATAGCAATTAAAGTATTTTCATTCACAAAATGATCCTCATACTTTGTCGTATCACTAATATCATCAGACTTGTCATAATTAATAAACACTGGGAAAGTTTTTGTCTTTTTATCGTACTTGTATCCTCCGATATTCAAAGGCACTTCACTATTTTCCCAATTGAGAAGACGACACGCATCCTCATAAGTATATTTTTGATATAAAACAAAATCTGTATCCTGATACCTCTTGCTGAAATTTGTTTTATATCTTGATATACCGAATTCAACCAATTCTTTTATAATTGCGTAAAACTCCTGATTTTTCAGCATTACCTCAAAGCCTTTGGAAATCCCATATTCATCTCCCTCTTGCTCAATTAAAATACAGGAATCGTATGTCTTCTTTCCAGAACCAGAAGGGAATTCATTGGTCATAACATTTACAATATTTGTTTGAGCATTTTCATTCAATGCAATATTATAATTTTCCTGAAGGCTTTTTTTCAAAACACTTAAAATTCCATGATGATATGTCAATAAACGATTCAGCATTTCAAGTTCATGGATTCGCTTACCGGAAGCCAATTTCTTGGAAATAAATTCAACAACTTTTTCCTCTTTTTCAGACAGACGGACTGTATATTCCTTTTCGTATTTTACAAGAAATTTGTAATATGATCCAAGACTGCTATTATCGAAAATACGGCATACATCCATTTCTCCATATTCATCAAAATCCTTTAGTTTTGGGATTCTTCCCAGTTTATATTTTAAATTTGTATAATTTTCTTTTATAAGCTTTATGTCGCTGAAGTTTGCAGCATCGATAGCTGCGAAAATTCGATTACGACTGATCTCATCAAAATGTATAGTTGATATGCCAGGAATCACACGGTCACCTTCCATAACATATCGCCGAATATTATCTTTGTTATAACTTCGATCGCCTGAAAGTGCAATCGGAATCAGGAAATTTTTTTTGTAATTTCCGATAAAGTCCAGTATAACAACAAATTCTTTATTTTGGGCTTTTCTGAGCCCTCGTCCTAATTGCTGTACGAAAACAATCGCCGATTGTGTAGGCCGCAACATAATAACCTGATTCACTTCCGGAATATCAACACCTTCAGAAAAAATATCAACGGTAAAAATGTAATCCAGATAATCTGTATCCTCCATCTTTTCTTTTGGGACATCCATTACCAAGCGCTCAATAACCTCTTCTCTTCTGGTGTCATTGTCCTCTCCAGTCAGTGCTGCTGTCCGATATCCCCGCTCATTAAATTTTTCAGATAACTTCTTTGCCTCTTCTTTTCTACTGCAAAAAATCAGACCTTTTACACGATCTCCACTATAACCATAATATTTTGCCTGTTCAATTACATAATTTACTCTATCATCACTTGTCAGACGATTAAAATTGCGAAATCCCTCTGCTTGATCATCATCACCGATAATTTCTCCATCTATGCTCAAATCAGTGATACCAAAATAATGAAATGGGCAAAGTAAGTCCTCTTCCAATGCCTGCTGCAATCGTATTTCATATGCTATATTATGATCAAATATTTCATAAACATCAAAACGATTCGTTTCCGGACTCGCTGTCATTCCTAACCAGAAATTCGGTTGAAAATAATTCATAATCCTTTGATAACTGTCCGCACCGGAATGATGTGCCTCGTCCAGACAGATTACAGAAAATGTATCCGGAGCAAACATTCTTAAAATATTATCTTTGCTCATCATCTGCATAGTTGCAAATATTAGATCAGCTCCCTTTATACTATCTATATCTTTGGAAGTATTCCCGGAAAGAAGAGCATATTTATAGATTGATCCATCTGCACGTTTACTGCCAAAAACCTTCTTATAACTAACCAAAGCCTGTTTTGCAATCTGCTCCCTATGTACTAAAAATAAAATCTTTTCCGGGTTCATTTCACGCAATGCAAAGGCCGAAGCATAAGTCTTACCAGTTCCCGTAGCTGAAATTAATAGTGCCTTTTGCTCCCGTTTCTGAATTAATTCCTTTATATTTTTCACAAATGCAACCTGCATAGTATTCGGCTGCAATTTATACTGTTCAAAAGATACCAGACTTTTTTCTCTTGCTATTTTCTTCTGCTTCTTTATGACTTCATATCTTACACGATAATTTTCAATGAAATCCTCATAAACTAAACTATGTTTATCCACCCACAAGGCTTGAAATTCTCTTAGAATATCACTGACAACCTCTCCAGATTCATACCCCACAAGTTTTGTATTCCACTCACGATTTACCTTCAAAGCGCCAGCAGTCATATTAGCACTTCCAACAATTATTCGATATATTTCTTCATTTTTGAAAATATAGCCCTTCGTATGAAATCCATCTTTATCTTCATTGGTACAATACATTTTCAGCTCTATATTTGTCAGAGAGTTTAATTTATCCAACGCTGCTGGATCATTAAATACCAAGTAGTCTGTCGTAAGAATTTTCCCTCTAATGCCTTTTCTCTCCAATGCTTGAAACGTCTGTAATAAAGGAGTAATACCACCCAAAGTAATAAATGCAACACAAATACAAAACTCATCACAGTTCAAAAGTTCCTGTTCAATAGATGAAATAACGCGTTTACCTTGTCTGTAATCATTCGACACAAACTCTGGACGATATGCCAGATTTGACGCAGACAGTCCATCTACAAATGCTGTTTCTAACCCAGAACGTAACTCTAATAATTTTTCTTGTTCCATCTAACCCATCCTTATGCTTATATTTTACCTGAAATTCATCAGAGTATTGTTATAGAGATACTCCCTTCCTCCCAACATCCAATTTCTTTCACAAAATCATTTATCTTTTAATTCCGTATACTTTTCCTTACTCCCAAACGCCTTTTCCACCGGATATTTCTCATTATTCAATTTCACTTTTTCACGAACAATCTCATCCAAATCCAATCCGCAGGCATCTGCCATGAGGATGCAGTAATTCACTACATCAGCAAGTTCTTCTCTGATCTTATCAATCTTATCTGTGCACACCACATCTTCGGCACTCCACTGGAACACCTCCAATAGTTCAGCAGCTTCCAGACTGATTGAAATTGCCAGATCCTTAGGGTTATGGAATTGTTTCCAATCTCTGTCATCTCGGAATTTTAACACTTCGTTTATCGTATCCTGAGTCATTTTGCCATACCTCTTTTCAAATTATACTGTATCAACATACTGAGAAATATATTTTCGTAATTCCTGATCACATACATATAAATAAGAGCCTCGGATTCCTCTGGTCATAAGGACATAATATATGTGCTGTATGTATTCCTTAAGCTCCTCATATTCTACAGTCTTTTTACCATTTTGATCATAATAGTTTTGTGGCCGGATTATGATACTTTTGCTAACCGGATCATAGCCGATTTCTTCGCCAAGAATGATAAAGGCATAATTCAGATCATAACCTTGTGTTGAGTGAATACATCCCACCTCGTTAATCGCTTCGCTTGAATGAACCCATCCCTCTGTACAATGGTTCCATTGTTTCTTTATACCCTGAATTTCAATATCATAAACTGTTTTGTCATTCTTACTGATCCATTCCCAGGCATATCCGGCTGCCATTCTTACAAGCTGTACTTCTTCCTCCTTTTGGTACATCAGTTGATTAAATGCCTTAAAATCCGTCATCAGTTTAAATTCATACTTATCAAATGTTTTCTTTTCTCTGACATTGCCTGATAAAATATTTTTTACATATGCAATATAATCATTGCCGCCATTTACCCGCATCTGTGTCAACAAATTATAGTAGGATATCATACGCTTCGTCTGTTCGATTTCCATCTTCTTATGAAATCTTCTCACATCGATTCCGGATGGGCCGACTACCTGCATTTCATCATAGAAAAGTACCGGGCATTTGCATTGATGTAAGATCCAATCTAATTCATCACTTTCAATTGTCAATCCGATTTTTTCACAGTTTTTCTTAAAAGCGCCCATATATGAAATATTTTTATACTGATGCAGTCGGTGCGCTTCATCTACAAGCAAAATATCATAAAACTGTTTAGTCACATCCGATGGCGATAATACATCTGATGATCTAAGACCGTAAATGCTCTTGAAAATACCTTTCAGTGTCTTTCTGAGAGATGTCTGCGGAACAACAAAGCCAATCTTTTTATCCTTAAACTCTTCACTGTCCCGTAAATACTTGAGTAAAAAGATAGCAACGATCGTCTTTCCGCTTCCCGGCCAGCCGTTTACTACAATTGTCTGCTTCCCATCTTGCTTTAAGGAACCGATTATCTCTTCTACAGCGGTTCTTTGATCACCGTTCAGTTCCTTATATGGTGAATATTTAAATAAATCAGAATTCTCCAGTTCTTCCAGAGAATGCTTTACTATTTTTTCACGCTGTAATCTTCTCCAAAGGACCTGAAACTTTTCATCATACTCTTTTTTGCCATAATATTCTTTTTCAGCCATTCCGGCATTTTTGTTGCGAACCTCGTAAAGCTCATCTGCCGCAATATACTGAATGAGTTTTGACTCATAATCAAATGTAACCGACTGATTAAATTTTGAAGAATAAATAAAATGCACCTTATCAAAAATCTTCTTATCTAAAGAATTATGATGCTGAGACATACGGTTTTTTACATGATTAGATTCTCCAATATAAGCTTGCTTTCCATTATCCAGTATATAGAGCATCGGCCAATTTGACAGATAACTTTCCTCTCCGTATATCTGGTTTTTAAAGTCGCCTTCCGTAATTTTAAACATACTCATCTTCCTTCAAATAATGTCCATAATATCATCTAATTTACAATCCAGGGTCTTGCATATCTTGATCAATACGCCCACACGAACATCTTCATCTTTCCCAAGTTTCGCCATTGCATTGGTACTGATTCCTGCAGCTTTGATCAAATCTGTTTTCAGCATTTTACGTTCTTCAAGGATTTTCCATAATTTATTGTAACTTACAGGCATTGATCTACCCCCATTTTTGTATGATCCATAAGTCATTATTCGTATTTTAACATCTTGCGCAGATAAACACAATCAAAGAATTGTAAATTGCAATTTTCAATTATCATGCTTTTCCTATATCCGTCTGCTCCTGAAAATCCTGGTTTGACACCTGCAGATCAAAAGTATAACGAAGAATTTCCTCTGCAAACAAATCCATATATTTTCTCTTTTGCTGTACATTTCCGATACATGAAATATCATTCGCTATTCTGTCTGTAATGATATATATCATCCTGGCTCTGATATAGAAATCTTCCCGCACTTCCGGATAACGCCTCTTCAAAAACATTTCCACCATGGCAATGAAATCTTCCTCTGCCCTGGATATAATCTTCTGTACCCTTGTGTTCTCTTTCGCGATAATAACAGAATCTTCAAAAAACCTATTGGTACCATCAAAACGTTCCAGCAACGAATTTAAATCCTTCAGCAGAAATTCCTTACAAGCAGCTCTGTCTTCAAATGTTGCCAGTTGGTCCAGCAATTCCTTCATCGCCTTACATGAGTTGCTGCAGTAATCCTCTAATAAAGCGCAGTAAATATCACCTTTATCCCGATAATAATTATAGAAATTACCAATAGAAATACCGGCAAAACGGACGATTTCTTTCGTATTGGTATTGTAATACCCCTTTTCCGCAAAAAGCGCATAAGCAGAATCCAAAAGTTTTTTCCTGCTCTCAATAGCCCGCTGCTGTTTCTTACGCTCTGTGCCCATTTTCTTCCCTCCCGTCGAAAATATAGAATATCATTAGTATACCAGTAAGAAAGAAAAAAGTGAACTAAAATTCAGAATATATTGACATCTGCTTACAAACAAGATATAATTAATCTGAACTATAGTTCAGTATTTTAGAATAAACAATATTTATTTCATAAAAAACAGCAAATAGGAGGGCGAAAAATGGCAATATGGATTATGATCATATGCATTGTCATAGCAGTCTGGGCTATATTTCCGCCCGGTCCGGGAAAAATGCCGTTATTCTATGATAATAACGGTAAGATTCTCCCTGACAGCATATCAGAAAAAACTTATATTGATGTAGACGGAGCAAAAATCGGACTGCTCATAACCGGAAAAAGCAGGTCAAATCCCGTTTTACTCTTTCTCGGAGGTGGCCCCGGTATACCGGAATATCTTCTGGAATACCAAAATCCCTCAAAACTGGCTGATATATTTACTGTGTGTTACCTGGACTATCGTGGTACATCCATTTCTTATAATTCTCATATCAATGTTGATTCCCTGACAACCGAATGCTATCTGTCTGACGCTGCCGCTGTAACCAAATATCTAAGAAACAGGTTTTCTCAAGAGAAGATCTATCTCATGGGCCACTCCTTTGGCACCTGCATCGGGATTCAGGCAGCATTTAGACATCCTGAATTTTATCATGCTTATATTGCCATGTCCCAAATAGTTAATCAATCGGAATCTGAGATTACTGCATATCAATTTATGCTTGAACAATACCGTCAGATGAACCATGGCAGAATGGTAAAAGCCTTTGAAAAATATCAAATCGCATTCTCTGAAATGGCATATAAAGAGTATTGCCTGTCACCACTGCGGGATCATGCCATGCACAATCTTGGTGTGGGGACCATGCACACTATGAAATCTGTTATCACAGGCATTTTCTTACCCAGCCTTCGGTGCAAAGTTTATACGCCTCTTGAAAGACTCAATATCTGGCGCGGAAAGAAGTTTACAGCAGCTTCTCCGGTTGGATCTGACCGTATGGAGTTTAATGCCTATGCTGAAGTTCCCTATCTTGAAATTCCCATTTATTTCTTTGGCGGCATATACGATTATACCTGTTGTTACTCTTTACAGAAAAACTATTACGAAACAATGAAAGCCCCGCTAAAGGCTTTTTATACATTTAAGAACTCTGCCCACAGTCCTCTGTGGGAGGAACCTGTGCGCTCTATGCAAATCATAAAACGCGATATAAGAAAAGGCCAAAAGGAACTGTCCGACTCAGGCACATGCCATTTTCACATATACCCGTCATAAACGCAGAAATGACATGGAACGTTTGATATCCCATGTCATTTCTCCAAAAAATTTTAATCAGATTACTTTTGCAATACCTTTTTTCATTTATCAATAAGCCCGAATCTGCTGATTAAGCAAATCTTCCGCCTCACAGCACAATTGCTCTATCATCTCAATATGTTCCATCATATTTTCTTCATTCAGCATCAAAGCCTGATTTGCTCGCTCACTGTAATTATATGGAGAAACCGGAAAATTTTTGATACGCTTCAGAGCTTTCTTTTCATTCAAACAATAAATCTCATTCAACGCGAAGATCACCTGATTCAGAGCAGAAACGGAACGGAACATATGACCAATCCCGTAATATATATCCTCTTTATTCATATAATTCTTTGCCAGTGTACACGAGAATTTTGCTTCAAACATAAAAAAGGACAGGAGTGCTGACTTCAATTTTTCCGGATAACATTCCGCTCTTTCTTTCAATCGTTTTAATTTTTCATTTCCATACAACACCTTTGATGATGCCAGTTCCCCGCGGTACATCACATTAAAATACGCATGCGGATGTCCTGTCTGATAATGCATGGATATATCCCCTGCATCTGTCTGTTCAACACACGCCTCTACACGTTTTATATCACGCAGAATCAGATCCACATCATATCCCTGTACGGTCAGCCACCCTCCGCAGTTAACCCAGTTTCCCCACTCTCCTTCGCTGCATATAAGGTTTTCCCGCCTTTCATCATCCAACTTCTTCGCAATCAGATTGAGCTGTCTAAAATCGATCAAATGACTGTCATAATATATCCCCACATCAATATCCGAACTTTCTGTCGCCATACCCGTCGCCCTTGAACCGCCCAAAACAATCCCTTCCACAAAAGGCAGTCCGCTTAATTCGGAAACAACTTCCCGCAAAACATTTTCTACCATATCTTCTCCTGCTCCTGCATAAATACCGTTTATCTGCTGTCCATATTTTATCACAGATACGCTTTCTTTCCTATCCCAATGACTTTAAATTCTTTCTATACCTCTGCATTTCCTCTTCCCCCACAGTATCAAGAACATGCTGCAGTTCCCCAATCACCTGTTCTCTGTCCCTGGGCAGATAAGCAGCAGTCGGATAAAAATTTGATACACTATTGGCGAACAAATGCACTCTGATCTGCAAATTCCGAATAAAGATCTGCAGTTCTTCCAAGCGTTCCTTTTCACCGGCAGGCACAAATTCTCCCCTCTCGGCCATTTCATATAACTCGGTTCCCTCAAAGAGCGTCAGGGAATCTACAGAAATGAAGCGGGGATTTACCTTGCTGAAAACTTTTGCGCTGTTTACCGCATTTCGATGGCCATTTCCTTTACCGGCCAGTCCGGTCATGTAAACAAAATAGTATTCTATTCCGGCTTCATCTAATTTGCGGCACTGGTCAATAATATCTTTTGCCGTATACCCCTTATTGGCTAACCGCAGTGTAGCATTATCACCTGATTCTGTTCCGATACTAAGACCATTGATTCCCAGCCTTCTCAGTGCCCTTAACTGCTTCACTTTCTTATCCTTTATGTCCCTTATATTTGCAAACATGGCCATCGTCTGACATTCTTTTAAATACTCATGTACCAGCAGCGCTCTTGTCTTCAGATTGTCAAAACTCATAACAAACGGATTGGCACCTGTCCAGAAAATTCTTCTGGCAGTGGGCTGATAAGAACTCAATTCTTTTAAATCTTCCTCCCACTCACGCAAAGGTGCCATACGAAAACATTCCTCCTTATAAAGACTGCAGAACCGGCATTTATGATATGTACAGCCGGAAGCTGCCTGTATAATAAATGAATCGGCTTCATATGGCGGCCGCCACGTTCTGCCTGTAAAATGCATAAAATCACTTCCTTAAATTACTTTTATTGCTGTCATAAATGGCGGAGATTTTTTCGGTAATCCCTTAATTCTTCTTCCTTCACATTTTGTATGATTTCCTCGAGAACAGACAATACCTTTTTCCTGTCCCGCGGCAGATACCCCTGAATTGGGATTGCATTTGACGCCCCGCCCGCAGCAAACCATACAGGAATATTTAAATGCTCCACAAGCGTTCTCAGTTCCTTATATTTTTCAATTTCTGTTTCTTCCTGCCAATTCCCGTTTTGAATCTCCTGATAAAGCTCTGCGTTTTTATAAATCGTAAGCATGTTCGCCCCTATGACCTTTGGCTGTAACTGATTGCATATAGCTGCAGTATCATATGCTCCTTTTTCTCCTTTTCCTGCACCCGAAATACCGGTGAGATAAAAGAAATTGTAGCTGATACCCGCCTTATCCAAACGCCTGCACTGTGTGAGAATATCCTGCGCTTCATAACCTTTATTCATGAACCTCAGCGCCTCATTATCCCCTGTTTCAATACCTATGGTCAGCCCATCATAACCTGCTCTCTGTAATTCCGCCAGCTCCCCGTCTGTTTTCAAAGTAATATCCGTAATTCTTGAAAAACAGCCAATACTTTTATTATCCGGAAAATATTTGCAGATAAGAGCCGCCGTTTCCAATAACCGGGCCGCACTTAAGACAAACGGATTGGCCCCCACAAGGAAAACACGTGCTGCCCTATTATAATTCCATAAGCGAAATTGCTCCTTTGCTTCTTTTAGATCGGCTTCCATATCCTCCGGCGGCGTCATTCTGAATTTGAAGGGTAAATCGTCATATAACGTGCAGAATTTACATTTGTGATGTGTACACCCGGCTGTGACCTCTATAAGTAATGAAGATGCCTCATATGGCGGCCTCCATACTGTTCCTGTATAATGCATCTCTTGTCTCCTTTCCTATATTCTACACAGATTATATCATTGTACACGAGGATTAAAAGTACTGTACTTTTTTGTAGTACCCTGTCTAAATACTGTACATTGATTTTTACATATCCATCTTATATAATACAGAAAAGGAGCAGAACAAATATGAAAAAAACAGAACAATCCATACAGAAATGCCTAACCATATCAACCGTTCAAAAAATACTGAGCGGCAAATGGAAAATCGAAATCCTTTATTATATCGGCCTGCAGAATGTCCGCAGATTTGGTGCGTTACGTCGTCATATAGGTGAAATAACAGAATCGTCACTGACCAAACAGCTCAGGGAATTAGAGGCTGACGGCTTTATTAACAGGTACGATTTTAAAGAGGTTCCTCCCCACGTAGAGTATACGCTGACGGACTTAGGCGAAAGTTTCATGTCGGTTCTGGAAGTGATAAAACAGTGGGGTGATCTGCATTTGAAATAATTTCCTGCCGGCTTATCTGAAGCTGAATATAACCATCCCGCCTGTCTTGCAGTTGCGCAGTTCCAACTGTGCTGCATGCGTTTTTGCCACTTCTGCCGCAAACCAAAGTCCAAGGCCATTGTGTCCATCCGCCCCGCGTGCCGCATCTCCGCGCCATAAGCGCTCGGTTGCATGACGCAGCGCAGCCTTGCTGAACCCCTCTCCCTCATCACGCACAACAATCTGCCATCCGTTGTCCGTCATACTGCCTTCCAAATATACATTCTTTCCAGCCGGTGTATGTTCTATGGCATTTTGTACCACATTGCCAAGGGCACGCAGCAAATGCTCTTTCTGAATCTCCGCACCACCCTCCAGGCCGTTTTGGGCTTGCAGGCGGACTCCCTTTGTTTCCGCAATCCCTGTTGTATTCCGGCAGAGTTCCTCGAACACAGCAGGCAGGCTGGTATATGCAAATGTCTCTTCCGTGCCGGCTGCGGTTTCCAGCAGGCTGGCCACATACTGTTTTGCCCGTTCATTGCCGGACAGGATCTTTTCCACCATTTTGCGGCTGTTCTCAGAAAGCTCTTCCTCCAGCAGAAGTTCTGCATTGCCTCCCACAAGAGTGAGCGGGGTTTTCAGATCATGGGCCAGCGCTGCGATCTCTGCCTCCCGTTCCTGCTGTGCCGCCCACTGGGAGGACAGGGAACTGTACAGTGCCTCCCGCATATGCTCCATAGCATCAAGCGCCTGGTCATACTCACGGATTCCGGCATGTGGAATCACAAAATCCAGTTCCTGGGCTCCTACCTTCTCACTTACCTCACTGAACAGCTTTAACCTGGCAGCCAGGCGCCGGCGAAGCCACAAGGTATTACCCAGTACGCAGAACGCCACTGCCGCGAAAAATGTAGCAATCCACAGGTATTCAAAGGGCGGCAGCCGGTTACGCAGCACAGGATCAGCAAACTCTGCTCTGTAATACCAGTGAAAAATCGCCGTACTCCCATCCGCATAGGTATACCGCAAAGTATCGGCCTCTTGAGATTCCTCCTGCAGAAGATCGTTTAAAGCTTTCAGCTTTTTTCCTTTTACATTACATTCCAGCACTTCACCGTTTTTTCCAAATAAAACGTACTCTGCCAGAAAATCTTCACCGGGAGAATGAAAGGTCTCCGGCTTACCGGCAAGCATTTTTTCCACCTGCTGGCTGGGAACGATTCCCCGATAAACAATACCGGTATTTTGAAACCGTGACAAACTGGAAAACCATATCATACTGCACAACAGTGTGCAGCCAAGCATGACTATGGCAAAACGTAAAAGCACAAAGGAAAGGCTTACAGAACGCTGTCTTTTTGCCATTTATACCCCACCCCCCAAACAGTTTCAATCGGACTAAGGCCGGCCGTTTTCAGCTTGGCACGGATATTTTTGATATGCTCTGCAACAGCCGACGCATCCCCCTCCGCATCAAAACCGAAAACTGCTTCATATAATTGTTCTTTGGTAAACACCTGTCCGGCATGCAGTGCCAGATACTCACAGATGGCATATTCGCTCTTGGTCAAAGGCAGTGTGTGCTCACCCGCCATGGCTGCCTTAGCCTGCATATCAAAACGCACACCGCCTCGTCTCAGGGTGTGGGTTGGCTGGCGCAGTTCCCGTCTCAGATGGGCATTTACCCGCGCACATAGCTCTGCTATGCGGAAAGGTTTTTTAATATAATCATCAGCGCCAAGTCCAAAGCCCTGTATCAGAGCAGCGTCTTCGGCTCTTGCCGTCAGAAACAGTATGGGGCAGTCCACCTCTGCCCGGATACGGCTGCAAAGGGAAAAGCCATCCTCCCCGGGCATCATTACATCGAGCAGCAAAAGGTCGTACATACGGCATCTGGCAGGCTGTACAGCAGCGGCATCTGTCTCCGTGTCAACCTGATGTCCATCCCTTTCCAGGGCAGCACGCACCAGATCCAGCATATCGGGGTCATCATCGACCACTAACAATTTCGGCATAATTACTCTCCTCATATAATAAGTTTCATTCATTTTTCCTCATTACTTTACTCCTGTGTCACTTTCCCTTCCCATCTGTCAAACCAGAGGGTGGTTAGAACCAGAACCGCTAAAGTTATAATGATAGGCAAAACCACCTCGAAAAAAACGGGTATGCCTGATACATTCATACATTCTTTTAAAAATCGAACTCCCCATTCCCACGGAATAGCGGTCCAGATTTTATCACCCATGGGATTCTCAAAGATACCTGCTAAAATGGTTCCGGATACTCCCAATAAAACAGAAACGCTGGACCCAAACCGAAAAGCAGCTGCCATGTGCAGCAGGTATAAAAACAGATTGCAGAATAAAAATATACAAAAAACCGCAAGATAAAAATCAAAATGTATTATGCTGCTATTTAAAAACCAATTGACTCCAATATAAAAACACACCTCATATAGTATCACATTTACAGCCGAAAGGAACAGCAGAAAGAACAATTTCCCCAGATACACACATTTTCGGGACTCCACCAGTCCCAGCGCATTTTGAAGCCCGTTTATATTCCTGTCTAAATGAATGAAAATCGACACAGCCATGCTTGCAAAAATGGGGCACCCTATCTGCAGCAAAAGGAAGAACGAACGCACATCGGGAATGATACGGTATCCGGCAGAACCGTAGTAAAGCAAAAATAAGGCTGTGATCACAATGGGTGTCAGCAAATGCAGCAACAGCATTGGAGTCCGTTTGATTTTTGTAAAATTGGAAAGGAACTCCCTTGTGACCGTCATTTCCGATACACCTGCCTTTCATACCAGCGGGAATAGAAAGCCGTAAGAGCGAAGGCAGCAAACAGGCTCAGCAGCACCAGCAATAAACTTTCTCCCCTATTTAAAATCAATCTTGATTCCGGTTCAGCCAACAATCCGTTTGTCAATACGCCAAAGACCGTAACCATAAATCTGGCCGGCCAACTGTATGGAAAGATCCAAAACAAAGGTGTCAGGTAGAGAAACAGCCCGCTTGCTGCACTGGCAAACAGATTGATGATCATCGAAGCGACAAATCCCGTTTTTTGTTCCAAAAATAAACAGAACGGAATCTGCCATAAGAGAGATACCCATAATAGGCAGTAACCCAGGATATGATACCCTGCAAGACGAACCGCGTTTACAAAACCGGACAAAATGCATTCGCAGATAATCGTGACAATCGCCAGCACCAATGATATGACCAAAAGATTTCCTGCAATCAAGATTGTTTTAGACACAAATGTCTTCTTCAGGTCAATGGGCAGGCTGTATAAAGTACGGTATTGGTGCTTCTTTTCCTTATTGTTTACCAAATGGCACATAAACACAACGGACAATGCCGCAATCGGCATGGACCAATTGCAGACCATGACACTTGAAAAACCTCCCAACCCCATACCGATATACATAAATACCATGGAGGTCAAAATCAGGACCACCGGAATCACAATCGCAAGTTTCTGAAACAGGGAACGTTTATATTTCATGTTTTCTGCTTTTAAATAAATTTGTAACATCAGGACGCACGCTCCTTTCTGATAATATCCATAAATAACTGTTCCAGATCCTCATTCGCGTCAATCTTATCCTCATACAGAAGGGAGCCATTGTATATGATCCCTATGTCATCAGCAACCTGCTGTACTTCGCTTAAAATATGGCTGGATACAATGACAGATATCCCCGACTCCGTGAATGTCCGGATCATCTTTCTCAGTTCCTCAATGCCAAAAGGATCAAGCCCGTTAGTTGGCTCATCCAGGATCAGCAGCTGAGGATCATTCAGAAGTGCCAGGGCTATCCCTAATCTCTGTTTCATTCCCAGTGAAAACTCCGATGTCTTCTTATTCTCAGCATCTGCCAAATCCATTTTCTGCAGTACCTCATAACATCTGTTTTTCCCGATTCCCATCAGGGCAGCCCGCACTTTTAAATTCTCAAATGCCGTTAGATTCTCATACAGCGGAGGGGATTCGATCAGGGAACCGATAACCGATAAATCCTTCCGTTTCCAGGGGTGACCGCAGAATTGTATTTCACCCGAAGTCGGTCTTATAATCCCTGTGATCATCTTCAGCAGGGTGGATTTGCCGGCACCATTAGGCCCTAATAAGCCGTAGACTGTATTTCTCCTCACAGACAGTGACAAATCTTTTACTGCATATGTCTTTTTGAACTTTTTAGAAACATTTTGGGTTTTTATGATATACTCGGATGTCATACGCTCCTCCCTTTGACATTTAGCCGCCGATTTTTCTATACTCTGTTTCATATAATTTGCCTCCTTTTTCTTTACTGATGTTATGATAGCAGGCAATTTTAAGGATTTTATAAGGAAACGGGCATTTACTCACATTTTTTTACAGAAAAAAAGGCATATGCCTCTTTGACATATACCTGTTCACTTTCTATTTCTAACCATTATCAGGGCCTGCATTTTATCGGCACATTCTTTCCATGGTTTCCTGCACCGTAATGCAGCTTGCGTATCTTTTGTTCCAAATAAAATCATTGTAATATTTATACGTCTCTTCTGCAGACATATAGGCATTGTCAAACGTAGAATTGGACTCTTTTGGTACGATAATTTCAAATCCGTGTTCAAAACCGCATTTGACAGCAGCGTCTATGCAATACTCCGTCTGCAGCCCCACCACGATCATTTGCCCAACCTGCTTTTCGTTTAGATATTTCAGAAGCCCGGTCTCTTTAAAAGGGCTGTTTACGGTTTTGTCAAAAATCTTCTCATTCTTACACGGCTTAAATTCTTCATATATTTCAAAACCCTCCGTTCCCCTTGTCAATGCCCGGCCGGCCCCATCGTCATGGCGGACATATATGATTTCCGTATGCGTCTCTCTTGCCGTTTTTATCAGTTTTTTTACATTAGATACAAATATATCATAGTGATATAAATCCGTGTTTGTAATAAGCTTCTGCGTATCAATCACCAGTAATACCATGTGCATCATCCCCCTAAAATATAAATCAGCTTATCCCTGCGTTTTTTATACAAATTCCATATCTATCAGCCATATCTTATCACAGACATATAGGAAAGTCATTTCTTTTCTGCCGATTCAGGCGTATTTTACACCCCTGGGTTACTGTCCCTTGTCCGGCAACAGGCTTCACAATGTACAGACATGGGACACTCGATTCCATGTCGTACTGGCTGCCTCGGGATTTTCCAACTCTTCCATTGACAAAGCCAAATAAATGGAATATAATCTATATGACTAAAACATATTATTTAGTCATATAGATTGGAGGATAAATCTATGCCAAAGTTCAGTGACGCGGAAAAAGAAATCATAAAGCAGAAATTGATGCAGGAAGGAGAACGGCTGTTTACTTCATATGGAATAAAAAAGGTGACCATTGACGAGATCGTACAGGCTGCCGGTATTGCCAAAGGTTCCTTTTACTCTTTTTATTCCAATAAAGAACACCTTTACATGGACATTGCCGGAAATCTGCAGTTTAAAATGTGGCGGGAAATGGATGCGTTTTTAAATGAAAACCGTTCATTACCGCCAAGGGAGCTCTGCAAACAGTGTTTTCTTTGGATGTTCAAAGAATTACAGCGGTATCCCATGCTGAAACAAGCCAACAGTGAAACGGCTGATTATTTATACCGCAAACTGCCCCCTGAAGTGATCGAAGCACATACAAAGGATGACGGACATGAACTTATCAAGCTTCAGGAATATGGTGTTCAGTTCAAATGCGGCATTGAGATAGCGACAAAAACACTGCAGACACTTGCCATCAGTTTCCTGAATCTGCAGCAGGAAAACGCTGCTGATCAACAGACGATCATGGAACTTATTCTGGACGGTGTGTTAAAGGAGATGATAAGTGATGAAGGTGATTGATGTTCAAAATGTCTTTCTAAAATATCCATCTGCGAAATCAGATACCATTCGCGGAATCAGTTTTGCTGTTCAGCAAGGCGAGATATTTGGCTTTCTCGGTCCGTCCGGCGCAGGAAAAAGTACCATGCAGAAAATCTTAACGGGGACTCTTAGAAATTATCGCGGAAATGTTCGTGTTTTTGATACAGAGATGAAGAACAGAACAAGTGATTATTATGAAAATATCGGTGTGGATTTTGAGTTCCCCAATTTTTACAGTAAATTCACTGCTGCCGAAAATTTAAAATATTTCGCGTCCCTCTATTCCCGCAAGCCCCTGGACCCGATGGGGCTTTTAGAAAAGGTGGGTCTTCGCCATGACGCGGATAAAAAGGTAGCGGATTATTCTAAAGGCATGAAAATGCGGCTTAGTTTTGTGCGCTCCCTGCTTCATGAGCCGAAACTCCTTTTCCTGGATGAGCCTACCAGCGGTCTTGACCCGGCAAACGCCAGAATACTGAAAGACATGATCTTAGAGCAGAAAAAAATGGGAAAAACCATCATTCTCACCACCCATAACATGCACGATGCAGAGGAGCTGTGTGACCGTGTCGCCTTTATCGTTGACGGAACCATTAAAGCAATTGACTCTCCCCATGCTCTGCGGAAAAGCGGTGCCGATACAGAAGTGGAATACAGTTTTTCGGAAAACGAAAAAGAGATAAGAAATATCTGTACACTCTCCGGTCTTGCCCATTCCCAGGATTTCCAGTCGGCGCTGAAAAAAGGCAGCCTGACAAGTATTCATTCAAAAGAACAAACACTTGAGGATATATTTATTGCGTTGACCGGAAGGGGGCTGCAATGAGACTCTTAAATGCCTTAAAAAACGATATTCGTTTTCAGATAAAATATGGTTTTTATTTTCTATATGCCTTTTTCAGCGCTGTGTACATTGCTGTGCTTTTGATCACCCCCCGGGAATATAAAAGTATAACCGCATCCCTCATCATTTTAACAGACCCCTCAATGCTCGGCCTTTTCTTTATGGGCGGGATCTGGCTGCTTGAAAAAGGGGAAGGCCTGCATGGTTTCTGGAGTGTTTCCCCTCTTCGGCCTGTGGAATATGTGTGGTCCAAATCCGTATCTCTGGCAGTTCTGTCAACGGTATCGGCTGACCTGATCGTTCTGTCTGCCATGAGAACCGGGGTGAATCTTGTGCTCTTATCCTTCAGTGTGTTCCTTGGCGCAGTTGTCTTTAATCTCATGGGATTGATGGCGGCATCCTTTGCCCGTTCAGTCAATCATTATATGATCATCGTTTTGCTTCCTGCTGTTTTGCTGTCAATGCCGCCGGTCCTCACAGCGTTTGGAATCACGCATCCGCTCTTAGAGATTTTTCCGGGAACGGCACTGTGGCATTTGATCAACCTTTCTGTCCACGGCTCCCGGAGTATCCATGGCCGGATGTGGATGAATCTTCTTATCTGGCTTGGCATCGCATTGTTTTTGGCTGACAAACGGATTGGAGCTGCTTTGGAATCAGAAGGAGGCGGAGGCACATGAAACATACAGGAAAACTTTTTAAAATCGGATTAAGACAGATAGCAAAAGACGGCATGCTGCTCGTTCTGATTCCGGCACCGTTTTTAGCCGGAATATTTTTTAAGTTTGCTATTCCATATATCAATACCATACTGATTAAAAAATTCGCCTTTTCCATCACGCCCTGGTATGGTCTGGTGGACGGTATGCTGATTTGTCTGACACCTATGTTTGTCGCAATGATATCTGCATTTTTGCTTTTAGAAGAGAGAGATGAGGGGTTAAGTGCCTTTTATCAGATTACGCCTGCAGAGGGCTGTTCCTATTTATTTGCACGTATCGGACTTCCCATGATATGGGCGTTTTTTATTACCATGGCAGTTGCTGCAGTGTTCAAACTTTCATCCTTTTCTGTTAAAGTCCTTCTGTCGAGTTCGGTTATCAGCAGTTTTACCGGTATCTTTTTAGCCATGATGGTGGTCTCCATTGCCGGAAACCGCGTTGAAGGTCTTGCGCTTTCAAAACTGATGGGGATCAGCTTTGCAGGGCTTATTTTAATATGGTTCATACCTGCTCCGTATCATTTCATAATGGCATTTCTTCCGTCTTTCTGGATTGGAAAATTGCTGCTGGACGGGGCAAGTCTCTTTTCCTTTGTGTTTGGTCTGCTGACCTGCTTTTTGTGGATTGTCTTTTTTACGAGGAGGTTTTTAAAAAGAGTTTAGGTAAAGAATTGACGAGTAAAACAAAATTAACATCTGACGGATTTGTGTCAGCTCTCTTTTTTTAAAAAAGCGCCTGCACTTTAGGATAAAGCTGATAAGGAAGTACCACACAAAACCAACTTAACGGCTGACAAACAGAGTTGCAACGAGGAACGGGCAAGGAGTCAACAGCTTCTTGCCCGTTCTTTCTGTCTTTATATGCTTGTGCTAAAAGGGCGAATGTTACGCAATAGAACGTCGTTTTCGGGGGTGGGAGTATAAAAACCCTTACCGCCTCATTTCTGCGCCAGCAAAGCCGCATAAAGCAAGGCTTTTTTGCGTCTGCTTCGTAACATAAACCCATGATATTTTGAGGGCGAAAGCACTTGTTGCTTTCGCCCTCTTGATTACCTGTAAAGCAGGGACAGGCAGTATTGCCAACGACGGCGACAGCCGTTTATTTTATCGTTGACAATGCTGAATGGCTCTGCTATCTCTCCGACAAATCGGAAATCTGCTATTTCATTTTTTCTTGGCACTCGCTACATTCTCTATCGTGGATTGATATAATTCCCCCACATTTTGAACAGGTATATTTCTCTTTCTGCTGTTCCATAAATGCTTCTAATCCCTTTTGTTGTACATATTCACTGTTCTCCATAAGGCTTGCCTGATACCTTTGGTTATAGCTTTTTTCGAGATTTTTTATCAGTTTGCATGGATAATCAGAACATTCAAAGCAATAGGTCAATCTTTTATCCTTAATACATTCTTTTAACTTGCATTTACGACAATGTTCTGGTTTTCCTTGGTCGCTTTTCAAACATCCAGCACATGGTTTTTTATGAAAGCAATGCTTATAACATACCTTACAGTTCATACCGCAAGGGGCAAACATTATCGTATCAATTTTTTCTGTTGACATTTTCATAAAGTCTTGCCCCTTTCCTTGTTCCAATTGCATCTCGCCAAATCGGAATTTAATCGACTTTTATAAGTCCTCTGTCAATGTAGCTCTTGACTGCCAAATCAATTGTTTCAATACAAGTGTATTTAGGCTGATACTCCAAAAGAGTTCTCGCCTTTTCAATGCTGAACACACCGCTTCTTACAATGTGATAGTATGTGTGGTCGCACTCTTCTGGACTACCCTCATACTGACACCACTCTGACCACGGAAGAAACTTGATTTTCGCTTCATGCCCAAAGTATTCATATAGATGCTTTGCAAAGCCATAAAGCGTGATATGAGTTGCTGCATCTGCATCGAAGGATTCTCCAAGTGCTTGATTTCTGTGCGTTATTGCTTTATAGAATACTTGAGCAACATCGTAACCATGTACATGATGAAGGATTTCTTGCCCGAAATTGGGGAGTGCAATTTCCTTACCGTCTGCAATGTCCTGAAACACCTTCATTGAGGTATTTCCCCATGGATTGATAATTGCCCAGCCAGGTCCCGATATTTGTCCTGGCATGATAACTGTTGACGGGAAACCATTCTGCCGATATTGTTCTTTTAGGTACATCTCACTGGCAAACTTATCTTTCCCATAATCATCCAATGGTTCCTTTCGCAAATCATCAGGGTCAAAAGGTATCGTCTCAGCCATTCCATGCGCCCAGCAAGACGAACAATATAGATAGTGAGACAGCTTTGTATTCTTAAATCCTTCGACTATTTTTCTTGTCTCCTTAATGTTAAAGTTCACCAAGTCAACAATGATGTCTGGTTCCATTGACTTCAGATTCTGAATAAAATCAACATCATTTTCTCTATCCATCTGTTCACGCTTAACCGTATGCCACGCAGGTGCATCCTCATATGGTGGTGTCATTTTTCGTGTGATGGCAACCGTATCGTACCCAGCATTCACCAGCATTGGAATCAAATAAGTTCCAATATGCCCTGATGCTCCTATAACTATAACTTTCATAAAGAAACCTCCTTGCTAAATTCATATTTTTTCATCCCGACAACTCGGAATTTGCATCATTACACAATGGTATCGCCTGCATCTCCAAGTACCTTCAATGATTTATCATAGTTTTCTTCTTTAACGAGAATATAATCCGTATTAAAAGTAGAAACAGCAAAAATACCAATCTTATTATCTGCCAATACAGCTGAAATTTTTGACAATATACCTATGAGAGAAAAATCAAGAACACCTTGTATTCTCATCATTTTCCATCCATCATCGTACTTCCGCAAATTCCCGTTTGTCGCTCTGTTTATGATATATTTTACCATACCTCTATGAACATTTCCACCACAACCGCCCTGTTCGCCTACTCATCTTGAGCAGGCGAATATTTTTTTGCTTTTTTCGCCTCAAGCTTTGGCAAAAACACAAAGTGTGGTGTTGTAGGTAGTAAGGAAAGAAATAATCTTTCTCAAATCTTTGGCAAAGCAGATGTTCAATCGTGGTAGAGAGAAAGAGAAAAATATTTCTCAATATCCTCAAAAACTTTGGCATTTTTCATTTTACGGTGGAGAGGGTATTGAAGGGGTTGGGGAATATCCCAACAAGCAAAATGCGGAGCATTTTTCGGAAAAGGGTACCCTTTTCCTATGCTTGCTGCGATACTTCTCACCCTTACCAAACTACAAAGGACGGGAAAGAAACGGAACGGAATATGAAAGATAAGAACAGTGATTTATTACCAAAACGGGGCAATCCGCTGAATAAAACGGTTACACACAAAATTGGCGGTACGTTCTATGAAATATCTACGGTTTGCGGCGGCGATGAACTGCTCTATGACAAAATGGAACGGCTCATAAAATCGGAAACCGTCACATCGCCTACTGACAGGGAAAAGAAAGTCCGATATAATAACGGTAGCAACCTGGTTGTCGGGCGTTCATTACAGGAGGAATGAACACATGACAACGACAAATTATCCCGACAATATTACAGCTTTATATGCCCATTTAAGCCAAGAGGACGCTTTGGACGGAGAGAGTAACTCCATAGCCAATCACTCACGAACGGTTTTGGAAACTATCCTTCGAGTATGAGGCGGAGCAGAAAGAACTGACAGAGTTTGTAAAGTCCGAGCAAGCGGCGGTCAACAGCTACGAACAGGACAAAGCCGACTTTGACAACTTCGCCGCCGTTATACGCAAGTATGTGGGAATACGAGAATTGACGCTCACCATCGTCAACGAGTTTGTGAAGAAAATCATCGTCCATGCTCCCGATAAATCCAGTGGGCACCGCCGCCAAAAGGTGGAGATTGTTTGGAACTTCATCGGGGAACTGAAACAGGACGAGGATAAGCAGACGATTGAACGGCAGAGAAAAGGCAAGACGGCATAGCCTAAGCTATGCCGTCTTGCAACATGATTAAATTACTTCCTTACGGGTGTTCACCATTCCAGCAAGCGCTTTTAAAGCGTATTAATTCATAACAGATATCACCGGCATAAGATATGAAATACATGGTACCCTTCTGTTCGCTTTTAAGCAAAACTTTATTATGCCAGCAGATGTCTCACCATCTCCCCATCAAAAACTACTTTTGCCACACGGTCCACTTCTATCTGATACAGCGCATTGGCCGCCATGTGCTCTGCTGCCTGTTCCAGGTCGCGGATACCTGTTGTGTCTGCATATTTTTCTATGACTGCGTCAACCGCCTCTGCAGTCACAACGCATTCCTTTTCCTGCAGGCCCATACGTTTCAGGACTTTTGGCAGGGCAAATTTTGAAAATATGATCTTCTTTTCCTCCGCCGTGTAATCCGGAATATCAATGACAGCAAACCTTGACATGAGCGGCGCGCTGATCTGCTCCTTATCATTGGCTGTAGCGATGGGATACACGCCGACTGTAGGGACCATACACTCAATATAGTTGTCTGTAAAGCCCAGATTGTCGAGAAGGGTCAGAAGCACATCCGCCGGATTTCCATTCCCCTTTCCGGAAGATGCTTTATCCAGCTCGTTGATAATAAAGACAAGATTGGATTCTCCCGCCATGGAAAATGCCTCCATAATGATTCCCGGTTTTGCATTTGCATAGATACGGGAGCTTCCGGTGAGCTGTTCCGGGTCGTTGATGGAACTCATATCCAAGGTGGTCCACGGCAGTTTTAAAATGCGGGCAACCGCATAGGCGATCTGGGATTTTCCCGTGCCCGCAGGGCCCACCAGCAGAATGCCGTATGCAGGGAGGGTATGTGTGCGGTTGATCTGTATGATCGTTTCCATGATCCGCTGCTTCACCCTTTCCATGCCGTAGAGCTCTTCATCCAGAATTCTGCGCGCTTCCTGAGGGTCAATGGCTTCAAAATAATTGTTTTTCCATTGAATATTCATCATAATGGAAAGTGCACGCTGCGCATGTCTGCGCTCCTCCGGGGAGACTTCATGGGAGCGTGCGACAGCAAGGTTTCTTCTGGCCCAGAGGCGTATATTATCAGGCAGAGTCTTACCCGCACAGGTCATAAAATCCGTTATGCTCTGCAGGCTGGTGAGCTTCATGCTGTCACCGGTCTCCTCCTGGTCCTCGTCCTCAATCTCCTCTGCAGGTGCACTGCCTGCCAGTAATCTTTCAATCATGAACTGAAGAAATCCATCCTCTGCGGAGAGCTTTGTCCCTCCTCCGAAAGCAATTTCCCGAATCTTGTAGACTGCATACCCGTCTTCCATGTTCTTGCCGGACAGGCGCACATTAATGCGGTTCTCACCCAGCCAGTGAAGGAGGCTTACAAAGCGGGCGTCTACTTTGAGAATATCTGCCGGTACCGTACCGTCCTCCTCTTTGAACTCAAATACCGTCTGCTTATCCTGATCTGCAAAGACACCACAGGAATGATGTTTCCATTCCCGTTTATGATTGTCCAGAAGCAGGATGGGCTTTTGGGGTGAAGCAGCGTTCTCATTGGAACGAAATACCGTGTATGTACAATGGAACTCATTACTCTTTTTGTCGTCTGAACTGTTGCTGAAATCAAATACTGGCATATTGGCACACTCCTTTTATTTTAAAACTAAAACACGTATATGGCGCGATATGTGGCAGAGACGGCTCTGCCCGTATGTAGTATACCTATTTTTCCATCTATTTACAAGCTCCTTTATACTGAGTCAACAAAAAAAGAGCGCCATTTTCTCTTTCCAAATGACGCTCTGTGTTCCAATCCTGACTCCTCAACAATATTTTATTCAGTTTTCCTCAAATAACCGTGCCTTCTTACTCCTTCTGTAAAGTACAGCCGCACTTGTTCCTCCGACAGCCAGCAGAATGATAGTATATATAAACATAAACACATATCCTCTGTTTCCATAGTGATCCAGCCAGAACCCAAACAGGGAATGCTGGAACAAATCCGGCGAGTAAGCAAGAGCCGCGTATAAACCCATTGCCGTACCGCTGGCCTGTCTGGCAACATTTGTTTCCGGAGGCAGTGCCAGACAAATATTGGTAAATAAGGTACACACGATTCCGGTAATAAGAGACACTGCCACCAGAACCCCCAACGGAACTTTTGCAGAAAAAAGAAGAATACATATAAGAAATACAATCAGCGCGGAAGTTCCGAATATTACCATTCTGGAGACATATTTCGTCTTCGTTGCAATCTTGCCCAGAATAGGGCTGAACAACCTTCCTCCGTATAGATTCAGCACTCCCAGCACTCCGGAAAATGTCACCGCAACGCCAAACACATCGTTAAAATACGGTACAAAATAAGACGTGGTCGCCATTGTTGAAAACATACAGAACCCGCATATGATCATCATCCAAAGCCCCGGCTCCTTCATAACCAATGCCAGCTGGGAGAAAGTAAACTTCTCATTCTCATCTCCCTCCGTATTCACATCCTCTACCTTCCTGAATATGAAAATACATCCCAGGGCGGATACAAATGTAAATCCCGCATAAACCCACACAACTGTTGAAAATGCAGGGACCTGTCCCACAGATTTTTCTGCGAGATTATATACATATAAAGAAGTAAAGTTGATTACCATATAGCCGATTGACTGTGCAAAAGAAAACATGCCAACCGATTCACCAACCAGATGCTCCGGCACTATCATACGGGGCAGTTTGAAAATAGATGGGTTAAACACAAAAAATGTAGTAACACCAAACAATCCCCATATAATATACATATTGATCACTGACGGTGCCAATGCCAGCCATACACTGAGAGCCGTGGTTCCAAGCAGCGATACAATAATACATTTTTTATAATCCAGTTTATCTGTGACAAAGCCTCCTATGAGGTTAAATATCACATTTCCAAATCCATACACTGACATGATCAGTCCAAGCTGTGTGTTTGTAGCACCGGTTGCCTTCATCATGGGATCGTAAAAAATCCCTTTGATATAGGGCAGCGAATAAGACGCCGCATAGCAGATGCCTGCAATCATCAATGCCCCAGTTACCCATCCCCCAAGACCTTTTTTCTTCATACATAAACCTCCCTTTTAGGGTTTCCGGCATAACACCATTAATCCATCCGCAGCTTTTACTCCTTTTCCCTCCGGATATACAAAAACTGGATTGATATCCATCTCCACCAGTTTATCCCTGTAATCTTCTGCCAGACGGCTCACAGATACCAGGCAGTCTGCCAAAGCTTTTATGTCAAGAGGCGACTGTCCCCGGTATCCCGCAAGCAGCCTGCTGCTCTTCAGGGAACTTATCATCTCTTCTGCTTCCCAGTGATTTATGGGGGCAGGATACAGGACTGCATCCTGGAAGATCTCTGTAAAGATACCGCCCATTCCCAGAAGGATCATTGGTCCCAGATTGGGGTCACAGGTAACACCGATTATCATTTCCAGACCTTCTTCCAGCATCTCCTGAACCAGTATGCCATTGATTTTTGCATCCGGGCGCTCTTGTTCTGCACGTTCCATGATACCTTGAAAGGCATTTTTTATCTCTTGTTCTCCCTGAATCCCAACACGTACTCCGCCTATTTCTGACTTGTGCAGGATATCATTGGATTCGATTTTCAAGACCACCTTTTTGCCCATTTCTGCCGCGCAGGCCGCCGCTTCTTTCCAGGTAACCGTCAGTTTTTCTTTCGGACATGGAATCCCATAATCTATAAAAATCTGCTTTGACTGATGCTCGGACAGTGCGATTCTGTCTTCCTCCTGTTTGTTCTGCAGTGCGGCAATTGTACCGGTACGGTTTTCAGCAGTTTTTAAAAATGCAGTGTAATCCATCAAATGCCGTATGACCCGGTATCCGTAATGCGGCGGCGGCAGTATGGGAACACCGGCAGCTTTGAGTTTTTCAAGAACCTCTTTCTCTCTTCCGAATTCAATGAGCGGAACTACAGCGGCCGGCTTTTCCGGATGTCGAATGCAGTAACGGATCAGACCTTCCAGGTAATCGTAAATTGTGATATCACTAATTTTCTCTGTTATCTGCAGAGAGGTTACCAGCATCTCCACCTGGGGATCTTCCATCACGATTTCTGCCACCTGTTCAAAGGTATTCCCATCACTTCCACCGGTTAAATCCATGGGATTCTGCGCTGTGGCAAAGGGCGGCAGAACCTTTTTCAGCCGTTCTGTGGTCTCCTCGGAAAAATCAGGAAGTTCCAGACCGTACAGGGAACCTGCGTCCGCTGAGATTGTTGTCTCCCCTCCTGATATATTTACAAATGCCAGACTGTTTTTTTCCGGCAGTTTTGGGAGCGTTACAATTGCAGCACAGACAGAAAGAAGTTCCTCCAAATCCTCCACCCGGATAACTCCAAACTTCTTAAACAGCGCATCCGTATGCTTATCACATCCACTGAGATTTCCGGTGTGTGAGGCGGCAGCTCTGCTGCCTTTCTGGGAGCGTCCCGCTTTTAGGATAACAACCGGTTTTCTCTTTTCCACTGCTCTGTGCAGTACCTGCGCGAACTTTTCCGGCTTTTTTATTCCTTCCATATAAGCAGCTACAACTTCTGTATTCTCATCCTCCACCAGGAACTCCAGATAGTCCTCCATAGTCACAATTTTACTGTTTCCTGCGGATATCACATAGGAAAAGCTCCCCTTGGCACTCTCCATCAGCCCCATGCAGACTTGACCGCTCTGAGATACCAGGCCGATTTTTCCTGCACTCTCCCTGGCCTGGAACAGAAAACCAAAGGCAAAAACCCGGTCCACGAAATTTAAAAATCCCGCGCAGTTTGGTCCCATAACAGCAATATCCAAATCTTTTGCCTTTGCTGTCAATTCCTCCTCCATCCTGACATCTTCCGGCAGCTTTGTCTCACCGTAGCCGCTCGCAAAAACAACTGCGCCTTTTGCTCCTTGTTCAGCGGCTTCTTCCAATAATGCCGGTACTGTAGTTTTCGGTGTACAGATGACAGCAAGGTCTATTTTCCCCGGAATATCCGATATCTTCCGGTAGCAGGGAACGCCGAATACCCTGTCATTTTTCAAGCTCACAAGATACAGATCTTCCATCCGTTCCCTGCATTGTTCCAGAAACATTCTCGACGCGAAACCTGCCATCGTTTCTCTCTCCGTGGCTCCCACAATCACTATTTTCTGTGGGCGCAGCAGCTTATTCAGTTCCATTTCTTCCCCCGCTTTCTATGAATACAGTCTGTATCCTGCATCAAAAGCCGCTATATTGGCCGACAGATATTTTCCTTTGCCCTTTTTGTCGAAATAGGCAGCGATCGCAGCGGCAAGCTCCTCTTTTCCGAACATCCCTGTGGCCTTTTCCAGAACTCCCAGCATAACCAGATTGGCACCTTTGGAATTCTCTGCACCGGCAGATAATTCATTTGCCGGTACGGAAAGGGCCGTGATGTCCTGCCGTGTAATTTTGTCTGCCTCCACCATATCTCTGTTATACAGCAAAATTCCTCCAGGCTTTATCATATGCTCAAACCGTTCCACGGAAGGGGCATTCATGGCAAGCAGAATGTCCAGTTCATTGCAGTAAGGACTTCCAATCTCTTCATCCGACAGCTTCACATTGCAATTGGCTGTCCCGCCACGCATCTCAGAACCATAGGAGGGATACCACGTAAGATTCTGCCCCTTCCGGAAGCCCGCTTCTGCGAGGATCAACCCAGCGGTCAATACACCCTGTCCTCCAAATCCGGCACAAATTATTTCCTTATTCATAAGCTGGCATCCTCCTTCCCAATAAATTCTCCAACAGGAAATACGGGCATAATCGTATCTTTGATATATTTCGCTGCTTTCACCGGTTCCATTGCCCAGTTTGTGGGACAGGGAGAAAGCAGTTCCACAAGGCTGTATCCTGCTCCCTGCATTTGCTTTTCCAAAGCCCTTTTTATATACTTCTTTGCCTTTCTGATATTCGCCGCATCACAAAAGGAAGCCCTGGCCAGATAGGCGATATCCATTTTATTGAGAAGTGAAACCACATCCAGTGTGCCTCCTCCTTCTTCCATACTTTTTCCATGTATGGAAGAACTGGTTACCTGTCCCTGAAGTGAGGTGGGAGACATCTGGCCTCCGGTCATTCCAAACACACAGTTATTTAGGACAATTACAGTAATATTGTCATTTCTTCTTGCAGAATGGATTGTCTCGGCAATTCCAATAGAATAAGCAGCACCGTCTCCCAGATAGGCAATGACGGGATTTTGGGGCCTGGTAAACTTGACTCCCACTGCTGTGGGAACCGGTCTTCCATGTGCTGCCTCTATTGTGTCATATCTCCAGATATCAATGGGCATCCCTCCGCAGGCTACATCCAGTACGGCGATTGCTTCTTCCTCCCGCCCTAACTCCTGGAGCACTTCTCCGATCAAACGGATGGCAATTCCATGGCCGCATCCCGGGCAAAAAGAATGTCCGTCCGTATATGTTATTCTTTCCGGCGCCTTTACCATCATTTAAAACACCTCCCTCTCCATCTTTCCTTCTAATATCTGTACCGCTTTTTCAACAATGTCCATACTTCTCGGCACTTTTATTCCTGTCCCGTATGTATATACAGGGTATCGGCACTGCACAGACAGCTTTACATCCTCTGCCATCTGACCGGTAATACTCATCTCCACTGTCATAAACGCTCTGCAGTTTTCTCCCAAATCAGCAAATGCGTCCACAGGGTACGGAAAAATAGAAATAGGGCGGATGAGACCCAGACGGATTCCCTGTTTTCTTGCTTTTGAGACAGCTTCCTTACAGACTCTGGCACTGATTCCGTATGCTACTAGAATCAGCTCTGCGTCCTCAGTGAGAATACTCTCCCATCTCTGCTCATTCTTTTTCATTTCCTCATATTTCTCTCTCAGAAATGTATTGTAATCATCCATATAATAGAAAACATTTGTGATTTTCTTTGATTCCTGCCGGCCTTTGCATCCTTTTACAGTCCAGTCATCTCTGTCAATATCTACCTCTTCCTGCGGCGGCAGACACACAGGTTCTACCATCTGCCCGATTGCCGCGTCTGAAAGGATGATAACAGGGTGTCTGTATTTCTCAGCCAGAGGAAATGCCTGCATCATCAGATCCACACTCTCCTGAACAGATGCCGGGGCTAATACCAGAAGATGGGAATCTCCGTGTCCGTTTCCTCTTGTTACCAGCTTATAATCGCACTGTCCCTGGCTGATTTCTCCGATACCGCTTCCAAATCTGGCTACATCCACGATCACAGCCGGAATATCTCCTGCGATCAGATAGGAAAGCCCTTCCTGCATCAGTGAAAAACCGGGGCCGGAAGAAGAAGTCATGGCTCTGGCGCCTGCCGCTGCTGCTCCTAATACCATATTAATGGCTGCCAGTTCTGATTCGGACTGTATAAAGGTTCCTCCTGCCTCCGGCATCCGCTGGCTTAAATATTCCAGTATCTCATTCTGGGGCGTAATGGGATAGCCGCTGTAAAAACGGCACCCGCTGCGGATCATAGCTTCAGCCAGCGCTTCATTTCCCTTCATCAATACCTTTTCCATAGACTTTTGTCCCTCCTCTTCTCACTGTACTTTCCCGGAACAGATTTCAAATACATAGTCCGGACATACCGTGTAACATGTGGCACAGGCTACGCACAGTTCCTGATTGACTTCCACGACTTCATACCCTTTTTTATTTGTTTTTCCAGATCTGCTGACTGCCCCTTTGGGACATTCCTCTATGCATCTTCCGCAGGCTTTGCAGCGGTGAAGATGAAGTATTACTTTCTCCATAATTTCCTCCTCTGTCTACAATAAATTCTGCACCTGGCCCATTTTCCCTTCACAGTAATATCTCGCATTGTACGCTCCGATTTCCAGTGATATCCGGTATGCCTCATCCGAATAAAAGGCTGTATGCGGTGTTAAAATTACATTGTCCCTGTGCAGAAGCGGATTCTTAGTTAAATCCGGGGTTTCACTTTCCAGAACATCAAGCGCTGCACCTTTTACCAGCCCCAAATCCAGGGCCTGTACCAAATCTGCCTCTACGACAGCTCCGCCCCTGGCTACATTGATGAGAAACGGCTGTTTTTTCATCTTACGGAACATATCCATGTTCAAAAGCCCCTCATTATCTTCTGTCAGGTTCATATGTACACTGATGATATCCGAAATTTCCAGCAGTTCATCCAGCTCTGCCCGGTTCACATTCATATTGTCCATAACCTCTTTTGGCACATATGGATCATAGGCCACGATCTTCATTCCGAAACTCCGGGCTCTTTGCGCAACCGCTTTACCGATTTTGCCAAATCCGATGATTCCCAGTGTTTGCCCCTCGATTCTGTGCACTCCCATTTTCTGAATAGTTTCCATTTCCCATGCGTAGTCTTCCTCAATTCTCCTTCTCAGATAAGGGAAACGACGCTCCAGAGAAAGAATCAGAGCCAAAGTGTGGTCAGCCACTTCCTGTGTACAGTAGCCTGATACATTTGTCACAGCGATTCCCCTGCTTTTTGCATATTCTACGTCCACAAAGTTAAAGCCTGTCGTTTCCAGTGCAATAATTTTACATTTCTGCATTCTGTCAATTGCTTCTTTTCTGATAGGCGCGAAGTCTGAAATCACTGCATCTGCCTGGCTTAAAATCTCATAATAAGCATCTAAATGTTCCGGTTCATACACTGCCCTCAATATTTCCGCATCCGGGGGCAGGCAGTTGATCTCTGTCTGTAAATCTCTGTCTTTTGTTTCTGGAAATACTGTAAATACAACTTTCATTCTTCTTTACCTCCTTGTTTTCCTGCTGATTGAAATACTTTCAGTTTTGCTTTCTCTTCCGGTGTCTGTCTGCCCCAAATACTGATCGGGAAAAAGAGCAGCGCTGACACCGCAAGCCCGGGCCAGAAACTGTCTGTCTCAAAAATTTTCCCCCACTTAAGGGCATTGCCCAAAAACCAAAATAGTACGACTGCCAAAGAACAGGCCGCCGAATAAAAAGCTGCGCTGCTGTTCGCTTTCTTCCAGCACACTCCGAGAACGGTTGGAAGAAATAATCCGGCAGAATTAATCGTCAGTGCAATAAACAAAACATCAATAATATCCTGCCGGTACATTGCAAAAAGTAATGCCACAAATCCTATTCCAAAGGAACAGCACGTACTTAAATGTCTTATTTTTTTATCCGTCACATCCCGGTTGATATATCTTTGATAGATATCCTTCGTTAGATTTGTAGATGCTGTCAGCATTAAAATATCTGCTGAAGACATTATGGCAGCTATAATTCCTACCACTACAATTCCCCGCAGTCCCTGGGGAAATATATGGATGATCAAATAAGACAGCGCATTTCTGCTATCCGGCAGATCAGGCATAATAACCTTTGTACTCAGTCCTAAAAAGGTGGCTGACACCGCAATGATGAAAATTCCCGCAGCAGCCAGCAGAGAGCCTCTTCTGGATGTCTTCACATCTTTTGCCGCTATACACCGGGTATATCCATCCATATTTGTATAGAAGGAAAACAAGGTCGTTAATCCCAGTGCGATGATACTTGGCCACCCCCATGCTCCGAGATTCATATAGGAATCCGGCAATGACTGAATCGCTGATATACCGCCGTCCATATGCATAATGCTGAGCGGAACCCCGAGGATCACAATACCCAGAAGTAAGATTACGGTCTGTACCCAATCCGTGTAGGTGACCGCAAGGAGACCCCCGAAAGCAGTATAAAATGTGATCACTGCTGCAACTACGATCAATGAAACCTTTGTGTCCCATCCTGTCAGCGCACTTAATGTACTCCCTCCTGCCAGAAACTGACTCGCCACAAACCCGATCATACCCAGAATTGTACAGATGGTTGCCACCATTCTCGTTTTGGAATCGTATCTGCTTTCAATAAAATCCGGATATGTCAGTAAGTTCAATTTTGTACTCAGCCTTTTTATGGTTCCTGTAAACGTAAACGCAAAAATCACAAGACTGACTGCAATGACAACCACATACCAGACTGCCGTTATCCCCATGGAATACGCTCTCTCGGCAGTCCCCACAATAGAAGCACCTCCTATCCAGGAAGAAAGCCACAGACATGTAATGGAAAACACACCTGCTTTTCTGCCTGCCACAAAATAATCATCTGAATCCTGCTGTTTTTTACCGGAATATATACCTATAAAGAGCATACCTGCCATATAAAAAACAATAATACCGATATCCAAACCACTCAAAGGAATACCTCCTTCCGTTCACCAGCCCCGCGCGCGAACTGGTCATACCAGTTATTAAGTACATTATACACTGGTACGACCAGTTGTCAATAATTTTCAGATATCATTTTCTCTATTTGTAAAATATGCAGATTTTTGGCACGTATTTTTTGTATATTATTTACAATCCCTCCCACAACACCATTGATTTTTTTCTTATAAAATGATATTTTATTAGGTAAATGGTATTTCATGCCATCTTACGTTAAATGGTCGGAGGAAAACAAATGGAAAAAGAATCAGAACCGAAAGGTTATCAGATAATTATCAGTGAATTACAGAAAATGCTTGCAAACGGTGAATTAAAATGCGGGGATAAACTTCCCTCTGAACGAAATATGACCACTCTCTTTCATCTGAGCAGAACATCTGTCCGTGAAGCCCTTCGGGCAATGGAAATGATCGGGATTGTAGAGAAACGCCATGGGGAGGGAAATTATATTGTAAATAACGCGGAAAGTTCCCTGACAGATGTACTTTCTATTATGCTCATATTGAATGATGGAGCTCTTGATGAATTCATGGAATTTCGTAAATGGATAGAACTTGGGGCAGTCAAAAGCGTGATCGCTTCCTCTTCCGAAGAGGAAATCCTTTCTCTGGATGAAAAATTATCTGCCTATGCCGATTCATCCTCTGTCCATGAAAGGACTTTAAAAGATATTGATTTTCATAAGGCTATCGTTTGTTTATCCGGAAATCCTTTTTTTATTTCCATTTTTAATGCCATCTCTGCTCTTGCCGTCAATCATCTGGAAACCATCATACAGAGGCTTACGTCTAACGGAAAAGACAGTGCAAAGGTAGATTCTATTTATCAGGAACATGAAATGATTCTAAATGCCATAAAAAAAAGAGATTATACTATGGCGGAAAGATTTCTGGATTATCACATCCAGACTTTCACATAAAGAGTCTTCTCCGCTGTGTATCGCAGCGGCATAACTGTTCACAAGCTGCGATACACAGCATTGTGAACAGCGGCACCTGAAACCACATGGTATAAATACATGACGAAAATATTGGTAAAGACATTTCATTTTCTGCTTGACATTCCCCATTTTCTATGTTAATCTGTAATAAGTGTTTTGATAAAGCCTTGATTTCGCATATATCCGTAAGTCATTCTTTTATTCATGATTTACTGTTATATGCGTTTTTTGTTTTGTAAAATGCATATAAAAATTAGGAGGTATCTTTCATGAATAAAGGTACAGTAAAATGGTTTAACTCAGAAAAAGGTTTCGGATTTATTACAGGGGAAGACGGATCTGATGTGTTCGTACATTTCTCAGGAATTAATTGTGACGGTTACAAATCTCTTGAGGACGGCCAGGCCGTGACTTATGATTTGACCAGAGGAAACCGCGGCATGCAGGCCGTTAATGTGTGTGCTGCTTAAACCAGAATATCACTGCACTGTCTTATGAATACCTGGCTGTGATCCACAACAGCAGGTATTCGTAATCTGTATATCAATTAGTCAGAGCTATGATTGATGTTACAGCTAAGTCGGCGGGGTTTATTTTGTATTCCTTGCTGGCTCAACCTAAATTAACTGAATTTCACGATTCATTTATATATAAATTTTCTGCTGACAAAATTCTTATTTTCCAAAACTCCCCCATCCGTATTTTCCATCCCCTATCCAAACTTTTATGCAATAACAATATCAAACGATCTGCATATAATAAACCAACAAATAATGTTCAGGTACACATATTATGAACAATGACCCCCGCGGTACAATCATTCAGCAGGGCAATATTATGCGCATAGATAATGCATTGATTGAAGAGGTATTCTGTTTTAATAATTCGATCGGTCATATCCTTATCTCCTATGCCGTTCCCGAGGCAAATCAGAC
>ERZ894236.289-NODE-289-length-68125-cov-83.7526_pt1 | contig 68125 bp, 64 predicted proteins | sample MGYA00380297_ERZ894236 | MGnify/ENA primary metagenome ERZ894236 (study PRJEB32331, sample SAMN06328420) | human gut metagenome | biome: human gut microbiome; feature: stool | host: Homo sapiens | collected 2014-08-04 ... | reverse complement strand
CAGACGGTGAAAAACCTGGTGCATGATACAGTAATCGAACTGCCGATTCAGGAACAGGAGGAGAAAAAAGAATCCGGCACCTGTCACATAAAGCGGGATATTCCGTCTGCGGCGTGGCATTACCGTTCCTCCCGCTCCCGGCTCCGCTTGTGGTGGATGAGGCGTTGTTCATATATCTCTAGTTCATTAACAAAAAGTAGGTCGTTTCTTATCCAATTCGCCTGAATAAAAGTCAATATGCCATCCGACTTTTAGCCTATTAGCTAAAATATGATAACTTCCCCTCATTACAAAAGCTTCCCCCTGCCCTCCAGCCGGGCCGCAGGCTCAACCTGATTATCGACATTCAGAACCGGCTTCAAGGAAAAGGCCCGGCCTATGAGCGGTGGGCGAAGGTATTCAACTTAAAGCAAATGGCGGCGGCTCTGGCCTACTTGCAGGACAACGGCCTGACAGAGTATGAGCAGTTGGAGAAAAAGGCCGGGGAGGCCACGGAGCGGTTTCACGTTCTGGCCGGAAAGATCAAGACGGTGGAGGCCGCGCTTGCCGCCAATGCAGAACTCAAAGGGACCACGGTAAACTACGCAAAGACCCGCCCCGTGTTTGAGGCGTACAAGGCTTCACGGTACAGTAAAAAATTCCTTGCGGAGCATGAGGCGGATATTGAGATTTACCGGGCGGCCCGGGCCAAAATGAGCGCCATTCTGGACGGGGCGAAGCTCCCGAAGATGGAGAAGCAGAAGGAGGTTGGCCGCAGGCTGGCGGCTGAAAAAAAGGAACTCTACGCTGAGTACCGGGAGGCCCGAAAAGATATGCGGGAAGTCACTACGGCAAAAGCAAACATTGATTATCTGCTCGGCCTGACGGGGCAGGAGAAAAATAAGGAACAGGAGCGATAGCGAATGAGACGCAACCAATCAAGCGGAGCGCCAGGGCTTCGGGCCAAGTTGGCCCGAGGTTTCGCAGGGTTTGGGGCTGGCCCCAACAAGCGGGATTTTTCAGTTTTGACGGGAGCCGGAACGTGGAAAATTCGCAAGTGTATAGACACTTGCATCGCTTGCCGTTTAGCGACACCCTGAAAATTATCAACAATTTGTTAAAATAAAGGGCACAAATATGAAGGTTGCCAGGTTGTGCTTTTTATAAAAAGACCCAAAATATTATACAGATAAAGAGAATGACTTTTCAATCCAATAATGCTATTATGATAGCTATATAGGCTAAAACTGGAAGTTGCAACCATTGGTTGACTAAATTTCAACTCTAGTTGGTGGTTTGCAACCATAGTGGAATGATAGTATATAGGAGGAAAGGTAATGACTTTATCAGATAGATTGCAGGCGTTAAGAAAATCACAGAACTTATCTCAAGAACAGTTAGCAGAAAAATTGGATGTTTCAAGACAGGCTATTTCAAAATGGGAAAGTGGCCAAGCAAATCCAGACATAAATAATATCTTGAAGTTGAGTGATATTTATGAAGTTAGCACCGATTATATATTAACAGGCAAGGAACTCGATAACCAAATAGTATACAAAGATCATATTGTATATAAGGAAAAAAGGGGATTTAATAAATTACATGATTTGCCTGCGTCTATAAGAGTGGCACTCGCGATATTGATAATTGCTTTTGGTGTATTTGTAGTAGTACCTATACTTTTTGTTATATCAATGGAGCTATTAGGTTCCATATTTTAAGGAGGATTAAAATGTCTTTAGGGCGTATTATTTTGAGTAGTTTACTTATTCTTAGTTTATGTGCTTGTGGAAATGGGTACGATGGCATTTCTGGAAATGATTTGTCCTTAACTAGCTCCACCTTTTCAAATGAAGAAACTGAAGATTTGAAAAATACGATAAACGATACTATGATGGCATTAAAAAATCTTGATATGGATAAATTCAATGCTTATACAAATAATAGGCAGATAATGGTTACTCCGTGGGGAACAGAAAATGTTGAGTATACTTTATTTGGGGAATTGAGTGACGAGCAGGAAGTTGCTTCCGACAAGGAATTAGCATATCAACTGGATAACGAAATAGTTAAAAATCTTTCATGGGAAATTTTAGATGTTGCACAGGATAATGATACCGCAAAAATCAGATTGCGAATTACAAATTTGAATATGGATGGTATTTTTCAAAGAGTTGAAACCGATTCTGAAATGATAAAGGAAATCAGGAAAATACCGCTAAGTGACACAAAAACGGTTGAATTAAAATTAAAGGCTGAAAAGCAAAATGAAAAATGGATTTTGTTAATTGATATAGATTTTGTAGACGCTATTTCGGCAAACATCTGGAGTGTTGATACCGCAGAGTACCTGAACGGAAATCAAACTTATGATAATACAGGCAATAATGATTTTGTATCTCAAATTATTGGCAATTCTATCACATATGATGGCGTTGCCAGTGCCTCAAAAGAGCAAAAAATAGAAATTGTTTCTGCTGTTGATAATACAATTACTCAAATTACCGATTTGCACGAAATTACCGAATTTTTAAAACAAGAAGAAATGTATAATTGGATTATCGTTGAAAATATACCGGAGGACTCTAAACCTATTCTTTCTATTGTTAGGTATGCGTTAGAAAGGAAAAACTTAAATCCGCAATTAAAAGAACAGTCACGCGATTTATTGTATCAAGCAGAAGATGTTTATTATATTGAGGATAGGTCAGAGTATTTATATACTGATATGCCAAATTATGAGCTTCCGCGTTACTATGAAATACCTTCTAATGTTGGAAAATATCTGAAACAATTTTTACAGTAGATATATCTTCAACTAAAAAAATAAACAGAATATGGCTTCGGGCCAAATTGGCCCGAAATCCACGAAATTCCCGCTGTTACAACAAAAAATATGTTATATTGGGATATGAAAAGCGGGGGCGTCATACCTCCGCTTTTCTGGCTTCTTTGGTTTTCTGGCATCAACACAATTCAGAAGTTCGTCAAGTTGACGACGCTGCTTTTGTCCGGCACTTTATCTGGAAAGAAGAACTGATCCACCGATATATCAAAGAAAGTTACAAGTTCGTAAAATACTTGTAGGCTCGGGTGCTGTCCTTCATTCTCGATTGAGACAAGATAGCGTGGGGCGATTACCCCGGAGAACCTCAGAGAGGGGCTGCCGCATCGGTGACATCAGGAACCTCCGGATGTCAGACATTGACTGGAACAGGAAAAAGATACACCTTGTAATGGGAAAGACAGGACAGCCGATCGACATTCCCCTGCTTGACCCCGTCGGCTGGAGCATCATCGATTACCTGAAAAACGGAAGGCCAGCCACTTCCCATGACCATGTTTTTGTGCGCCACAGGGCTCCGTTTGGCCCATTGGGAGGAAGCGGGCTGGGGACTGCGCTCCGCCGTTACATTGTGAAAGCGGGGATTGATACCTGCGGCCGCGGGCACCACGGGCTGCACTCCCTCAGGAGCACCCTTGCCGGAAACATGCTGACATCAGGCGCTCCCCTTCCCGTCATTTCACAGACACTTGGACACCAGGACATCAAGACAACTGAGATCTACCTGAAAGTTGACGTAGAACATCTGCGCAGATGTGCCTTGGATCCGGATGCGTACCAGAGTCCTGCAACAGAAACAGGAGGTGTCCATGATGCATGATCATGAATGGAAAAGCGGCCTCTCCGGCCTGATGAAATCCTTTATTGAAATGAACCATCTGGCAGGGCTGAAGTTCGAACAGCAGGAACGGTTCCTCCGGCATTTTGACCATTTTTGTTTTTACAATGGCTACGAGGGCCAGATACTGACCCGGGAGATGGCCGAATCATTTATCTATGGGCAAGGAGGGGCTGACAGGACTCTGCATTGTAAGGAAGTCCTTCTGTATCGGTTTGCGGAATTCATGGCGCAGAGGGGATGCCATGCATATCTGCCGGATATCAGGACAAAATACCCGGCAAGCCACCATATCCCCCATATTTATACGGAAGATGAGCGCAGGCGGTTCCTGGAAGCAGTCGATTCCTATCCTAAAACGCCAAACTCCTTCAGAAACGAGGTCGATCCCGTCCTGTTCAGGTTCCTGTGCGGCACAGGCTGCAGGCTTTCCGAAGCACTGAACCTCAGGATAGCTGACTTTGACTATTGTTTGGGAGCGGTCACCGTCAAGCATGCAAAAAATGACAGGAGCCGCATCGTGCCCATGTGCAGCCCGCTGACAGAGAGGATCCATTCTTATATCAACAGCTTCCACACAGGATACGGAGCCACAGGAAACTGCTTTTACAGGAAAAAGGGACAAATTTAAGGTTCCCACAATGAGGGCAGCCAAAGAAAGCGCCGCCTCTGCAATGGGCAGATACTATTTGCATACAGCAGATGAAGACAGGGAAGTCACGCCGGCGGAGCTTAAGCAGTTTTTTGTTGCAAATGAATATAAGGAAAAGTGGGAGAAAACACGGTCTGAGACATTATCAAAGCAAGCTGACAAAAAAGAAGTAAAAACATTTTACGAAAAGACGGTTTCAGCTGGCAGGATGATGGAGGGCAGGAAATAAGCCAGTCTAAAACACATCGTTGGCAGATTCTGTCTATTTAATTCATACAGTAAATTTACGCGGCCATCATTTTATATAAAGATTGAATTTTGTATATAATAATGATATAATTATGTACAAAGAGAGGAGGGATACTATGCCACAGATAATGCCGATTACAGATTTAAGAAAAACGAATGAGATTTCAGATATCTGCCATAAAAGTCAGGAACCGATTTTTGTAACAAAAAATGGCTATGGGGATCTTGTAGTTATGAGCATTGAAGCTTATGAGAGGCTGATAACTGATACACAGATTGATGCTGCTATAGCAGAAGCGGAGACTGAAATGGAAGGTGGGGCCATACTTATGGATGCCAGGGAGGCATTGAGCGGATTGAGGAGAAAGTATGCAAAATAAATATGCAATCAAAATGTTTCAGCGTGCCCTGCGGGATTTGGACCGTATTTATCAGTATATTTATGAGCAGGTTCCGGAATATGCCGAAGAGCAGGCTGACCGTTTGGAGGCAGGTATTTTCAGCCTGGAGGAATATCCATACCGCTGTGCGGAGCGTAAGACTGGCAGATATGCAAACCGCGGTTACCGGGAACTGATTGTGGATAGTTATATTATCATATATAAGATTCATGAGAGGAAGAAGGAAGTGGATATTGTTACTGTGCAGCATGGGAAAAGAAATTTGTAGGGCAGGGAAGTGATGTTAGGCCCCAATTATAAATTTTAGTGTCATCTACATCACAATCATCCCGGAGGTTGAAGTTGTGATATAAATGACATTAACCGATAAAAACGAGCTGATTTTTGGCTGTGATTTTGAGAGTAAAAAACGCATAAGTGTAGATGAATCCCCTGGTTTGGGTAGTGAACCGGGGGATTATCTATTTTCTGGAAGACTTTTTATTAGCTTGAATTGGAGATTAGTTTGAGGGGGATGCCGGATACGGATGTGAGAATGGGTCCCAATATTAAGGATTGGCTCAACTGCCGTCTATGGATGAACACATACTTATAGGACAGAGAGAAAAGTACATTTAAACTGCTTTCCGGCCATCCCATCGTGGCTGCTGAGGAGGATGCTCAAGCAAAGATTGAAAAGACAAATCACTAAATAACATGAAAACGTATTATCCGGTGAAAAGGCTGTGATGGGGTGGTGAGGTGGTAAGCATTTGGCAGGAGGTGCATGACATCAGGCAGGTCCTGGGCCTCCAGGGCAATGGCGCAGGAGGGGTGGGAATACTGGCTGTTGGACAACAATAAATGTTCCGGCAGATACCCACCGGTATATAGTACGAGGGCAGGGGCGTCTGTCATGAGCTTTAGGGTCCGGCCAGAACTGATGTCACGTAGAACACAGGCTTTTTTAAGCGGCTGAGTGTAACGTATGGAGCGTACGGAACGGAACGGATTTGGTCTGTTTAGGAGATATGCATGGTTGTAACCCTTGCCGATATGAATTTGTGAACAGCTTAGTTCATCTCTTGAGGCGCGTATAGCAGCATCAGGGTGCCGTGGACTGCGGAAATCGAAGGCGGTCCCGGCAACCGGAATAATATCTTTTGGGAGAAATTCCGTATTTAGGAGGCACATATTGTTTGAACATATGGTCAGTTCCTGTTCCAGCCCGGAACGTGAAAAGTCTCCGGAAAGGTTCCAGTAAGTGTGGTTGGACAGATTGATATAGGTAGGAGTATCGGTCCATGCGGCGTATTCAACTGTTAGCCAGTTGGTATCATCCAGCGTGTAAATGGCTTGGTAGGTACGGTTCCCGGGAAAACCATCCAGATTGTCCGGCTGAAATGCGGAAAACTGTATCTTTACCCTGCACCGGGAAGGCCATCAGAAAAGCTCCTCACCTAGCTCTGTCTGGATAGCAATTTTTTGAATGGAGGCGCCAATAGGGGACAAGGCTACAATTAGCCCCAGGTTGGTGGTCATTTCATATACTTCATAAGTATTCTCTATTTTATCCGCTGTTTTCCGTGTATTTATCTTCATTTTAATATACCGTCCTTTCAATATAAGTATATACATTTTGGGTAAAAAAGAAAATTGAAAAACTGTTTAAGAGCAATTTTTATAAACGACAGGGCAAGGGACAGTAATGCCGAATTATATTAATGCGATATAATAAAAACATGGAATCGTTTTAGGGGAAGAAAAACAAAAAGGAGGTAGCCATATGGAGAGTGTGTTGGAATTTCAGAATATATCCAAATACTTTCCGGGAGTCAAAGCACTGGACCACGTTTCGTTCCAGGCGCATTCCGGAGAGGTTCTGGCTTTTTTAGGTGAGAACGGTGCAGGAAAATCTACGCTGCTTAAAGTTCTGAATGGGGATTATCAACCTACCAGTGGAAAATATCTGCTAGATGGGGTGGAAAAGCATTTTCAATCGCCGCATGAGGCAATTGAGGAAGGAATATCCATTATTTATCAGGAGCGGCAGATTTTGCTGGAGTTATCTGTGGCAGAGAATATTTATCTGGGCAGGATGCCGGTTAATCGCCTCGGTTTCATCGATACTCGCAAAGCCAATGAAGATGCTGCCAAAATCATCCAAGACTTTGGGCTTCCGATTGACCCAACCACAAAGGTAAAGGATTTAAGTATCGCATATCAGCAGATGGTTGAAATCATGAAAGCATATTCCAGGGAGAACCTGAAGGTCATCTGTTTTGACGAGCCAACGGCTTCTTTATCAGATTCTGAGATTGAATCGCTGTTTAAGATTATCATAAAGCTGAAAGAGGAGGGGAAAATTATTATCTATGTGTCACACCGTATGGATGAAATCCAGAGGATTACGGATAAGGCCGCAATTTTCAAGGATGGTCGTTATGTGAATATAGTGGAGACAGGGGTGGTTCCTGAAGCGGAAATGATTCGCATGATGGTGGGACGTAATCTGGTAGACATATATGAGAATCTGGACCGAGACAAGAAAATCGGTGATGTGCTTTTGGAAGTGAAGGGAGTTTCTTCTGATTATGTGCTGGTAAATTCCTTTGTCCTTAGAAAAGGAGAAGTACTTGGCTTTTCAGGGTTAGTAGGTGCCGGACGTACGGAACTGATGCGCGCAATCATTGGGGCGGATACCATGAAGACTGGTGAAATCTTCCTGGAAGGAAAAAAGATACATAACCATTCGCCTCATGAGGCCATGGAACATGGAATCGTGATGGTGCCGGAAGACAGGAAGCTACAGGGCATACTTGCCAATTTAAGCATCAGTGATAATATAAATATTTCCCTGCTGGCCAGGAATTCCAACCGCTTTGGATTTGTCAGCCGGAAAAAAGAAGAGCAGATAGCCGGAGACGGTATTCGTAACTTTAAGATTAAGACCCCGTCCCCTGAGAAGAAAATTGTGGAACTGTCCGGAGGAAACCAGCAGAAATGTATTGTAGCGCGCTGGATTAGCACTAATCCCAAGGTCCTAATTTTGGATGAGCCCACAAAGGGAATTGATGTGGGGGCGAAATCTGAGTTTTATCAGATGATTTGTGAATTTGCAAAACAGGGATTGGGCGTAATATTAATATCGTCGGAGCTTCCAGAGGTAATTGGCCTTTCAGACAGAATTATTGTTATGAAGGGACGCAAGATTGTTGGAGAGGTTTCCAGGGAAGAAGCAGCGGAAAGCAGGTTATTAAGTCTTGGAATGATTGGGGAGGTACAGGAATAATGAGCACAAATAACAAAAATTCTGTGCGGCTTAGCGGAGATAAATTGGTGCTTCTGGCAGCAATTGCAGTGGTGTTTGCACTTTTTACAGCGTTAAATAAGAATTTTTTAAGTGTCACCAATATGATTAATATTCTGATTGCGGCGTCTTTGGTAGGCTTGGTGGCAATCGGACATACATATCTGATAATCGCAGGACAGAACGATTTGTCTCCCGGTTCGCTTGCAGCGTTTTCAGGCGTGATGGCTGCACTTTTGGCAGGTAAGGGTATTTCCTTTGGCCCTGCCGTTATCCTGACCATTGCATGCGGAATTTTGATTGGATGCTTCAATGCGTTCATGGTGAACCGGATTCATCTGGAGGCGTTTATTGCAACCCTAGTGACCCAGTCAATTGTCAGAGGTTTTGCCTATATTATCTGTGGAGGAAAGCCAATTTCTATCAGCAACCGGAGCTTCATCATACTTGGCAAGGCCCGTATTGCCAATATACCGCTTTCTGTGTGGATTATGATGCTTTGTATTATTGTATTTGGCATCATCCTGGCTAGGACTAAATTTGGCAGAAGCGTATATGCCATCGGCGGCAGCATGGATGCGGCTCGGCTTGCGGGTCTGAATCCCAAACGTATTATCACCATCTGCTATATCATGATGGGTATTCTTTGTTCCATCGGCGGAATCATATTTGCGGCACGTATGAATTCCGGCCAGCCGGCGGCTAATGTCAATCTGGAATTCGATGCAATCACGGCGGTTATATTGGGCGGCGTTTCCTTTGTCGGCGGTGTAGGCGACATGGGAGGCACGATTCTAGGCATTATTCTTATTCAGGCTTTCAACACTGGTCTTACAATGGTCAATGTTCCTACATTCTGGCAGTATGTGGCAAAGGGCGGACTGCTCCTCTTTGCACTGACGACAGACTATATCCGTAAACAGAGAAGGGAAAAGGAATTATTGGAAGCTTCCATGAAGAATCTGTAAGGATTATCTGCATCGAATTATCAGGGGGACCTTTAGGTTCCCTGGAGATAAAGGAAACATAAAAAATGGAAATCAGGAGGATATGAACATGAAAAAAGTATTGGGGTTAGTAATGGTGGCAGCTGTGGCGGCGGCATTGGCCGGATGCAGTGGATTTGATGATGAACCTGCAACCCAAGCGGCAGACACAGCAGTACAGACGGATAACGCAGAAAGCAAGGATGCTTCTGCGAAGGGTGTAATTTACGGTATATATAAAGCAGGTGACCAGACCTGGTTTATTGATGAGGGTGAAGCGGCGAAGAAGGTGGTAGAGGACCGGGGAGATGAGTTCATTTATGTGGATGCAAAAATGAACCCGGAAGAGTATCTGAAAGCAATTGACAATGCGGTTGCCAACCAGGCCAAGGGCATTGTGACCTGTATACCAGATCAGACTATGTCCCAGGTAGTTGTGGATAAATGCAAGGAGGCTGGGATTCCCGTCGTTGCATGTGATGATGCGCTGCAAAATGATATGGGTGACAAGCTGGCGCCATGGGTAGGAATCAATGCATATGTCATCGGTCAGACCAACGGTGACTGGCTGGCAGCTTATGCAAAGGACAGCAATCTGGTGGAGGATGAACAGTGTGGCCTTCTGCTTCTTACTATGGATACGGTATCTTCCTGCGTACCCCGCGCGGAAGGGGAGTATGATAATTTTACAGCCAACTGTCCTGATTTTCCATCGGAACGTATCTTTAGGGCAGATTATGACGGAACCACAGATAAAGGTAACGTGGCAGCAACATCTGTTATCACGGCACATCCGGAGATTAAAAAATGGTTGGTGACCGGCGCCAACGAAGAGGGAACTATAGGCGCGGTCCGTGCGCTGGAAAGTGCCGGCCTGGATGCGGATGCATGTGTAGTAGGCCTGGGGGCGTACATGGCAAAGGACGAGTGGAACGGTAAAGGAGCTGACGGCACCTGTATGAAAGCTGCCACCTACTTCTCCTCTGATTCCGTGGGAAAGGGTTCCGTGGAAGTTTTGTACGAGGTAATTGGAGGAAATGAAGTTCCCCTTGAAACAGCAGTGGATGCAATTGTTGTAACTCCGGAGAATTACAATGAAGTAATGGGAAAAGCAGCAGAATAATAGTGCTGGTTTATATGGTAAAGAAGGAAGCAGTTCGGCAAGGACTGCTTCCTGTGTTATTGGCAGATACGTTCCCGGTATTCCGATGGGGTGCTTCCGGTCACCTTTTTAAATGTGGTACAGAAACTGCTTTCGCTGGTAAATCCGGTTCCAAAGCAGATTTCTTTGATTGTAGAATTGGAGGATTTTAGCAAAAATTTTGCAATATTAACACGAGCGGTAATGACGTATCCGTGGGGCGTGAAGCCGGTTTCCTTCTTGAACAATCGGCTGAAGTAAAAGGTACTTAAAGATGCCTGGGAAGCCAGTTCCTCCAGTGTCAGGGGGTCAGTCAGGTGCTCATTGATATAGGCCACCGTATCCTCGATGATGCTGGCTGAGACATTGACGGAGTGTTCCAAATCACGTCCGATCAGCAACTCAGTAAGGATATTTACAATATAATTGTTTAGCAGCGCCTCCTTGATGGAAAGGTGTTCTTTGAAGCTGCTGTAGATCTTGTGGAGATATTTTTCAAATCGGTAAGTATCATGAAGACCGATGACAGGGATTCCGTTGTCCAGGATTGCTTCAAAATAGTTACGGGCATTGGAACCGTCAAAATGCAGCCATTCGGCATCCCAACCTGTGGTTGTATAGTAGCAGTGCGGTTTATAGCAGTCTAACAGGACAATCTGGTCAGCCTTAGCATGGTATGTCCGTCCTCCACTCTCTATTTCACAGCTTCCTTTCCGCATGTACATAATCAGGAAGCTGTCATAGGAAGACCGTCTGAGACAATATCCGGGAAGATAACGGAAATATCCTGTGCTGATGGGATACAGAAACATGGCAGTGGCCTGCGAACTTGGAGTATAGATGTAATAGTCCGAACCATGGATGACTCCCTGCTCTGTCGATAACATAAAACTCCCTCCCTTACTGGTTCTATTATAAAGCAGGTGAAAATCATAAGTCAAGATATGAGAGCAATTTTTCAAAACTCTATGGCAAATGTATATAATGAAACTCTATAGATAATTGGATATAGTATAGGCAAGAAGTAAAAAACAAAAAAATGATGACAATCATGACAGGAGGTATTTGATATGGATGCAGTAAAACTCTGGGAAGAGTCCATTGTGATTCCTACATACGAGGCAGGAGAGGCGGATAAGAACCCCATGTTTTTGGAAAGCCGTGTGTATCAGGGAAGTTCAGGCAAGATTTATCCGTATCCGACCATAGAGAAAATCTATGATGAGAAAAAGGATAAGACATACCGGGCGGTATGGCTGGAAAATGAATACCTGAAGGTGATGGTACTGCCGGAACTGGGAGGGAGAATCCAGAGAGCATATGATAAGACCAACCGGTATGACTTTGTATATTATAATCATGTAATTAAACCAGCCTTAGTAGGGCTTTGCGGACCTTGGATCAGCGGTGGTATCGAGTTCAACTGGCCCCAGCATCATAGGCCAACCACATTTTCACCGGTGGATTATATGCTGATAGAGAATGAGGACGGCTCTAAGACGTGCCGGGTCTGTGATGTAGACCAGATGTATGGAACAAAGGGGGAAGCCAGCTTTACCCTGTATCCGGGAAAAGCGTATATTGAAATCCGGGGCCAGTTGTACAATCGGACTGCGACTCCGCAGACATTCCTTTGGTGGGCCAACCCGGCGGTGCCAGTAAACGACCATACCCAGTCTATTTTTCCGCCGGATGTGCATGCGGTGATGGATCACGGCAAGAGGGATGTATCCCGGTTCCCAATTGCTACTGGTGAATATTATAAACATGATTACAGCGCCGGTGTGGATATATCGCGGTATAAGAATATTCCGGTACCTACTTCGTATATGGCGGAGAAGAGCGAGTTTAACTTTGTGGGCGGTTATGATTATCAGAAGCAGGCCGGAATCCTGCATGTTGCGGATCATCACATATCCCCGGGCAAGAAGCAGTGGACATGGGGGTGCGGGGATTTTGGAAAGGCATGGGACAGGAACCTGACAGATGAGGATGGGCCTTACATAGAGCTGATGACTGGTGTATATACTGACAACCAGCCGGATTTCACATGGCTTAAGCCCATGGAAGAGAAAACATTTACCCAGTTTTTTATGCCATACAAGGCAGTAGGTGCAGTGAAGAATGCAACTATCCATGCGGTTATTAACCTGGAGGTGGAAGAAGATGGTATCCGGATTGCTGCGTATGGAACCCAGGAGTATCCACAGGCACGTATCCTTCTGACTTACGGCAATGAGACTCTGCTGGATGAGATAGCAAAATTATCTCCTGTACATACCTTTGAGACTATCATTCACACACCGGTGGAGGATGAGACAAGGCTTAAGCTGCAGGTGATGGATGGCGGGAAGGAACTGGTGTCTTATAGTCCGCTTAAAAACGAGATTCCCAAGCTGCCGGAGCCTGCCCAGGCTTCCAGGGATCCGGAAGAAATCATGACAGTGGAGGAACTGTATTTGACAGGGCAGCATATTGAACAATACCGGCATGCTACCTATCGTCCGGATCCATACTATCAGGAGGCCCTAAAGCGTGACGCGGGAGATATCCGCGCCAACAATGCTTATGGAAGCCTGCTGATGCGCCGGGGCTGTTTTAAAGAGGCGGAGCAATATTTTCGGGAGGCAATCAAGCGGGCAACCTGGAAAAATCCAAATCCCTATAATTCGGAGCCATATTATAACCTGGGTCTGACCCTGCTTTACCAGAACCGGATGGACGATGCATTTGATGCATTCTATAAGGCCACCTGGTCCAATGAGCAGCAGGAGATGAGTTTCTATTATCTGGCCTGTATTGAAGCAAAACGCGGTAATTATGAGAATGCGCTGGAAATGACCGATAAGGGACTGGTGAAAAACGCCCATAATGTGAAGGCCAGGGGACTTCGGGCTTATCTGCTGAGAAAGCTGGGAAAGATGGAGGAAGCAGCCAAAACGATTGCCGGGAATCTTGATGTGGATCCTTTTGATTATGTGTCCAGGATGGAATGGTCCTATGTGGACGAAGGACAGAAAGATAGACTTGTGGAGGAGTTTAATACCCTAACCAGGAATTTTCATGAGAACTATCTAATGACAGCCCGTGACTATGCTGAATTCGGTGCTTATGAGGAGGCGGTTGCAGTCCTGTCCCAATGCAGTGAGGAATGGCCGATGCTGTTTTACTACAAAGCCTGCTATCTTGGGATGATGGGAAAGGATGCGTCACAGACCCTTCTGCAGGCGTCCAAGTGCAGCACGGATTACTGTTTCCCAAATAAACTGGAGGACATTCTGGTTCTTGAATATGCTGTAAAGGAAAATAGTGGTGATGCCAATTCCTGCTATTATCTGGGGAATCTGTACTACGATAAAATGCAGTACGACACAGCTATCGGGTATTGGGAACGTTCTGCTGAGGTAAAACCGGACTTTGCAATCACTTGGAGGAATTTGTCCCTGGCATACTATAATAAGAGACATGAGCCGGATAAAGCCAGACAGGCCATGGAAGAAGCATATAAGCTGAATCCTGGTGATGCCCGGATTTTCCTGGAGCTGGATCAGTTGTATAAGAAGCTGGGTATGCCTGCCGATGAGCGGCTGAAGAACTATGATGCAGCCAGGGAGGTTTTCATGCAGCGTGATGACCTGATGATTGAGTATGCCACCCTGTTGAATCTATTGGGACGTTATGGAGATGCGTATGAATTTATCATGGCAAACCGTTTCCATCCATGGGAAGGAGGGGAAGGTAAGGTTACGACCCAGTATACCGTGGCATTGGTAGAACTGGCACGGTCAGCCATGGAACACGGTGAACTTGATAGTGCAGAAGAGCTCCTTAAGAAGGCGCTATACTACCCGGAGAATCTTGGGGAAGGCAAGCTGGAGGGATGCAAGGATAATCATATAAATTATTACTTGGGTATCATAAAGGAACTCCAGGGCAATCAGGCGGCAGCGGATGAATACTTTGAGAAAGCCAGTACGGGTACGGATGAACCCGCCGGAATGATGTATTATAACGACCAGCCCGCAGACATGATCTACTATCAGGGATTAGCCAGGGAAAAACTGAACCGTCCGGTAGAGGCAAAGGCAAGGTTCAACAAGCTGCTGGACTATGGTGAACAGCATATCGTTGATGTTATGCGGGTAAGCTACTTTGCGGTATCCCTTCCGGACTTTCTGATTTTCGATGATGACCTGAATAAACGGAATCGGGCACATTGTTATTATCTGATAGGGCTTGCGAACCTCGGACTGGGGAAGATGGACGCGGCTGCAGAGGCCTTCAGCAATGCCATCGAGCTGGAACCAACTCACCAGAATGCAATCCGTTACCTGCATATGACAGAAAAAGCATAGGTTCCCTGTCGTTTCTTCATTTTTCCAGCAGCTCCTGGAATGAGATTCCGCTTCCGCAGTTTTCTGGGGGGATAACTGACAGAACCTCCGGAGAAAATGCAGTTGCCAATCTGATATCGTCTGCACAAAATGCGGATCATTCAACAAAAGCCTGGTACTATAGCCGTGCCATGCAGTTAAGCGTCTGGTTCTATCTTGTAGACTACTATACAGAACCTGAATGCCTAGATAGGCAGTTGGAGATTGCAAAAATGATACAGCCTGAATTTACTTCGTGGGATGACTATAATAGCTCATATATGAATGGATACAGAAACTGGTCAAACAATGAAGATAAAATAGAAAACCATCAGTTTATTTATAATTACCTTAATAAACTGGATGATGGGCCATTTTCCGTTAAATGGAGTCTGCCATTGACAAAGACCTGGTAACAGGCCCAATGAACTATAGGCTTTAGTGTCTGTTACTTACAATGAAGCTCAATTACAACGACAATCCGCTTAACCTTTAACAGCCGGACTAAGTCCGCGTCTTCTTTCAGGCGGCATTTTGAAAACAGCATTTGATGGCAATCGGCATCATGGGTCTGGAGGATTTGGGTTTATAGAAATTTCTTTTCCAACTCATTTCCATAATGTTTAGCCAGCTGAATGAAGTAACGATGAGCTTCATTCAGATGCATGTCTTTTCTGTATGCCACATAGATATTCCAGTTAGGGCGGGAGGACAGGTGAAACCAGGCGCAGTTGGTACTGTACGGACTTACCAGAACCCGTGACTGGGGAAGGATTGTGCAGCAGAATCCGTTGCTTACCAGCTGTATCAGGGCATGGTTCATGGCAGACTCAATCAGAATATGAGGCTGGTACCCTGCTTCCTTGAACAGGGGGTCAATCACCTTGCGCATGGTAGATGAAGCGAAAATCAGGGAGAAGCTGTCCTGCCTGAAAAGACGCAGATCAATGGTGGACAACGGCTCTCCGGGGGCGGAGGCGTATTTTGCCATTGGATGTTTTTTGGGAATTCCCAGCACCAGATTCTCATTATAAAGTTTAGTATACTCCAGGTCTATCTTATCTGAATCAGCCAGCATAATAATTCCAAAGTCCAGATGCCCTCCCAGAAGAAAATTATGCTGGTCAGACACCATTCTCTCTAAAAGATTAAAGGTAACTCCCGGGTATCTGTGGTTAAAATCCGGAAAAACCGAGGTGAAAATATCAATTCCATGTTCATGGGTGAGCCCCAAGGCAATTTCTCCCACCACATTGCCTTTTAAATCTTCCAGCTGCGCATATGTATTTTTCTTGATGCGCAGTATCTCCTTAGCGCTGTCGATATATAATTTTCCGGCCTGTGTTGTTCGCAGATAATGTTTATTCCGGTAGAAGAGCTGCTGACCCAGCTCTTTTTCCAGTTTAATCAGCTGCTGGTTCAGTCCGGACTGCGTAATGAATAATGTTTCTGCTGCCCTTGATATATTCCCGCATTCTGCGATTGCGACTATGTATTCCAACTGCTTCAAATCCATAAAAAATCCCCCTTGTCCAAGCTGTACAAAGATGGATGGAAAATCGCCATCCATTCCCGGTGGTAAGTGTGCAAAATGACAAAGTTATTAGTAGTAAAACTACTTACAAATATAATTATTAGTAACTTTACTTCTTATTATACTACAGATATAATAAAAATACAGCAAGAAAATGCAGTGAATTAAAAAAGATGAACAAAAGGAGAGGGGAAGATGAAAAGTATTAAATGGCTGGATAAGAATTTCGAATTAATGATACTGGCAATTATTCTGGTAATCATGAGTCTGCTGTCATTTACAAATGTAATCTTGCGTTACTGTTTCCACCATGCACTCAGCTGGTCGGACGAGGTTTGCTGTTACTGTCTGGCGCTGTCAGCATTTTTCTGTCTCCCATGTGCTGTGCGTATGGGGACAAGTATTAAAGTAGACACATTTGCGGCTATTCTTCCAAAACATGTACAGAGTGTGCTGGAGATTGCCTGCAATGTGGTGATGATTGGATTTCTGGGATGGTTTTTGAAAGGAACAGTGACTATTATCCAGAATGCGGCAAAGATTAAACAGGCCAGCCCGGCGCTGCAGATTCCTTTGTCATATCTCTATGGAATCATGGGATTTGCGGTTGCATTGGCAATATTACGGTATATACAGGCCATTGTTAAATGTATTGTCTGCAGACAGAAAAGCAAGGAGGTAATGGAATAATGGCTATTGGTGTTTTTTTCATCCTGCTGGCAGTCCTGCTGGTCGCCGCCATGCCGGTGGGAGGTGTTTTTGGAATCATGTCCATACTTCCGAGCATCATCAATCCGTCCTTTCCATATGGCGCGGCGGATGTGGCCCGAAGCATGTTTGCCGGTATGAACAGCTTTACGCTGCTGGCAGTTCCCCTGTTTATGGTATCCGGCATGATTATGGCAGAGGGGGGACTGTCGGAACGGCTCTTTAATTTCTTTGCATATTTTATCGGCAATAAGACAGCCGGTTTTCCATGTGCTGTTATCGTTACATGTATGTTTTACGCGGCTATTTCAGGCTCCTCTCCGGCCACTGTATCGGCAGTGGGAGCAATGAGCATCCCGTTTCTTGTAAGCATGGGATATGAGAAAATTTTCGCTGCATCCATTGTGACGGTTGCAGGAGGGCTGGGAGTTATCATTCCTCCAAGCATTTCCTATATTGTTTATTCCGCGGCAGCAAACGCATCGCCCTCTAAACTGTTTACTGCGGGAATCATTCCGGGGATTCTGATCGGATTCAGTTTGATGGTTTACAGTTATTATTACTGCAGGAAGCACGGGGAAGATAAGGAAAAGCTTCTGGCTAATTATAATGAAATACGGCAGAGGGGATTTTGGGCGCTGTTAAAGGATAGCTTTTGGGCGCTTCTGACACCGGTCATTATTTTGGGAACGATTTATTCGGGGATGTGCAGTCCTACGGAATCCGCTGTCATCAGTGTGTTTTACGGATTGTTTGTCTGCATCTGCATCTATAAATCCATAAGTCTGAGGAATCTTGGAAATGTATTCATGTCAGGAGCAAAGACCTATGTAAACATATTGTTTGTAATTGCGGCTGCCACCTCCTTTGCCAGATGTCTTACCATGCTGCGTTACCCCCAGTCCATCAGCCAGTACGTACTTGCGGTATCTGATAATAAAATCGTGTTTTTATTAATCATGAACCTGATTATGCTGGTATGCGGCATGATCATTGACAATATCCCCAATATTATGATTTTGACTCCCATACTGGTGCCGATTGCAACGGCTGTCGGGGTTGACCCCATTCATTTCGGCATTATTATGACGTGCAATCTGGCAGTTGGCATGGTGACGCCTCCCATGGGTATCAACCTGTTTGTGGCGTCGGGCATGACAAAGATACCGATGCTGAAATTGGCAAAAGAAACTGTTCCATTCTTAATTGCATTTATAATATCTCTGCTTGTAATAGTATTTGTCCCTCAGATATCCATGTTCCTGCCTGGCCTGGCTGGTTAGGAACAAACACATTTTATAAAAAGGAGAATAGTGATGAGAAAATTAGCAGCAATGGTGGCAGTGTCTATGGTAATATCCCTGTCGGGATGCGGTTTTTCAGGAAGTGATGGAGGAAAAGTAAGCAGTACTTCCGGAGCTCCCCAGACTGAAGCACAGGCAGAAGCACAGGCAGAAGCACAGGCAAAAGACGATGGTTCGGCGTCCGGAACTACAGGAGAATTTCCGGAATATCACTGGACAGCAGCCATGTCGGTGGCTGAAAACACTATAAATTACATGATGGTTGAAAAATTTGCTCAGCTCCTGGATGAACGGTCAGGGGGAAGGATTACGGTTGACATTTACCCCGGAGGGCAGCTGGGCAATACAACCGAATTTACGGAAGCAGTTATCGGCGGTTCCATCGATATCGGTACAGGCATGACAACGGACCTTGTTGACTTCATACCATCCTACGCTGTCTTTGACATGCCAAATCTTTTCGCCAATGTGGAACAGATGAGAGCCGTGCTGAGCGGTGGCCTTGTAAGTGCTTTGGATGAATATAATAATCAGGGAGGAATTGAGATGCTGGGCTTTTCCGATGCCGGCTTCAGACAGCTTACCTCCAATAAACCAGTGCATCAGCTGGCCGATTTACAAGGTCAGAAAATTCGTGTCATGACGAATCAGTACCACATTGCGTATTGGAATGCCCTTGGCGCGGCGGCAACTCCTATGCAGTTTACGGAAGTGTTTATGGGACTTCAGCAGGGAACCATTGATGGGGAGGAGAATCCTTATATGAATATCGTGGGCAATAACATGCAGGAGGTCCAGAAATATGTAATTGAGACAAATCATATCGGCCATATTATTACATTTTTCATGAATTATAATTTGTATCAGAGCCTCCCGGAAGATGTAAGAGCTCTTGTGGATGAATGTGCTGAGGAGGCAACGGCCTATGCGAACAGCAAGGCAGATGAGAGTATAGCAGAATATAAGAAAACATGTGAAGACGCCGGATGTGAGATAATTGTCTTGGACGACAAGGTGATGGGAGAGTTAAAAGAAAAAGCATCCGTGGTTTATGACATGGTAAGGGAAAACACGGGTGATGAGCTTGTGGATCAGCTGCTGGCAGCAATCAATGAAGCGAAATAAGGAGTAAACAGGTGGGAACATTATTAATCAGAAGTGGAAAAGTATATAATCCGGCCAGGCATGAATGGAGCTATAAGGATATTGCGGTTAAGGATGGAAGGATTATGGAAGGACTCCCGTCAGGAGACTGTGAGGTGGTGGATGCTTCTGGTTGTATCGTCACAGCAGGACTGATTGATTACCATGTTCATTATTTTAACCATGGTACAGAAAACGGTGTAAATCCGGACGCGGCTTCCTTTCCATGCGGAATCACCACCGTTGTGGACGGAGGAAGCTGCGGCGCTGCCAATTACGAGATGTACCGCAGGAGCGTGATGTCTTTCAGCGATGTGCGTATTTTGAACATGCTCCTTATGGGAAGCGGGGGCCAGACCACGAATCAGTATCCGGAACGCCTGGAGGAACGGTATTTTGACCGTGACAAAATACACACATTGTTCAGGACATACCCGGACAACCTGGTAGGCCTGAAACTGAGACTGTCAGCGGACATCATCGGGGAGAATGAGGCGGAGAAATCCCTGAGAGCTACGGTTGCGGTTGCAGAGGAACTTGGCTGTAATATATGCGTACATATCACGGACCCCGCGATGGATTTGGAGAAGCTTGCAGGGATGCTGCGCAGGAAAGACGTGATATGCCATGTCTATCAGGGAAAGGGCAGAGAAACGATTCTGGATGAAAACGGAGCGGTTCGAAAAGGAATCATGGATGCAAGGGAGAGGGGAGTATTATTTGATGCCAGCAACGGCTGTAATAATTATGACCTGGAGATCTCCCGGAAGGCCGTGAAACAGGGATTTATACCGGACATTATCAGTTCTGACATCAATACCGCTGGTTTTTATCTCCAGCCCCTTCACAGCCTGCCAAGGATAATGAGCAAATATCTGGATATGGGAATGTGCCTGGAAAAGGTGCTGGATGCAGCAACCGTCTGCCCGGCACAGCTGATTGGAAGGGAAGAACTGGCGTCCCTGGACATGGGCAGTACTGCGGATGTGGCCATTCTTAAGCTGGTAGAAAAGGAGGTATGTTACAGCGACCGGAATGGACATACATTTACCGGACATCAGGTCATTGTTCCGCAAATGACCATAAAAGGCGGCAAGGTAATGTATTGCCAGGCTGATTTTACATAAAACAGAAGGAAGTAAAGATGATGCCCAAAATCATTAAAATGGAAGTATATGTCATTACCGCCATTGTTGCATTAGCCAGGGCGGTTGAAAATACGGTCAAGTTCCGCAATCCGTTTCTTTGCCTGTCCAACCAGCGCCGCCTGCGCTTCATTTCCTTTTCCATCGCTTCATGGGTATTACGGAAAATCTTCTGCTGTGAGCAGTCGCCGGAGAGCCGGAAGCCGTAAACACCGTTTTGCAGCATTGCAGCACACGCATTAAGCATTTGTTCAAATATCAAGGGCATTTCAACAGGGGTGTATGGTATGTTACGCAATAGGGGCGATTTGCCCTGCATTTATGCGGTAAATCCTAGGTGATGTGTTAGTACAAATGCTTCCTTATCACTGTAAAACCAAGTGTTTTGTCCTGTCTTTTTTCAGAAAACCATGGATTCTCAGGACGCTATATACTATAATAAACAATCAGAAGGGGAAAACAATAATAGTAACCAACAAAAGGTAACCAACAAAAGGAAACCAGGAGATACCATATGCCAAATATAATTGAGATAACCGATTTTGCCGCTCCGGAGCTTGATGTTTACGCCCGGCTTACAGAGGGGCAGCTGCTGAACCGCCACGAACCGGACAAGGGCATTTTTATAGCGGAAAGTCCCAAGGTCATAGAGCGCGCTCTGGACGCGGGGTGCGTACCCATATCCATGCTGATGGAAATGAAGCATGTGGAAAGCCAGGCCAGACCCTTTATAATGTGCTGCTGTCTGTCACTGGAATTGGAAAGGCGGTTAGTTCAGCTGAGGAATGACTTGGGAACTCATGGAAACAGTTTATATGAGAACCGGATGATAAAAATTAATATGAATCAGGGAGGAAAACACGATGAGTAAAACATTAGTAGCATATTTTTCCGCCAGCGGCGTCACTGCTAAGCTGGCAAAGTCATTGGCACAGGTAACAGGTGCTGATTTGCACGAAATACAGCCCGCAGAGCCGTATTCATCCGCTGACCTGGACTGGACAAATAAGAAGAGCCGCAGCAGCGTGGAGATGAATGACCCGTCCTACCGACCGGCCATTGGTAATCAGGTGGCGGATATGGAGCAGTATGATACGGTCTTTGTGGGATTCCCCATCTGGTGGTACGTAGCTCCCACCATCATTAACACATTCCTGGAAAGCTATGACTTCTCAGGCAAGACAGTGATTCCCTTTGCGACTTCCGGCGGCAGCGGCATGGGTGACACGGACCGGGTATTAAAAGGCTGCTGTTCCCGGGATACCCGCTGGAAACAGGGCAGACGGTTCGGCAGTGTGAAGGCCGCTGATCTTAAGTCATGGGTGGACGGCCTTGGATTATAGGAGGAAGCACAAAGATGGCATATTTAGGTGAGGAAATAAAGAAGCTGGGTTTTGGACTGATGAGGCTGCCGCAAAAAGACGGCGTAATTGACATAGAACAGACGAAACAAATGACAGATTTGTTTCTGGAGGCAGGCTTTACCTATTTTGATACGGCATGGGCCTATGCAGGCAGCGAGGATGCCATCCGCCAGGCATTGGTAGAACGGTATCCCCGCAGCCGGTTCCAGCTGGCGACCAAGAACGCTGCATGGATTAACTGCAGGAGCAGGGAGGAAGCAGCTGCACAGTTTGACACTTCCTTAAAGCAGACAGGAGCCGGATATTTTGATTTTTACCTGCTGCATAACCTGGGAGAGAGCCGAACCCATTTTTTCGATGACTATGATATGTGGGGATTTGTTCAGGAGAAAAAGGCGCAGGGTCTGATTAAGCATGTGGGATTTTCCTTCCACTCAACGCCTGAGGAGCTGGATGAACTGTTGACCAGGCATCCGGAAATGGAATTTGTCCAGCTTCAAATCAATTATGCTGACTGGGATTACCCGGCCGTGCAGTCCGGACGATGCTATGAGGTGGCCAGAAAGCACGGAAAACCAGTGGTAATCATGGAGCCTGTAAAAGGCGGTATGCTGGCCAATCCGCCGGAGTCTGTCCTGAACATTCTGAAGAAGGCAGAACCGGACAGGTCGGCTGCGTCCTGGGCCATCCGTTTTGCGGCCGGTCTGGAAGGCGTTATTACTGTGCTCTCCGGTATGAGCAGCCTGGAGCAGATGGAGGATAATCTTTCCAGCATGAAGGATTTTAACGGCCTGACCCCGGAGGAGCAGAGGACACTGGATGCTGCACAGAGGGAGATTAACCGGATTCCCCTGATTCCATGCACTACCTGCAATTACTGCGCCAAGGTATGTCCGAATAACATTGGCATATCCGGTTCATTTACAGCCATGAATTATCTGACCCTTTATAGGGATAAGGCGGCTGCCGCTCATCAGGAGGACTGGCTGGTTGGAGGGCATGGAAAAAAGAAAGCCGCAGAATGTATCAAATGCGGCAAGTGTGAACAGGTCTGTCCCCAGCATATTGCCATTCGGGAAGAACTGGCAAGGGCGGCGGAGGCACTGTAACTTTTATAGGTCCAACTGTTTCCGGTCCAACTGTTTCCGGGCCGGCCTGCAGGTACATACCTGCTACAGACGGAGCACGCCGATTCCCACCAGACCGGGGCCGGTGTGTACGGCCAGGGAGGCAGTGATGGCTTTTTCCATAATCAGACGTCCTTCCGGGATGCCGGCAATCAGCCGGGGCTTCAGTTCATCGGACGCTTCCTGTCCCTGGCCGTTCAACAGGGCGGTCAGGCAGGGGCGGCCGCCAGCAAAGGAACTGGCTTCCGCCAGCAGTCTGGAGAGTCCCCGCTTTGCGCCGCGTATCTTCGCTGCAGTGTAATATACCCCGTCATCATTGCAGGAGATGATGGGCTTAATGTTTAGGATGCTGCCTGCCGCAGAGGTGACCAGACCGATTCGGCCTCCCTTGCGCAGATAGGTCAGTGTATCCATGTAATAGAATACCTTGGAATCCTTAACTTTTCCGGGAAGCATTTCTTTCAGTTCATCAAAGCTTTTCCCTTCTTCTAACTGCATCCCGGCCCATACAGCCAGGATACCGGCCCCAAAGGATATGTTTCTGGTGTCCAGCACAAAGGAAGTCAGGTCCTTTTCATCCCCCAGAACACTGGCAACCGTATTATATGTACCGCTTAAGCCGCTGGAAATACAGAATGCCAGCACATGAGTATAACCCTCTGCCTTGATTTCTTCAACCATATCTTTCACATCCTGGGGACTGGGTGTTGAAGTGGCGGGAATTTCGCCCGGAAAACGCTGATAAATGGCCTCAGGAAGGATGTCCACGCCGTCAATATAATCCCGTTCCGGATAAATGATATGAAGGGGCATCACCTTCATGTGAAATCTCCGGACTATCTCATGGGATACGTCGCAGCCAGAGTCAATTAAAATCACAGTTTTCATACAACACCTCCATACGTAGTATTAAATACTATATATAAAAGTATCTCATAACACAATGCCTGTGTCAACATGAAATTTGCCCTGCATTGTTCCCGATGCCAATAAAAATAAAGGGGATATGCGGGAGGAATACCACAGCTATTTCAGTCATGTGTATAGATAAAAACAATTTCAGATAAAAGAGTATAAATATAAGCTATTTGTGGTAATTTTCTCAAATGATATAATGTATAGGGTAAATATACATATGATACAGACAGAGGAGAATAAGATGAAAAAAATATTGGCAATTTTATTAAGCGCATCGCTTGTCATGGCTTCCGTGACCGGCTGTTCTTCACAGACAGGAGGAAACCAGGTCCAGTCAGAGACAGAAGGACAGAAGGCCGAATCACAGGAAGCTGTGCCGGATACCCAATCCCAGACAGAAGCAGCGGAGGAAGAAGCGGTTAAAGAGGAGCCCTCTCCGGCTGCGGATGCCGGAACATCAGGGGCAATAAAAATCACGGATGCGGTTGGAAGGGAAGTTGTATTAGATAAGCCGGCGGACAAAATCGTAAGCGGGTATTATATCACCACCTCCATGATGATTGCATTGGGGATTGAGGATAAACTGGTTGGTATCGAGGCAAAGGCAGCATCCAGGCCCATTTATGGATTGGCGGCGCCTGAACTTTTGAATCTGCCGGATGTGGGGACTGCGAGGGAATTTAATTTAGAGGGGTGCATATCCCTTGAGCCGGACCTTGTAGTACTTCCAAAGCGTTTGTCTGAACAGGCCGAGACTTTATCCGGCATGGGTATTGCAGCATTAGTGGTCAATCCGGAGGATACGGATTTGCTTTTGCAGACCATTTCCATGATTGGACAGGCAGCAGGGGCAGAAGAACAGGCAGAGAAACTGATTTCATATTATGATACAAAGCTTGAGGAATTAGATAAAATTTCAGGGGAAAAGACGGAAAAGCCATCGGTCTACATTGCAGGAACCAGCAGCGTACTGACAGCGGCTACTCCGGCCATGTACCAGAACAGTGTGATTGAAACAGCAGGAGGTGTAAATGCTGCCAGTGATTTGACCGATAAAGGCTGGGCCAATATATCGTATGAACAGTTGATTGCGTACAATCCTGACATTCTTGTAATCATCCCGGAAGCGGATTTTACAAAAGAAGATGTGATGAAGGATGGGCAGCTGGCTGAAATCAATGCAGTCAAGAACGCGCAGGTGTATGAAATGCCGGAAGACTTCGAGGCATGGGATTCACCGGTTCCTTCCGGCATCCTGGGATGCATGTGGCTTTCCAGTATTATCAATGAGGATAAGTATCCCTTTGATACATTTGCAGGCGAAGCAGCTGATTTTTATAAAGAATTTTATCATACAGACATTGATACGGCATTGATTACAAAGTAAAGGTATACACGATTGAAACAGAAAGAATCACACATTTACCTGGGAGCGGCTGCCGTTACCATAGCTGCATTCCTGATTTCCCTTTATGTTGGAAAATACAATCTGACTTTGAAGGAAATATTTCAAATTTGTACCGGAACTGTCTATGAGGGAATGGCGCGCAATGTGTTCTTCACACTGCGTCTGCCCAGAACAATCATGGCATTGCTGGCAGGATTCGGCCTGAGTATGGCAGGGGCCGTATATCAAAATATTTTTAAAAATCCATTGGCTGCACCTGACTTGATTGGTGTAGCCAATGGTGCTACTGCGGGTGCTGCATTTTCAATTGTATGCCTTCATGGGGGGACGATTCTGGCAGCTGGGAGTTCGTTTGTGGGAGGCATAACAGCGGTGGCTGCCGTGGTTGTCCTGGCTGGATTTGTAAGACAGAGAACATCGGCAACTTATGTGCTGGCAGGCATTGCTGTAAAGGCTGCGGCAGAAGCATTTGTCATGGCCATGAAATATTTTGCTGACCCGGACAAACAGCTGTCTGCCATTGATTATTGGGCAATGGGAAGCTTTGCAAATATCACAATGGATAAGCTGAGAGTGATTTTTCCTGTTTTCCTGGCGGGCTTCATTGGAATCATTTTGTTAAGATGGCAGATTACGCTGCTGTCCCTGGGAGATGATGAGGCGCGGATGCTTGGGATGAGGGTAAATCTGGTACGGTGTATTGTATTGGGATTTTCTACGCTTCTGGTGGCTTCCACGGTCTGTGTAACAGGAATCATCAGTTTTATTGGGTTGGTGGCCCCACATATTGCCAGAATGCTGCTTAAGAAAAGCGATTTTGGGACATGCATACTAAGCGGGCTGACAGGCGCGTCAATCATGATGGCTGCGGACTGCTTCGCAAGGAGTATGGCTGGAAGCGAGGTTCCTATCAGCATACTGACATCTGTATGCGGGGTTCCCTTATTGGTATACCTTCTCTGTAAAAGGGGGGACTAGAATGGAAACGGTTCTGTTAGAGATTAAGGATATGTCGGTTTCCTATGGAAAAAGGGAAGTAATCAAGCATTGTGACATAAGCTTGAGAGAAGGAAAACTGACTGCGCTTTTAGGGCTGAACGGGTCCGGTAAGACAACCATGCTAAAGGCATCCTGCGGACTCCTTAGGGGAAGGTCTGCGGTTTGGAGTGTCTGCGGCGAGGATGCTTATAAGATGAATGAAAAGCGAAAAGCTCAGTTAATCAGTTATGTCCCTCAGAAAAACACAATCATCTACAGTATTTCCACAACCGATGTGGTTGCCATGGGTTTCAATCCATATCTGAACTTTTTTTCCACGCCGTCCAAAGGGCAAAAGGAAGAGGCCCGGGGCGTCATCCGGGAATTGGGGCTGGAGGAAAAGGCGGATGCGGACTTTATGTCGCTGAGCGAGGGACAGAAACAGCTGATTATCCTGGCCAGGGCAATGGTACAAAATGCCCCGGTCATGCTTTTTGATGAGCCGGACAGCGCATTGGATTTTTTGAACCACCATCTGATTCTGTCAAAAATAAGGGAACTTATTCACAGGGAAGGAAAATGCGGTTTGATTACACTGCACGACCCTAATTTTGCATTGGAATATTGTGACGAGATTCTGATTCTGAAAAATGGGAGAGTCAGGGATTCATTCATGCCGGGACTTCTGAGCGCCGGGGAGGTGCAGAAGAAGATGTCCCTATTATTCGATAAGATAGAAATATTAGAGCATAATGAGAAATTCGTTCTGGTAAAGTCCATATAGAAAGGGATTGAAATGGAGAAGATTTTAAAAGCGGATTTGACCACTGAAAGAATAGAAGTCCTGGACTATGAGCCAAAGTCGTGGGGCTGTTATGGGCGGGGGCTTGCCCTGGAACTGGTGGCTTCCAGCGTACCCCATTATGCAGGGCGCTATTCGTCGGAAAATGCAATTGCCCTTGTTCCGGGCATACTGACCGGATGTAAGGTTGCCAGCTGCTGCAGGGTTACCATTGCTTCCAAAAGAGGAAAGGGAGAAGGCCTGCAGGTCTGTAATGTTTCAGGGAACCTTCCGCAGAAGATGGCATCCCTGTCAATTGCAGGTCTGTTGATTTGCGGGAAATCCACTGAGAAAAATGCTGTCTTGCATATAAGGGAAGATTCGGCTGAAATAATCCACATGCCGGAATTAGAGGGGAAAGATACAGGAACCATAGTGGAACGCTTAAAGAAACGGTTCGGGGCGGATGCAGCCATACTGGGAGTCGGGAAAACAGCGGACATGCAGCTTTCCCTGAGTACTTTTTTCTGTACCTACCCGGATGGGGATCCGGAATACCACTGTCCCCGAAACGGGTTTGGGGATATTCCGGGAAGCAAGGGGCTCAGGGCAGTGGTGGTTACAGGAAACGGATATTTTGGGCGTGAGTGCCGGGATAGGGACAACTTTTTTAAAACCGGAAAAAGGCTGGCCCGTATCATCCTGGAAAGCGAGGTGTGCGGTCAGGCCCTTCCGGCCTATGGCTCCATCACTTTGCTGGAACTCCTAAAGGATAAAGAAAAGAGGACAGATTTCCTGAAAAGGGACAGTCAGAAGCTTTACGGCAGGATGCAGGAACCTTCCGTAAGGAAATCAGCGGCAGAGAAGCAGAAAGAGGGGCGGAGGGAAGTCAGAAAGACTAACTACTGCTGCGCGCCTATGTGCGTGGTGGGGTGTTTAAACCGGCATATGTCCAATGATGGAGAGGCATATATTTCTCCTGACCAGAGCGAGGTCATGGCGGCTTTAAAAAGAGGCTTTAATATTGATGATATGGCATTTACAAAACAGGTACAGAAAAGAGCCATGGACCTTGGCATAACAGGGACAGAGTTTGTCACTGCCGCTAAGATGTACCTCAGCGCAGAGGGGAAAAGGCAGGACAGAGAGAGTATTCTTGGCTTGTTGGAGGAGATTGACCAGGGAACACTGACCGGAAGGATTGTGGCATCCAGAACAGAAGGCATCTTAAGATTGTACCCGGACAGAGAGGACCTGGTTCCCCTGTTGGACCGGAAGGCAATTGATGATGAAATGCGGTTTGACGTCCGCCTGGAAAAGATAGATGAACGCTACCAGTCGGTACCGGATATAGAGTACCTGTACGACCAGATATTTGTTCTGGAAAATCTGGGATTCTGTATTTTTACTTCGTTTGCATTGTTAAACAACAGGGAGGCAATGGAGTTGATGGCGGAATTATTCACATACAGGACAGGCGTTAAAGCGGACTTTATTCAGCTTATGGAGTATGCCAAAAGCTGCCGGGAAAAAGAAAGAAAATTTGAGGAGGATAACTCTATCCGAAATATGAGTGCAAATATACCTCCCTTTACAAAAGTACTCTATCGCTACTTTGAAAAATAGTGCCGTTACATTGAAAAACGGTCCGGCGGCCCGGACAGCGGTTAACCACTGGATACAATTTACATATTGCCAGCCCCTTGAATAATTGAGTGAAGATTGGAATGAATAACAGGATAAGGTCCCGGCGCTGGAGCAACATCATAGATACCACCAATGGCGCTACGGCCTGCTGCGCTGGTGCACGGGGAGGAGGAGGGAAAGGTTCATTTTCTCCAGCCGTTCCACCATCCATGCAAAGCGCCTGGCGCGCCCTGCGTCTGTCTTGGCATCATAATAAGCCATGGTATAGGTCTTTTGAACAGACGGAGACATTCCCTGAAAATTCAGATATGCCGGTTCTGTTATTGTCATTATTAACTCAGATTTATTACTGAAATGGAAGAAGGCAGCGCTCTAAAATCACAATGCTGGAGGCGGCGGACAAAAATTCCTGTGTGGTGAGCATGGACTTTTGATGCTGCTTCAGTTCTTCATGGCGGAAATTCCGGCGGTACTCCTTGGGGGAACAGCCATACTGCCGCCTGAAGCCGCTGTTAAAATATTTGGAATCAGAAAAACCGCAGGACATACAGATGGCAGCTTCCCCCACGGCTGGCAGAGACAAAAAGGAAAAGCCATTGAGAAGAGTCACACATTGTCCATCTGTCCCATACAATATACCATAATCATATTTAAAAGGAGGATTTGATATGTGTTGTAATAGATGCTGCTGCAGATGCTGCAGGTGTTGTAGATGCTGTAGAGGGTGTGGCTCCAATCAGAATGACTGGGACAACAACTGGTGGCCGGTATGGGACCCGTGTGCAGGTGAGAGACGGTGGGCTAACCGCGCCGGCTTTAACGACGGATACAGAGTGGGATTTGAAGACGGGAGACGGAACTGGCGTCCCTGCAACAGATAAAACAGGAGGGCGGGTACCGGCGCATTGGCCGGGTCCGCCTTTTTGCGTGGGTCGACGAGAGACGGGTTGAGAGAGCCGGGCCAAGCGCGTGTTTCATTATAAACAGAATGTTTCAAAATAATACCTTTCATATTTTGTCTTTTCCGGGGAACAATAACCATTAGTACGCATTGCTGGGAGGTCATGAAATGGAATCTATATGGTTAAAAGATATACGTGAGAATACGGAACATCCGGCACAGTCAGGTCCCGCGGACACGGGCCGCAAAAGCAGGACAGACCTTCCATCCAGGGCAGAGGTGGCTGTGATAGGCGCGGGAATTGCGGGAATGCTATGCGCCCGCATGCTTGCGGACCAGGGCGCAGATGTGGCGGTTCTGGAGGCCAGGGTGGCAGGCCACGGTCAGACAAAGAATACCACGGCAAAAATCACATCCCAGCACGGCCTTATCTATGACAAATTGGTCAGGACAATGGGGCATGACAGGGCTTTGCTGTATGCAAGGGCTAACCAAAGCGCCATTGAGGAATATGAGAGGATGATTCGGGCCCGGAACATTGACTGCGGCTTTGTCCGTCTTCCTGCCTGTCTCTATTCAAAGGAGGAAAGAGGAAGGATACATCTGGAAAAGGAGTACAGTGCAGCTGTAAGCCTTGGACTTCCGGCTGTCCTGACATCTGACACCAGTTTGCCCTTTCCGGTAACAGAGGCGCTTTTATTTGAAAATCAGGCGCAGTTTCATCCGCTGAAATTTCTTGAGGCTGTCAGGGAGGGAATCCCTGTCTTTGAACACACTGCGGTGCAAAAGGTGGAGGGGCATCGTCTGATTACGGACCGGGGAATCATGGAGGCAGAGAAAATTATTTTTGCCTGCCATTATCCATTTCAGAATGTGCCTGGATTTTATTTTGCCAGGATGCATCAGGAACGCAGCTATGTGCTGGCACTGGAGGCCGTAGGCGGGAAGCAGGTTAATCTGGACGGCATGTATTATGGCGTTGATGAGGATGGACTGTCCTTTCGAAAGGCAGGTCCCTATATTCTGATTGGAGGCGGAGGACACCGCACAGGAGAAGGGTGTGACAGATCTTCCTTTGAATACCTGAGAGGTCAGGCCAGAACCCTGTGGCCGGATTTGAGGATTGTTTCAGAGTGGGCGGCACAGGACTGTATGACGCTGGATGCTGTTCCCTATATCGGAAAATATTCCCGTCTGCGGCCGTACTGGTATATAGCAACCGGTTTCCAGAAATGGGGAATGACCGGTTCCATGGTCTCGGCACTGATTTTAAGGAATCTGGTCATGGGCATAGAGAGCCCGTGGGAACAGGTTTTTTCTCCTCAGAGATGGACATGGAGGGCATCTGCGGGCTCCTTTTTTAAGGAAGGATATCACGCTTTACGCGGTCTTACCGCCTTCGGGACTCCCAGATGTCCGCATATGGGCTGCAGGCTGTCCTGGAACCAGGAGGAACACAGCTGGGACTGTCCATGCCATGGCTCTCGGTTTTCTGAAAATGGCAGTTTGATTGACAATCCTGCCCAGACTGATTTAAAGGCGGATAAGAGATAGATGTCAAAACCGAGAGGAGTTTTCGTGGTACCGGGAAGTCCGGGACTTTTTAGAGGTTTATGTTATAAAAAAAAACTATATATAACACAAAACATATATATTACGTCGATTGGACAAAACAAGCAGGTGTTTTTATAATCAAAGTAACATTACATTATTTATACTGAGACAATACGAAACCGGGAGTGGAAAATAATTATGAAGAGAAGATTTTTAGGCATTGTTTTATGCACTGCTGCATTACTGGCAGCAGGGTGTTCTTCCAATACAGATGCTTCAATGACGGCAGCCGGGTCAAACAGCAGCGCGGCAGCTGGCATGGCAGCGGATACAAGCGCGGATACGACAAAGGACACAGCCGCGGCAAAGGTAGAAACAGGTGAAGAGACAGGGAATCCATCTGCTGTAAAGGCGGACCCGGTTGAGAAGAAAAAGGTCTATGTGTCACCTGACTGGGTACAGAGTGTTTTGGACGGGAACCAGGAGGAGTCAGAGGATTACATGATTCTGGAATGTGCCTGGGGAACCATCCAGGATGCTGGTGCTTATAAGGACGGCCACATCAAGGGCGCCTACCATATGAATACAGATGATATTGAATCGGATGAGTACTGGAATATCCGGACTCCGGAAGAAATAAAGAACCTGATGGCTGAATACGGAATCACGAAAGATACAACTGTTATCTGCTATAGCGATAAGGGAACGAATTCAGCGGATGACCGGGTGGCATTCACCCTTTTATGGGCCGGAGTGGAGAATGTAAAATGTCTGGACGGCGGTTATGAGGCCTGGCTTGAGAGCGGCTACGAGACTGAGAAAACTATCAATACCCCGCAGGCCGCTGACAAGGAGTTCGGCGTGGAAATCCCGGCCCATCCTGAATACATCCTGTCCATTGACCAGGTAAAGGAAAAGCTGGCAGATGACGATAACTTTAAGCTGGTCAGCATCCGCAGCAGGGACGAATTCCTGGGCAAGACAAGCGGATATGGATACATTGACAGGGCAGGCGAACCTGAGGGCGCTGTCTGGGGACATGATACGGATGATGGCTCTTATAATAATGAGGACGGAACCACTGCCGGACTGGATGTATTAAAAGGATATCTGGAGGAATCCGGGGCTTCCCTTGACAACGAGCTGTCCTTTTACTGCGGCACAGGCTGGAGAGCTGCCATCCCGTTCCTCATTTGCTATGAAAATGGAATGACCAACATGACCATGTACGACGGCGGCTGGTACCAGTGGCAGATGGATGATTCCCTTCCGGTACAGGTGGGGGACCCGGCAAAAAGTGACTGCCGGTTTACCACGGTGGGACAGCTGTCCACGGACAAGGCTAAGAAATAAAGAATGATGTAGATAAGCGTTGCGTCTTGATTAAGTCCAACGCTTATTAAATGTAAAAGGGAAAATGGTTATGAAGAAAGCTGCATATATATCTGTGACAATACTGGAAATCCTGTGCCTGGCAGGGGCATGGGCCGTTCAGTATTTTACCCACAGGAAAATGGGGATGGCACGGTACGTCGTGTATAAAAACCGGGGCTGGGAAGCCAGATATCCCATGGAATTGCTGGCAAATGGGGCTGCGCTTCTAATGGTGGTCCTGACCGTGATGCTTCTTCTCTATTTCCTGAGACAGAGAAGGAACCTGACAAAAACAGTGTGGCTTATGAATGCAGGTATGATAGCGCTGACATCTGCTTATGGGGGATTTACATGGATGAATTCAGCAGATGAGGTTCGGGCTTACTATTTCATCAGTGCGATACTGGGGGGCGTGTCCCTGATTCAGGTTGTGAAGACATGGATTGGAATGTTGGTGTGCAGGCATAGCCGGCAGGGAATGGGATGAAACGCAGGGTAAGGAACAGAGGATGAAGGAAAGCAAAAAGCATAATAAAAAGAATATTAAAAAGCTGGCATCATTCACCGGAATCATCCTGGCGGTATTGGTCTGCAACCATGTATATGGCTGGTCGGCCTATTTAAGCGGGAAAGGTACGCTTAAGTTCCTGGGACGGATGGCAGAGGAACACATGGCGGCTGCAATTGGCGCCTACATGGTAATCACAGTGATTGGCTGTGTGGTGCTCACACTGCCGGGGGTTACTTTTGCCATCCTGGCAGGCCTGTTGTTTGGTCCGGTGCTGGGAACTGCCTGCTGTACAGTGGCAGCCACCCTGGGGGCCATGGCTGCTTTCCTGACAGGACGTTTTTTCCTGAAGGACAGTATCAAACCTGTGGTTATGAAGAATAAATACCTGAAAAAATGGCTTTTTGACGAGACAGGGAAAAATGAACTGTTTGTGCTGATGATTACAAGGCTGGTTCCGCTGTTTCCCTATAACCTGCAGAATTTCGCATATGGAGTCACGGATATTCCCTTTGGTACCTATTCCATATGTTCCTTCTTCTTCATGCTGCCCGGAACAGCCATGTACACAGTGGGAACAGCGGGCCTGGCTGACAAGGAGAACCGGGTTTTCTATTTTATCATTACAGCTGTGCTGGCGGCTGTTGTCATTGGATTTGGCATGTTCTTTAAGAAAAAGTACGTATTGCAGGAGACTGAGGAAAGGTTGGAAGAGAATGGACGGAATGTTCAGGATGAAGGACAGCGATAAATGCATACACTGCCGCATCTGCCAGAAAAACTGCTCCTTCTTAAGTAAGTACGGCCTTGATGTCGGCGACACGTCAGAACTTAAGAAACTGGCCTATCACTGTTTTCTGTGCGGGACCTGTACCCAGGTTTGCCCGCTGGGAATTGACGGCAGGTCTGTTATCCTGGAAATGCGGAGGGAAAGCGTGGAGGAAAATCACGGGAAATGTCCGGAAAAAGGATATGCCATGCTCCTTGCGGAAAAGCGGAATTATATTTACCGGAACAAACGGCGTCTTGCGGGCAGAAGCATCCTGTTTCCGGGATGTAATTTCCCTTCCTTTTATCCAAAAACCACCAGGAAATTAATCAGCCTGCTGGAAGAAAAGGAGGATATGGGAGTCCTGTTTGACTGCTGCGGCAAACCGGTGGCAGAACTTGGCCTTCAAAGGGACGAGGACAACATTGTCCGGAGGATAAATGAAAATCTTCGTAAGGCAGGGGCTTCGGAGGCCGTGATGCTTTGTCCCAACTGTTATGATTTCCTGAAGGATAAGCTGGAGGTACGGGTCATCAGCATTTATGAGAAATTATCCCGGCTGGGAATCGGACGGCAGGTGGAAGAAAATGGGGCCCTGTTCCTCCCGTGCCCTGACAGGGAGAGAAGACAGTGGGTGGAATGGCTGTCTCCATTTCTGAAGAATGCGCCTGAAACGGTGCGGGATGTGCAGTGCTGCGGTCTGGGAGGGTGTGCCGGGGGCAAGGAGCCGGACCTGGCTGGAAATATGGCTGGCCGGATTGCAGGACAGGGATATGAACATATTTTTACTTACTGCGCGTCCTGTGCGGGGAACCTCATCCGCAACGGCTGCCAGGGGGTCATGCACCTGCTGCCTGAGATTCTGGAATGTGACGAGCGGCCGGATATCAGGAAGTCAATGGTCAACCGGATGATGACAAAATTCTGGTGATGGTTTGGATAAACGGCCCTGGTGGAGGATGTAATAGAGATATTGGAGAGAATCTTATAGATGAATCGTGCAATCATTATTTTTACAAGGGTTCCGGCTCCCGGACAGACAAAGACCAGGATGATGCCTGTTCTTGGCCCGGAGGAATGCGCCCGCCTTCATACCTGCTTTTTGGAAGACATAAAGAGGGAATGCGGGAACGTGGAAGGGGAGCTTTTTATCTGCTTCACACCGGATGATGGCAGGGAGCTTTTATATCCGGTTTTTGGCAGGGGTGAACATTACATTCCCCAAAGAGGCAGAGGTCTGGGAGAGCGGATGTATCAGGCTATCCGTGAGGTGCTGGGCCGGGGATATGACTCATGTATACTCATGGGAACCGATGTGCCTGAGGTAAAGGCAGCATATCTGGAGCGTGCATTTGACCTGCTTAAACATCACGATGTGGTTCTGGGACCTACCAGGGACGGGGGATATTATCTGGTGGGCATGAAGAAACCCTGGCGGAATGTGTTTGACATGGAAGAATATGGACATGGCTCCGTGCTTCGCGATACCGTGTTACGGCTTAAGACGGCGGGATGCACGGTTGGATTTACGGAAACCCTGCAGGACATGGATACTTACCGGGACCTTCAGGCATACCGCCGGAGAATGCGGGAGGACAAGGGGCTGCAGAAGACATCCACGGGGCGGTATTTGGCAAAAACCAGCCGCATCTCCATCATTGTCCCTGTCTACAATGAGGAGAAGACCATTTGCCGGATGCAGGACCAGCTGGAACCGTTGAGAGGGAAATGCGAAATCCTGTTTGTGGACGGCGGAAGCAGAGACAGGACATTGGAATTGATTCGTCCATGGGTTAGAGTCATACATTCGGAAAAGGGACGGGCAAAGCAGATGAATACGGGAGCTGTGAAGAGCCATGGCGACATCCTGTTTTTTCTCCACTGCGACAGTGAGCTGCCTCCCCGTCCGCTGGCTGAGATACGCAGGGTGATGAGGGACCACAGTGCAGGATGTTTCGGCATTGCCTTTCATTCGCGGAATTTTTTCATGTTCACCTGCCGTGTGATTTCAAACCACCGGATTAAGGACCGCAAGGTTATGTTTGGGGACCAGGGCATCTTTGTGGACCGCAGTCTGTTCTTCGATGCAGGCATGTTTCCGGAGATTCCTGTGATGGAGGATTACCAGTTTTCGCTGACGCTTAAGGAGCGGGGGGTAAAGCTGGGAATGACAGGACGCCGCATTTATACATCGGATAGGCGTTTTCCAAAAGGAACCCTGCCTAAGCTTAAACTGATGTGGAAAATGAACCGGCTGCGAAAGATGTACCGGGACCAGGTGCCCATTGAAGAGATTGACCGGATGTACAGGGATGTGAGGTGATATGGAATGGAACGGATAGCAGGGTTAAGGGAATATGTAACCTGGAAGCAGTACCGCAGCGCTCTGGGGCTGCCGGATGAGGTGACGGAGGAATACAGTCTGCTGGCCCAGGGGGAGTACAACAGAAATTATTTGTTCACCCATCCTGTCACCGGCAGAAAGCTGGTGTTCCGTGTTAACTGCGGCAGCCAGATGCATTTGAAACATCAGATACAGTATGAATACGATACCTTAAAGCTGCTGCTGCAGTCGGGCAGGACACCGGCCCCCTTCTATGTGGACGGAAGCCTGGAGAAAATTCCTCATGGCATCATGGTGATGGAATTCCTGCCGGGACATGGCATGGATTACAGGACAGAGCTGTCCTTTGGAGCGGAGTGTCTGGCTGATATCCACAGTATCAAGGTGGGGAATGACAGCCATCTGATTCGGCCGGCGGACCCTTTGGAGGCCATTCTGACAGAATGCGAGGAGATGGTCCGGACCTACATGGATTCAGATTTGGGAGACCATGGAACCAAAATGAAGATAAGAGAAATGCTGGACCTGGGGTGGAAACGCCGTCAGGAGGCTGCTGGCTGCAAAGGCTATGAATGCTGCATCAACACAGAGCTTAATTCCACCAATTTCCTAATCAACGGAGAGGGAAAGGGTAACTATCTGGTGGACTGGGAGAAGCCTGTTTACGGGGAGCCTGCACAGGATTTGGGGCATTTCCTTGCGCCTACCACCACATTCTGGAAGACGGATGTGATTCTGGACCGGAAGGAGATGGAAGACTTCATAAATCAGTACATCCAAAAGGTGGACGGCAGATTTGACACAAAGGGGCTGAGGGAGCGTACCCTTGCCTATATTCCCATCACCTGTCTGAGGGGCATTACCTGGTGTGCTATGGCCTGGGTGCAGTACCGGCAGCCGGATAAGCTGCTGTTTAACCAGTCCACGTTTCAAAAGCTGGGGCAGTATCTGGACATGGGATTTCTGGAAGAAATGGACAGGCTGCTGCGGGCATGACGGCCTGGAGCGTGTTTGTCAGATATTGGATTTACGTTGAAAGAAAGGAATTTGAATGGAAAAAAAACAAAGTAAATGGATATGGAAAATCATGGTGGCTGCATGCATAGCCGCTTCAATTCTGAGCTACATATGCATACCATCCGTGAAAGATATGATTAATAGAATTGTGACTATGTTTGCTGCCGGGGACTTTACCGTGGTCAGGGAATTTGTAGCTTCCTATGGAAGCTATGCTGCTGCGGTATCCTTTGGTCTGATGGTACTTCAGTCTGTCATGGCGCCTCTTCCGGCCTTCCTCATCACCTTTGCCAATGCCAATCTCTTTGGATGGTGGCAGGGGGCAATCCTGTCCTGGTCCAGTGCCATGGCTGGTGCAGCGCTCTGCTTTTACATAGCCAGAATACTGGGAAGGGATGCAGCGGAAAAGCTGACCAGTAAGGCAGGGCTTAAACAGATTGACCCCTTTTTTGATAAATACAGCAAAAATACAATACTGATTTGCCGGCTTCTGCCGTTCGTGTCCTTTGACATTGTAAGCTATGCGGCAGGGCTTACATCCATGCCCTTCCTGTCATTTTTCTTAGCCACGGGTATTGGGCAGTTTCCGGCAACCATCGTGTACTCCTATGTGGGTGGAATGCTGACCGGCGGCGCCAAGTTTTTTGTCACAGGATTAATGATATTATTTGCCTTATCTGCTTTAATTGTCATGATAAGGAAAATATATATAGAAAAACAAGATAATCCAAGGAGGAAGAAATGAAAAAGAAAATCGTAACATTAGGAATCATGATGGCGCTGTCCATGACAGTGGCGGCCGGATGCGGCCAGAAAGCAGTAAATGAAACAACAGCTCAGGCAGCAGCAGAGACTACAGCAGCAGATACCACGGCAGCTGATGCAGCAGGTGCTGAGACAACAGCGGCTGCACAGTCAGATGGCAGTTATCAGTACGTATCCCCTGCAGATGCAGTGGCGGCAGCAAAAGATAAGAGCGCCCATGTGCTGGATGTAAGGGAATGGGATAACTATGTGAAGGGAAGAGTGGCTGATTCCATTTGGTGCCCTATTTTCCCACTGGAGGATGATTCGCTGGCAGATGCCATGAGCACGTATGCAAAGGAGAACTTAAGCGACGGACAGAAAATCTACATTATCTGCAACAGCGGCAAGAAAGGTGCTGAGAAGACAACCGGAGTGCTTAAGGAGGCTGGTATCGACGGCTCCCTGATTTATACTGTGGAGGGCGGAGCAAAAGCCCTGGGATCTGAGAAAGGCGCCCTTATCACCAACCGCGCAGACGAGAACATTGACTGGAAGACCGTTGCGGCGGCAGATGCCTTAAAGGAAGTTGGAGGAGACAATGTTCAGATTCTGGATGTGCGTGACAATGATACATATGCAGAAGGCCATTTAAAGGGTTCCCTGCAGTGCCCCTTAAAGGAGATTGAGGACCCGGATGCCCAGACTGCCATGTACAAGATGGCAAAAGAGGAGATGGACCCGTCCAAACCAGTATACCTGCTTTGCTACAGCGGCAACAAGTGTGCAAAGACCGGCATTTCTGTTTTGAAGGATGCGGGATTTGATGTTGACAATCTGTTCATTATTGAAAATGGTGCAAAGGATAAGGATATCCAGGCTGCATTTGTGACAGAATAGGATAACCCTTCCGGTGATGTTATTTCCCCCTGCCGTACTGCATCAGATCACGGCAGGGGGAAAAGTGCTAATAGCGAGGATGAGAAAATGAAGAGAAGAATCACAGCAGCGATATTGGCAGCCGTAATGATGCTGTCTCTTGGAGGGTGTTCAGGCACCGGCAGTCAGGGCATGGAAAACATGTCCTTTGATGAGATGAAGGAGGCTGCAAAGGGAACCACGGTCACGTTCTACGGCTGGGGCGGGGATGATAAGCTGAACCAATGGCTGGACGATGTATTTGCGCCTGTCATGAAGGAAAAATATGACATTACAATGGAACGTGTTCCTATGGATATTGACCAGGTTTTGAGCCAGTTAACCGGAGAGATACAGGCGGGCGAGAAGGACGGAAGCATTGACATGATTTGGATTAACGGGGAGAATTTCCAGTCGGCAAAGGAAAACAACATGCTGTACGGACCCTTTACAGACAAGCTTCCTAATTTCAATGATTATGTGGATGGGGACAGCGAGGATGTGACCATGGACTTTGCTTATCCAATTGAGGGGTATGAGGCGCCTTACGGAAAGGCCCAGGTGGTCATGGTGGCGGACCTGGCGGTGACGCCGGATGTGCCTGAGAGCGCCCAGGCACTGATGGAATTCGTGCAGAAATATCCGGGCAAGGTGACGTATCCGGCGCTTCCTGATTTTACAGGCAGCGCATTTGTAAGAAATATCATCTATGAAATCTGCGGCTATGAACAGTTCATGGATATGGAGGCTGACAAGGAGACCGTAAGAACGGCAGTGGCTCCGGCCATGGAGTACCTAAGGGAGCTGAATCCATACCTTTGGAACCAGGGAGCCACCTTCCCGGATTCATCCACTACCGTGGACAATATGTTCGCGGACGGGGAACTGGTGATGAATATGACGTACGGAGCCTATGACGTGGCCCTGAATATTGAGGACGGCAAATATACGGATACCACTGAAACCTTCCAGTTTGACAAGGGCACCATTGGCAATACCAATTTCATGGCAATTGCAGCCAACTCCGGCAATAAGGCCGGCGCCATGGTGGCAATCAATGAGATGCTGTCACCGGAAATCCAGGCGGACCGCTACGAGAAGCTGAGGGTCATCCCGGTATTGGACAATGAAAAGCTTTCCGATGAACAGAAGGCAGCCTTTGACCGGGTGGACCTGGGTAAGGGAACAATCCCCCAGGATGAGCTCCTCTCCAAGCGCCTTCCTGAGATGCCTGCGCAGCTGGTTCCCATCATTGAGGAAATCTGGGCGGAGGAAGTAGTTGGTAAATAATTAGGAATCCGATGGGAGGAAACTGATGGGAGGAAACTGATGGGAGGAAATGGAATGAGAAGAAAGCTGACACCGTATTTGCTTCTGGTTCCCCAAATCATCCTGTCCCTGTTTTTTATCATAGGATTGGCAACTGGAATCACCCAAAGTCTGGGGGTGATTCCAGCTTTTGGATTAAGGGAACCAACGTTAAAATATTACAGGGAAGTACTGGCCAGGCCGGAAATGCTTAAATCCGTGTTGTACAGCCTCAGGGCGGCATTCTTGTCCGCAGGGATTGCCGCTGCGGCAGGCGTGTGCTTAAGCGCTGTGTGTGTAATGCACAAAAAGACAAAGGGCCCAATGATGCGGGTGATACAGCTTCCCATCATTGTCCCCCATGTGGTGGTGGCCATTTTCATGGTCAATATTTTCTCGCAGAATGGGATGCTGGCCAGGCTTGGTTATGCCCTTGGATTATTGCAGGAACAGCAGCAGTTTCCCATGCTCATTTACGATACAAGGGGAGTTGGGGTCATACTGGCATATTTGTGGAAAGAGATTCCATTCATCATTTATTTTGTCATTGCGCTGATGGCAAATATCAATGAAAAACTGGGTGAGGCAGCCATAAACCTGGGAGCGGACCGGTGGACAGCGTTTTGTAAGGTCACCCTGCCTCTGTGTAAGGATGCGGTAATCAGCGGATTCCTGATTATATTTGTATTTGCACTGGGAGCCTATGAGCTTCCCCTTCTTCTGGGAGCAACCTCCCCTAAGGCTCTTCCGGTGCTGGCATATCAGCAGTATATTCATCCGGATTTAAGAAAACGGCCTTATGCCATGGCACTGAATGGAATCATCATCGTACTCTCCGTGCTCAGCGCCTGGATTTATTATTTCATCATGAGGAAGAACATGAAGGCGTTGATGGAACAGTAAACTGCGAAGCAGAAGGATATGGAGCAAAAGGTTATGAAGAAAAGAAAATCGTTTATTTCAAGTATGATTCTAGCCCTGCTGTGTGCAGCCATCCTGATTCCCGCTGCCAGCCTGGTGATATGGGTATTTACAGAACGATGGGCCTGGCCCGGCTTATTTCCCCAGGTGTTCTCGGACCGGGCTGTCATGGAAATTGTCAGGAGAAAGGGAGAGCTGGCCTCCCTCATGACGTCCAGCATCATGATTTCTTCTGTAGTGGCCCTTTTATCGGCCACTGTTGGGGTATTGACGTCCAGGGCCCTTATCCTGTACCAGTTCCGGGGCAAGGATGTGATTTCCTTTCTTGTAGTCCTTCCGCTGATGGTGCCGACTACTGTGTTTGCCATGGGGATACAGATTACATTTATACGGTTGGGGCTTAATAACACTGTGTCGGGGGTTATCCTGGCACACCTGATTTATTCCCTGCCCTACGCTGTGCGCCTTATCATGGACGGCTCCCAGGCAGTCGGCATTACACTGGAAGAGCAGGCCAGGGTGCTGGGAGCCAGTTCTTTTCAGGCATTCCGAAGGACCACCCTGCCAATGCTGGTCCCGGTGATACTGTCAGCAGTAAGCATGTCCTATATCGTATCCTTCAGTCAGTATTTTCTAACGCTGCTTCTTGGAGGCGGCAGGATAAAGACCTTTGCGATTGTGATGGTTCCCTATTTACAGAGCGGCAACCGGAACATTGCCTGCATTTACAGCATTCTGTTCATGGGCATTACCCTGATGGTATTTGCTGTATTTGAACGGATTGCAGGGCATTGGACAAGACAGATGGTTGGAGGATATTATGAGTCTTAACATAGAAAATCTGACAGTATCACTTCAGAAAAGGGTGATACTGCACGGAATTGACCTGGAAATACAGGAGGGAGAGTTCGTGTCCCTTTTAGGGGAATCCGGCTGCGGAAAGACCACTCTGTTAAAATGCATAGCAGGTCTTTTGGAGCAGGAGAGCGGGGATATACGGATACAGGGAACATCTGTGACGGACCAGCTGCCGGAGAAGCGGGGAACGGTAATCGTGTTCCAGGATTTACGGTTGTTTCCCCACATGACGGTGGAGAAAAATATTTCCTTTCCCATGGAATTAAAAAAGGTGCCGAAAAAGGAACAGAAGGAGCGGGTGGGGGAACTTCTGGGAGCGGTGCAGCTTGCCGGATTTGAGAAGAGAAAGATGAAGGAGATGTCGGGAGGGCAGATGCAGAGAGTGGCATTGGCCAGGGCTTTGGCAGCAAATCCCAGGGTTCTTCTTCTGGACGAACCGTTTTCCGGTCTGGACGAGGGGCTGCGGACGGAGATGGCGCGGCTGGTAAGGAAACTGCATGAGGAATGGAAAATCACCACCATTCTGGTCACCCATGACAAGGCAGAGGCCCTCCGCATGTCTGACCGCATTGCGCTGATGGGCCATGGGAAGGTCCTGCAGTACGGTACTCCTGAGCAGATGTTTTATCAACCGGAGACAAAAACAGTGGCAGAATATTTTGGTAAGGTGAATTATGTTCCCGGACAGGTGATTGGAGGCAGGTTTGCCAGCAATCTGTTTGAGAAAAGGTCGGATTTGCCTGATGGGACCTATGAAGCCATGATACGCCCGTATTCAGTCCAACTGCAAAAGGACGGGGATTTTGAGGTGGAGGAAGTCACCTTTATGGGGGAGATGACAGAAATAAGGGTAAGGGTTCCTGAGAAAATCGTTCCCGGAGGAAGCATTCTGTGCCAGAGGATGGAAGGCATTGGTCTGCAGACAAAATTCCAGGCAGGTATGAAGGTAGGACTTTCCGTGGAAACAGATGGGGTTGTACTGTTCAGACATGGCATGACATGAGAGGAATGTACCGGTAGAGGAATGTAGCGGTAGAGGAATGTACCGGGAGAGACATGTAATGGGAAAACATGCATGAAAGGAAAAAAGATGAAGAAAATCGTATTTGACTGTGACAATACCTTTGGAACAAAAGACTGCGATGTGGATGACGGGCTGGCCCTGATGTATTTGCTGGGAAGCAGGGACGCTGAATTGCTGGGAGTCACTTCTACCTATGGAAATAACAACCTGGATGTGGTACAGGCAGTGAATCTGCGGATGCTGGGAGAGCTGGGACGTCAGGATATTCCCGTAAAAAGAGGCGGGGAGAAGCGGGGAGATTACCAGAGCCAGGCGGCTGACTTCCTGGCGGAAATGGCGGACCGCCATCCGGGGGAATTGTCGGTTCTCGCCACTGGTTCCCTGACAAACCTGAGAGGCGCATATGAGAGGGACCGGCATTTCTTTGAGAAGGTAAAAGAAATTGTCCTGATGGGCGGAATCACAGGTCCCCTTGTATTTGATAAGAAGGTGATGGATGAGCTGAATTTTTCCTGCGACCCGCCGGCATCCTGGACCGTACTTACAAAGGGAAGGAATGTTTCTGTGATAACAGGCAACAATTGCCTGAAAGCTTTATTTACAAAACAGGAATACAGGGAACGGTTCTCAAAAAAGGGAAACAGGGCGGCCGCATATATCATGGAAAAGACAGATTATTGGTTCGGATACAATGAGGAGGATTACGGCATACCCGGTTTCTATAACTGGGATGTGACGGCCGCTGCCTATCTCATGCATCCCGAACTGTTTGCAGATGATGTGAAATGCCTGCGGCTGTCGGAGCAGGATTTGGAGACTGGATATCTGAGGATGGATACAGATGGGGGGCTAAACGGGATGACAGATAGGATGGCAGACAAGACGGCAGGAGAAAGATGTACATGTAATCTGCCGGTCATTGGGGACGTGAAGGCGTTTAAGGACAATATTTATGAGACATGGCTGAGCGTGCCTGGGATACGGGCCGGTAACGGAAGAAGTATCGAAAAAAGTAAAGTGACAAACCTATAGATGAGAAGGGCCGCATTGTCTTGAATGCGGCCCTTTGGCTGAGTGTTCGTCGGAGTTCGTCTGAGTTGGCATGAGCGGGAGATTAAGGACGCACCAGACATTTTGCGGCTGTCATGCGCTCTACAATCTCATACATATTGGTGACGCTTCCCACCTGAAGCTTCTCGCCCAAACCATAGAAGTTAAGGCAGGTTCCGCAGGTAAGAATCTCCACGCCCTGGGATTCCAGGGATTTTAAATCCTCCAGGTTATCGGAACCTTCGCAGGAAAGGCGGGCGCCGCTGTTATACAGAAGCACGGTTTCCGGCAGGGCATCCTGCTGTGTAAGTGCGTAGACAAAACCCTTCATCAGGGCCTTTCCCAATTCCGGGTCTCCGTGTCCCATAAGGTTGGAGGAAAGAACCACTACCATGCCCTTTCTGCGGCTGTCAGGCTGGCAGACAATCGGTTCGTCATCGGAATCCGCTGCTGCATCTGAGCCGGAAGCAGCGTTTGCTCCCTCGCTCACTACGATTTTTACAGCGAATTCATTATCGCTTATTTTTTCGGAAACAGCTGCAAGGCCCTTGCTGGCTGCCATCTTGCTCAGGTTCTGGACAGCTATCTCGTTGTCCACCAAAACCTCAACTGTCTCACCTGGATTACAGGATTCCAATGCTTTCTTAGTGTCAATGACCGGCTTTGGGCACTGCTTTCCGCGTTCATCTAATTTCATGTTTCGTATCCTCCTTAAGCATGTATCTGATTCTTCCTGTTCCCGGAAGTGTGCTTTGAAATTATCATCACATGTCTCTAATTATAGCAGGTTTGGGATGGTATGCAAACGCTTTTGCCCCTTTAGGCGGCTGGCATTTATTTTTTCTATAGATAAGTATTTTCTATATTTTTTATCGATGCACATGACGGTTTGGGTCCGGCAGAGCTAACAAGCTTTTCAATGGGAATCTGCTCTGCCTCATGGAAATACTTCAGGATTAATTCCTGAAAATACTGTGTATAGCTGGACAGGTAACGTTCCTTATGATGAATCACGGATATCTGCTGAAGTAGGGGATTCCCCCTGCAGTACAGGGGAAATACATTGATATCCTCAGAGATTTCTCCCTTCTGGTTCAGTATGCTGTTGCGGGTGGCGAAACATGCGGCAAGGCCTTTTAACCCAATGGAAGTACTAATCTGTACATAGGCGCTGGTGGTATAGGTATTAGGGACAAATCCGGCCTCGTCAAAGCATTTTTGTATGTTCTGCCCCATGCGGTTATTGAGAATGCAGAACGGCAGCCTGGAAAAATCTTTTACATCCGCCCCGTTCCGGGCTTTCCGTTTCAAATCTTCTGTCTCATTTCCATAATATTTCCTGAGCAGTGTATCCGTAGCACAAAGGTAAATCTGGTCGGACATCAGAGGCGTTTCTTCAATACTGGGATGCTCGCCTCCTGATATGACGATGGCCAGGTCCAGGTCTCCGTTTAGAATCAGCTGTTCCAATCGCTTGGAATTCATGTCCGTAATGCGGATTTCCACGTTTGGATACCGGGAGGTGAACTCAGGCAGGATGTCAGGCAGGCTGGCGCTCATGCGCAGGGTACTGGCGCCGAACAGGATGAGTCCCCGTTTCTGCTGCTGTATATCTGCCAGAATATCCTGGAGGTTTGCATTCTCGCGGTTCATGGTTTCCGCAAATGCCAGCACATATTCGCCGGCATATGTAAGGGAGAGGGAGGGCTTACGGTTTAACAGCTTCACTCCATAATATTCTTCCAGCCTCATGATGTGGTTGCTGAGGGTCTGCTGGGATATGAACAACCGGCTGGCAGTGCGGGTGATGTGCAAATCCTTGGCAAGCTCAGAGAAATAATACAGACTTAGTGTATCCATGATTTTGACCTCTACAAAAATATTTTGTTAAAAATTTGAAAATACATTGTTTGATTTGTGATTAGCTATATATTACAATAAAATCATCAGGAAGGCAAATGGTTTTAAGTAAAATCACAATAAAAGAGAATATGCTAATCCATAAAAGTGTTGGAAAGGAAGGTAAAAATATGTCAGTAGGGAAACGTATTTATCTAAAAAGGGAGATGCCGGATATGGAGGTGATGAACCAGTTTAAGACCATACCGGCCTCCAACACAGCGGATGTCATGGGCAGGAGCTGCGCCATGAACCCGCGTATCCGTTTGGTCAGCAGTCCAAGGGAACAGATGATGGCAGGGCCTGCCTGCACGGTTAAATGCCGGGCAGGTGACAACCTGGCTCTGCACGCAGCTCTCAGCATGTGCAGCGAGGGGGACGTGATTGTGGTTTCCAATGAGGAGGACAGCACAAGGGCTCTGATTGGAGAGGTCATGATGGCGTATCTCAGATATACAAAGAAGGTGGCAGGCATTGTGCTGGACGGTCCAATCCGCGATATCCACGAGATTGGCAAATGGGATTTCCCTGTTTACTGTACGGGGACCACGCCAGGCGGCCCTTATAAGGAAGGACCAGGCGAGGTCAATGTGCCGGTTGCCTGCGGAGGAATCAGCGTAAATCCGGGCGATATCATCCTGGCAGACCCGGACGGTGTCATTGTCATACCGCGCAAGGATGCAGCGGTGATTCTGGAGGAAGCCAGGAAATTCCAGGCAGCGGACGAGGCCAAGCTGGAAGCTTCCAAAAACGGCACAGCCAAACGCGAATGGGTGGAAAAGACGCTGGAAGCAAAGGGATTTGAAATCATTGACGATGTTTACAGACCATGATAAATCGTAACAGTTTAGAACGTCTTAAAATATAAGCCGCAAATCATTAAAAAAATTCACAGGGAGAGATTAGAAAATGGGATGGAAGATTTTATTGCCGCAGGAAATCATGGATGAAGGAGAGCGGTTATTACTGGATGCAGGACATACCCTGGTTAGGGGACGCGGATTTGAGACAGAGGACGTGCTGGCCGACATGAAGGAGCACCAGCCGGATGCAATGATTGTGCGTATTACGCCAATCACCAGAGAAGTAATCGAGGCCAATGCCAATCTGAAGGTGGTGGTACGCCATGGCGCGGGTTTTGACGCACTGGATGTGAAGGCATGCCATGACAACGGGGTACAGACCCTGTACGCGCCAGTGGCAAACAGTACCTCAGTGGCAGAGACAGCAATGCTCTTGATGCTGGAATGCAGCCGCAATGTGATAGAGCTGAGGAAAACATGGGTCCAGGACTACTATAAGGCAAAGCTTAAGACCAGGAAGACTACCTTAAACGGCAAGACGGTGGGCGTCATTGGATGCGGAAATATCGGAAGCCGTCTGGCAGTTCGTGCCCTTGGCATGGAAATGAACGTTATGGCTTATGACCCTTATAAGAAGGCGTATGAATTTCCTGAGGGAGTTGAGGTGGTCAGGGACCTGGAACGGATATTTAAGGAAAGCGATTATGTATCCCTGCATGTGCCCAATACGCCGATTACACGGGGGATGGTAAACAGGGAGCGTCTGGAAATGATGAAGCCCACTGCATTCCTGATTAATACGGCGCGGGGCGGCTGTGTTGTGGAGCAGGACCTGTACGAGGCATGTAAGAATAAAACTATTGCAGGAGCAGGACTGGATGCCATCCAGAAGGAACCGGTGGATGCCGCCAATCCGCTTCTGACCCTGGACAATGTAATCATTTACCCCCACATTGGAGGAAATACCGTGGAGGCAGCCCACAGGGCATCTTATTTTGCGGCTATGGGTATACAGGAGGTCTACGAGGGGAAAGCACCTACCTGGCCAATCAATGATATTGATTACGTCACCGCACCTGCCTATACAGATACAAAAAAACCAAACAGGAAAAGTTCCGGCATGTTTGACCTTTAATTTATGGCGGTACGGGGATTCATGTTATAATGGGGCTTAAAATTACAGGCCTTTGGGGCCGCTACCGGCAACACATCCACCGGACTGGCCCTGGTGCGGGCAATAGACCCGGACTCACAGTCAGGGGCAGGGGATACCCATGGCGTCTACTCTGCCATCATGTCCTGGAAGGACATATACGTGGGCCTGACACCTGTGTGACTCATGAATGGAATTGGCCAGACCTTTGGGGTGGGGCTTGCCATGATGATTGGATTTGCCGTGGCCGGATTTGCGTTTTTTAACAGAAGAAAAGGCCGGTAGACATTGTCGGCTGATTGGAACATTTGGAGGAGTAACATATGGAGAAGAAACGGTTTATAAAATTATTCCTGATAGCTGCTGCAACCATTGCTATCTGGAACATACCGGCGCCGGCCGGATTGGAAGTGGAGACATGGCATATTGTGGCGCTGTATCTGGGGCTGCTGCTGGGGCTGGTAATCAAACCATTTTCAGAGCCAATCATTACCCTTATCATCGTTGGCATTGCAGCCATGTTCATGGATACATCCATTCTGTTAAAGGGATACGGGAACAACATGGCATGGTTTATCGCCATGGTTACCATTGTCTGCACTGCTTTTGTAAAGACAGGGCTGGGCAAGCGGATTGCCTATAACCTGCTGCTTAAATCCGGTAACAATACCCTGAGCCTGGGCTATATCATGGTATTCACGGACCTTGTATTAAGTCCTGCAACAGGCTCTAATTCTTCCAGGACAAGCATCATCTATCCCATTTTTCAGAATATCGCAGAGGGCACTGGTTCAAGCGCAGAAAAGTCTCCCAGGAAGCTGGGCGCGTATCTGACCGTACTCATGTATGCAAGCTCCCAGGGAACCTCGGCCCTGTTTTTGACCGGAATGGCCACCAATGCCATAACGGTCTCCCTGATGAGTGAGATGCTGGGAATCACCCTTACCTGGGGAACCTGGTTTCTGGCATCCATTGTACCGGTTGGCCTGTTCCTGCTGCTGACTCCTTATGTGATTTACAAAAACTATCCGCCGGAACTGAAATCCCTGAATGATATCAAGCCCCTTGCAGAAAAGGGACTAAAGGAGCTGGGCGCTGTTACGGCTGCTGAAAAGAAACTCTTTGTGCTGTTCCTTCTTGCCATTCTGGGCTGGATGTTTGGACCGAAGCTTCCGGTTGTCAACCTGAGCATGCAGGTGGTGGGCTTTGTATTCCTGGCACTGGTGCTGCTTCTGGATGTGCTGGACTGGAACGATGTGATGGCTGCCAAAGGAGCCTGGAGTATTTTCATCTGGTACGGCGCTTTCTATGGTATTGCCTCAGCCCTGTCCTCAGCCGGATTCTACACCTGGCTGGCAGACCAGCTGGGTGTTGTGCTGGACCTTTCCCAGCTGAACGGCATGGTGGTGACTGTGATTCTGGTCCTTGTCAGCCTGGCAGTCCGCTATTTCTTTGTCTCCAACAGTGCATTTGTGGCATCCTTTTATCCGGTCCTGTTCTCACTTGCAGTGAACACAAAGGCAACCCCCATGGTTGTGGGACTGCTGCTTGCGTTTTTCGCCAGCTTTGGAGCCCTTCTGACTCATTATGGAAATGGAGCCGGTCTGATAACCTTTGCATCGGACTATGTGCCACAGAAGGATTTCTGGAGAGTTGGCACCATTATGGTGGCAATGGCCCTTGTTATATTCTTTTTGATTGGCTTGCCTTATTGGAAGCTCATTGGACTTTGGTAAGATACCTGGAGGTGGAGGAATGCTAGATTTATTGATTAAGAACGGACATGTGATTGACCCGGCAAACCAGACAGACCAGGTGGGGAACATAGCAATCTATAACGGGAGAATCACCAGATATGAGGAAGGGGAGCCTGCAAGGCATGTGGTGGATGCCAGGGGAAAATATGTGTTTCCGGGGTTGATTGACGCCCATGCCCATATGTTATGGGAAGGGACGGAAATCGGCATATATCCGGATGTGGCCTATCTGCCAACGGGGGTCACGGCTGCCATAGACTTCTCGGCAGGAGTTGCCAATTATCCCATCTTCCGGTCGGCAGTGATAGCCAGGAGCAGGGTTACCATCAAAAGCTTCCTTCAGGTGTGTTCCGCAGGGCTGACCACCACCAGTTACCATGAATGCATCAATCCCAGGTTTTTCAACCCGGAAAAGATTGACCGGATGTACCATGATAACCAGGACAATATTCTGGGGCTTAAAATCCGGCAGAGTGAGGAACTGGCAGAGGGATTGGGCATTGAGCCGTTGAAGGAAACAGTCCGCATTGCCGAAATGGTGGGCTGTCCGGTGGAAGTGCACTGCACCAATATACCGGTACCCACCAGCGAGGTGCTTAAGGTTCTGCGTCCGGGAGATATCTTTGAGCATGTATATCAGGGCGTGAAGAACACAATTATTGATGAAAACGGCAAATTATATACTAGCGTCAGGGAGGCCAGGAAACGGGGCATCATCTTTGACACGGCAGAGGGAAGGAAGCACGGTGATTATGACGTAATGCTGGCTGCCATGGAGCAGGGATTTATTGCGGACATGTGCAGTACGGACCTGGTGCTGGGAAGCATGTTCAGAAGACCCATATTTTCACTGCCAAATCTGATGTCCCGGTATATCTGCATGGGAATCCCCATGAACCAGGTGGTCAGCATGGCCACGGAGCGTCCGGCTGGACTGATGAAAATGCAGGGTGAGATTGGATGCCTGTCAGAAGGGTCCAGGGCGGATGTAGCAATCTTCCGGTGGATGGCTTGTAAGCAGACCTATAAGGACTGGAAGGGAACTCCCTTTACCGCAGATAAACTGCTGAAGCCTGAGATGACGGTAAAGGATGGACAAATTATGTATTGTGCCCCGGATTATATTTATGAGGATTGGGCTTAAGCGGGGACTGTGATGAGCGAAAAAAGACAGTCTCTTTTCCTGAGGCTGTCCTTTTGGATATTACATTATAGCATCTCGATGAAAGCAGCCATCCTGGTGTTCAGCTGTCCCACGTCGGCCTGGGAATAGTCTGTCTCCACAACGGTATAGGGAAGTCCTTTTTTCTCCTTCACCAGCTTGCGGACCAGGGAGGTCTCCACATTGTAGGTGTGGCATGCCTGTAGAACCAAATCCACCACGCCGTCCACATGGAAATCGTCAATTAGCCTGTCTAACAGTTCCATACGCCTGGGGTTGGGGGACATGCAGGAACAGCCGATGTTCAGGTACTTCCTGGCCAGGGCGTCATATACGTCGGGGTTATCCTCATCAATGGGGTCTAACGGTTTCATGCCGGAGCAGTTTTCAAAGCAGACCACCACGCCGCCGTTATCCTCAATGGCGCGCACCACCTTGAGGGCGGCACCGCCGGAGGGAGAACCGGTCACAAGGATTCTGGCCCTCTTTCCAATATTCTTTCCCTGGGTGTATTCAGCCTCAATCTTATCCGTGATGGCATTAACTTCCTCTGCCAGTGTATCAATTTTCATCTTAAACCCGGTGCCGTAAACAATGTTGACGATATCCAGTCCCAGGGCAGGGGCCGGATCCTGGGCCATCACATACTGGAGGCGGTTAAGGGCCGCGAGAATCTGGTTTCTGTTATGTATCTGGCGGCGGATGGCATCCTCTGTGATGACAGTGCCGAATTTCTTTTCCAGTACCTCCTTAAAACGTATCAGTTCCTGGCGGTAAAGACCTATTCCGGCCTCTGTCTGGCAGTTTGGCAGCTCAATGACATGGACGGGCTTAAACTCAGCCAGCATCTCATACATTTTCTTTTTGCCGTCGCAGGTTGTCTCGCCTACAATCAGGTCGGAGAAATAAAAGAAGGGACATTTATCCGTCTTGGCAAAGCCGTAGCTGGATTTGATGAGGGGACAGAGGTTTCTGGGCAAATCCTTCTCAGCGTCAGGTATGGTTTCGTCAGTAACAGAGCAGAGTCCCACAACAGAGGCGCCCATGGCATTGGGGATTTCCCTGGGAAGATAGGTACAGAAGACACCGACCACAGGTATGCCTTCCTCCTTTAATTCTTTTATGGCAAGAAATGAATTCTTCCTTGCATCCGCAAATTCTTCAAATATTTCAGGCAGTTCTTTTTTCAGCTCCATGTCAGCTTCGGCTCCTTTTCTTTAGTTTCCCATATCCCAGTACGGCGGCTCCTATGGCTCCGGTATACTGAGAGAGTGGGTGAGTGGTTATATGGGAGGTGTTCATATATTCTCCCAGTACGGACCGCATGACTTCTGACTGTGCCAAGCCTCCTGAAAAGAAAATATCAGGATGTCCTCCTGTCAGACGCTGTGCAAAGATGGCGGTCCTGTGGCAGATGGAGTGGACACATCCAAGTACAATGTCGCCCGGAGGCGTCTCCTGGGCCATCAGTCCTACAATCTCGCTTTCCGCAAAGACAGCGCACATGCTGTTGATGGGTACCGGACGGCATCCATGGACGAACTCGTCCAAATGTGAGATGTCGCTTCCTACCCGGGCCATAATCATTTCCATGAACCGTCCGGTGCCGGCCGCACACTTGTCGTTCATTAAAAAATCATTTACCTGGCCATGGCTGTCAAGGGTAATGACCTTACAGTCCTGTCCGCCGATATCAATGACTGTATCACAGCCAGGGGCCAGATAGGAGGCGCCTGCGCCGTGGCAGGTGATTTCTGTGATTTTTGCGTCCGCCTCCTTTAAAAGTTCCCGGCCATACCCGGTGCTCACCACGAACCCGGTGTCCTCTGTGTAAAGCTGGTCGTAAATGTCTCTTAGAATCTCGCCCGGGCGCATGGAGGTGGGAAGCATGTGGCATCCCACCACATTCATTCCGTCGAACAGGACCCCCTTGGTCATGGTTGAGCCTGAATCAATCCCTAAACTAAACATATAAACTCCACTGTTTTTTCGCTTCTATACCTATTTGAGTATAAATAACTGAGAAAAAATAGTCCAATCGATATTCTGAATGACATTTGATTAGAGATTGAAAAAATATATAGGTGTATCAGGACAGCTTTCTGGGGGAGGTGGACGGAATCGAGTATAAGCTGGTTTCATCGGATTATCTCAGGTTCCGGCCGGAGAGGATCGGCGGATAAAAGGAGGATGTCCCCATCAGGGCGGACACCCTCCTTTTTCAGCCCGTTCAGCTGCTTCCTATACAACCTGATACTTTGCCACGTACACCGGGAACGTATCAGTGCCTTTTATATCCTTGCCTTTTGTGATGGTCACATTCTTATCAGTCACAGCATACTCCGCGCTGGCGCCTGCTTCTATCACCGTATCCTGCATGAGCACACAGTTCTTTACCCTGGCGCCCTTTCCTATCTTGACACCGCGGAACAGGATGCTGTTTTCCACCTCTCCCTCGATGATGCATCCATCGGCAGCCATGATGTTGCTGGCCATTGCTCCGTTGATATACCGGGCCGGATTGTCGTCGCGAATTTTGGTATAGATGGGATTGCCGGCGGAGAAGAGTGCATGCACATTGGCATCGTCCAGCATCTTCATATTCTCGTCAAAATAGCTCTTCATGCTGCTGATTCGCGCCACATATCCGTCGTAGCGGAATGCATGCACGTTCAGCCTTCCTATCTGAGGTGCCAGGATATCGCGCTCAAAGAATACCTGTCCGCGCACATAGGCAGTGTTTATCTGGTCAATCAGGAGCTCCCGGTCAATGATGTAGATGTTCATGGAGAAATTCTGCACTCCCGGTTCCTTGGAGTTCATGTACATCTTGGTAACACGGCCATTGTCAATGGCCAGGGTATAGTAGAGGCTTTTTCCGATGTCTCGGTGTCCGGTGAGGTCGCCGGGAAGGGGTTCCTCCCTGTAGGCCACGGTAACATCGGCATTACTGTCCATATGGGCCTGAATCAATGCGTTGAAATCAAAGTTTACAGCCAGGTTTGTATCGGCCATGACCACATACTTTTCCTTCTGCTCCTTCAGGAAATCCAGGATACTGGCCAGCGCTTCCACGCGTCCGTTGTAGATGCTCACTGTCTTTTCGGCAAAGGGCGGGACCAGGTTAAGGCCGCCGTTTTTGCGCGTCAGGTCCCATTCACGGCCTGAGCCCAGGTGGTCCATCAGGGAGTGATAATTCCTGCGGACAATCAGGGAAATATTGTCAATTCCGCAGTTCGCCATGCTGGAAAGGATGAAATCCACCAGACGGTAACGGCTGGCAAAAGGAATGGAGGCCATCAGGCGCTCGCTGACCAGATCGGGAACCAGGGAATCATAGCTGTTGGGGAAAAGGATGCCCAGGGCATTTGCATTGGAATTTACCATTGTTCTTCACCGCCTTTTACATTATTCTTTACCATGGCACTGGGACCAATCTTGGCATTGGGCCCGATTTCAATGCCGGGACCGATGGTGGCCACGCCCTTTTCTCCGTCAGACGGCATGGCTCCAACCACTGCGTTCTCTCCAATTACCACGTTTTCAGCCACAATACAATGTTTTACCACGGCGCCTGATTTGATGGTGGTGCCGCCCATGACAACAGCGTCTTCCACCTGTGCTCCGGCCTCAACCTTTACGCCTGAGAAGAGGATGGAGTGCCTGACCTGTCCGTTTATACGGCATCCGTCGGTAATCATGGAATTCTCTACCAGGGCATCGCCGCTTATCTTGTGTCCGGTCATACCGCTGTTGCGGCTGTAAATCTTCCAGTTTTCATCAAAGAGATTGATGCCGCTGTGCTCCGGGTCCAGGACCTCCATGTTGGCTTCCCAGAGGGAGGAGATGGTCCCTACGTCCTTCCAGTATCCGTTGAAGTGATAAGCATACATCCTGCGTCCGTCGCGCAGCAGGTTGGGAATGATGTTGTTGCCAAAGTCATTCTCAGAGTGCGGGTCAGCCTCATCCTCTATGAGGTACTGTCTGAGGATGTCCCAGTTGAATATGTAGATGCCCATGGAAGCCAGGTTGGACTTTGGATTCTTTGGCTTTTCCTGGAATTCGGTGATGCGGTCATACCCGTCAGCCACCATGAGTCCGAAACGGGATGCATCCTCCCATGGTACTTCCATGACAGCCACGCTGAATTCGGCTCCTTTTTCCTTGTGGAATTTAAGAAAGTCGCTGTAGTCCTGTTTGCAAATCTGGTCTCCTGAAAGGATGATTACATACTGCGGGTCGTACCGTTCAATAAAGGAGATATTCTGATAGATGGCATTGGCCGTGCCTTTGTACCAGTCTGAACCGGATGCTTTCTGGTAGGGCGGGAGTACATGAACACCGCCGTAAAGACGGTCCAGATCCCAGGGCTGTCCATTGCCGATATACTCGTTCAGGACAAGAGGCTGGTACTGGGTCAGGATGCCCACTGTATCGATTCCGGAATTCACGCAGTTTGAAAGCGGAAAATCGATGATGCGGTATTTACCGCCAAAAGGAACCGCGGGTTTTGCCAGTTTTTGGGTCAGAGCGTAGAGACGGGAACCCTGGCCGCCGGCAAGAAGCATTGCAATCATTTCTTTAGCCATAACATTTCCCCCTGATTGGTGTTGGATATTTATACAGATTGTATCATATATTGGAGGAAAAAGACAGAGATTTATGCAAAATAATTATAAAAATGATGAAAAACGGAAGATAATATAAAAAAGTGCTCAGTCTTTACCCCTCCAGGGTCTTGATATCCATATCCTTTGGAAGCACCAGGCTTAAAAATACGGAAACGGCAAATACAACAGCCACCACATTGGCCGAAAATACGGACCGGACCAATTCAGGGAAGATATCCCAGATCCCAATTTCACTGGCTGTGGTAAAGCCGATGCCCACTGCCAGGGAGAGGGAGACAATGACTATGTTCCTCTGGGAAAAGCCGCATTTGGCAATCATCTGTACGCCGGAGGTAAGGATGGTGCCGAACATCATGATGGTGCATCCGCCAAGCACTGCCTGGGGCAGGGAAGCAAAAAAGTTTCCCACAGGCGGAAGGAGTCCGGCCAGAAGCATACAGGCCGCCCCTGTCATGATAGTGAAACGGTTGACCACCTTTGTCATGGCCACCAGGCCCACGTTCTGGGAGAATGAGGTCACGGGAGGACATCCGAATACAGTGGAGAGGGCGGATGCGTAGCCGTCGCAGGCCAGGGAGCCGGATATTTCCTTTCCCGTGATTTCGCGGTTTAAACCGCCTGAAACCAGGGCCGAGGTGTCGCCTATGGTCTCTGCCGCAGACACCAGGAAGATGATGCAGGCGGAGATGATGGCCCCTGCATGGAACTCAGGCATAAAGGGCAGCAGATGGGGGAAGGAGATGATTCCGCCGGACATAATCAGGCTCAAATCCACTTTCCCGAGGAAGATGGCGATTACATACCCCACAATCAGGCCGGCCAGTACGGACAGCTGTTTTAAGTATCCTTTGGCAAAGATGTTCCACAAAAGACAGGTCAGCAGGGTGATGGTACCCAGAATCAGGTTCTGGGCGGAACCGAAGTCGTCTGCGTATCCGCCGCCAAAGGACCTGGCGCCCACCGTAAAAAGGGAAAATCCGATGGCTGTAACCACAGAGGCAGCCACCACAGGGGTAATGATTCTGCGCCAGTATTTGGCCAGAAGTCCCAGGGTTCCTTCAAAGATACCGCCTATGAGCACGGCTCCCACCACGGCGGGATAACCGTAGTTGGCGGCAATGGTGCTGAGGACTGTGACGAAGGTAAAGCTGACGCCCATGACAACGGGAAGCTTAGAGCCAATCCGCCAGATGGGATACAGCTGAATCATGGTGGCGATTCCTGCCACAAACATTGCGTTTTGAAGCAGGATGGCTGTCTGTGCCTGGCTTAGGGCCGGCTGGGCAGCGCCTGCTATGATGGTAATAGGCGCAAGGTTGGAGACGAACATGGCCAGGATGTGCTGGAGGCCGAAGGGGATGGACTTGGCAATGGGCACCCTGCCTTCCAGTCTGTATATGTTGTTGATGCTGCAATTGGTATTGCTGTTCATGATTTGTTCCCCCTATTTTAATAATAGTTAATCGGTCCCGCTGGTTCTGTGGCTGACCTGGTACACCTCATCCACAATGCGCTCCATGGCGTTGAGGATGTTCTCATAGCCGGTACATCTGCACAGATGCCCGGATATCAGCTTCTTAAGCTCTTCCCGGCTGTATTTTTTTCCGGTTCCCACGATTTCCACCGCGCTCATGATAAGGCCGGGGGTACAGAAACCGCACTGTACGGCTGCCTCCTCGATAAATGCCTTCTGAATGGGTGACAATTCCCCGTTGGGCCCCTTTAAACCTTCCACTGTCATGATGCTTTTTCCCTCGGCCCACAGGGTCATGTAGATACAGCTGTCTATGGCTTCTCCGTTTACCAGTACGGTACAGGCGCCGCATTCCCCGACCTCGCAGCCCTTTTTCACGGATGTAAGCCCCAGACGCTGGCGCAGGGTATCGAGCAGGGATTCCCTTTCATCCACAGCCAGCTCCACTTCCTTACCATTTACTTTCATGTGTACAATCTTAATCATTGACCGCACCTCCTGCTTTTTTTATTGCCTCTGCCAGGGCCCGTTTGGATAATTCTTCAATGAGCTGCAGACGGAATTCTTTTGACGCCCTCCATGAGGAGCGGGGGTTCACTTCTTCCAGGGCAGCCTTGCCAAAAGCCAGGATAGCCGCACTGTCATTGACAGCGTGACCCTTTAAACCATCCTCTGCCCTCCGGCAGCGCAGGGGAGTAGGACCGGCCACGCCGTATCCCAGCCTGACGTCCTCAATCCGTTCCTTATCCCGGCTCAGCTTTACACGCACCGCACAGCCCAGGGTGGCAATCTCCATGGCCTTTCTCTTGCCATACTTGATGTAATGGCCGCTCCAGCCCTCGAAGCTGCTTTTGTGTACCAGGAAACCGGTACAGACCTCGGTCCGTTCACGGACCGTCCGGCCGGGGCCTGTATAGAATTCACAGACCGGCACACTGCGTCTGCCCTCCGGGCCCTCTAACAGAACATCTGCCTCCAGGGTCCACATGGTGGAAGCGGAGTCAGCCGAGGTGGCGCCGTTGCAGATATTGCCGCCGATGGTTCCGGTGTTGCGTATCTGGGGTCCGCCCACCATGTCCACAGCGTCCCCCAGCATGGGTATGTATTTCTGGATCAGGGCGTCGTTGGTGATATGGGAAAATGCAGTGCCTGCACCTATCCACAGATCCCCGTCATCAAGGAGGCGGACTCCCTTTAATGCTTCTATATTATGGATGGATACAACGGACCTTCCGGCATCCTTTCCCTCCCTGACACGAATCAGAACGTCTGTGCCGCCGCTTATGATTTCGGCGTCAGGATTTTTTACCAGGGCATTTATGGCGTCAGCCACATCCTTGGCCTCATAAAATGATTTGATATCAAACATAACCTTCTCCTTATATCAGACCTTTTTCTTTGAATTTTTCTATGAGCCGCTGGGCGGTCATGGGAGTCACATCCATGTGGACTCCGGTGGCGTTTAAGATGGCGTTCCGGATAGCGGGGGCCACCGGAATAGCAGGAGGCTCGCCCAGGGATTTGTTTCCGTAAGGGCCGGTTGGGTCCTCCAGCTCGATGAACGCCACGTTTAAGTCCGGCGTATCCATGGCAGTGGGAATCTTGTAATCCAGCAGGTTATTGTTTAAGGGCCTGCCTGTCTTTTCATCTACCAGCAGCTCCTCCGAAAGCCCGTATCCCAGTCCCATGCTCATGCCGCCGTGGACCTGGGCCCGCGCGGTCATAGGATTGATGAGCACTCCTGAGTCATGGACATTGATGATATCCTTCACCGTCACCAGTCCAAGGGGAATGTCCACCTCGATTTCCACAAAGCAGCAGCCGGAGGAAAATGTGTTGTCCTTACACTGGCTGGTGACCTCGGCTGTGATATGTACGGAGCGGTCCAGGGAATAAAAGGCAGTGTCAGCTACCACGGACAGGTCGAAGAGCACCGGATCCCCTCCGCTTACCACGATTTTGCTGTTCTCTATGTCCAGCATATCCGGCGACACCAGTGCCCCTTCCTTAAGTCCCAGAGTCTCCCGGAGCAGGGCAGCTGCTGCCTTTACTTCGTCGGCGTACACGGTTTTGGAGAGGTCGCTTACATCGTGGCTCAGCATGTAGGCGGCGTATTCCAGTATCTTAAGGCGGAATTCCTCACCGCATTTCCTGCAGGCCATGCCGGACACATAGGTCTGGCGGGATGCATAGGCCCCGGTGTCAAAGGGGGTCACGTCCGTGTCCTGGGTGGATACGATGTAGACCTTGTCAAAGGCTATGCCGGTTGCCTGTGAAGCCATCTGGGTGAATACGGTGTCGGCTCCCTGGCCGATTTCCGTAGCGCCCATGCACAGCTGCATGGAGCCGTCCTGGTTGAGTATCATGCGGGCGGAAGCTGTTTCCAGGGAGATGGGGTGCACGCCTGTCTTATAACAAAAGATAGCCATACCCACACCCTTTCGGACCGGGCCGGTCTGATTGCGGTAGGCGCTCCACTTCTCGTCCCAGCGGATGTGCCTGCGCCCTTCCTCGATGCATTTCTTCAGACCGTAGGAATGGAAGGTGATGCCGTTGGCCGGGTCCACGAACCCGTCCTCCATGCAGTTTTTCAGCCTGAATTCACAGGGGTCCATGCCAATGGCGTCTGCCAGGTCATCGGTGAGACATTCCGCAAACCATGCTGCCTGGGGAATGCCGTAGGCCCTCATGGCGCCGGCCGTGGGAGAGGAGGTGTATACGGTGAAGCAGTCCACCTCAGTACCCAGCTCATCCCTGTAAAGGTCCTTGAACACATTGCCGCAGTTGGCGCAGATGGCGTGGCCGTGGGAGGCGTAGGCGCCGTTGTTGGCATAGGCCTCCAGCTTCCTGGCAAGGATGCGTCCGTCCCTTGTCACCAGGCCCTTACATTTTCCCTTGATGGCGTGGCGGGTGCGGGTGCCGGAGATGGTTTCCTCCCGGCTGATTTCCAGCCTGACAGGCCGTCCTCCGACGGACATGGTCAGGAATGCGTTTAAGGGTTCATAGAGCACGTCCTGCTTGTTGCCGAAGCCGCCTCCGATGTAAGGCTTTATGATGCGCACCCTTCCGATTGGAACTCCCAGGGCCTGTGCCGTACAGCGCCTGACTATGTGGGGAATCTGGGTGGAGGATACCACGGTTATCTTGCCGTTGGTGTCCACATAGGCCCATGAAACTGGCAGCTCTATGTGGCAGTGGGAAATCCTTGGGGTATCGTATTCCTTTTCCAGGGAAATGATTTCCTCCGGTCCGTAACAGGACCCGGCTTTCTTAAGTCCGTCCTCATAGGTGAAATCACTGTCACCCATGGTCATGTGGGAGTGTACGATTACATTGTCCTTCCTGAGATCCGGGTGCAGGGGAGTGGCGTCCTCTGCCATGGCTGCCTCCACTGTAACAATAGGAGTATATTCTCTATATTCCACTTTAATCAGGCGGGCTGCCCTGGCTGCGGCCACCTCATCCTCAGCGATGACAGCCGCTATGTCATCCCCGTACAGACGGACCCTCTGGTTCAGTATTTTCCTGTCACAGATATCCTGATGCTTCTTTTCCACGCTCCATGGATGGCCTGCCGTAGGAAACTGGCAGTCGGGAACATCAAAGCATGTGACAATCTTCACCACACCAGGTACCTGATAGGCCTCTGTCAAGTCAAAGCTTTTGACCAGTCCGTTGGCAATGGCAGAGTGCACGACCTTACCGTGCAGGATGTCTCTTGGTTCCAGGTCCGCGGTGTACTTGGCCTCCCCGGTCACCTTCCCGTAAGCATCAACACGTTTTACTTGCTGCCCTACAATATTCATTTTTTGATTTCCTCCTTACTTTTCCTGCCAATTTTAGTGCGAATCTTTACACAAATAGAAAAAAAGAGCTGGCTACATTAAGATATGTAGCCAACTCTTTGCGGTAGTTGGTAGAGACTCTGGGCCAATCCCCAGGATATACATATTGGCAAAAGAAATGTTAAATTGTTATCTTAAAAAGAATTATAGTACCTAAAAAAGTTTTAGTCTACGGCAATAATTGTGAAAATTACGGACACAATATTGTGTAATATACACAAAAATGGTGCCGGGATGATGAAAAAGGTGCATGCTTATATGATTTGGTTTCTGTGGCGTCCTATTGCATTTTCCACCTGTTTTTGTTATATTTAAACCATTGGAAATTTGTCAAAAGAATGTCTGTTTTGGTGAAACCACGATTATATAAGTAGGAAATGAAGATGGTGCCTGGTTCGGCCGCATGATAAGCGGTTTCATCGGCAGATAAACGCCGGTGCAGCATTGTGGAGCCTCTGCGGACCAAGGAGGACAGGCAGGACGAAATGATGGATATATCCGATCCGAATTAATGGAAGGGATGGGGTTACGGTGATTAGGAAACAGATATACAGGGCTGGATGGACCTCAATGGTCCTGCTGGTTTTGACCTCCTGCCGGATGAAGGATACGAAGCAGACATATCCGGAAGGTATCACGCAACAGCAGACTAAGGCTGTCGGTCAGTCTGAAAACCATGAGGAACAGGGGCTGTCCCGGAAGCCTGCAGCCGGGGATGCCGAAGCAGCAGGGGGTGCCGGACTGGAAGGGCCGGGAACCGCTGTCAGAGCAGTACAAAACCTGGGAGCCTGTAACCGGCTTATAACAGGCAGGTTCTTTAAGGCGGGGGACATACGGTGCGGCCTGTCCTTTGAACTCACCGGAGAAGGCTGGGAATCGGACCGGCTGAAATGTGTTTTTACCCTTCCGGATGAGATGCATGCCAGCTATTATGACAGCATGAGAAGCGCTGAAATCCTGACTGAGAAGGGGAAAAAGGCATATAAGATAACACCGGAGACCATGGAAGAGGTTCCGCGGGTCCCGGCGCTAACATATACCATTAAATTTGCCATGGATGATGTCTCTGACCCTCATATTTCAGTGAAAGGGGAGGGAGGACTGGCCGGCGACTATTATCTGTTTGAGGACAGCCTGACCTTTCCGGATGTATTTTCGCGCTATCTGTCCAGGGCAGATCTCTGCCTGTGGCCCACGGAGGATTTGTGGCTTCTTCGGAATGAAATATATGCAGCCAATGGACGACAGTTTAAATCCGATGTGCTGAGCCGGTATTTCTCGGAAAAAAGATGGTACAGAGGAATCATTGCACCGGATTCCTTTTCCGATTCCATTCTGTCGGATGTGGAATCCGGAAACATTTCCCTGATACAGAAAATGGAAAATGATACGAACAGAGACAAACTGGACGGGCGGAATCAGTATGGGCTGGAGGACCTTCCTCCGGCGCCCTATCTGTCATATCTGGGCAGGTATGATGAAACCGGGCTGAGCGGTGACCTGACTCAGGCCAGGGATATGGGGGCATACTACGCTGTGCCGGGGGAGATATCGGTTCCTGCTTCCATTACCAGGGAGCAGCTTCAGACAGCCATGGAGGGCGGCCAGGTAAGGGTGACTCTGGATGAGCTTACAGGCGAGAGCCGGATGCTGACGCTGAATCCCGGTCAGGAAGATACGCCTTATGGATTCCTGCTTCATGAAGCGGGGGAAGAGCCGGCAGGCCAGGGATACGAGACAGGAATCAGGCTGGATTACAATACGGATGAATACCACCTGTGGCAGACCAGCTGGGATACGGTGATGAAGACGGTCTACAGGGGAGATATCTATATCATGAAGGGAGCTGTCTCTGGCGCAGATAACGGGCTTTTGAGGGCATCACAGTATCAGCGGGAGATTTGCCTCGGTCCGGTGGACCCGGAAACAGGGCAGGTTATTTACAGCCGGGTGACGGGGAACCGGCTCTATTACAATGCCAGGGGGCACTTTACCGCAATCTATTACCTGGGGGATTAATATAAAAGATGCGGTAAAAGGATCCGGTAAAAACAGATTCTTGTGAATAAAATCCGTCCCGGAAGCCCAAAGTTATACTGGAAGCGAGGTTTTGCATATGCAGATAAATGAAAATGAAGCCCGGGATAACCGGATGAGGGAAATCCTGGACTACTACCGCGGGCTGCCGGAGCGTTCTTCACAGGAGGCCATTGTGGAGATGCTGAGGGAACTACAGGACGTCCATGGCTGCATCAGCCCTTATGTGCTGGAGCAGGCAGCAGAGGCTGCCGGGGTACGGGACTCCATGGTACAGGCTATATGTAAGCGGTATCCCAGCTTAAAGACAGCACCCTATAACCATGAGATCATACTCTGCACCGGAAGGAACTGCGCGGCAAAGGGCAGTCTCACAGTCATGGATGAACTGAGAAAGAGACTGGGAGTGGGAAAAAAAGGCATATCAGAAGACGAGACCGTGTGCCTTAAGACCAGGAACTGCCTGAAGAACTGCCGAAAGGCGCCCAATGTCATGGTGGACGGACGTATGTGTTCCGGCCTGGACGCAGAGGGCATACTCAGGGAATTAAAACGCCGGTGATGTAAAGTCTGATATGGTTTCCTGCCCTGCTTTTCTTCAGCTCCCGGCCATCTGCGCATTGGATCCTGCCGCTGTCAGTCAGCTGGTCCAGTCTGCGCTGGGACAGGTGCAGTTTACTTTTTAATATGGCATGTACCCGTACGGGAAGCGGGTATGGGTTATCAATCAACAGGACGATGGAGGAGGCTGGGTCAGCAGATGCAGGTGAATCAGCCAGTTGGAAAACCTGGCCTTCTACGTGGTAGGAAGGCAGCTGTATTACGGTACCATTCTGGCGGAGGAAGCCGGTGTCCATGGCGTACTGCATAGCCAGGGAAGGGTCGTTTCCGTGAAAGCGGGAGAGCAGCCCGGTAGGAAGGCTTCCGGGATTTACGCGGGAATAGATGGCTGCGTTCCAGGTGGAGCTGCAGCAGGAGCATTTATAAATCAGCCATATATCCAGGTACTTTCCCTGGGCATTGACCCGGAACTGTCCGGAGCTTATGAATTCCTGTCTGGTATTGCATTTTTTACAGTATCTCACAGGAGAAGGCGGCCTGTCATACTGTATGGTCCATTTGATGTCTTTCATATTGTATTCCTTTCCTGTCTGTCTGGCGGAGCACGGGTTCTGCGGGCAGTAAAGAGTGTAACATCCTGACAGGCGGATACCAACCTAATTCTTGTTTGATAAATAAAGTTGAGACATACAGATGGGATGCAAAAAGCCCGGACAGATGCGATTGATTCGCATGGGTCCGGGTCTTTTATGCTTATTTGCCTTTCTTTTCCTGGCCTATGATTCGCTGTATGCTTTTAAGTGACAGACAGTATAGGGAGGACAGCTCGTCCGTACTTGCGCCGGACAGATAATCACTGTAAATCTGGTGATTGCGAAGACGAAGCTCCTGTCGGGTGGAGGTCCCCTCACCCCAGCGCTTTTTGTGCCCGGCAGTCTTCGGTATATATATCAGCGCGGCAGAGATAAAACAAATTAAAACAGAACAGGAGATGCAAAATTATGAAGTATTTTTTAGTGGAAGGAAACATAAAAGACGCCGGCAGGATGACGGATGATATCATGAAAGAGCATATGGCCTACACCCAGGCAGCCATGGCTCGGGGGATGATATTCATGTCCGGTCTGAAGGCGGATATGAGCGGCGGCATATCCGTCATGAGGGCAGAGGATGCAGGTGAATTACAGGAATACCTGGACAACGAGCCGTTTTTTGTCCACGGAATACAGGAGTACAGGGTGGTTGAATTTGATGCCCATTATGTAAATAAAGCGCCGGGTGGGTGGCTTGGCAGGAAAGGATGAAACGAACAAAGGCATGTCTGGCCGGCCTTTTGATACTTGCTTCCGGAAAAACTTTATGTCCTCTATACGGCAAACATGTGATCCAAACCGTTTGCCTCCCTTTCCATGATTTTCTCTTGTATAATAACTGTCGTTAATAGGTTTCATTTTAAGCGTTGGCGTGGTTGGTTTCAGAGATTGTTAAACATTTACTTTTTTAGTATGTGGTAGTAATAGTGTTAAGATTGTGTTATAATTGCATTTATATAAAAATACTAAAAAAGGGGAATTATGCGTATGAAAAAGAAACCACTTGCACTATGGATTTTTATTGGATTGGCATTAGGTATTGTGGCAGGTATGTTGTTGATGAGCCGGCCGGACATTGCGGAAATTTACATCAAGCCCTTTGGCACCCTGTTTCTGAACCTGCTGAAATTCATCGTAGTCCCCATTGTCTTGTTCTCCATCATGAACGGTGTTATTTCCATGAAGGATATTAAGAAGGTGGGAAGCATTGGAGGTAAGACAGTCATCTATTATATGTGCACTACCTTTTTTGCGGTTACCCTGGGACTTTTGATAGCGAATCTGTTCAAAAAGGGATTTCCGGTGCTGTCCACCAGCTCCCTAGAGTATACGGCAGCGGAAGCACCCAGTTTTATCCAGACCCTGATTGGCATTTTCCCAAGCAATATCATACAGCCCATGGCCGAGGCATCCATGCTTCAGGTAATCGTGGTAGCTTTGCTCTTTGGCTTTGGCACCATTGTGGCGGGAAAGAAGGGAGAGGTGTTTGGAAACTTTGTGGAGAGCGCCAATGATGTGTCCATCGCGGTTATGTCCTTCATCATCAAGCTGAGCCCTATCGGCGTGTTCTGTCTGATTACGCCTGTGGTGGCTGCCAACGGACCTCAGATACTGGGCAGCCTGGCCTTTGTGCTTCTGGTGGCCTATATTGGGTACATACTCCACGCCTCATTGGTGTATTCGCTTACCGTGAGGTCTCTTGCGGGCATTGGACCGCTTAAGTTTTTCAAGGGCATGGCACCGGCTATGATAATGGCGTTTTCCAGCGCATCCTCTGTAGGCGCCCTTCCTCTTAACCTGGAATGCGCGGAAAAGTTAGGGGCCAGAAAAGAGGTTGCCAGCTTTGTGCTTCCACTGGGAGCTACCATCAATATGGATGGAACCGCCATTTACCAGGGCGTGTGCGCTGTGTTCATCGCTTCCTGTTATGGAATCAACCTGACTCTGCCCCAGCAGATTGTCATTATACTGACAGCTGTTCTGGCTTCCGTGGGCACGGCCGGCGTGCCGGGCTCCGGTATGATTATGCTGGCTATGGTGCTTCAGAGTGTAGGGCTTCCTGTGGAAGGCATTGCCCTTGTGGCTGGTATTGACCGTCTGTTTGACATGGGACGTACCACGGTAAATATTACAGGAGACGCTGCCTGCGCAGTGATTGTTTCCCATCTGGAGAATAAGAGGTTAAAGAAGGCTTAAGCCCGAAGTTCTAACCCATGAGCCCCGGGGTATTGGCAGGAGAATATTGGATAAACATTTGAGAATAATGGTTGACAAGCAGATATTTTCCATATAAACTGACAGAGTGAGGCGAAAATGCCTTTCGGATACAGCAGGAGAGCTGCCGTATTCAGTCATATTACAACAGGGAGCTTGTGGAGCAGGCTGAGAGGAAGTAATCGAACTTCGACCTATTAAACCTGATTTGGATAATGCCAACGTAGGGAAATATGGAGTATGCACTAGCTTGCATGATATGAATGGTCCATTCCTTACCGGTATGGGCCCTTTTGCGTCCTGAAGTATATCTGGCGTGACGTGGGCAAATGAACACGGTTTAATGGATTATGTGTGAAAATTGCTTTTTACCACATGCGGGCTCCGGGCGAAGAGGAGGAAAACATGGATTATACCACACAGATGGACGCAGCCAGGAAAGGAATCCTGACAGAGGAACTGAAAAGGGTGGCGGAAAAGGAATTGTTTGAACCAGCAGAACTGATGCGGCTGGTGGCCGAGGGCAAGGCTGCCATTCCTGCCAACCGGCTGCATACCTGTCTGGAGCCAAATGGAATCGGATCCAGGCTTAAGACGAAAATTAACGTAAACCTTGGCACTTCAAGGGACTGCAAGGACTTGGACATGGAATTACAGAAGGTAAACGATGCTGTGAGGATGGGGGCAGAGTCCATTATGGATCTGAGTTCATGGGGGGATACCCGCACGTTCAGAAGAAAGCTGACCACCCAGTGCCCTGCTATCATAGGCACTGTTCCCATCTACGATGCCGTGGTCTATTACCACAAACCGCTGAAGGAAATTACTTCACAGGAGTGGCTGGATATTGTAAGGATGCATGCAGAGGATGGGGTGGACTTCATGACCATCCATGTGGGAATCAACCGGCAGACAGCGGAGCGCTTCAAGAAGGCGAGGCGCCTTACCAATATTGTTTCCAGGGGAGGCTCCATCATATTTGCCTGGATGGAAATGACGGGAAAGGAAAATCCGTTTTATGAGCATTTTGACGAGATACTGGATATCTGCCAGGCCTATGATGTGACCCTGAGCCTGGGAGACGCCTGCCGTCCGGGATGTATTGAGGATGCATCGGATATATCCCAGATTGAGGAGCTGGTGACGCTGGGCGAGCTGACCAGAAGGGCGTGGAAGAAGAATGTGCAGGTCATCATAGAAGGACCGGGCCACATGCCTTTGGACCAGATTCAGGCCAATATGAAGATACAGCAGACCATATGTCAGGGAGCCCCCTTCTATGTCCTTGGCCCTCTGGTGACAGACATTGCTCCGGGATATGACCATATCACCGCAGCCATAGGCGGAGCCCTGGCCGCTGCCAGCGGAGCGTCCTTTTTGTGCTATGTTACGCCGGCTGAACATCTGAGGCTGCCGGACCTGGACGATGTTAAGGAGGGCATCATGGCGTCCAAGATTGCCGCTCATGCAGCTGATATTGCAAAAGGCATAAGAGGGGCGGCACAGTGGGACCGCGAGATGAGTACGGCCCGGAAAAAACTGGATTGGGAGCGTATGTTTGAGCTGTCCATTGACCCGGAAAAAGCCAGGAAATACCGGGAATCAGCCAAACCGGAAAAGGAGGACACCTGTTCCATGTGCGGTAATTTCTGTGCGGTGAAAAACATGAACCGGATATTGGATGGGGAAATTGTGAGTATTTTTGATGAGTGATGGGAGTGGATGGAGGGAGGTTTTCGCCTGATACAGCCCTTTGCCAACAGCATTTTAATCAAAAAGAGGGTTTAATTCCCCGCAGCTTGCTGCGTAACAAACTTTTTCAAGACATGGAGGAAGTGATATACTAGAGGAAAAAGGAAAGGAGAAATTGTGCGATGAGTGAAACAATACGCAAGT
>ERZ894236.288-NODE-288-length-68259-cov-53.091_pt1 | contig 68259 bp, 68 predicted proteins | sample MGYA00380297_ERZ894236 | MGnify/ENA primary metagenome ERZ894236 (study PRJEB32331, sample SAMN06328420) | human gut metagenome | biome: human gut microbiome; feature: stool | host: Homo sapiens | collected 2014-08-04 ... | reverse complement strand
GGAACAGATGTAAGAGTTGGAAGTTACAGATAGCTGCTTAATCAGCAGACACTAATTATTATAGGTTTTTTACTTTATATTGAAATTGACAAATTAAAAAAGCAAATAAAATCACAACAAAAACAGATTGACGCTTTATGCAAACAGACAGGAAATAAACGGTTGGCAACATATTATATATTAGATGAAGATAAGGAATATATTCTTCATCTTAAAAATAGCGGAAAGGAAGTGGAAGCGGTAAAAAGAGTGAGAGAAATTACCACTATGGAGCTGGTTGAAGCAAAACAATATGTTGATTTACTGTAAGTATTTCTCAGTTTCTGTCCTGTTCTTTTATGGAAAAATTATGTAATGTGGAGATACAAATAGAAGAAAGTGTCATATATGGATCAGCATAAAATAGGTGATTTTGTTTTCTAAGGCAGAAAAGAGAAGGAATCAACGTAAGTCGAATTAGCTGAAATGTTAGGAGTTAGTGACAAATTAGAATTTTATGGAGAAGATTAAATGGGTGAATTTACAATCAATGAAATGAAAGAAATGCAAAAGACATTACAAGAGAAATATAAAGAACAATGGGAAGGAATCTCTCCCGAAGTAGGACAAAATAAATTGCTTTGGATGATTGGAGAAGTTGGGGAAGTAATTGATATTGTTAAAAAATATGGTGGATTAAAAGCAAGTCAAAATGAAGATTTGAGAAAAGATTTAATAGAAGAATTAGCGGATGTTTTGATGTACTATAATGATGTTTTATTATGTTATGATATTTCGTCAGAAGAATTAAAATCGGTATATATCGAAAAGTTCAAAAGAAATATGAAGCGTTGGTAAAATTCTATTTATAGAACAAAACTTTGAGGTGATAAGAATAAAAAGTAGGAATGAATATCGTTGTCAAGGAATGGTCGGATAATTACTGGAGATAAAATAGGTGTTACCAAAATGGAAACACAGGAAATACATACGGATGCTTTTCTTTTAAATGCTATCGTCATATGATGGGAATGAAAGAGAGGTATGGAGTATGGCATTCAATGATAACATCAAAAAATTAAGAGAAGAAAAAAATCTCACGCAGCAACAACTTGCAGATAAGTTATATGTTTCAAGACAGACAGTGTGTCGTTGGGAAAATGGTTCCAGATGTCCGGATTTACTTACTGCAAAAAAACTGGCATTAGAACTGGATGTAAGCATGGATGAACTGGTATCTGATGAGAATGAAAACGATATTCAGATAAATTATGGGATTTGGAGATCTGAAAGAATGAAAGATAAAAAGCATTTACAGATACTTCAAAAAAAGATATTAGACTTTATACAGATTGTGGGAGCTGTATTTTTAGCAATCACGATTTTACTACGAGTGCAATTGGACATGCAAGTTCCTGCATGGTGTACAATGGTTTGTTTCATTATTGTAGCGGCAGCATTTATTTGTAATTTCATAGTTTCTAAAAAATTGAGAGAAATGTAGCGTGGCAAGAAGGAGAGGAAGTGTATGAATATGAAAATTGACAGAATGATAGAAAGTGATATGGATGAGATTGTAAAGATCTACAATTCCAATACTGGTTTTTTGAAAAATCACATGGGAGTTGAGTCGGTCTCGAAAGAGATAGTTATCAATGATCTGGAAACCATGAAACGTATGGGATTTCAGTCTCTTTCTGTAAGAGATGAGGATGGCAGTCTTATTGGCATTTGCGAGTTTAAAATGGCAGAAGAAGTCTATCTTTCGTTATTGCTGATTGATGGAAACAAAACAGGAAAAGGATATGGAAGTGATGTGTATCATCAGTTAGAACGAAAATTTAAGGAAGAAGGAGCAAAAAAAGTCCTAATTGATGTTGTGTGCGACTATGAAGACTATGTAGTTGCTTTTTGGGAAAAACAGGAGTTTGTTCCTTGTGGAAACATACAGTTAGAGTGGAATGGGTATCATTCGAAAGCTGTGAAAATGGAGAAAGAAATCGGATAAAATGCTCTGATAGAGGAGGGCAGACAGGATGCTGAAAAAAATAGGATTGATCGTTGCTGTGGAAATACAGTCTGTTGTAGAGCGGTATGGTTCAAAGTTGATAGAAAGAAGAGAAAAAGCAGGATATCAAATATTTGAATATGAACTGGAACAGAATATGTTGATTATCATGAACTGTGGTGCAGGAGAAATTGCGGCAGCATCTGGTACACAGTTTTTAATCAGTGAATATCAAGTGGATTTTGTGATCAATTTTGGCGTAGCAGGTGGTCTTACAGAAGAGATGAGCAAAATGAAAGTTTGTGTTGTGGAAAAGGTTGTACACTACGATTTTGATACAGGCGCAGCAGATCATGCGGAAGTAGGGAGGTATCTGCAGTATCCGGATATTTTTATTCCAACAACAGAAAAACTGGTAGAAATGGCAAGAAGGATCCATCCGGAATTGATTCCGGTAATTTGTGCTTCGGGAGATAAATTTATTGCAGACTCCAGACAAAAGCGAAAACTTCATGAGGTATTTCATGCAGACATTTGTGAAATGGAGGCGGCAGGGATCGTACTGACCTGTAAGCGGAATCAGGTGCCGTGTATGCTGATAAAATGTATCAGTGACGGAGTAAAAGGAGGCGCAGAAGAGTTTTGTCAGATGATTCATGAGGCGGCAGAAATTTGCCTTGAAATTGTAGAAAAGATAATAATCGGAGGATGTAAATACAGATGAAGATCAATCGGGAAGAGATGCTTGCCTTGACAAGACGCATGACAGTGAAAAGGACATCTATGACCAGAATTGCAGGATGTTATGCAGATGCAGAGGGTGGTATTGACGGGACATTTAATGTGAATTTTTTGAAATTATCTCCATCAGAACAGGAGCAAAATCTGGAACTGGCAAAAGCTGTTCCCTTTGCCCAGACGAATCAAAATTTGAAGCGTTATCTATTTCGGAAACCAAAAGAGGAAAGTATGCAGCAGCTGCTGCTGGGGATTCGGGAGTGTGGATTGAAAAATGATGCACTATTAGACGTGTTTTATGAAAAAATTACAGAGCAATATCAAAGTGAAAAAGAGTATGGAATATATGTGTTCCATGACAGATATGATATTCCTGCCAAAGCAAAAGACAAAGAGCGGTTGGGAGAATCTGAGCAGATGTTTGAGTATTTGATCTGTGTGATCGCACCAATTATTGGGGATTACGAACCTGGTGAACCAGAATGCGGCTTTTTGTTTCCGGCATTTTTTGATGGAGGAGCGGCGATGAATTGCGTAGATGTCTTTCAGAAAAATGCGGAGTATCCACATGAGGAGTTGAAGAAGATTTTAGGAGTGGAGGGGGATTTGGAATAGAAGAAAAATACAAATTTATTTTAGCACCAGAGAAGTGAAAATAATTCAGGCGAAACCATGGGAGTTTCGCCTGACATACCTTTCTTAGCGGTTACATCCACAATTTGGATTTTTGTCAAATTCCGGATTGAATGCATAGAAATTTTTGCTGTCCAGATGTTCCTGGACAATTCTAAGACTTTCACCGAATCTTTGGTAATGTACGATCTCACGTTGTCTCAGAAAACGGATCGGATCGCAGATTTCAGGATCTTTTACAAGTCTTAGGATATTATCATAAGTGGTGCGGGCTTTTTGTTCAGCCGACAGGTTTTCGTGCAGATCGGTGATAGGATCCCCTTTTGACTGGAAATATGTGGCAGTCCAGGGGGCGCCGCTTGCAGCTTGTGGCCACAATGCAAGAGTATGATCCACATAGTAAGGTGCAAAACCGGATTTTTCAATTTCTTCCGGTGAGAGATTTTTGGTCAGCTGGTGGACAATGGCGCAGACCATCTCCATGTGGGCGAGTTCCTCCGTGCCTGTATCGTTATCGAAATTGCACATTTTAAATTGTCAGAACTTTAATAGCACACCACAACGTACATTTTTGTCAATCCCTTTACTGTAAGCACTTGAAAAGTGGGGATTGACAAAAGAAAACACAGTAAAATGAGAAAAGGGATATTCCAATTCAGTTTTTTGGAATATCCCTTGATTATTATTTTAATGTAATTGTAGCACCACCGTCAAAGAAGAAGCCCGCACCTGCTTCTGTTTTAAACACATCATAATAGCCAAATGATGTTACACCGATTTCTTCACATTCGGAAGGAATCATTGATGCATATGTAGGTAAAGGAATGCTTGTGTCACTCATATCAAGTACATATATCATAGCTCCTCCACCATAATCATTTTCTGGGTCATAACTAAAGGTATATATAGTAGAGTGGATTTTTCCAAGTGAGTTATCCTCTTCGGTTACACTCCAAGCACCAATCCATTCAACTGGAACATCAACAGAAAAATATTCATTCTCATAATGAGTTTTTGCTGTTTCTTCTTCTGCCTTTTTTCTTGCTTCTTCTTCTTCTGCTTTACGTTTAGCCTCTTCCTCTGCTTTCTTTTGTGCTTCAGCTTCCGTTTTTTGCTTTTCTTCAATATCAGTTATTCTGTTTGTATATGCTTCTATATAGGAAGAAAGATTTTCAATATATTCTTGATAATTTGAATTATTGGATAAAGTATATTCTTTTTCCGCTTCTATTGTGGTTAGCAAATTATTTAGATTGTCTTTGTGATTTGCTAATGTATCAATATCGTCGGAGGTTCCTATATCTAGAGGGGCATTTTCTTCCATAATTTGCTGATACTCTTTTACAAACTTGTTTTGCATAGATGAAATCAATGTTTTATATTGGTCGGATATTTCAGGAAAAAATTTTTTTGATTTAGTATAGTCTTTTGATTCCTGAATAGTTGATTTTAATAATTCTAGTCTAGATTCTCTGTCAGTACTATTTTTAAAGTCCTTTTCAATCGTGTTTATTTCAGCGGTTTTTTCAGAAATCGTTTTTTGCTTCACATAGTAGGGATATAAAAAATATCCTGTTACCGCAAGTAAAGTTAGAATTAAAATTCCTGTTATAATAATTGTTTTTCTTTTCATGTCAAATCAATTTACTCCTATATTTGTTAATTATCTTTTTAATGTGAATACATTGCCTTCCTGTCCTAATCCTTCTATTATTGAATCGTTAACGTACAAATTAGCACGAATATTTGCTTTTGTAACAGACAGAGTTTTCGACGGTTCTGCAATCCAGTCACCGGCTTCTAAATCCATATGAAGGGTTTCAAAATCTATTTTTCCCGATACATTATAGCTTCCTGGCTGAGAATAGTCGCTAGTAGTTTCAGGAGTATAGCTGTATGTGGCGGTTATAGTACCGTTTTCGTCAAGGCTTAAAATATTTAAAACCGCTTCGCCAGAATGAGGTGCTCCATTATATGTGCCTTTCCATTCTCCAACAATATTCAAAGATTCTAATGTTGATTTTATTGTTACAGGCTGACAAGTCCATCCTTCTTCCTCAGAGTATAGATAGCCAATATTAGCCTCTATCTGGAACACAGCAGTTGGCTTGGTAATTGTGGCGGTGCATTCAAAAGTTTTGAAGGTTCCCTTGTCCTCAGTATTTTCATTTACAATTTTGAAGTTAGAAATGTTCTCTTTTTCAATAGAAATGTTACTTTCGTCATTGTCTAATTTAATTTCGCTTTGTACTAATTCTTCTGTTAAAGACTTTTCGGTGGCATTTAGGGCAGTACCTTCTATATCCTGAGCAGTAAAAGATTTCTTTTCTGCTAAGGAGTCGATTTCCCAGTCATCTTCAAAATGATAAGAGATTTCCAACTGTCCTTCTGCCTTTTGTACAGGAGATTCTAATGTAAGCGATACAAGAACAGTATCTTTTTTCTGTTCTATATCGGTATCTTGTTTATCTATGGAAATTTTTTTGATTTCTGATTCTTCGATATACCATTCTGTATCATCAACCTTTACTGTTTCATCGTTTAGAGAAAGAGAAATGGCTTCTTCATCAATCCCCTTTAAAGGCTCTTTTACCCATTCATCAGAATCATTGACATCAACATCAGCAAGTGTCCACTTTTTTTGTTTATCTAAATTATATGTGAGTACACACTCTTTCTGATAGCTTATCTCAGAATCCTGAGTTGTGATGGTACACCATACAGTATCGGTTTTCTTATTTTCATCTGTTTGTCTTTTGTCAATGGCTATTTCTTCGATTTTTTCATTATCTTTGATAACGTTGGTTTCTTCGTACTGTTCTAAGTCCGTTTTTATTTGCTTTTCGTTCGCAACATTGGAACACCCTGTGAACAGTGTCATTAACAGTGCCATAGGCAGAATCATTAAGTATTTTCTTCTCATTTCTTTAACTCCTTTATATTTTTGTTAAAAACTTCATCTTTAGAAGTATAATAGCAAAAAATTGTTATAACATCAATACAAAACTTCATCTTTAGAAGGAAGTGCTGTATGAAAATATATTGGAATGGAACTTCCAAAAATATAATTGGGAGCAATCTGAAAAAATTAAGAAAGAAAGCTGGTATGACACAAAAGACTTTAGCTGAAAAACTTCAATTAGAAGGGCGGGATTTTACAGACTTAACTATTTTGAGGATAGAGCAGGGGAAAAGATTCGTTCCAGATTATGAAGTTGTTGCTTTAGCGGAGTTTTTTGGTATTACCACTGATGATTTGTTAAAAGGACATGATGAATAAAACAGCGTTGCAGACAAAGAAGTATCTGCAACGCTGTTTTATTTTTACTGTGTGATTGCTTTATCTATTTCTCGCAATAAATCAGATTGTTTCCAATCACTCTTATTATCATCAGGATAAATTAAGTCTTCTTTGACAAGTGCAAATTCAGTATTATAAGGTGAATCCTTTTTATTCATATCATTGTAAAAATTGTTTTGCAGTTCTTTTTTCCACTGTGCTTTTATATGGTCTGGCATTTTAGGGTGAATATCAGCAAGAGCTTTTTGGATTAGATAATCTAATAGCGTTTGATTTATTTTTAACACAGGATATTTCAACTTTTGTTCTCCGCTTTGAGCAGATATAAATTTAATGGATACTAGTTTTTCTAGTGTGTTTAAAAATGTGCTTGTGGATTCACCTTTGCAAAGGTAGTCATATGAAACATGATAGTGTTCGGCAATTCTGAATAAATTTTCTAAGGTCAAGTTTACTCTACCTTGCTCGATTTTGGATAAATTTTCTTTAGATATATTGATTTCTGTGGCTAATTTCTCTTGGGTATCATTATTTTTTCTCCTAATTTCTTTTAACCGTAAAGATACGTCTTTTTTAAATTCTTCATAGTCCATAGTTTTAATACTCCTTTTAATTTATAAAAAATGCTTATTAAGAAACATGATATAAATTTTAATAACTGTATCATACATAAGATAGATTAAAAATACGATTATGTCAAATATATCATAGTTAAAAGAATATCACGACAAGTATTAAAAAGCAAGTTATAATTAAAACAAGTTAAGTGCTTAACGAAAAAATATTTGTATGTATGATAGGAAGGTGGTGAAACTTATGCAGGCAAAATTACTCGGTTTTATGGGTGTCGATTTTACCAATAAAGACGGAGAACAGATTGTAGGAATGAATATTTTTGTAGCTTTCAAAGATGAAAATGTTCATGGACTGAGAGCAGAAAAATTCTTCCTTAAAGAAGGAATCTCTCTGCCAGAACAGGTAAAAGTCAATGATACTTTGGAGATTTCCTTTAATTACAAAGGAAAAATTGAATCCATTACAATAGTGTAATGTGACATTTTGTCGGGGGGGGGAGGGGAGACACTCTCCCCTCTGACAAAGACAAAAGAAAAGGAGAGATTATGAGAATTTTAGAGAGAATAAAAAAACGTTATTTCCGGCTTTCATTAGCAATACAGCAGTTGATTTTAAGACCATACCTCAATATTTTCCCATTGGCGATATTAGCAGGCTTTTGGATGTTCTGGAATCAGAAATCAGGGTTATATGCTCATGCTCCTAAACTGATACTTCCCGTTTGGCGTGGTATCGTCCATATTGGAGGAACTATCATGTTTATAATTCTATTTATTTTTACAGTCTATTGTATTGGAGTTATGACGGTAAAGCATGATGAATATAATCTTGGGCTTGCCTTTACTGGGCAGGATTTAAGAAACGGCTGTCCAGTTCTGATAAAAAAGAACAGGGATAAAAAAACAGGGGTAACAACAAGGGTATTTTACAGTCAGATTCCTATGGAACGGTGGCGAAAATGCAAAGAAGCGATTGCCGATTGTATGAATCTACATTTTGTGAATCCTGATTTAGAATATGGTGGCAAAAATAAAGATAAAGGAAAGCTGATTGTGATGTACAGCAAAAAGGGAAGAAAGCCGCCGGAAAGAGGCGTATTGTATGACGAAGAATAATTTTCTCAAACTAGGGTATGATTATGACGCTTGGCATGGGTACGGGAAAAGAGATGCTCTGTTTACGGATATATCCCTGAAAACGAATAGCCATATGATTTTATGCGGTATGTCCGGTAGTGGGAAATCTTATGCACTTGTCTGGTGTCTGAAAATGCTGATTCTTGCTTCGCCACCAGAAGCGGAGTATTTCTTTGCAGATTTTAAGCAAGACGATTCATTTGCTTTTTTAAGAGGGTGCACTTTTTACTATCCTTATAAAAAATCATTAGAAGCCTTAGAGGTTGTCTATACAATTTTACATAAAAGACAGTCAGGAGAAGATAAAAACAGATATACAGTAACCCTAATTTGGGATGAATATATGGCAAATATCTTAGCCTTGCAGGGAGAGGACAAGAAAAAGGCAGCAGATGTGATGAACAAGGTTTCAGAAATTCTCATGCTTGGCAGGTCATTGGGAGTTCGTTTTATCTGTTCCTGCCAGCGTCCAGACGCAAAAGCTTTTCCAGACGGTAGCCGTTTGAACTACGGAATCATTATGATTCTCGGTGCACCTATGCGGAGTATTTATGAAATGCTCATGCCAAAGGAATATATTGAAATGGTAGAAAACAGGCAATTTGAAAGGGGAGAAGGGATTTTACTTCTTCAAGGCTCGGATTTACACTTTGTTAAAATCCCGACTGTGAGGGATATGGAAAAAATGCAGGAAATCTGTGTCAAGGCATTGTCGTAATATCCCTAAAGGCAGGCAAGGGCGGCGGCGAAGCCGCAAGCCCTTAGCCCTGCCATGTTGGGCTAGTATTACCCAACATGGCACAAACATGAAAAACACCAGTAACTACAAGGCTTTCTGCCTTGCTCACATCATAGCACAAAATGCACAAAGGAGTGATTATCATAGCAGACACACAAGCGTTGATGTATCAATTAACAATCAATGACCCATTGGAAAAAGGATATACACACGAACATATCTTGGAGATTTTCCATAGAAATTTTAAGACACTGGTTTATCTCTGCATGGCGGACGAAAAAGGCACATTGTTCCATACACATATCTTTGTCGTGTTTTCATCCAGAGTACGATTCAGCATGCTTAAGCGTTATCTCCCGGAATCTCATATAGAACGATGTAGAAGCACAATTTCCGATAATATTGCTTATGTGAGTAAGTCGGGGAAATGGGAAAATGATTCAAAGCAGGAAACGAAAATAGAGGGTTCTTTTGAGGAATACGGAACACGTCCGCCGGACAGCAGAGGAAAAAGATACGATATGTCAGAACTGTATCAAATGGTACTGGATAACATGACAAATGCAGAGATTCTGGCGGTCAATCAGGACTATATCTTGCAGATTGATAAAATTGATAAAGTTCGGACTACTATTCTTACGGAACGTTTCAAGGATTCTGTCCGGCTTGACATGGAAGTGTGCTATATCAGCGGTCATACAGGTACAGGAAAGACAAGAGGTGTGTTAGAAGCACATAATTTTATAGATGTTTACCGTATTACGGATTACAAAAATCCTTTTGATGGGTATCGCTGTCAGCCCGTTATTGCCTTTGATGAGTTTCGTTCCTCTCTCCGTCTGAAAGAAATGCTCCTGTACTGTGATATTTATCCGTTAGAACTTCCGTCCAGATATGCAAATAAATATGCCTGCTACAATAAGGTTTATATTATATCAAACTGGGCGTTAGAGCGGCAATATCCAGAAGCACAAAGAGAGGACAGGGAATCATGGGAAGCCTTTTTAAGGCGAATCCATAAAGTGATAACGTATGACGATAAGGGGAAGAAAACTGTCTATCCGTCTGTACAAGCCTATTTGGAAAGAGATAATGATTTTCATGCTGTGACAGCAGAGGAACAGCAAAAACTCCCCTTTTTGGAACAGAAAGATTAGGAACATTTTTGTAGCTTTTGCATAATCTAATTATAAGTCAGAGAAAGGGGGAATTGTATGCAAGAACCTACTGGCGAATCAGAAAAAGAGCCAGATAATAAACTGATTTCAGCAGAAATTCAAAAATCCTTTCGTAAAATCTTAAAGTGCGGAATATATAAAGAATTACATAGACGCTCCCTTTTGTCAGATGAGCAACTAAATTCTCTGATAAATGAAAAATAACGCAAATCAAATTGCACATCACAAGAGATTTTGATACAATATAGTTGTCTTGTGGTGTGCTATTTTCATTTATGGAGGTAGCACAATGAAAGAAAATATTTTAAGGGTTGCGGCATATGCCAGAGTATCTACAGATAAAGAAGACCAAACGAATTCACTTTTAAGCCAAAGAAGTTATTTTGCTGATTATATTACACATCATGAAGGTTGGAAACTTAGTGAAGTGTATTATGATGAGGGAATCAGCGGAACACAGATAAAGAAACGTTCCGGCTTTAAGAAAATGATACAGGATGCTCTAAACGGAGAGGTTGACTTGATTATAACAAAAGAGGTTGCAAGGTTCGCCAGAAATACAGTAGATACGCTGTCTTATACACGCAAACTTAAATCAGCAGGTGTCGGCGTTATTTTTACTATTGATAATATCGACACAAGAGACGCTGATGGAGAACTTCGCTTAACTATTATGGCAAGTATCGCACAGGAAGAATCCAGAAAGACTTCGGAACGTGTGAAATGGGGGCAAAAGCGTCAGATGGAAAAAGGTGTTGTATTTGGCAGAGACTTATTAGGTTATACTGTTCAGAATGGACAACTACATATTAACGAAGAAGAAGTTCCGATAGTGCAAGCAATTTTTCATAAATATACAAATGAAGGAAAAGGAACATGGACTATTGCAAAGGAACTTCTTGCAGAAGGTATGCGACCGAAAAGAATTGCTTTATGGTCTAATGTAGTTATTCTTCGGGTGTTAAGAAATGAAAAATATGTAGGGGATTTATGTCAGAAGAAAACATACACACCAGATTATCTAACTCATTCAAAGAAATACAACAGGGGAGAGGAGGAAATGGTTTACTTGAAAGAACATCATGAACCTATTATTGACAGAGATTTATGGAACAGGACACAGGAGGAATTGAAAAGGCGTTCTCCTTCAGAAGAACAGAAATCAAAGCATAGTAACCGCTATTGGTGTAGTGGAAAAATCCATTGTGCGGAATGTGGATGCCGTTATGTCAGCCGTACAAAAAAATTAATGAGTGGAGATGTCTATAAGGCTTGGCGTTGTTATGCTGCTGCGAATCATGGCACAAAGAAACAAGATGCTGACGGAAACGAAATCGGCTGTAATAATTCTTCTATCAATGACCGTTCTTTAAAAACTTGCATGAATTACTGTATCACTCTTGTTCAAGGAGAACGTGATTCCTTGAAAAAAGAAATTTTAAAAGAAATCTCACAGCTTCAAAAAGCAACAGCAAAAAAAGTAGATTCAAAGAAAATCAAGAAGAAAATAGATAATCTTGAAATGAAGAAACGAAAAGCGATTGATTTAATGCTTGATGGACTGATTTCAAAGGAAGATTTGCAGAATCAAACAGAGTGGTATAACGAAGAACTTGAAAAACTGAATATACAACTATCAGATGCTTTACAAAAAGACAAGTCGGATTCTCGTCAGGTAAATCATATGGAGAAGTATATAAAAGCCTTAGATGAAATTATGGAACTGGATAGTGATAGCGAAGATGTTTATAAGGAAGTACTAGACCATGTGGAGATTCATAAGGGAAATATTGTTGATGTATGGTTGAAGTCAATACCGATAGGAATCCGGCTGAAAGTAAAGGCAACGGGAAAAGGAGAATATTTCAAAACAGAAATTTTAGAAACATCTTTTATTGAAAAGTAACGTGTGCAATATCGGTACAGATGTACCGATATCTGTTAAAGTCGCAGTTACTTCTTTATACGGCATGGTATATCTCTGAGACAGGTATCTCATAGATGCTGCCAATTCTCCGTCAGGTCCACCAAACTGCGAAATAATAATTTTCGCAATTTTCGGATTTGTCTGTGTGATCTTTACAGGGTATTGCAATCGTTTTTCATAGTTCCACATAATCAGCATCCTCCTTCCTGCCATGGCCATGGCTCATTGATCCATTTCCAGTAGTCTTTACAGGAAGCGGAAGCAGTATCAATAGTCAAAGGAACAAAATTCATGGCATATTCTTTCAGCGCCTGATTGCGCAGTCTGCTGTATTTCTCAAAATAAGCAAGTGCTTCTGGATCCTGTGGGTGAGTATCCAGATATAGTTTTACATCATCTACTGCAAAACTGACTGCATTGATATGCTGCATCAATTCTTTTTGGCATGGGCGACCTGTCATTGATTCCATCCTCCTTTTCCGTAGAACGGTTTGTTTAAAGCAGGGAAAATTGTTCCGCACTCTAATCCCTGATGAACATCATAGGTATCTTCCCATTTCTGCCAGGGAACATATGCCATTGCAAGTGCCATGTCTTCAAGTGGATCATGGGGAATCCGGCAGGAACAAGGCGGTGCAGCTGGTTCTTCCCGAAATGAGGGGCGATTCTGTCTGTTTGATGGGTTCCGGCAGGGCTGCTGCTGATAAGAGAAGCGCTCATTTCTGAGATAAGTCTGATTATTCTGCATAGTGTAATCCTTCCTTTCATATAATTACAATACATCATATGGAAAATCTGCAAAAAGGTGAATTTTGATGACAAATTAGCCGCTTTCCTGTACAATAATCCTGTGAAAGGAAATATTGAGATAGGAGTTATATCATGAGTATTTTAAATGTAGAGCATTTGACACATGGGTTTGGCGACCGGGCGATTTTTGCAGATGTGTCTTTCCGGCTTTTAAAAGGCGAACATATTGGATTGGTGGGTGCAAACGGAGAAGGAAAATCCACGTTTTTGAATATTGTTACAGGAAAACTGATGCCGGATGAAGGGAAAATTGAGTGGGCAAAAAACGTCCGCGTTGGATACCTGGATCAGCATACGGTTCTGGAAAAGGGAATGACGATACGCGACGTATTGAAATCTGCATTTTCCTATTTATTTGAATTGGAAGAACGGATGAATACAATCTGTGATTCTCTGGGAGAAGCCTCTCCGGAAGAAATGGATTCCATGATGGAAGAACTTGGGACCATTCAGGATACCTTGACACTTCATGATTTTTATATTATTGATGCAAAAGTAGAAGAGGTCGCAAAGGCGCTGGGACTTTTGGATATCGGATTGGAGAGAGATGTTACAGATTTGAGCGGAGGCCAGAGGACGAAAGTTCTTCTTGCAAAGCTTTTGCTTGAAAAACCAGATATTTTATTGTTGGATGAGCCCACAAACTATCTGGATGAAGAGCATATTGCCTGGCTGAAACGGTATTTGATCGATTATGAAAATGCATTTATTTTGATTTCTCACGATATTCCGTTCTTGAACGATGTGATCAACATTATCTATCACATGGAAAATCAAGAACTGAACCGTTATGTGGGGGACTATCATCATTTTGAGGAAGTATATGCTGTAAAAAAGGCACAGTTGGAAGCTGCTTACCGGAGACAGCAGCAGGAGATTAGCGAGTTGAAAGATTTTGTGGCAAGAAATAAAGCGCGTGTTTCTACAAGAAATATGGCAATGTCCAGACAAAAGAAACTGGATAAGATGGAGGTGATCGAACTCGCGGCAGAGCGTCCAAAACCAGAGTTTCAGTTTCGATACGGAAGAACACCGGGACGATATATTTTTGAAACCAAAGATTTGGTTATCGGATATGAAGAACCGTTGTCGAAGCCACTGTCACTTTCCATGGAGCGGGGACAGAAAATTGCGCTGGTTGGTGCCAATGGAATTGGAAAGACAACCTTGCTGAAAAGTATTCTTGGGTTGATCCCTGCAATTTCGGGAACCTGTGAATTGGGAGAAAATCTGCAGATTGGATATTTTGAACAGGAAGTCAAAGGAGATAACCGGACAACTTGTATTGAAGAAATCTGGCAGGAATTTCCTTCTTTTACCCAGTATGAAGTGCGTTCTGCGTTGGCAAAATGTGGACTTACAACCAAACACATCGAAAGTCAGGTGCGTGTTTTAAGTGGAGGGGAACAGGCAAAAGTAAGACTCTGCAAACTTGTGAACCGGGATACGAATATCTTACTTTTGGACGAACCAACGAACCATTTGGATGTGGACGCGAAGGATTCTCTGAAAAAAGCATTGCTGGATTATCGTGGAAGCGTCCTTTTGATCTGCCATGAACCGGAATTTTATCAGGATGTGGTTCATGCCGTATGGGACTGCAGTAAGTGGACGACCAAACAGATTTAAAGAATAAAACGGGCAGGGAAGCAGACCGCTCTGCCCGTATGAGTGAGCAGAAAAGCAAATTATTTTTTGGAAGGGCATTTACTTTTGAAAAAAATTTCGTTATAATGAATAAGAATTGCAAAACGGGGTGTGGCTCAGTTTGGTTAGAGTGCACGGCTGGGGGCCGTGAGGTCGCAGGTTCGAATCCTGTCACCCCGAGTTTATGGAGAGACGGACACTTTAGAGAGTGTCTTTTTTTCTGTCCAATTTTAGAAAAAATGATTATGAGGTGGAGAAAAGGTGCTCCTTCTGTTATAATCGGAAGAAGAGGAAAAGAAAAACCAGGAGAAGTCATATGGAACAAAAAAAGAAAGTATTGATTACAAATTTATATTTTCAGAAATTTACAGGATCGGAATTGCATGTATTGGAGTTTGCCCATTTGTTTAAAGAAAAGGGATACGATGTGGTAATTGCAGTATTAAAAAAGGCATATCCTCTTTTGCAGGAACTGGAAGAAGGAATCACCGTGATCGAATGTCCGAGAGAAGCGCTGAAAGAGACAGAATTTGATATCGTGTTTATTCAGCATTTTCCTGTATTTGATTATCTGGCGAGCAGATATGAACTAAAATATAAGCGTATGGTAGTTTCCAAATTGAGTGTGATCAATGCCATGGAAAATCTTCCTATATGTACCCCGGAAGCGGCTTTTGTTTTATGTGTCAGTCCGGAGTGTGCAGATATGGTGGCAATGCAGGCTGCCAAAGACACAAAGATTCGGGTTTTTCAAAACTGTGTGGAATCGGAATATTTTGAAGGAAGCAGCGAGTATGCGGGATATCAGAGAGCGTTGGACAAGATTGCAGTGATTTCCAATCATATTCCACAGGAGTTGTTGGAACTGAAAGAAAAAATGGGTGGTTATTACCAGGTGGATCTGATCGGTCTGGGATATCGTACAGAGCAGGTGAATGCAGAGTTTTTGCAGCAGTATGATCTGGTGATCACGATCGGGCGGACAGTTCCGCGCTGCCTTGCAATGGGAGTTCCGGTGTATGTCTATGACTATCTGGGAGGTCCCGGGTATTTGACAGAAGAGAATTTCAGTCTGGCAGAGAGGAATAATTTTTCCGGAAGAGGATTTGAAAGAAAGACTTCAGATGAATTGTTTCAGGAGATCAAGGAAGGATATGGTCAGGCGGGAGAATGGCTGCCTCTCTGGCAGAAGATCGCAGCGGTAGACTATCAATATGCAAAACGATTTGATGAGATGTATGAAGAGCTGATGGCATCGCCGGAACTGGATGAGTGCAGGATATATTATTCCGGACTGGAAGCGGAGCGGATGAAATTTTACAGCGAGATCACGGCCGGCTTTATCGGAGGACGAGACTGTCAGGAGTCCAAATGCTATTATGATATCGGAAAAGGATTTTGCGAAGAGGACAGCGAAACATGGCCCAGTATGTCCGGGTATAAGATCCAGAAATCCTGGCTGCTGGAACATGCAAAGAGTATGAGGTTTGATCCATGTAATGCGGCATGTGTCTGCGAAATCTGCAGCGTGAAGATCAATGGAAGATCCGTGGAACATGAGATGAAAGCAGTGAATGCGGTTTCTACAGACCGTGGAAGAAGTCTGTTTTTGACAGATGATCCCCAGTATTTGATGGATATTCCGGAACTGGACGGAGGACCGGCCTGGTTGGAAGTTGAATATCGGTTTGACATTCTTTCTGAACAGGAGGAAAAAAGATATTACTGTGAAAAGATAAAAGATCTGGAAGAACGGCTGGCAAAAGTCCAGCTTCAGCTTCGGGAAGAACGGGACAGAGAACGGCGTAAATCCACGTCCTTTGGTGTGAAGAAGACAAGAAAATAAGGTTTTTCTTGGATTTCGGTACAGCATGTGATATATTAGAAGGCGTTATTAAAAAATATCTACAGAACCTGTCCCCAAAGCGGGAATGTGAAAGGCAGGTTCCATAAGTTTTAAGAGGAGATACAGGATATGTGTGGATTTGCAGGATTTGTAGGAGAAGTTGAGAACAGAGAACAAGTACTGGAAAACATGATGGATACCATTGTGCATCGGGGACCGGACAGTTCCGGGAAGTTTGTAGAGGAAGATGCGGCTCTTGGATTTCGCCGTCTTTCTATCATCGATCTTTCTGCAGATGGAGATCAGCCTTTATACAATGAAGATAAGAGTAAAGTTCTGGTATTTAACGGGGAGATTTATAATTACCGGGAATTAAAAGAAGAACTGGCTGCTGCAGGACATGTATTTGTTTCCAATACGGATTCGGAGACATTGATCCATGGATATGAGCAGTGGGGAGAAAAACTGGTAGAACGTCTTCGTGGAATGTATGCATTTGCAATTTGGGATAAAAAAGAGAAACGGCTGTTTGCGGCCAGAGACATTTTCGGGATCAAGCCGTTATATTATGCACAGATGAACGGAACTTTGATGTTTGGTTCGGAGATAAAGTCTTTTCTGGAACATCCGAAGTTCGATAAAGTGTTTAATGAAGCAGCACTTGGGAATTATCTGTCCTTTCAGTTTGTACCGACCAATGAAACGTTTTTCAAAGGGGTATTTTGTGTACAGCCAGGGCATTTCTTTACGTATGAAAATGGGAAAATGACGATGAAGCGTTATTTTGAACCAAAATTTACCGGAGATACGACAAAGTCTTTTGAGGAAGTAGCGGATGAGATCGAACAGGTGATGAAAGAGTCTGTGGCCATGCATAAGATCAGTGATGTAGAAGTGGCATCCTACTTATCCAGTGGGGTGGATTCCAGTTATCTGACTTATCTGGGGCAGGTTGACCGCACATTTACAGTTGGATTTTCAGAAGGAAAATACAGTGAGATCCAGGATGCGAAAGAGTTTGCAGAAAGTATTCATATGAAGAATGATGCAAAGGTGATCACACCACAGGAGTATTGGGATAATCTGTCAGATATTCAGTATTATATGGATGAGCCGGTGGCAGATCCTGCAGCGATCGCTCTTTATTTTTTGAGCCAGGAAGCCTCGAAAAAAGTAAAAGTGGTGTTGTCGGGGGAAGGGTCCGATGAACTATTTGGTGGGTATAACATTTATTGTGAGCCATTGGAGCATACATCTTTTAATAAAATCCCGATGCCGATCCGTCGGGCGCTTGGCAAGTTTGCGGAAAGATGTCTTCCGAGAGGAATGAAAGGAAGAGGGTTTTTGATCCGTCACGGGAAAACACTGGAAGAACGATATTTTGCCAACGCAACGAATATTTTTACGGAGAAAGAAGCAAACCGGATTTTGAAAAAAGGGTGTCAGCCGGGTATCCAGAAAGTGACAGCACCGCTTTATGAACGGGTGAAAGACAAAGATCCGGTAACGAAAATGCAGTATGTAGATCTGCATTTGTGGCTGGTGCATGATATTCTGATGAAAGGCGATAAGATGGGAATGGCCAATTCTTTAGAGGTACGGGTTCCATTTCTGGATAAAAAAGTACTGGAACTGGCGCAGACCTTGCCGCTGGACTACAAAGTAAGAGCCCCGAAGACAAAAGTGGCGCTTCGGCAGGCAGCAGAAAAAGTTATCCGCAGTAAAACGGCAGAGAAGAAAAAGCTGGGATTTCCGATTCCAATCCGTGTCTGGTTAAAAGAAGAACCGTATTATAATCGTGTCAAAGATATGTTTCTTTCTGATGCTGCAAAGAAATTTTTTGATACAGAACTTCTGATAAAAATGCTGGATGAACATAAATCTGCCAAACATGCGAATGAAAAGACGGATAACAGCCGGAAAATCTGGACGGTTTATATATTCCTTGTATGGTATGACCGCTTTTTTGAACATGGGAAACCAGTCCATCCGGTAATGAGTGCAAGATAATTGAGTAGAATAAAAACAGGGGAGATTTTATGAACAGCAAAACGGTACAGCCGATCCGTAGAAGAGAGCAGGGAAAACGTAACAGGTCTGCCAGACGAAAAGAAGGGCAGGCCGCACACAGTGCTCCAACCACATATTTTGATTATAATCTGATGCTGGTCATTATATTTTTGACCTGTTTTGGACTGATTATGCTTTATAGTGCCAGCGCTTACAGCGCGCAGGCAGACTTTCAGAATGATATGTCCTATTTTATCAAACAGGCACTGATCAGTGCGGGGAGTTTTGGAGTGATGTTGATCGTATCTAAGATCGACTATCATATTTACGGAGCGTTTTCATTCGAGATCTATCTGTTTGCAATGGTTATGATGGCATTGGTGCAGACGCCTTTGGGAACAACCATCAATGGTGCCAGACGCTGGATACAGCTTCCGGGAAATATGACGCTGCAGCCATCGGAGATTACGAAGATTGCGATCATTTTGTTTATTTCCTGTGAGATCTGCAAAATGGGACGGCGGATCAACGGATGGACGGGAATTCGCAGGCTTTTGATCTATGGTGGAGTTGCGGCAGGAGGCGTGTTTATCCTGACAGATAACTTGAGTACTGCCGTAATCGTTATGGCGATCACCTGTGTTCTGATTTTTGTGGCACATCCGAAGACCAAGCCGTTTCTGATGGTCGCAGCGATCGGAGCAGGAATTCTGATCGTGGTAGTGGCGATTCTTGCCGTATATGCAACCAACAGTGATAATTTCCGAATTGGAAGGATCACAACCTGGCTGGATCCGGAGGGACATTCGGATGGGACCGGATTTCAGGTACTTCAGGGCTTATATGCCATTGGATCCGGCGGCTTTTTCGGCAAAGGACTTGGAAATAGTACCCAGAAGCTGGGGATGATCCCGGAAGCTCAAAATGACATGATCTTAAGCGTTATCTGTGAGGAACTGGGGGCTTTTGGTGCAATTATCATATTGATCCTGTTTGCATTTCTTCTATATAGATTGATGTTTATTGCGCGGAATGCGCCGGATTTGTATGGCTCTCTGATCGTGACGGGGATTTTTGCACATATTGCCCTGCAAGTGATCTTAAATATTATGGTTGTGACAAATATGATGCCAACTACAGGAGTAACGCTTCCATTTGTCAGTTATGGAGGAACTTCGGTTCTTTTTCTGATGACAGAGATGGGTCTTGCATTGAGTGTATCCCGCAGGATCAGACTGGAAACAGAATAACTTGGCAAAACTTAGACAAAAGATGTAAAAATGTCTTTTCATATGTTATAAAGTGTGATATATTAAGTAACGTAGTATTGAAAACCACATATAATAGATAAGGTAAATGGAAGTGTGGTTTGGGAGGAAAGACATGAGCTATAAAGTAATTGTTGACAGTTGTGGAGAATTTACACCGGAGATGAATGCAGACGAGAGATTCCAGCATGTTTCTCTTGGAATTCAAATAGAGGATACCCATTTGACAGACGATGAGAATCTGGATCAGAAAGAGCTTCTGAAAAGGATCGCGGAGAGTGCACAGTGTGCAAAATCATCCTGTCCGTCTCCGGAAAAATATATGGAGAGCTATCACTGTGAGGCAGAACGTATCTATGTTGTGACGTTATCTTCGGAACTGAGTGGTTCGTACAACAGTGCAGTTCTTGGAAAAAATCTGTATGAAGAAGAGTATGGAGAGAAAGACATTTACGTGTTCAATTCCCGTTCAGCTTCCGTGGGAGAGACATTGATCGCATGTAAGATCCAGGAGTGTGAAGAGGCAGGGATGGATTTTGAAACAGTGATCCAGAATGTGGAGCAGTACATCGAAACGCAGCATACGTATTTTGTGTTGGAGAATCTGGATACTCTTCGCAAAAATGGAAGATTGACCGGGATCAAGTCACTGGTTGCGGGTGCGTTGAATATCAAACCAGTGATGGGCTCTACACCAGAAGGAACAATCTGTCAGCTGGATAAAGCCAGAGGAATGAAAAAAGCGTTGGTAAAAATGGCAGATTGTGTGGCTGTAGATGTGACAAATGCAGGAGAAAAGATTCTTGCGATCGCACATTGCAACTGTGAAGAAAGAGCACGGGAAGTACAAAGGATGTTAAAAGAACGGTTTGCGGTGAAGTCCAGCTTTATAGTAAATACATCCGGGATCAGTACAGTTTATGCCAATGACGGCGGAATTATTGTTGTAGTTTAACAGGGAATGTGATACACTATGTAAAAAGTATGCAGATACAGCAAAGAACTGCGAAATACATAGAGGACAAAGGAGCATTCAGATTATGAGTCAGGCAAAAGTAGATCGGTATAAACAGGAAAAAGCAAATCGAAAGAAAATTATGAAAAAGCAGCGCATGATGAATATTCTTCGCAAATGCGTATTGTCTCTTGCGGCGATCGCCCTGGTGGGGTGGCTTGGATATTCCGCTTATGTGACCCATGAGTCCAAGCAGGAGCGTGCAGTGGCAGAAGTGAATTATGATGCTGTGAACAATTATATAAGCGGGCTTTCAGAATAGACAGAACGAGAGAAGAGGACAGACCGAAAAGGTCTGTCCTTTTTTAATATTTTTTTACAAGTTTGTAACATAGATGTGAAAAATGTGAAAAAAGGGTTGAAAAAGGGGGCGTGGTGGTTTACAATGGTTTCAAGTGGTAGGAAGTGGTGAATAGTGGCACAAAGTGGGGCGAATGTGGAGGCTCACTTTTAGAAGGGATTCCAGATGTTATTAGGAGAGTTTAATCATAGTATTGATGAAAAAGGCCGACTCATCATTCCAGCTAAATTGCGAGATGACCTGGGCGAAAGCTTTGTAATCTGTAATGGCTTGGAAGGGTGTCTTTTTGTGTACTCTCAGGAAGAATGGAATCAGTTCGTTGCTGAATTGAATACCTTACCACGAATGAACAAGGATGCCAGAATATTCAAGCGTTATTTTTTTGGAAGTGCTTCGGAAGGCAGTTTTGACAAGCAGGGGCGCGTTTCTGTGCCTGCATCACTTCGAAAAGCTGCGCATCTGGAGAAAGATGTTGTCCTGGTGGGAGTTCAGGACCGCGTGGAGATCTGGGATAAAGCACTTTGGGAAGAGCGCAGTGTTGTCAGTGAGGAAGATCTGGATGCCATCGCAGAACGAATGGAAGCAATCGGAATCCGGATTTGATCAGAGACAGGCGTAACAGTGAATGGAGGAATCTATGGCATTTAAGCACACATCAGTTTTACTTGAAGAGACAGTAGATGGCCTGAAGATAAAGCCAGACGGCATCTACGTGGACGGAACACTTGGCGGTGGTGGACATGCATATGAAGTTGCCAGCCGTTTGAGTGACAATGGGAGTTTGATAGGAATAGACCAGGACGCGGACGCCATTCAGGCGGCAAGCGTCAGATTAGCCGGTTTCGGGGAGAAAGTTACAATAATCAGGAGCAATTATTGCAATATGAAACCGAAGCTCCAGGAAATAGGAATTGACAAAGTTGATGGGATCGTGATCGATCTGGGTGTATCTTCGTACCAGTTGGATACGGCGGAGCGCGGGTTTTCGTACCGCACAGATGCGCCGCTTGATATGAGAATGGATCAGAGACAGACGATGACGGCAAGAGATATCGTCAATGACTATAGTGAAGCGGAACTTTACCGTGTGATTCGTGATTATGGCGAAGACAAATTTGCGAAGAACATTGCAAAACATATTGTGATGGAGCGGGAAAAGCAACCGATAGAAACAACAGGTCAGTTGAATGAAGTGATCAGAAGAGCGATTCCGATGAAGTTTCAGAAGACATCGGGACATCCGTCAAAGCGGACTTTCCAGGCAATACGGATTGAATTGAACCGGGAGCTGGATGTTTTGCGGGATACGTTGGATGATATGATCGAGATACTGAATCCGGGAGGAAGGCTCTGTATTATCACATTTCATTCTCTGGAAGACAGGATTGTAAAGAGTGCATTTAGAAAAAATGAAAATCCATGTACCTGTCCAAGTCACTTTCCTGTTTGTGTATGCGGGAATGTATCAAAAGGAAAAGTGATCACGAGAAAGCCAATTCTTCCTTCCGAGGAGGAGTTGATGTATAACAGTCGTTCGAAGAGTGCGAAACTTCGTATTTTTGAACGCAGCGAAAAATGAGGGTGAGTATCTGAAAATAAAATCTGCCGGGAAGGGGAGAGCCCGGCAGATTGCACGTGGAAAGGGGCAGACCAAATGGCTGCAGGAAAAAGAACTACATACAGAAGACAATCTCATACAGAAAACAGATATGGACAGTTCTATGTCTATGGAAATGTAGTACATCAGCCGAAGGTATTGCCGAATCAGGAAAAACAGGCAGTGGAAGTACGTCCGAAAAAGCGGGCAAGCAGCCAGGTGAAGAAGAACAGAAGACGTGCATTGGATATGAGTCCTGTATATACAGGATTTTTAACAATGGCAGCGATCTGTGCGGTGATTATCTGTGTTGTATATCTGCAGCTGCAGGCCGAACTTGTTCAGCGATCTGAAAATATTACGGCTCTTCAGTCTGAGTTGGCTGATTTAACAGAAGCAAACGATACGGCATACAATGCGGCGACAGATTCCGTGAACCTGCAGGAAATCCGGGAGAAAGCGATGAATGAGCTGGGAATGGTGTATGCAGAAGATGGTCATGTGGTGGAATATAACAGTCCTACCAGTGATTATGTCAAGCAATACAGTGACATTCCATCTGATGGAGTTCTTGCAAAATCTAAGGGTGTATCAAAGTAGGAAGATGTAATGGCAGGAAGAAGACAAAGAAAAAATCCATTTCAGTTTTTGACAAAAAAATTTCCAAAAAGAATGCAAAAGAAGCTGGTAATGCTGTTTATGGCAATTATACTGGCTTTTGTTGTTCTTATTGGAAGAATTACCTTTATCAATGTATTTAAAGGTGGAAAATATACAAAAATCGTGCTGGATCAACAGCAGTATGGCAATAAAAAGATTCCATATAAGCGAGGCGATATTGTAGACCGCAATGGAACAAAAATGGCGACCAGTGAACGGGTATATAATGTGATCCTGGATGTGGTGGTTATCACAGATGAAGGGAAAAGTGAAAAATATATCGATCCCACACTGGAAGCGCTGGAAGAATGTTTTCAGATCGATCCGGACGAAGTAAAGGAAATTATAGATGACAATCCACAAAGCCGCTATGAGATTCTGAAAAAGGGTGTATCTTATGCGGACGCACAAAAATTCCAGAAAACAATAGAAGAAGACCAGAAAAAGAAAGAGAATCAGAAAGAAGGTTCTAAAATACAGGGAATCTGGCTGGAAGAAGATTATCACAGAACTTACCCTTATGGTACGCTTGCAAGTGATGTGATCGGATTTTCCGTTTCCGGCAATCAGGGTGCAATCGGCATTGAAAGTGCATATAATGAAATTTTAAATGGCACAGATGGAAGAGAGTATGGATACTTTGAAGATACTTCAGCTGTTGAACGTACAGTAAAAGCAGCAAAAAATGGAAATACAGTTGTATCTACGATTGATGTGACGCTTCAGAGCATCGTGGAAAAATACATCTTGGAATTCAATGAAGCCCATAAAGGAGAAGAGCGCAAAGAAGAGCCGGGAAGTAAAAATACAGCAGTCATTATCATGGATCCAAACAGCGGCGAGATTTTAGCGGAAGCATCTTATCCCAATTTTGATCTGAATGAACCAAGAGATCTGACATCCTGGTATACAGAGGAAGCTTTATCCAAGATGTCAGAACAGGACAAGTTGGATGCCATGAATAACCTGTGGCGGAATTTTTGTGTCAGCGATGCCTATGAGCCTGGCTCTACCGTGAAGCCGTTTACGCTGGCAACTGGGTTGGAAACAGGGGCATTGACAGGGCAGGAGAGTTATGTGTGCGGAGGAGGAACCTGGAAGACAGACTGGTTTATCCGTTGTCATAACACGGATGGTCATGGACCGGAGAATGTAAATCAGGCGATTGCGAATTCTTGTAATGTTGCGCTGATGGCAATGGCAGATAAGATCGGGGTGGAAAATTTCATCCGGTATCAGCACATTTTTGGATTTGGAGAGTATACGGGAATCGATCTTCCGGGAGAGGCGGCGACAGAAAATCTGCTTTTTACAGTGGAAAATATGGGAGAGACAGATCTGGCAACCTCTTCCTTTGGGCAAAGTTTTAACGTGACTATGACACAGATGGTGGCAGCATTTTCTTCCTTAGTGAATGGAGGAAATTATTATGAACCACACGTGGTACGGCAGATCCAGGATGAAAACGGCAATGTGATCCAGACCAAGGATCCGACACTTTTGAGAAAAACAGTTTCCAGACAGACTTCTGAGAGAGTAAAGGAAGCGCTGCGGGCAGTGATGACAGAAGGAACCGGAGTTCCTGCAAATGTGGAAGGATATGATATTGGTGGAAAGACCGGAACAGCAGAGAAACTTCCAAGAGGATCAGGCAGTTATCTTCTCTCGTTTATTGGATATGCACCTCAGGAAAATCCGGAAGTTGTAATTTATGTTGTGGTTGATGAACCGAATGTGAAAAATCAGGAACTGAGTTCCTATGTGCTGGAACTGTCTCAAAAGATCATGGCAGAAGCCTTCCCATATCTGGGAATCACCAGAAATGGAGATCCTCTTCCGGAAGATACGGGAATCAGGGAGGATGTGCAGCAGGACTTTGATGCCAATTATGAGGATACATACAGCAACGAAGATGGAGCTTACATTGATCCAAACTATCAGCCGGATTATGATGACTGGGCAGCGGCTCCTGAGCCGACCGAATAAAAAGGAATAACCTTACAGAAGACAAAATATGCTATATAAAGTCTTTTGTAAGGTTTTTTATATGAAAAATAAAACGTATCATAAAAAGAAAATCCTGATTGTTTTTCTGACGGCATTTCTGATATTGGCAGGACTGATCGGGCGGCTGGTATATCTGATGATATTTGATGCAGAATATTATCAGAAAAAGGCAGAAGCGCTGCATCAGAGAGAACGTGAGATCAAGGCGGCCAGGGGTGAGATCGTGGACAGAAATCAGGTTGTGCTGGCAACAAACAAGACGGTTTGTACAATTTCGGTTATTCACAATCAGATCGAAGAGCCGCAGCGGGTGATCGATGTGTTATCAAAGGAGCTGGAACTGGAAGAAGCAGAAGTGCGAAAACGGGTGGAAAAAGTGTCTTCCATGGAAAAGGTAAAGACAAATGTAGAAAAACAGGTGGGAGACAGAATTCGTGCATACAATCTGGATGGTGTAAAAGTAGATGAGGATTACAGAAGGTATTACCCGTATGATACGCTTGCATCGAAAGTTCTGGGGTTTACCGGAGGAGACAACCAGGGAATCATCGGACTGGAAGTAAAATATGAAGAGGTTCTGAAGGGAAAAAACGGGACCATCCTTACGACTACGGATGCCAGAGGAATCGAACTGGATGCAGTGGCGGAAGACCGGATCGAACCGGTGGCTGGCAAGACATTGGAAGTGACGCTGGATTACAATATTCAGAAATATTGTGAGCAGGCAGCAGAGAAGGTGATGCAGGAAAAACAGGCGGATGGGGTATCTGTTTTGCTGATGAATCCGCAAAATGGAGAAATTTTATCTATGGTCAATGTGCCGGAATTTCATTTGAATGATCCGTTTACCTTAAATACAGGAGAAGAAAAAACAGGAAAGGACTTGCAGGATGCATTAAATACCATGTGGAGAAATGGCTGTATCAATGATACCTATGAGCCGGGATCTACGTTTAAGATCATTACTTCTGCCGCATGTCTGGAAGAAGGGGTTGTGACGTTGGAGGATACGTTTTCCTGCCCCGGGTATCGGATGGTGGAAGACAGAAGGATCCGGTGTCACAAAGCAGGCGGGCATGGGAGCGAAACGTTTGTGCAGGGAATTCAAAATTCCTGCAACCCGGTATTTATTGATATCGGACTCCGGCTTGGGGCAGAAAAATTTTACCAGTATTTTCGGCAATTCGGCCTTCTGGAACAAACAGGAGTGGATCTGCCGGGAGAGGCCGGAACGATCATGCACAAAGTAGAAGACATTGGACTGGTAGAACTTGCGACCATCAGTTTCGGACAGTCTTTTCAGGTGACACCCATTCAGATGGCAACGACTGTCAGTTCCATTATCAATGGAGGGACACGGGTGACCCCGCATTTGGGAAAGGCAGTTTTAAGCAGGGATGGAGAGGCGCTGGAAACATTATCTTATCCAAAGAAAACGAAAATTGTGTCCCGCAAGACATCCGAGACGATGCAGAGTCTTCTGGAAGGTGTAGTGGCAAATGGTTCCGGTAAAAATGCATTTATCGAAGGGTATTCGATTGGAGGAAAAACAGCAACCTCCCAGACGCTTCCAAGGAGTGCCAACCGTTATATTTCTTCGTTTATCGGATTTGCACCGGCTGACGATCCGCAGATTTTGGGAATGGTAGTTATTCATGATCCCAAAGGGATTTACTACGGAGGTACGATTGCTGCACCGGTTTTGCGAAGCATCTTTGACAATGTCCTCCCATATCTCGGGATTGAAAAACAATAGGGAATGCGGTATACTAAATAAGATATTGAAACAAAAGAGATGAAGAGGTGGAAGTATGAGTTATCATGTAGTAATACCGGTATTAGTATCGTTTGCATTAAGCCTGGTGCTTGGGCCGATCGTAATACCATTTCTTAGAAAACTGAAAATGGGACAGACCGAACGGGAGGAAGGGGTACAGTCTCATTTGAAAAAAGCGGGAACTCCGACTATGGGTGGAGTGATCATTCTTGTCAGTGTGATCATAACATCGCTTCTGTATGTGAAAGATTATCCCAAGATCCTTCCGGTACTTTTTCTGACCATCGGGTTTGGTCTGATCGGATTTCTGGATGATTATCTGAAGGTTGTGATGAAGCGTTCTGACGGATTGTTTCCAAAGCAGAAGATGGCGCTTCAGATTGTTGTGACGGCAGTGTTTGCATATTATGTATTTAAAATTGCAGAGATCCCAATGACTATGCTGATCCCATTTTCCGGAGGAAAATACTGGGATATCGGCTGGCTGGCAGTTCCGCTGCTGTTTGTTGCTGTGATCGGAACAGTGAACGGAACGAATTTTACAGACGGGCTGGATGGTCTTGCGTCCAGCGTAACGGTTTTAGTAGCAACCTTTTTTACGGTGGTGGCGATTGGGACCAAGAGCGGGATCGAGCCGATCACCTGTGCGGTTGTTGGTGCGCTGATGGGATTTCTGTTGTTTAATGTGTATCCAGCCAAAGTGTTTATGGGAGATACAGGGTCTCTGGCGCTTGGCGGATTTGCAGCAGGGACAGCTTATATGATGCAGATGCCGCTGTTTTTGATCATTGTAGGTCTGATCTATCTGGTAGAAGTGGCATCTGTGATGATCCAGGTTACATATTTTAAAAAGACCGGCGGAAAACGATTTTTTAAGATGGCGCCGATCCATCATCATTTTGAATTATGTGGCTGGTCAGAGACAAGAGTTGTGGCAGTTTTTTCCATTGTGACAGCGCTGCTTTGTCTGGTCGCATTAATGGGGGTATAGTTAGATGGAAATCAAAGGGAAAAAAGTTCTGGTGTTTGGATCCGGAATCAGTGGGATTGCAGCAGCAGCGCTTCTGTTAGAAAAAGAGGCTGAGGTGGTCTTGTATGACGGCAATGCAGCGCTTGATGCACAGGCAATCCGGCAGGAGATTCGGAATCGGGCAGACGGTGAGGTGGAAGTCATCTTAGGTGAGTTAAAACACCAGGTGATAGATACGCTGGATCTGACCGTGATCAGTCCTGGTGTGCCAACGGATCTGCCCGTTGTAGAAGAGATGCGAAAAGCAGGCATTCCAATCTGGGGAGAGATCGAACTGGCCTATGTTCTTGGAAAAGGCGAGGTACTGGCGATTACAGGAACGAACGGGAAGACAACAACGACGGCGCTTCTTGGTGCGATCATGAAGCAGGCAAAAGAATCCGCTTTTGTGGTTGGCAATATCGGGAATCCATACACCAGTGTAGTATCTGAGACCAGAAAGGATTCGGTGATCGTGGCAGAGATGAGCAGTTTTCAGCTTGAGACTGTTCATACATTTCGGCCAAAAGTCAGTGCCATCTTAAATATCACACCGGATCATCTGAACCGCCATCATACGATGGAAGCCTATATTGAAGCAAAAGAACAGATCGCAAAGAATCAGACAGAAGAAGATTTTTGCGTGTTAAATTTTGAAGATCCTGTGACCAGAAGTTTTGGAGAGCAGATCCGGGCACAGGTTCTTTATTTTTCCAGCCAGAGAAAGCTGGAGAAAGGAATCTGGCTGGAAGACGGCGAGATTATCTACTGTCAGGAAGAACCGGTAAAAGTTTGCCATGTGGATGAATTAAAGCTGTTGGGAATGCATAATTATGAAAATGTAATGGCGGCAGTTGCAATGGCAGCAGCTTATGGAGTTCCGATGGAACAGATCCAAAAGACGATCCGGGAATTTACGGCAGTAGAACACCGGATTGAATTTGTGGCAGAAAAGAATCAAGTTGCATATTACAATGATTCCAAAGGCACGAATCCGGACGCGGCGATCAAGGGAATCCAGGCGATGAACCGTCCAACGCTTCTGATCGGAGGCGGATATGACAAGGATTCTTCTTATGAAGAATGGATCCGGTCTTTTGACGGGAAAGTAAAAAAACTGGTTCTCTTAGGTGCAACCAGAGACAAGATTAATGAGACGGCTCAAAAACTGGGATTCACAGATACAGTTCTGGTGGATACACTGGAAGAAGCTGTGGAAGTGTGTGTACAGTACGCAAAACCAGGGGATGCAGTCTTACTTTCGCCTGCATGTGCCAGTTGGGGCATGTTTAAAAATTATGAAGAACGTGGAGATAAATTCAAAGAACTTGTAAATCAATTATAAGAGGTGAATCTGTATTGAAGCGTCTTCAAAAGAAGCATCGTTATGATGTGACACTATTTGTGACAGTATGGCTCCTGGCAGGGATTGGACTGATCCTTTTATATAGTACCAGTTCTTATAATGGACAGGTGAAGTTTCATGACTCGTTTTATTACCTGAAAAAGCAGGGATTTGCCACAATTCTCGGAATGGCGGGTATGTTTTTTGTGGCAAGGATCGATTACCACAGATGGATCCCTTTTGCTAAATTGGGATATGTGGCGGCAATCGGACTGTCGGTGGCAGTCATGTTCATAGGAGATGAGTATAATGGGTCCAAAAGATGGCTTTCTTTGGGACCCATTTCTTTTCAGCCATCGGAATTTGCCAAAGTTGCAGTAATCTTGTATCTTTCCTGTGTGATTTCAGATCAGGCTAGAAAAATGGCAAAATTTCGAACTCTGGTGAAGGTGATGATCCCGGTACTGCCTGTGGTAGGGTTAGTCGGAGCGAGCAATCTGAGTACCGCAATTATCATTTTGGGAATCGCAGCGGCATTGATTTTTGTGGCAAGTCCTAAATATGCGCAGTTTCTGGTCATGGGCGCAGCGGCAGCAGGATTTCTTGGAATTTTTCTGGCTTTGGAGAGTTATCGCCTGGAACGTCTGGCGATCTGGAGACATCCGGAGCAGTATGAAAAAGGGTATCAGACGTTGCAGGGGCTGTATGCTATTGGCTCCGGCGGGCTGTTTGGAAGAGGATTGGGAAACAGTGTACAAAAACTCGGCTTTTTGCCGGAAGCACAAAATGATATGATATTTTCTATCATTTGTGAAGAGCTGGGACTGATGGGAGCCAGCCTGGTGATCGGACTGTTCTTGATTTTGATCTGGCGTTTCTTTGTGATCGCAACCAGTGCAAAGGATCTGACAGGAGCTTTGATCGCAACCGGAGCCATGGCTCATATGATGATCCAGGTAATCTTAAACATTGCAGTAGTTACAAACAGTATCCCGAATACGGGGATCACGCTTCCGTTTATCAGTTACGGAGGGACATCCGTTGTGTTTTTACTGCTGGAAATGGGGCTTGTATTGAGTGTGTCGAATCAGGCAGAATAGAGTTAAGAAGAAAAGGAGGAGGATGGATGCAGCAAAAGAGAAAGAAAATCCGGATGGCAGCGCTGATCACAGTGTTATCAGTTCTGATCTTGTTTTTTGCCGGATTTCTTCTGTTTCAGACAAAAAAAATAGAAGTGACAGGGAACCGGTATTGTCAGGAGAAAGAATTAGTAGAATGGATACAGAAAGACAAATATGCATTTAATTCCCTTTATATCTGGTGGAAATACAATCAAGAGGATGTAACAAAACCGGCAGCAATAGAATCCGTGAAAGTCTCCGTGAAAAACCCGTGGACCGTGACCATGCAGGTAAAGGAAAAAGAATTTCTTGGATATTTCGATTATCAGGGAGAACTGGTGTATTTTGATCAGGAAGGAACGGCTGTGCTGAAAACGACAGAGCTGATCCCCGGAGCTCCATTTATTGAAGGACTGGAGCTTCAGGAAGCCAAAGTGAAAATGAACCAAAAGCTTCCGGTGACAGAAAAGAAAATTTTTGAGCGCATCGTAGAAGTGACCAGGCTTCTGAAGAAATATGAACTGGATTCGGATCGTCTGATCTGTCAGGATGGGGGGATCAATTTGACCTTTGGAGTGGTCACGGTGTGGCTGGGAAAAGGAAATTATGAGATGAAGGTTGCACAGATCCGTCCGATCCTGGAAAAATTAAATGAGAACTATGCAGGGCAGGCAGGGATTCTTCATCTGGAAAATTATGAGACGGCAGGCAGTGCTGTCCGTTTTGTTCCAGAACAGGCAGAAGGAGAAGCGGGAAGTCCGGAGAACACGGATCCGTCAGAGAAAACGCAAGAGACATCTGATGCAGGAGAATCTCTGCAGGAAGGATCTGAACCGAAACCGGAAGAACAGACAGGAACCCAGGGAGAGATACAGCAGGAAGAAGGAATGCCGGATTTTAATGCTTCCGGATCCCTTGAATAAAAATAAAAAAAACAGAAAATCCACAAAAATCTATTGATTATTTAGGAGAAAGACTATATTATATACTTATTGAATTCTATTGTTCATACATATTACGATGTTCGGACAACGAAAAAGTTTGTCCAGTCTGGGATGTATAAAATAAGATGAATAGGACGACGAAGGAGGAACTACCCTTGTTAGAGATTAAGACGAATGAATCAGAAGCAGCTGCAAGAATTATTGTTGTCGGAGTCGGCGGAGGCGGAAACAACGCAGTAAACCGCATGATCGACGAGCAGATTGCAGGTGTAGAATTTATAGCAGTGAATACAGATAAGCAGGCGCTGCAGTTATGCAAAGCACCAACATTGATGCAGATTGGTGAAAAGCTTACAAAAGGACTTGGTGCAGGTGCACAGCCGGAAGTAGGAGAAAAGGCAGCAGAAGAAAGTGCAGAAGAGATTTCCGCAGCACTCAAAGGTGCAGATATGGTATTCGTTACCTGTGGAATGGGCGGTGGAACAGGAACAGGAGCAGCTCCGGTAGTTGCACGTATTGCAAAAGAGCAGGGTGCATTGACAGTTGCAGTTGTGACAAAGCCATTCCGTTTTGAGTCTCGCACAAGGATGGCAAATGCGCTGGCAGGTATTGATAAATTAAAAGAAAATGTAGATACCATGATCGTGATTCCAAATGATAAACTTCTGGAAGTCGTAGATCGCAGAACCACAATGCCGGAAGCGCTGAAGAAAGCGGACGAGGTTCTTCAGCAGGGGATTCAGGGTATTACAGATCTGATCAACGTACCATCTCTGATCAACCTTGACTTTGCAGATATCCAGACTGTTATGAAAGATAAGGGAATCGCGCACATCGGTATCGGTGAAGGACGCGGTGATGATAAGGCTCTTGAGGCAGTGAAACAGGCTGTTGCAAGTCCGTTGCTTGAGACCACCATCCAGGGAGCATCTCACGTTATCATCAATATTTCCGGTGATATTACACTTATGGATGCATCTGATGCAGCAGATTATGTACAGGAACTTGCCGGAGAGAATGCGAATATTATCTTTGGTGCAATGTATGATGATACAAGATCTGATGAAGCTACGATCACAGTTATTGCAACAGGTCTTCACAATGTAGGAGGAAGCGCATCCAAATTAAAAGCAAGACTGGAAGGACAGCAGAAGATGGGATCTATTCTTCCGAATGCAGACAAGTATCCAAGAACAGCTGGTACAGAGTATAATGCAGGACGTACGTCCGGAAGTTCTACAATCCCGACTTTGCAGGGACAGGGCAGAGTACCGACAAGTACAGTCAAAGAACAGTCCATTAAGATTCCGGACTTCTTCAAAAAATAACAATAATTATTCAGGGACAGATTTCGATAGGAAGTCTGTCCTTTTTTCAGTTCAAAACAGATGTTGTCGAAATAAAGTCTGTTTCTCTGTCAGTTTCTGACAAAATTTCAAAAAGATCGAGATTATAATAAAGTTTGTTTGAATGTCATGATACCAACGAAAAAGAGGAGGGCGGTATGTACTGTGAAGTATACATAGATGTCATGTTTTTGGCGAATTTTATGATGGATTCGCTTGTGTTATTGTCTGTGAAGGGATTGATGAAAAAGCGAGGCAATACCGGGCGGGTGTTCGGGGCAGGAGCGTTTGGCGCAGGAGTTTCCTGTGTGTTGATGACATGGCTGCCAGTGGGAGGGGCACAGCTTTTAGTCCTTCATTTGCTGGCAGGACCGGCAATGTTGTGGATGGGGATTCAGCTGGATGGGCTCGGTGAGTTTTTAAGAGCATATATTCTATTGTATTTTGTGTCCATACTATTCGGAGGAGTCTTGGGAATGCTGAAACCTTATGTAAAAAGTGTGAGTTTCTATTTTGGAACAGCAGTAGCCTGCTTTTATGGAATCCGGTTCATCTGGAGTTTTTTGTCAAACTTACGGGAGTATCAACAGAATATCTGCTATGTCACGCTATATACAGAAAAGCGATCCTGTACGGTGCAGGCACTTTGGGATACGGGGAATGTTCTGACGGATCCCAGAAGTAAAAGACCGGTTTGCGTTCTGGAAAAAAGAGCCGCTTTGAGATTGCTTGATCAGACAGAAGCAAGGGATGAGATTCCGTATCATACCATAGGAGGACATGGTATGATGCCGATTTACGAACTGAAAAAAATGTATATTGAGCAGGAATGTAAGTTCTGGATTGAACATCCGTTGGTTGGAATATGTGAAGAACAATTATCAGAACAGGGGAGATATCAGATGATCATCAACCCGGAAATAATAGGAGGAAAAGAAAATGGTTGTAAAAGTCGCAATGCCGCAGCAGTTTAAATTGAAAGTAGTGCCAAGTTTAAAGGGATTGTTGTTTCCCGGACAGAAAGAGGTGCATTATATCGGTGGATCGGAAGTGCTGCCGGCACCTTTGGAAAGTGAACGGGAAACCGAAGTAATCCGAAGACTTGGCTCAGAGTATGATCAGGAGGCAAAGAAAATGCTGATCGAGCACAATCTTCGTCTGGTGGTATACATTGCGAAAAAATTTGACAATACAGGTGTCGGGGTGGAAGATTTGATTTCCATTGGAACGATAGGATTGATCAAAGCGATCAATACATTTAATCCAACGAAAAAAATTAAACTTGCTACATATGCATCCAGATGTATTGAAAATGAAATCCTGATGTATTTGAGAAGAAACAGCAAAACCAAAATGGAAGTTTCAATTGATGAACCACTGAATGTGGACTGGGATGGGAATGAATTGTTACTGTCGGATATTTTAGGAACCGAGGAGGATACGATTTACCGGGATCTGGAAACCGAAGCAGAGCGAAAACTCCTGGTGCGTGCGATCAATCAGCTTTCCAGCAGGGAAAAGATGATCGTACAGATGAGATTTGGTCTGGATAATCCGGAGGGGGAAGAAAAGACGCAGAAAGAAGTAGCAGATATACTGGGGATTTCCCAGTCTTATATTTCCCGATTGGAGAAGAAAATCATGCAGAGGCTGAAGCGGGAAATTGTGCGGTATGAATAAATGAGAAGAATCTCAAAAAAGGGCTTTTACTCTTCCCAAAAGGTGTTATAATGAGAAAAAAGGGTGGTGAAGCGATATGAAACTTACGTTTTTAGGAGCAGCCCATGAAGTGACAGGGAGTTGTCATTTGCTGCAGGCAGCAGGGAAAAATATTCTGATCGACTGTGGAATGGAGCAGGGACCGGATCTTTATGAAAATCCAAAACCTTCGATCGCAGCGGGTGAGATTGATTATGTATTTCTGACGCATGCGCATATCGATCATTCCGGACTTTTGCCTCTTTTGTGCAAGAATGGGTTTCAAGGACAGATTTTGACCACATTTGCAACAGCAGATCTGTGCAACATTATGCTTCGAGACAGTGCCCATATTCAGGAATTTGAGGCAGAATGGAGGAATCGAAAGGGAAGACGTGCCGGTGTACCAGAGTTTGAGCCTCTTTATGTGATGGCAGATGCAGAGGCAGCTATCAGTCTTCTGGTTCCATGTGCTTATGGAGAACGGCTTCATATTTGTGACGGTGTGGAGATTCGGTTCACAGATGTAGGACATCTGCTTGGTTCTGCAAGTATCGAGATCTGGATCACAGAGGGAGAGATTTCTAGGAAGATCGTATTTTCAGGAGATGTGGGGAACCTGGATCAGCCGATCATCAAAGATCCGAGTTATACGGATACGGCAGATTATGTAGTTGTGGAATCTACCTATGGCAATCGGGTACACTCTTCGGAAAAGATTGATTATGTTTCTGAGTTTACCAGAATCTTGCGTGAGACCTTTGATGTGGGCGGCAATGTTGTCATCCCGTCATTTGCTGTTGGACGGACACAGGAGCTTTTATATTTTATCCGTGAGATCAAAGAGCAGAATTTGCTACCGGAGTATCAGGACTTTGAGGTATATCTGGACAGTCCTCTGGCGATTGAAGCCACCAAGGTGTTTGCGAAAAACATGAGAGAATGTTTCGATGAAGAGGCTCTCAGACTGGTGGATGCGGGGGTCAATCCACTGGTATTTCCAGGGCTGAAGACTTCGGTTACAAGTGATGATTCCAAATTAATCAACTTTATTGAAAAACCGAAAGTCATCATTTCAGCTTCCGGAATGTGCGATGCCGGACGAATCAGACATCATCTGAAACACAATCTGTGGAGAAAAGAGTGTACAATTTTATTCGTCGGATATCAGGCAAACGGAACTCTGGGAAGACGGCTTCTGGAAGGAGAAAAGAATATTAAGTTATTTGGAGAACCGATCGAGGTTCATGCCAGAATTGAAAGTTTGCATGGCATCAGCGGCCATGCGGACATGAATGGTCTGATGGCATGGCTGAAGGGATTTCAGACACCGCTTGAGCATGTATTCGTAGTGCATGGTGAAGATACCGTGACAGAAGAGTTTGCCCGGAAAGTAGAAGAGACACTGGGATGTCCGGCATGGGCGCCATTCCCAAGCGGATCCGTGGATCTGGCAACGAATGAAATCTTAAGTGAAGGGGTACGAATTGCTGCGAAAGGCAAAAAACCGGCTCAGAGGAAAGCAGATGCAGCATTTGAGCGGCTGGTTGCAGCAGGAAGACATCTGTTGGATATTATTTACAAGCGAGAAGGTATCCCGAACAAAGACAAAGCAAAATTTGAAAGCCAGATCAATAATCTTGCTGATAAGTGGGATCACTGGGAGTAAGAAAGAAAAATTGCGGGCGGAAGAGATTCTGCCCGCGTTTTTTCTGAAAAATAAGGATTGTGAATGATGCAGAGTGAACTGAGTTTGTCAAGGAGTAAAACTTTCTTTATTTTTTCAAAAATCGCATAGACTGCCGTAAGATGGTGAATTCTCTTAATTAGAACAGAAACAGGAGGATTCACAGATGGCAGGAAATAAAGTAGAATTATGCGGAGTGAACACAGCGAAACTTCCGCTTTTAAAAGAAGAAGAAAAAGAGGCGCTGCTGGAAAAAATCAGGCAGGGAGATGAGGCGGCAAGAGAACAGTATATCAAAGGGAATTTAAGGCTTGTTTTAAGTGTAATCAAACGCTTCTCATCGAATAATGAAAATGCAGACGACTTGTTTCAGATCGGCTGTGTTGGTCTGATGAAAGCAGTCGATCATTTTGATCCCACCAGGCTGGTCAAATTTTCAACTTATGCGGTTCCGATGATCATAGGAGAAATCCGTCGGTATCTTCGGGATAATAATTCCATCCGGGTGAGCCGTTCCCTGCGGGATACGGCATATAAGGCCATTTACGCAAAAGAAGGGTTTGTAAAAAAATATTCCAAAGAACCGACAGTGCAGGAGATCGCAGATGAGATCGGAATTGCAAAAGAAGAGATTGTATTTGCGCTGGATGCAATCCAGATGCCGGTCAGTCTTCATGAACCGGTATATAGTGACGGAGGAGATACCCTTTACATTATGGATCAGGTAAGTGATAAAAAGAACCGGGAAGAGAACTGGGTAGAAGAGTTGTCTTTGGAAGCGGCTATGGAGCGGCTCAACGAGCGGGAACGTTTTATCATCCAGCTTCGCTTTTTTGAAGGAAGGACGCAGATGGAAGTGGCAGAGCAGATCCAGATTTCGCAGGCACAGGTGAGTCGGCTGGAAAAGAATGCGCTGAAAGTGATGAAGCAATATCTGATGGGATAAATGAAGAGAAAAGCAGAACAAAACTCATTTTACAGTTGAAATTTTCAGCACTTCATACTATGATAAACACGTAGAATAGATGGAGGCGATAAGATGATGTACAAAAGCTGTATTTTTGATCTGGACGGGACTTTGACAGATACGTTGGAATCTCTGACATATTCCGTGAACCTGACGATGAAAGAGATGGGATTGCCAGGGATCACAAAAGAGCAGTGCCGGATGTTTGTAGGCAATGGAAGCAAGGTGCTTTTAGAACATTCGCTGCGGGCGGGATCTGAGCAGGCGATTACCAGACTGGAAGAGGCGATGGAGATTTACGCAAGAGTGTTTGATCAGAATTGTATGTATCAGGTCATGCCTTATCCGGGAATTGAGCAGCTTTTGCGATTACTGGAACAAAAGGGGATTCAAAGTGCGGTACTTTCGAATAAGCCGGACAGACAGGCAGTTCATGTTGTGGAGTCTGTTTTTGGGAAGGACAGATTTTGTCATATACAGGGACAAAAGCCAGACGTTCCAAGAAAACCAGATCCTACAGCAGCCTGTATGATTGCAGAGCGGCTTGGCAGTACAGCAGAAGAGACGATCTATATCGGAGATTCTGAAGTGGATATTCAGACCGGACATGCGGCAGGGATGCGCACCATTGGTGTTTCCTGGGGATTCCGAAGCAGAGCGTGTTTAGAAGAGGCTGGAGCAAAGTACATCGCAGAGACCCCGGAGGAGATTTTTGCGCTGATATCTGCATGGGAAGAAGAAAAAGGGAGGTAAGAGTACATGAATGAATATGATGAGGAATGCCTGCTTACATTTCTGGAAAAGCAGTCACAGCTCTTTGATGAACCGGTAGCAGAAACATTGGAAGAGGCAGAGGCATTTTTGGAAGACTGTATGGCAGCAGTTGTGGACTCTCTCGCAGAAGTACGTGAATACTTTGAAGAGAGTGGTGCAGACGTGGAATTTATGAATGAAGAAGAATTAGAAGAAGCCTCAGAAGTATTTCCTTTATCAGGCGGACGCTATCTGATCGTAGAGGGATAGTTAAAAAAGAGCGATGTAAAAGCCGCAGTTTTGTTGACTGCGGCTTTTTCTGCGGCCTGTCGGATGGCATCCAGGATGATCTGAGAAGTATAAGGTGCATCATCAGATAGTTCCACGGCATCCAGTGACTGGGTTTCATAGATCTGGTCTGCGATTTCTTCGATGGCAGGCTGGATCAGAGGAAACATGGTGGTAACAGTTTCATCCAGATTGGCAAAGCGGATGGATTGGATGCGGGAACTGTCAACGGTAACTTCTACTTCCAGCCGGTTGTTATTTAAGGTAAGAGAAGACGTATAAGTGCCGGGAGTATATTGCCTGTGTGAGTCGGATTCCTGATTGGGATGTCCGGGGCGGAACATGACAGCAAGCAGAACGATTAGAAGAATGCAAAGAAACGCGAATACCGCAGTATAGATAATTTCTTTCGTGTGAAGGACAACGATTTTGGTTTTTGAATTCATAAGAAAGTTCCTCCTTGTTTTTTATCAGTCTATGAGAGGATCGGATGAAATATTCGTTTCTTTTGCGTGACAAACGAGAGGGAATCTTGTAAAATAAGTAGCACAGTATCAGGAACAGTTCAGAAAAAGAAGAGGTGACGAGATGTTTATAATTGTAGGGCTTGGCAATCCAACTGCCGAATATGAAGGAACAAGACATAATGCGGGATTTGAGGTCATAGATGCGCTGGCACGTAAATATAATATAGATGTGGATACAAAGAAACACAGGGCTTATATCGGAAAGGGAATGATCGAAGGGCAGAAAGTGATCCTGGCAAAACCGCAGACGTATATGAACCTGAGTGGAGAGAGTGTTCGCAGTCTTTTGGATTATTACAAAGCAGACGAAGCACAGGAGCTGCTTGTGATTTATGATGATATCAGTCTTGGAACAGGTCAGATCCGGATCCGGGCAAAGGGAAGTGCCGGAGGGCACAACGGAATTAAAAATATCATCGCACATCTGGGAAGCCAGGTGTTTTTACGTATCAAAGTAGGGGTGGGAGAAAAACCGCCAAAATGGGATCTGGCGGATTATGTGCTGGGACGCTTTTCGAAAGAAGAACAGGAGCAGATGGAAGAAGGATATGAGCATGCAGTCTGTGCGGTGAAAGAAATCATCACAGGAAATGTGGAGACTGCAATGAACGAGTATAATCGGAAAAAGAAGGAAAAGTAGTATGATGCAGGCTTTTACTGCACCGCTTGCCGAACTTGCAGAATATCAGGAGATTTTACAGAGGCGAAGACAAAAGAAAGGGATTCTGCAGATCGCAGGCTGTGTAAATTCACAAAAAACACATTTGATGTATGCGCTGGGCGAGGGGTTCTCTTACAGAGTCCTCGTTTTTTCCAGTGAAGAAAAAGCCCAGAAAGCATATGAGGAATACCGCTTTCTGGATTCGGAGGTCTGTTATTATCCGGCAAGGGATCTTTTGTTCTACCATGCGGATCTGAAGGGAAATTATCTGATGAAACAGCGCATGGAAGTGATCCGTAGACTTGCAGAACGTGAAAAAGATCAGGAGATTACAGTGATCACGACGATGGATGCGTTGTTGGACGGGCTGTCTCCGATGGAAGAGGTCTTATCGGGAAGGATCAGTGTCCGTTCGGGAGATACCGTTGATTTTACGGAACTTCAAAATCAGCTTTCCAATCTTGGATATGTAAGAGAAGTACAGATTGAAGGTCCCGGACAATTTGCAGTACGGGGTGGTATTTTGGATGTCTTTCCTTTGACGGAAGAAGTCCCGGTGCGGGTAGAATTGTGGGGAGATGAAGTAGATTCTATCCGGACATTTGATGTGGAGAGCCAGCGCTCCATTGAAAATCTGCAGGAAATCGAGATTTACCCGGCAGGAGAACTGGAAAGTTCAAAGAAACAATCTTTTTTACAGTATTTTCCGAAAGAGGAGACGTTGCTTCTTTTGGATGAGCCGATCAGATTGGCAGAACAGGCAAAAGAAACAGAAGAAGAGTTTCAGGAGAGTATTCAAAAACGGGAAGAAGCCGGAATGGAAGAAGAAAAGGAACTGACGGTGTATGCAGTTTCTGAGATTCTGGAGTCCATGAATCAGTTTTACGGGATCGCATTTACGGCACTGGAGATAAAGTGCAAAGGACTGCAGATACAGGACACCTATTATATTCAGACCAAAGGGGTCAATCCGTACAACAACAGTTTTGAAATGCTGACACGGGATCTGAAACGGCTGAAGAGGAATCAGTACCGTGTGATCCTGCTTTCCGGCTCCAGGACAAGAGCAAAGCGGCTGGCGGAGGATTTAAGGGATTATGACCTCAGTAGTTTTTACAGTGACGATCTGAAACGGGAAGTGCAGCCAGGTGAGATCATGGTGGCATATGGTCATGTGACACAGGGCTATGAATATCCGATGTTGAAATTCATGGTGATTTCGGAAACGGATATTTTTGGAAGACAAAAGAAAAAGAAGCGGAGAAAAACATACGAAGGACAGAAAATCCACAGTTTCTCAGAATTAAAAGTGGGAGATTATGTGGTGCATGAAAATCATGGTCTGGGAATCTACCAGGGCATCGAAAAGATCGAGGTAGATAAGATCACCAAAGATTATATGAAGATTTCCTATGCGGGAGGCAGCAGCCTTTACATTCTTGCAACTCAGCTGGATCTGATTCAGAAATATGCGGGAGCAGATGCGAAAAAGCCGAAATTGAATAAGCTTGGAAGCAATCAATGGACAAAGACCAAAAATCAAGTGCGGGGCGCAGTCCGCAAGATCGCAGAAGATCTGGTGGCTTTGTATGCAGCCAGGCAGGAGGAGAATGGGTATCAGTATGAACCGGATACGGTCTGGCAGCAGGAATTTGAGGAAATGTTTCCATTTGAGGAGACCGAGGATCAGTTACAGGCTATTGCAGATACCAAACGGGACATGGAAAGTAAAAAAATCATGGATCGTCTGATCTGTGGAGACGTGGGATATGGAAAGACAGAGATTGCGATCCGTGCGGCGTTTAAGGCGGTGCAGGAGGGAAAACAGGTCGTGTATCTGGTTCCCACAACCATTCTGGCACAACAGCATTACAATACGTTTGTTCAGCGAATGAAAGAGTTCCCGGTGCGGGTAGATCTGCTCTGCAGGTTTCGAACACCCGCTCAGCAGAAAAAGACAACAGAAGATCTGAAAAAGGGGCTGGTGGATATCCTGATCGGAACCCATCGGGTTTTGTCCAAAGATGTGGAGTTTAAAGATCTGGGTCTGCTGATCATTGATGAAGAGCAGCGTTTTGGGGTGGGGCACAAAGAAAAGATCAAAAAGCTTCGTGAAAATGTGGATGTGCTGACTCTGACAGCCACTCCGATTCCAAGGACGCTGCATATGAGCCTGATCGGGATCCGGGATATGAGTGTGCTGGAAGAAGCTCCGATGGACAGAATGCCGATCCAGACCTATGTGATGGAATACAATGACGAGATGGTACGAGAAGCAATCCAGAGAGAGTTAGACCGGAATGGACAGGTGTATTATGTGTACAATCGAGTCAGCGATATTGCAGATGTGGCAGGGCATGTACAAAAGCTGGTGCCGGAGGCAGTGGTGGCGTTTGCCCATGGCCAGATGGCGGAGCATGAACTGGAAAATATCATGTATGACTTTATCAATGGTGACATTGATGTGCTGGTCTCTACCACGATCATTGAGACCGGGCTGGATATTTCCAATGCCAATACTATGATCATTCATGATGCTGACAGATTGGGATTGTCGCAGATGTATCAGCTTCGCGGAAGAGTAGGAAGATCCAACCGGATGGCATATGCATTTCTATTGTACCGCAGGGATAAGCTTTTAAAAGAAGTGGAAGAAAAAAGACTGGCTGCTATCCGTGAATTTACAGATTTGGGATCCGGATTTAAGATTGCCATGCGGGATCTGGAGATCCGGGGGGCCGGAAATCTGCTGGGGGCAGAACAGCATGGACATATGGAAGCGGTGGGATACGATATGTACTGCAAGATGCTCAATGAAGCAGTCAAACAATTAAAGGGCGAGGCGAAAGAAGAAAGTTATACCACGATCATGGATTTGAATGTAGATGCCTATATTCCGAATACGTATATTCCAAATGAATATCAGAAGCTGGATGTTTACAAACGGATTGCAGGAATTGAGTCAGAAGAAGAAATGGATGACATGCTGGAAGAACTGATCGACCGGTTTGGTGATATCCCCCGTAAAGTGCAGCAGCTGCTGCAGATTGCAGGATTAAAGGCGTTGGCACATCAGGCTTATGTGACGGCAGTGGAGCAAAAGGGGGAAGAAATCAAATTTACAATGTATGAACGAGCCAAAGTGGATCCGCATAAGATTCCGGTTTTGATCCAGCAGTACAGGGGAAGTCTGGTGTTCAAAGCAGAGACGATTCCTTACTTTATCTATCAGAAAAAAGGAAAAAGCAAGAAAGAAAAGGATGAAAACATCCTGGAACTTGTGAAAAAGCTGTTAAATGATATAAAGAACTTGTTAGAAGACAGAAAAGACGGTATAATGAAATAATTAGGTACAATAGAGGAGGAGCTTATGTTTGGATGGAAAAAGCGTGTGGCAGTGACTGCGGCAGCAGGGATTCTGGCAGCAGTGGCGATCACAGGATGCAGTGGAAGTGTAGATAATGATGCTGCGGTTATGACAGTGGGAAAGGAAACAGTTCCATACGGAGTTGCGAATTTTTATGCAAGACTGCAGCAGGCACAGTATGAGTCATTTTATGCAGGAATGATGGGAATGGATCCGAATACGATGTGGAGCCAGGAAGTAGAAAAAGGCAAGACATATGAAGAGGAGATGAAAGAGAATATCCTGGAGTCTCTGGAAAATATGTATCTGATCAAACAGCATGCATCAGAGTATCAAGTGGAGATTACAGAGGAAGAAAAGAAAAAGATAGAAAAGGCTGCGGAGCAGTTTACAGAAGAGAATACTCTGGAAGACAAAGAAGCTGTGTCCGGCAGTCAGAAATATGTAAAAGAATATCTGGAACTTGCTACGATCCTGCAGAAGATGGATGAGCCAATGAAAAAGGGAGTAGATGAGAATGTTTCGGATGAAGAAGCCGCACAGAAAAAAATAGAATATGTGCTGTTTTCTTACAATAAGACGGATGAGTCCGGACAGAACGTGTCTATGAGTGATGAAGAGAAAAAGGCAGAAAAAGAAAAAGCCCAGACTGTTTTGGATACCGCTTCAGCAGATGCCAATAAAGATTTGAAAAAAGCAGCAGAAGCACTGGAAAAAGAAGTGGAGACAGCGACATTTGATGCAGAATCAAGCAATCTGAATGAGGAATTGAAAAAAGCAGCAGATGCACTGGAAAATGTAGGAGATCTGACGGGCTTGGTTGAGACAGACACCGGTGTTTATGTTGCAAAGCTGACAAGTAAGATGGATCGTGAGGCGACCGATCAGAAAAAGAAAGAGATCGTAGAAGAACGCAAACAGAAGCAGTATACCGATCTGCTTGAGAAATGGAAAAAAGATACCAAAATCGAAGTCAATAAAAAAGAATGGAAAAAAGTAGATTTTGAGGATCAGGGAATCAAAGTAAAGCAGACAGCGGCGGAGTCGGAAAAATAGCAGATAAGAAGAGAAGGGACTTTCCAAGGTGGAGAATCCCTTCTCTTTTTTATCTGCGCTGTCGAAACATCTGAATGAGCAGGATCAGAAGAAGCAGGGCAGAGAGTCCATATCCAAGACAGCCGATCCAGGGAATCCCAAACCACTTGGGAATTCCGGAAATTTTGGATGCAAGTCCAGATCCGATAAACAGTGCCGCAGTCAGAAGAGTCAGAAGCATTCGATTTGTGATCGAATGAACATCCCGTCGGAAAGACTCTCCGTCAGATAACTGCAGATTGATCTGTGCCTGTCCGTTTTTGGTAATATTTAAAAGGTCAGACAATTGAGCCGGAATGTTGAGTGATTTATCCAGAGAAGTATAAACCTGTCGTCCTTTATGCTTTAAGAGATGCCGGGCATTTAATTCGTGGAACAGCAGATTGGACATATGGATGGATAAAATCCGCAGCAGATTGACATCCGGTGCAAATGTACTCAATGTCCCTTCAATCGTGATCATACTCCGTGCCAGCAGTGTGACGTCCGGAGTAATGGCAAGTCTGTGATCTTTGACAAGCTGCAGCAGACGTTCCAGCAGATCGCCCAGGCGCATGGTGCCAAAATCCATAGAAACATATTTACTCACGATATCATCAATATCAGTATACAATCTGGCGTGATTGACTCGCTCCTGAGGTTCTGCAAATGCCAGAAGAACATTTTTCAGGGAATAGATATCATTTTCCAAAAGCGCTGTGATCGCCTTTCGGAGCAAAAGCTTGGTGTTGGAGGAAAGATGTCCTGCCATTCCAAGATCCAGCCATGCAATCTGCCCTTTGCTGATCCAAAGATTTCCCGGATGGGGATCCGCATGGAAGAATCCGTCTTCCAGAATTTGTTTGCAATAATTTTCAGCAGTTTTTTCTCCAATTTCCGTCATATCATAACCAAGGGCTGTGAGCTCTTTTATATGGTCGATCTGAATTCCATCGATAAAGTCCATGACCAGAAGACGGGGGGTAGTAAGGGAAGGATAAACCTTGGGGCAGGTTGTGTAAACGATATCCTTTTGGTTGGCATAAAATAACTCCAGATTGGCAGCCTCTTTTTTGAAATCAATTTCTTCTTTGGTAGTCTTCCAGAGTTCATCCAAAATGGTATTAAAATCAATCAGATTATTGGTTCCAAGAGTCAGTTTCAGAAGACCAGACGCTTTTTTCAAAAGCCGGATATCATTTTCCATGGTTTCCCAGATTGCCGGACGCTGTACTTTCAACACAACTCTGGCGCCGTCTTTTAACTGTGCCGGATGTACCTGGGCAATGGATGCAGAGCCAAGAGGCGCTGCGTCAATGGAGGTAAAAATCTCAGCAGCCGGACAGTCTAATTCAGATTCTATGATGGAAAGAACCGTCTCATAAGGCATGGGCACTACATCCGTGCGGAGCCTTGTCAGCTCCTGACAATAAACTTCCGGAAGCATATCGGAACGCATGGACATGATTTGTCCCAGTTTGACATAGGTAGGTCCCAGATCTTCCAGAATTTTTCGAAGCTTTTCCGGGGTCAGACCAGAAGGAAGATGATGCTTTTTTAAAACCTTCAGAATTTCTTTCAGCCGCCTGCCGGAGGCGGCTGAATCTTCAGTTTGCGCTGTCTGAGGCTGAGAAAAATCGGTTGGTTTATATTCGGTGTTCATTATGATTCGTCAGATGTCCTTTCATCAGAAGCGGGATCAGTATCAGATTCTTTTCGTACAGCTTCAGCCTGAGCAATTTTTTCTTTCAGGGCAGATAATTCTTCTTCTGTCATGTGATCAACTGCGTCCATGGCATCTGTATAATTTCTGGTTACAGTGACAGATACGTGTTCTTTGACTTTTTCTTTAGCTGCATATTTCAGTTCTTCGTTGAGCATGCGGCCCTGAGCAACCGTCAGTTCGCCTTTTTGTACAAGATCGTCGATCAGTTCTTTTGCATTTTCCGCAGTGGAGGCAACAGCGCCGACACCTGCCAGAAATACTTTTCGTAATTCTTCTGTAAATTCCATAAAACTCATCCTTTCTTTGCTATGTGTGATTGAATGGTTTGCCTGTTTTTATTATAGCACGGATTGGAAAAAGTGTTTCTTACATTTTTGTTAAAAATGTAAGAAATAAAAGAGAACAGAAGAAAACGATGGTATACTTTTTATAGTAGGAAAATTCGATTTCTCATTTTAGTTTGTACAGGTATGGATCTTCTTGTGAAATTTTTTGAAACACTGTCAGAAGCCTTCGATTATCTTCTGGATTCATGATGCAGAATCGGACAAATTCTCCCTCTAATCCAGTGAAGGAAGAGCAGTCTCGGATCATAAGTCCTTCCCGGATACAGGCTTCAAATACGTCAGATGAAGTCAGTCCATCTTTTTGAAGCTGTACCAGCAAAAAGTTGGAATAAGCTGGATAAACACAGAAAAAAGGAAGTTCACACAACTTTGCATACATGTATTCACGCTCGGAAAGTATCAAATTGCGTGTCTTTTTTATATAGTCTTCATCTTGAAACAAAAGTTCGCCGGCAAATGCACCAAGGCTGTTTAGTGACCATGGGATCTGTTTGCTCTTCAATTTTTTGAGAAATTCAGCATTTCCGGTGATCCCGTATCCGAATCGCATACCAGGAGCGGCAAAAAATTTAGAGACACCGCGCAGTACCATGAGATTTTGAAACTGTCTGGTCAGAGTGACTGCGGAAACGGCATCTACATCGGGAGCAAACTCTACGTACGTTTCATCAATCATCACAAAAATGTTGTGATCCTGGCAAAATGTAAGAAGCCGGATTAGATCAGGGCGGAGAATAGCAGACGAAGTCGGATTGTTCGGATTGCATAAAATAAGAAAATCAATCTGTTTTTCAGTCAATGCCAGACACAGTTCTTCTACCGATAATTGGAAATTTTGTTCAGGTTTCAGATAAAAACAGTCGATCGTGCTGTCTGAAAATCCAAGTTCTCTGGAGTATTCGGAATAAGTGGGGCCAAGGATCATCGTATGCTTTGGACGGCGTTCTTCAATCAGCAGGGAGATCAGTTCACTGGAACCATTGCCCGGCAGGATAAAGTCTGCAGGAATCTGGCAATATGCAGAGAGGACATTTCTCAGGCTGGTGTAGTTTCGATCCGGATAAGAAGAGAGCAGATCCAGATGAGCTGCAAGCGCTTTTTTAACCTGTTCGGAAAGTCCGAGCGGATTTACATTGGCTGCAAAATTGATGAGAGTTTCTTGTTTTAGTTGATAATATTCGCATACCTTTTCAATATCACTTCCATGAAATGCTGGCACTGTATTCATGTATACAATCCTCCTTTTAAAATCTTTCATTCCCCGTTGCAAGAAATAGAGTGTTGATGTTATAATATTTTATTATAGTATATTTATAAAAAATTGCAACGTAAGAAGAATGAGCAGGTGACGAATTTGAAGAATAAAATTAAACGTCTTTCCAAAGGAGATTTTCACATTCCACAGCCGGAGATTATTTTTCCTGAGACGCGGATCATCATGCGTGTTGGCGAAGGCGAGATGTACAAAGGAAGTTTTTCCCTTCAGAATCAAGGGGAAGGGACGATTCGGGGACTGGTCTATCCGTCCTCTTTTCGAGTGCGCTGTGAAGAACAGGGATTTGATGGCAATCCGGTCAATATTTCTTACACATATGACGGCTCAGGTTTGGTTCCGGGGCATGTGGAGCATGGAAAATTTACCATTGTGTGTAATGGCGGCGAGTATGAGGTGGCATTTACAGCCATTATTGAAAAGCCATTTGTCATGACAACATATGGCAAAGTGCAAAGTCTGGAAGATTTCAAAAAGCTGTCTTTTCGGGATCCGGCAGAGGCGGAAAAGCTGTTCCGCTCCCGGGACTTTTATGAGATTTTGAAATATGAAGACAAGCGGATCCAGGCGCTGTACGACAATATGAGAAAATGGGAACTGGATCAGCAGGCATTGGAAGAATTTCTGGTGGGCTGCAAGCAGAAAGAGAAGATTTTTCTGAGTCTGGAAGAAGAAAGCAGAGCCTTTATTTCTCTGAAAGAGTCCAGAAAAGATACGTTTACGATCAAAAAGAATACCTGGGGATATCTGACCATCGATGTGCGTACAGAGGGCGATTTCCTGAGTGTGGAACACACAAAGATCACCACGGAAGAATTTATCGGGAATGCGTATCGCCTGGAATATATCATCGATTACAGTAAGCTGCATCAGGGAAGCAATTTTGGACAGGTGATCCTGGAGTCCCCATACGAGACACTTTCGTATGAGATCGTAGTGGAAAAGGATGTCTGCAGAGAAGAAGAGCGCAGAGACCAGGACAAAGAATTTGTCAGTATCCTGAGACGTTATCTGGTTTACGAAAGCGGAAAGCTGGATTTGAATACCTGGAGTGAAGAGTCTTTGAAGAAAATCGAACATCTGCGCAGCCAGGATGAGAACAATGAGATGTATCTGCTTGCCCATGCGCATATCTGTCTTCTGGCAAAGCGTTTTGAAGAGGCCAAGTGGATCCTGGAATCCTATAATTACAACCGGTTTGCGATCGGGAAGAATGTGGAGATCAGCTCTTATTATCTGTATCTTACCACATTACTTTCCAATGACACGATCGGTACACGAAGAGTTGCAGAAGAACTGTCTCAATCTTATATGAAGCATCCGGAAAGCTGGAAGATCCTTTGTATGCTGGTTAACGTAGATTCAGAGTATAAGATCATCAGTGAACGTCTCCGGATTTTGGAGCATCATTTTTATGAGGAGAAGACCCGCAGTGTCTGGTTTTATCTGGAGGCGTTTCGGTGTTTTCGTGAAAAGAGCTCGTCTTTGAAAAAGCTGGGAATGTTTGAGGTGAGAGTCCTGTATTTTGCAGCAAAACATAAGCTGATGACCAAAGAGCTGGCATTGTATACTGCGAATCTGGCAAGTCAGCTGAAGAATTTTGACAGGTATCTCTATAAGACATTAGTTCTTTCATACAATATGTATGAAGAATCCATGATCCTGACGGCGATCTGTACGCTTCTGATCAAAGGAAGCTGTATGGAAAACTGTTATTTTAAATGGTATGAAAAAGCGGTAGAGTCGGAATTAAAGATTGCTCAGCTGTATGAGTTTTACATGGCAGCAATCCAGCCGGGAAAAGTAAAGAAAGCTCTGCCAAGATCTGTATATCTGTATTTTATGCATGGCAACAATCTGGATTTTCATAAAAAAGCGCTGTTGTACTCGAATCTGATCACTTATGAAGATGAATCCAGTGAAATTTATGCACATTACCGGGATGAGATGGAACGGTTTGCGTGGCATCAGCTGGAACAGCGTAATATTGACGGAATGCTGCGCATCATCTATAAGCGCTTCCTGACAGAAGAATCCATGGAAAACGAACAGATCCTGGCGCTGTATGATATCTGCCATGCGTATGAGATTACTACACGGGTTCCAAACATGAAGTTTATCCATGTGATCGCAGAAGATGGAACCATTACACAAAAAGCGCCATACACAGAAAAGGGAGCAAGAGTATTTCTATACGCCAAGACAGACCGGCTCGTCTGGGAAGGAAAAGACGGAAGGCATTATACAGATTCTATCCCATACGAAAGCAAGCGTATGTTCTATGAACTGCGCTATATGGACATCTGCAAGCGGTATATGAATACGCTGCGGCAGAACCGCAAAGAAGAAAAAGTAGAAGAACTTTCTCTGGATAGCGTACGAAAATATGGAATCGAGAACTATCAGGCGGAAGAAATCATGGGACTGTGCAGCAGAAATATCCGTGAGAACAATTATGAGTGTGATGATTTCCTGACATATGTGTGCTTTGAGATGTTCAAAAGAAAGCAGTATGATCGGGTGATCCTGACCTATCTTGCAAATTACTACTGCGGAGCAACCAGTGATATGAAGCTGCTCTGGAGAGAGGCGAGAGAATATGAAGTACACACCCAGAAGCTGGCAGAGCGGATCATTACTCAGATGCTGTTTTCGGAAGAGCTGTTCGGCGAAGTTCCGATTTTTGAAGAATATTATGAAGAGGGTGCATATTTCCGGCTGCAGCAGGCATATCTGGTCTATATGTCCAGAGAGTATGTTGTGGAAGAGCGCAGAATGAGTAAAAGCATCATTGATATTATCTGCAAAGAATATGAAAAAGGGGAAGAGACCATCGACATCTGTAAAATTGCAGTACTGAAGTATTACTCCACAAGGGAATATACTCCGGCAGTGCGCAAGACATTAAAGAAGTTTTTGCAGGAACTTTGTGGAAAACAGATTTATTTCCCGTTTTTCATGGCATATGAGAAAGAATGGCTCATTGAACTGCAGCTTTGGGACAAGACGTTGATCGAGTATAAAGGACAGAAAGGCAGTCGAGTCATGCTGTATTATCAGTTGCAGAAAGATCATGCCGAAACTGTGGATTATTCGACGGAGGTTCTGACACCGATGTATGAAAATCTGTATGTGAAGAAGTTTGTGCTGTTTTCGAATGAACGGCTGAAGTATTATTTTAAAGAGACCATTGACGGCAATACGTATCGAAGTGACAAAGAATGCTGTGTAAAAGATGCAGTGTTTGGGGAGTCGGGACGATATGGCCGCTTAAATGACATTCTGCTTTCTGAAGGCAGTGAAAAAGAAGAAAAGATGAAAGCATATGCACAGGAAGATGCAATTGCGGCGCATATGTTTGAACAGTATTAAGGAGGATCAGCTCCGATGGGACAAGGCAATATTATCGGTTATGAGATCAATGAAAAGACCTGCCAGATCAGCTTTTATAATGAAGAGATGGCAGAGCCTGAGACAATGGAAGTAGATGCGGATAATTATCAGATACCGCTGATAATCGGAAAACTCCGTGACACCTGGGCGTACGGAAAAGAAGCTAAGCGTTTGGCTACCTTGAAAGAAGGGTTTACAGTCAATCGCCTGTTGGATAAAAGTCTGGCGGGAGAAAAGATCGAGTTTGGAGAGGAGTCTTACGAGGCAGTGTGGCTGCTGGCAAAATTTATCCAGCTTTCGCTTCAGTCCTTTCCGAAAATTGACGGGATCGTGTTCAGTGTACCAGTTTTGACAGAAGAACTGGCTCAGATGCTCCGTGGGATCGCTGTGCGCATGAATATTGAAAAGAGGCATATTTTCATTCAGGACTATAAGGAAAGTTTTTGTAATTATCTGTTTTATCAACCAAAAGAACTCTGGCAGTATGAAGCGGCATTGTTCTGCTGTGACAGAAATGAGATCAAGGCGTATATGCTGAGACGTTTAAAACCTGGACTTGGCGGCGGAAAGACCACTTTTGTAACAGTCGATGAAGTGGCCAGCGCGCATATGAAAGAACTGGCAGCAGTCTATCCGGTACTCAATGCAGATAAGGCTAAAGATGCAGACTCCAGATTTTGCCGGTTTATCGAGGGTGTGTTTGATAAGCGGATCGTATCTTCGGTATTTCTGACTGGGGAAGGGTTTGAAAATAACTGGTATCCTACCTCTCTGCGAGTACTGTGCAATGGAAGAAGAGCGTTTATCGGAAACAATCTGTACAGCAAGGGAGCCTGCTATACGGCATATCGGAAGATGTTTATGCATGTGGAAGATCCGGTCTATCTTTCCGAGGACAAGCTGACAGACCAGATTTCTGTGAATATGCGTGTGAACGGACAGGAGATGTGGTATCCGATCGTGTCCTGGGGAGCACACTGGTATGAATCGAACAACCAGTGGGAAGTACTTCTGGAAGATACGCAGGATATTGAACTGCATATTGAATCTCTTGTGCAGGGGACGTTAAAGACAGAAGTGATCCCTCTTGGGGGACTTCCAAAGAGAGGGGAATATTCCATGCGGCTTCAGATAGAAACGCTGTTCCTGGATGAGAAAACCTGTAAGATTACGGTGAGGGATGTGGGATTTGGAGAGTTTTTTCCACCGACGGATTTCCAGGAAGAGAAGATAATACATTTAGGAGGAAATGATGGGAAGTTTAATTCTATGTCATGATCAGCATGCGGCTCATCCGTATGAGATTACAAGGATCCATTGTAAGATTTTTACAATGGAAGAGCTGTGTTATTATCTCTGCAACAATCTCTATCTGATTGATTATACGATCATGAACGAACAGTTGTGTGGATGGCTGGAAGAAGATATCGGGAAAAAAGAACTGGCAGACCAGCTTCGGGATGTCATCCGAATGCGGGGCAGTGTGGAGAAATTTGTACTGACGATCCTGAAAAGTTCCGGAATCTACAAAGAAGCAGAGATGATTCGTATTCAGAACGTGCTGGAGCGATTAAAAAATCAGAAAGATATCGAGAGACAAAAATACAAAGGGGATAACCTTTTGGAGAGTGGAGAAGTGGAAGAGGCGATCCTGGTATATCAGGCAATCTTAAATGAGGGAGAGGACGAGAATACCGATCCTAAATTTTATGGAAAGATTTATGCCAGTCTGGGTTCTGCATATGGAAGAATGTTTCTTTACCAGCAGGCAGCGAGAATGTATGACAGGGCATATCAGATCTGTGAGGATCCCAAACTTTTGAAGCCGTATTTGTATGCGTCCTACAAGTATATGTCCATGGAGGAATATCACATTCTTCTGACCAAGAATGATACCTATGCGGAGATCAATACAGAACTGCGAAGTGAGATGAAAGAGATCCGGGATAATCTTCAGTTGGATCTGTCAGATCAGCTGACGGACAAGTGGAAGCAGCAGTATCGCAGAAGTCATATATAAAGGGCAGGGTTATGATTTATACAGTGACATTTAATCCATCGTTAGACTATGTAGTGCAGGCAGAACATCTGATACCCGGTGAGATTAACCGGACAACAAGTGAAGCGGTTTATCCAGGAGGAAAGGGAGTGAATGTTTCAGTTCTTCTCTTGAATCTTGGTATGGAAAGTACAGTAATCGGGTTTACGGCAGGATTTACGGGAAAAGCGCTGCAGGAGATGCTGGAAGAATTTGGCATGAAAACAGAATTTATTCCGCTTGCACAGGGACAGACAAGAATCAATGTCAAGATCCATGCAGGAGAGGAGACCGAGATTAATGGGCAGGGACCACAGATTACAGAGGGAGCGCTGCAGCAGCTGTTTGAAAAACTGAAAATCCTGCGAAGCGGAGACGTATTGGTTCTGGCAGGAAGTATTCCATCAACGCTTCCAGAGAATATTTACGAATGGATCTTAATGTGCTTAAAAGACAGAAATGTGAATGTTGTGGTGGATGCAACGAAAGACCTCTTATTAAATGTACTGAAGTATCATCCGTTTTTGATCAAACCGAATAACCATGAACTGGGAGAAATGTTTCAGACAGTGCTGACAACAGAGGCGGAGATCATTGCTCACGCAAAAAAACTGCAGGAAAAAGGGGCGAGAAATGTGCTGGTGTCCATGGCGAAAGATGGAGCAGTCCTTGTGACGGAAAACGGGGAGATCTACAAAAAGAAGCCCAGAAAAGGCACGGTTGTAAATTCTGTCGGTGCCGGGGACTCGATGGTGGCGGGATTCCTGGCGGGATATCTCAGGACGGGTTCTTATGAGAGAGCTCTGGAACTTGGCACTGCAGCGGGAAGTGCAACAGCGTTTCAGTCCTGGCTGGCATCCAGAGAAGAGATCGTAAAATTGCTGGACAGACCTTGCGGCGAATATCACATTTGAAAAAGCCACTGGCTGCAAAATAGAAAATGTGCAAAAAAATTCAACAGAAAAACATAAAAAGTAATAAATAAAGCACAATATATAAGATAAACTTATTTGTTTGCAGAGAAATAAATAATAAGAGCCGTAAAATACAAGGCAGGGGGAATATTGATTTTCCCTCTGCCTTGTATTATAATCTATCTGCGGGATGTGCCGAAATCCCAAATTGAGAGAATGAAAATTAGGAAAAAGGACAGGTGTGAACGTATGAAAAAATTAGAACAGCTTTACGAAGGAAAAGCAAAGAAAGTATTTGCGACAGAAGATCCGGACGTTGTGATCGTAGATTATAAAGATGACGCGACAGCATTTAACGGAGAGAAAAAAGGAACCATCGTAGGAAAAGGTGTGATCAACAACCGCATGACAAACTACATCTTCCAGGTTCTCGAAAAAGAAGGAGTTCCGACTCATTATGTGGAAGAACTCAGTGATCGTGAGACAGCAGTGAAAAAAGTGGAGATCGTACCACTGGAAGTGATCGTCCGCAATGTGGCAGCAGGAAGCTTTTCTAAAAAACTCGGTATCGAGGAAGGAACAACATTATTAGCACCTACTTTAGAGTTCAGCTATAAAAATGATGATCTCGGAGATCCGATGATCAATGACTATTTCGCAATTGCAATTGGAGCAGCGACAAGAGAAGAAATCGATAAGATTACAGAATATACATTTAAAGTGAATGACGTGTTGAGAAAATTCTTTGATGAAGCAGGAATCGAACTGATCGATTTCAAGATTGAATTTGGACGTTTCCATGATCAGATCATCCTTGCAGACGAGATTTCTCCGGACACATGCCGTCTGTGGGATAAAGAAACACATGAAAAACTGGACAAAGACCGTTTCCGCAGAGACATGGGAAATGTAGAAGACGCATATCAGGAAGTCTTCAGACGTATTGGAATTAAATAGAAGGAGTTCATCCATGAGTGATTTTGAAAAAGTTGCAACCGGTCTTGGAGAAGAATGCGGAGTTTTTGGTGCATATGATATGGATGGACGTGATGTGGCATCCTCCATTTACTATGGACTGTTCGCACTTCAGCACAGAGGTCAGGAAAGCTGCGGGATCGCGGTGACAGATACCTATGGACAGCGAAAAGTACTGTCCCGCAAAGGGCTTGGACATGTCGATGACGTGTTCAATGAGGAGACATTGAGTGAATTAAAAGGAAACCTGGGCGTGGGACACGTACGGTATTCCACAGCAGGAGGAACCCGTGTGGAGAACGCACAGCCTCTGGTTATCAATTATGTGAAAGGAACGCTGGCTATCGCGCACAACGGAAATCTGGTCAATGCGGTAGAACTTCGCGAGGAACTGTCAAAAACAGGTGCGATCTTTCAGACTACCATTGATTCTGAGGTAATCGCTTACCATGTGGCAAGGGAGCGGTTGAATGTATCCAAAGCAGAAGATGCAGTAAAAAATGCCATGAAAAAGATCAAAGGGGCTTATGCACTTGTGATCAGCAGTCCGAGAAAGATGATCGGAGCAAGGGATCCTTTCGGATTAAAACCGCTCTGTATCGGAAAACGGGACAATACCTATTTCCTTGCTTCTGAAAGCTGCGCGATCGCCGCGGTAGGCGCGGAATTTGTACGAGACGTCCTTCCGGGAGAAATCGTAAGCATTACAAAGCACGGGATGTCTTCGGACATGAGCATGGCTCTGCCGGAAGAAAAACGTGCAAGATGTATTTTTGAATATATTTATTTTGCAAGAACAGACAGTACGATAGACGGAGTTGGAGTGTACCATTCCAGAATCGTTGCCGGAAAGGCGCTGGCGCAGTCTTATCCGGTAGAGGCCGATCTGGTGGTAGGAGTTCCGGATTCCGGTCTGGTGGCTGCTATGGGATATTCCCAGCAGTCAGGGATTCCTTACGGAACCGCATTCCACAAGAACAGTTATGTGGGCCGTACCTTTATCAAGCCAAAACAAAGCGAACGGGAATCCAGCGTAAAGATCAAGCTGAATGTGATTCCGGAAGTGGTAAAAGGCAAGCGGATCGTGATGGTAGATGATTCCATTGTAAGAGGAACCACCTGCGCAAATATCATCAAGATGCTGAAAAAGGCAGGAGCGACAGAAGTGCATGTAAGAATCAGTTCTCCGCCGTTCTTGCATCCATGTTATTTTGGGACAGATGTGCCTTCGAACGAACAGCTGATCGCACATTCCCATACAACAGAAGAGATCCGGGAGATGATCGGAGCAGATTCTCTGGGATATATGGAAGTAGAAAAATTAAAAGACATGATAGGCGACCTGAAGTATTGTGACGCCTGCTTTACAGGAAAATATCCGATGGAAGTGCCGGGAGAAGATATCAGTCTGGCATTCGAATAAGGAAAAGGAGAATACGATTATGAGCAATGACCGTTATGTAAGTCCATTGTCCGAGCGCTATGCAAGCCGTGAGATGCAGTATATCTTTTCACCGGACAAAAAATTCAGAACCTGGAGAAAACTCTGGATCGCACTGGCTGAGACAGAAAAAGAACTGGGACTGAATATTACAGACGAACAGATCGAAGAATTAAAAGCACATGCAGAGGACATCAATTACGATGTCGCAAAAGAGCGCGAGAAAGTAGTAAGACATGATGTAATGTCACATGTTTATGCATATGGTGTGCAGTGTCCAAAGGCAAAAGGAATCATCCATCTGGGAGCGACTTCCTGCTATGTAGGGGACAATACAGATATGATCGTGATGGCGGAAGCATTGAAACTGGTTAGAACAAAATTGGTGAATGTGATCGCAGAACTGGCAAAATTTGCAGATGCGCAGAAGTGCCAGCCAACACTGGCATTTACTCATTTCCAGCCGGCACAGCCGACTACCGTTGGAAAAAGAGCAACTCTCTGGATGCAGGAGTTTGAGATGGATCTGGAAGATCTGGATTATGTGTTGGGAAGCCTGAAGCTTCTTGGATCTAAGGGAACAACCGGAACACAGGCAAGTTTCCTGGAGCTGTTTGACGGGGATCAGGAGACCATTGACAAGATTGATCCGATGATTGCAGAAAAGATGGGATTTAAAGCATGCTATCCGGTATCCGGACAGACATATTCCAGAAAAGTGGATACAAGAGTATTGAATGTACTGGCAGGAATTGCGGCGAGTGCACACAAATTCTCCAATGACATCCGACTTCTTCAGCATTTGAAAGAAGTGGAGGAGCCGTTTGAGAAGACACAGATTGGTTCTTCTGCCATGGCATATAAGAGAAATCCGATGAGAAGTGAACGAATCGCCTCTCTTTCCAGATATGTGATGATCGATGCCTTAAATCCGGCGATCACTTCTGCGACTCAGTGGTTTGAGAGAACATTGGATGATTCTGCAAACAAGAGACTGAGTGTTCCGGAAGGATTTCTTGCGATTGATGGAATCCTGGATCTGTGCTTAAATGTTGTAGACGGACTGGTCGTGTATCCAAAAGTGATCGAAAAACGTCTGATGTCAGAACTGCCGTTTATGGCAACAGAGAATATCATGATGGATGCGGTAAAAGCAGGCGGGGACAGACAGGAACTTCATGAGAGAATCCGTGAACTTTCCATGGAGGCAGGACGCAATGTCAAAGAAAAAGGGTTGGATAACAATCTGTTGGAATTGATTGCAGCAGATCCTGCGTTCAATATGAGTCTGGAAGAATTAAAAGAGACTATGGAACCACAGAAATATGTAGGACGTGCCAAAGAACAGGTAGAGGCATATCTGAACAATGTAATCAATCCTCTTCTGGAGGAAAATAAAGAAATTCTTGGCGTGAAAGCTGAGATCAACGTTTAATTTTGCTATAACAGGCAAAGAAAAAGGGGTGCTGTCAAAGAACAGCATTCCTTTTTCGCGTATGAAAAAGCAGGGGGAATGGAGCAAAAAATGAGAATCAATGGAGATTGTGTGTTAGAAGAACAGAGTGCCTGGAACATACAGAATGGGACAAAGAAAATAATCGCAGGGATTGTAACGGTCAGTTTGCTGACGGTAATTGCTGATTCGGTATGTGTCATACCGACGGCCAGACAAATGACAGTGTGTTCTTCTGTTTCCGGTGAAACGATACGGTGGAATCTCCCTGTTCAAATGGGAGAAGTCATCAGGCAGGAACAGATTCGGATCCTGAGTGTAGCAGATACGATGGAACATTCCGCAGAGGCGATGGAGTCTCCCCAAGTTCCGGTACAGGAAATGACGGTCGAAACAGGCGATATGACGGAAGAAGAGGTGTGGATGAACCAGGGAGTACAGCCGGTGATTCCAGAGAGTGTTCCGGGAGAGGGAACAGAAATCTTGCCGGAAGAAAATGTAACAGAAGAGCCTGTCAATGAGTATCTGAGTTACCGCGGATTTCTGATCGATCAGGAAGGGATGATCTGCGGATTTGATCCGGCCCAAAGTGATATGACAGACGGCTATCTGGAGCTGCCTGCAGAGCAGTGTGTGGGAATCCGAAGCACTGCGTTTGAGGGAGCTGGAAATGGTATTTTTGAAGTGTATCTTCCGTCCAATATCCAGCAGATAGAAACCGGAGCATTGGCACCTTTGGGAGAACTGACATGGATCGAAGCCGAGGGAACAGAAGGGTATATATCCAGGGATGGTATTTTGTTTGCAGGAACAGAGCTGATGGTGTTTCCGGCAGGGAGAACCGGCATTTTTGAGATGCCTCAGGATGTGACCGCAATCCGTGTGTGTGCTTTTGCCAATACCAGTCTGAGCAAGATCGATATGAGAAAATGTCCGTCCATCTCGTATGATGCAGGCATCTTTGGAGGCAGCGTGGGATGTGAGATCATGGAGGGAGAAAATGGAAGCTAAACAGATATTGAATGTTGCAGTTCTTGCCGGTGAGATCATGCTCAGAAGCGGGGCGGAAACATACCGTGTAGAAGATACCATGAAGCATATCCTGAAAACAGCAGGAACGGAAGTGGCGGAGGCTTTTGTGATGATGACCGGGATTGTTGCCACTGTGGACGGGCCGGATATGGAAATGATCACAGCCATGCGCAGAGTCCATGACCGGGGAACCAATATGTACCGGATCGTACGGGTCAATGAGATTTCCAGAAAGTACTGCAGTGGAGAGATGACACTGGATGAAACATATGAAGCTTTGAAAAAAATCAGCGGCAAACAGTATTCGGTGACGGTGTATAATCTGGCAACAATCCTGGTGGCAGTGGGATTTGTTCCATTGTTTGGCGGCAGTTTTCTGGAGATTTTAATCTCGGCAGTGGTAGGATGTGTGGTGGCAGCACTGTTTACCCTCGGAAAAAAGGTACAGATGAGTGGGTTTATATTAAATACGATCAGTGCGGCCGGTGTGGCGATTTCCGCAATCTGGCTCAAACGGTTTCTCCCCGGCTGGGATCTGGATATTGTGATTATCAGTTCTCTGATGCCGCTGGTACCGGGAGTTGCGATTACCAATGCGATCCGGGATACGCTAAGAGGCGATTATATTTCCGGCGGGGCAAGGATTCTGGAGGCATTTATGACAGCGGCAGCAATCGGGCTGGGAGCCGGTGTGGGGATGACCCTGATGGGAATTTTATATCCGGGAGGTGGAATGCTATGAAACTGATCTTGGGAGTCATCGGAAGTTTTGTTGCGATTATTGCGTTTTCCATTCTTCTGGAAACGCCAAGAAAATATCTGATCCACACAGGTGTGGTCGGAGCCATTGGCGGAGGCGTGTACCTGTGCTGTACTTTGAACGGAATGGATGTTGTTCCGGCTTCGTTTTTGTCAGCGCTTGCGATCGCTCTGACAGCACATAGTTTTGCGAGGATTTTTAAAGCGCCGGTGACGGTATTTCTAATCGCAGGGATCCTGCCCACGGTGCCGGGAGCCGGGATGTACCGGACGGTGTATTATATCATTGCAAATGACAGAGTAAAGTGTTCGTTTTATCTGCTGCAGACCTTGGAAATCGCGGGAATGATCGCTTTGGCGATTTTTATCGTGGACGCGATTTTCAGAATCCACATCCCCTTGTCAAGGCGCCGCAGTTAAGATATAATAGAAAAGATGACAGAAAGGTTGCTGCGTGAACAGCAACACCGAAACAGAAAATGGAGAAGATAAAAATGAGTAAAGTAAGAACAAGATTTGCGCCAAGCCCAACAGGCAGGATGCATGTAGGAAATCTGCGTACCGCATTGTATGCATATCTGATCGCAAAACATGAAGGAGGAGATTTCATCCTCAGAATTGAAGATACAGACCAGGAAAGATTTATGGAAGGGGCTTTGGATATCATTTACCGGACAATGGAAAAGACAGGGCTGCTTCACGATGAAGGTCCTGATAAAGACGGGGGATATGGTCCGTATGTACAGAGTGAAAGAAATGCGTCCGGTATTTATTTAAAATATGCAAAACAGCTGGTAGAACAGGGGGATGCTTATTACTGCTTCTGTGACAAAGAGCGTCTGGAGTCTCTGAAAACATCCGTTTCGGAAGATGGGACAGATATTGTAGTCTATGACAAGCATTGTCTGGGACTGAGCAAAGAAGAAGTGGAAGCGAATCTTGCGGCAGGAAAACCGTGGGTGATCCGTTTAAACGTGCCAAACGAAGGGACTACTACATTCCACGATGAGATTTACGGAGATATTACCGTTCCCAATGCAGAACTGGATGATATGATCCTGATCAAGTCCGATGGATTCCCGACTTACAATTTTGCCAATGTGATCGATGATCATCTTATGGGAATCACCCATGTGGTTCGTGGAAACGAATATCTGTCTTCCGCTCCGAAATATAATCGCCTGTATGAAGCATTTGGATGGGAGATTCCGGTGTATGTACACTGTCCGTTGATCACAGATGAGAATCACAAAAAATTGAGCAAGCGCTGCGGACATTCTTCTTATGAAGATCTGATCGAACAGGGATTTTTGTCTGAGGCAGTTGTCAATTATGTGGCACTGCTTGGATGGAGTCCGTCTGATAACCGTGAGATCTTCTCTCTGGAAGAACTGGTAGAGGCATTTGATTACCGTCATATGAGCAAATCTCCGGCAGTGTTTGATCCGGTCAAGCTGAAATGGATGAACGGAGAATACATGAAGGCAATGGATTGTGACAAATTTTATGAGATGGCAGAACCATATTTGAAAGAAGTCATCACCAAAGACTATGACTTAAAGAAGATTGCGAATATGGTGAAGACCAGAATCGAAATTTTCCCGGATATCAAAGATCAGGTGGATTTCTTTGAAGAATTGCCGCAATATGATATTGCCATGTACACACACAAGAAGATGAAGACAAATGCAGAGAATTCCCTGGAGGTTTTGACCGATGTCCTTCCGATTCTGGAAGCTCAGGAAGATTTTAGCAATGACGCATTGTTTGAGACCTTAAAGGGATATGTGACAGAAAAAGGTGTGAAGATCGGATTTGTGATGTGGCCAATCCGAACAGCGGTATCTGGAAAACAGAACACACCGGGTGGTGCGACAGAACTGATGGAGGTTCTTGGAAAAGAGGAATCTTTAAAGAGGATCCAGGCAGGAATCGCATTGCTTCGGGAACATTAGAAAGAGGTATTTATGAGTTTTAATCAGGCTCAGCAGGAGGCGGTCTCTCACAATGAGGGACCGTGTCTTGTTCTTGCGGGTCCCGGTTCCGGGAAGACCCTTACTATCGTGGGCAGGATCCAACATCTGATCCAGACCTGTCATGTAAGACCGGAAGAGATTCTGGTCATCACCTTCACCAAGTATGCAGCAGTAGAAATGAAGAATCGATTTTTTTCAGCGATGAAAGGGACTCGTCCTGCTGTTACGTTCGGGACATTTCACGGGATTTATTATGGAATTTTGAAATGGACCTATCGTTTCGGCCCGGAAAATATCTTGTCAGAGGAAGAAAAACGGCAGATGCTGCTTCAGATTGTCAGTCGAAAAGAGATCGATGAATTTGAAGAGGAAGACTTTTTAAAAGAGATCATTTCTGAGATCGGAATTGTAAAAAACAATGGACAAAAAATTGAAGAGTATGAAACATCCATTTGTGGGATAGAGACGTTTCGAGAAATATACAGGGAATATGAAAGAAGACGAAATCAGGAACGAAAGATAGATTTTGATGATATGCTTTTGCTGTGCAGAGATTTGTTTACCAAGAGACCGGATATCTTGAAAAAATGGCAGGAGAAGTTTCGGTATATTCTGATCGACGAATTTCAGGATATCAACCAGGTGCAGTATGATGTGATCCGGATGCTGGCAGCACCACAGAATAATCTGTTTGTGGTGGGAGATGATGACCAGTCGATCTATGGGTTCCGTGGAGCAGATTCCAGGCTGATGTTTCAGTTTCAGAAGGATTTCCCGGATGCAAAGCAGCTTCTTTTGGATGTAAACTACCGATCCTCGGAAAATATTGTAAAAAATGCACTGAAAGTGATCGCCAACAACGAGATTCGGTTTGATAAGAAAATCCGGGCGTGGAAAGAGGCGGGAGAGACTCTTCATGTACAGGAAGTCAAAGATCCGACAGAAGAGGCAGACTATGTGACAGAACAGATCAAAAAACAGATCGAGAAAGGCATTCCGGCAGAGGAGATTGCCGTGTTGTTTCGGATCCATACAGATGCCAGAGCGGTGGTGGAAGCGCTGATCGATGAGAAGATCCCTTTTCAGATGCGGGAACATCTTCCAAATCTTTACAATCATTTTATTGCAAAAGATATCATGGCATATTTCAGGCTTGCCATGGGACAGAGGGAGCGAAAGGATTTCCTGCAGGTGATGAACCGCCCCAAACGATATCTTGGAAGAGACTGCCTGTCAGCAGGAGTGGTTGCTTTTGAAGAAATGCGAAAATTTTACTGTGACAAAGAATGGATGCAGGATCGGATCGATCAGTTTGAATGGGATATCAAGATGCTTGCGAAAATGGCGCCTTATGCGGCCATTCAGTATTTGAAAAAGAAAATCGGCTATGAGGAATTTCTGCGGGAATATGCGGCGACGAAGCGGATAAAAATCTCAGATCTAAAGGAAGTGCTTTCTGAGATCGAAGAAGCAGCAAAACCTTTCCAAAGTATGGAAGAATGGTTTGACCATGTAGAGGAATATACAGAAGCACTGAAAAAGAAAGAACAGCAAAAAGATCAGGACAGAGAAGGGGTTCGGCTGATGACGCTGCATGCGTCCAAAGGGCTGGAATTTCATACAGTGTTTCTGATCGAAGCCAATGAAGGGCGGATTCCTTATCAAAAAGCAGAAAAAGAACAAAATGTTGAAGAGGAACGCCGACTGTTTTATGTGGGGATGACCCGGGCAAAAGAAGTGCTCAAGATTGTCTATGTCAAATTAAAAAACGGAAAGGAGACGTCTCCTTCCCGCTTTGTAGAGGAATTGTTTGCAGATCTTTGATTATTCTTCGTCCAGATCGATCTCGTCAAATTCTAAGGAATCCATCCATTCATCGAATTTGTCTGCAGCAGCTTCGTACTCATCGTCATCTTCGATGTTTTCCAGATTCGGCTCGCCGTCTTCTGTTTCAGAAAAGCGATAAATGTAAACGTCACTTTCTTCGGACTCTTCCCCGTTCTCATCCAGAGGAAGCAGGGCGATGTACTGTCTGCCTGCTGCTTCGTAAATGGTCAGTACGGCACACTCCAGTGTCTCATCATTATCCAGGGTTAATGTGACAGTTACTCCTTCTGTTTCGTTCATTGTTTCATTCATATTTTCGCTCATAGTGCGTTCTCCTTTTTCTTTGATATGCCTACTCTAACAAAAACCGAAAGAAAAAGCAAGAAAAACATGGATGTATTTCTATTGACAATATAGATAAACAAGGTAGAATGAAAGAGATTAAGTATTTAGAAGATGGCAGGAGGAAAAAATAGATGAAAAAAAAGGTCGTAGCGGTATTTCTGACAGCAATGCTGGGCTGTGTCATGCTTGCCGGATGCAAGAAGAATGTAGGCACACCGGAGGATAATGCGGTGGTGGAAGAGGAAGAAGAGCAGGATACAGAAGAAAAAGAAGGCAATCTGTTTGGATATAGCTGTATTGATATTTATAATCCCTATTTTGATATTTTAAAAGAATCGATCCGGGGGGAACTGGAGGCAAAGGGAGATACCCTTCTTGTCAAAAATCCCGATGGAGATGCACAAAAGCAGATCCAGCAGATCGAAGAGATGATTGAAGAAGGAGTAGACGCCGTCTTTTTAAGTCCGGTGGACTGGGAGGCGATTACACCGGCGCTGGAGATGTTGGATGAGGCAGAGATTCCGGTGATCAACGTAGATACGCAGGTAAAAGAAACAGATCTGACAGAGGCGTATATTGGTTCTGACAATAAGAATGCAGGAGCAGTTTGCGGAGAGAATCTGAAATTACAGTGCCCGGATGGCGGGAAAATCGTGCTCTTAGAATGTCCTTCTCAAAATTCAGTCAATGACCGGATCACCGGATTTGAAGAAGCAATCAAAAATGCCGGGTTTGAAGTGGTAGTAAGAGCAGATGCCGGCGGAAACAAAGCCGGTGCAAAGGAAAAAATGAGTGCCATCCTCAAAGAGCATCCTCAGATCGATGCGGTGATGTGCGGCAACGATCAGATGGCGCTGGGGGCATTGGAAGCTGCAAAAGAAGCAGGAAAGACCAGCCTGAAGATTTATGGGGTGGATGGTTCCCCGGAATTGAAAAGTGAGCTGGCAAAAGAAAAATCCATGATCGCAGGAAGCGGAGCACAGTCGCCGATCAATGTAGGAAAGCAGGCGGCGAAGATCGCAAGGGCGATTTTAGCTGGAGAAGATTATGAAGAGACAACGTATGTTGACACATTTTTTATTGGAAAAGAGAATGTGGAGATGTACGGAACAAATGGCTGGCAGTGAGGAAAATAGGATGAAGAGAAGTAAGGGATATCCACAGCCTTTGGGGGCATCATACAGAGGAACGATTCTGAATCTGGCAGTGTGTGCGCCAAAAGGGACAGTCTGCGAATTGCTGCTGTACCGAAAAGGGGAAGCACAGATTGACCGGATTTTGGAGATGCCAGAGGAGGATGGAATTGGGGAGGTACGTTGTTTAGGACTTTCCGAGTGGAAAGAAGAGGACTATGAATATAATTACAGGATCAATGGGACTGTAGTGTTAGATCCGGCGGTTCGGGAGATTGCCGGACACAGGGAATTTGGGACTGCATGGAATGTGGCAGACCATAGGGTGCGCGGCAGATTTCCGGAGAGAGAGTATGACTGGGAGGATGACAGACGTCCTCAGATCCCATATCATGAAGTCATTGCATACAGCCTCCATGTGAGGGGATTTACCATGCATCCTTCTTCCAGGGTCCGACAGAGAGGAACATTTCGGGGAGTGATCGAGAAGCTGCCTTATCTGAAGCATCTGGGAATCAATCAGATCCAGTGTATGCCTGTCTATGAATTTCAGGAAGATATGGGAAATTATCAAAATTACTGGGGATATGGAAGCGGATTTTATTTTGCACCGAAGGCTGCATATGCGGCGGGAGATTCGGTACAACGGGAATTTAGAGATATGGTAAAAGCCTGTCATCAAAAAGGAATCGAAGTGGTTCTGGAGATGCCGTTTACTTCGGAGATCCTTCCGCAGACAGCACTGGAATGTCTGCGCTTTTATCTGCTGGAATATCATGTGGATGGGTTTGTTGTCAATCCTTATAATGTACCCTGGGAAAGTCTGAAAGCAGACCCTATTTTAAAAGGTGCCAAGGTGATGAAAAAAGAAGAGCGTTTTCAAAATCATATGCGCCGTTTCCTCAAAGGGGATGAAGGGATGGTGCGTACGGTGATCCCGGAGATTTTGCATCAGACCAGTGAGGATGACTGCTGTAACTATGTCACATCTCACACGGGATTTACGTTGTGTGATCTGGTTTCCTATGATGGAAAACACAATGAAGCAAACGGGGAACGCAATCAAGACGGTCCCGATTATAATTACAGTTGGAACTGCGGCATCGAAGGTCCAAGCAGAAAACGAAGTGTAACTGCACTTCGGAAAAACCAGATGAGAAATGCCTTTTTGTTATTGCTGTTGTCTCAGGGAACTCCGTGCATTCTTGCCGGGGATGAGTTTGGAAATACACAGGATGGAAATAACAATGTATATTGTCAGGACAATGAGACGGCATGGCTAAACTGGAACCGGCAGAAAGGGTATGCAGATTTCTGGCAGTTTGTCCGGGCTCTGATTGCGCTGCGAAAGGAAAAGCCGGTTTTTCATCAGGAACAGCCGCTTTCAGGGCTGGATCGGACAGCCTGTGGGATTCCGGATGTATCTTATCACGGAGAGAGTGCCTGGCAGATTCCGGATGCAGTGGTGAGCCGACAGTTGGGAGTGTTGTATGCGTGGGAACATCATTTCTGGTTTGTCGCATACAATATGCATTGGGAAGAGCATGATTTTGCGCTGCCTGCACTGCCAAAAGGAGAAAAATGGTATGTCATCGCAGGAACAGAAGAAATTCCGGAATATCCGGAAGAGTTGGAGAGCTTTAAAAAAGTTCGTGTAAAAGCACGTCACATTGTGGTGCTGGAGGCGAGAGAAAAGGAAGGTAGAAAGGAAGAAAAGAGATGCGGGCATTCCAACATTTTTGCACCATTACCAGACACAAATTGCTTGTAATGAAAGAGTGCTTTCAGGTAGGGCTGTATAAGCAGGGACTGCTTCATGATCTGTCTAAATATAGCTGGAGCGAGTTTTCCGTAGGATGTAAATATTATCAGGGTACCCGAAGTCCGAATAATGCGGAGAGAGAAGCAAAAGGTTATTCATCTGCCTGGCTGCATCACAAAGGGCGCAACAAGCATCACTATGAATACTGGATCGACTATGGCACGCATGGCGCAGTGCTGGAGGGAATGAAGATGCCGGTTAACTATGTAGTGGAGATGTTTTTGGATCGGATGGCGGCAAGCAAAGTTTACAGAGGGGATGCGTATACAGATCGGGATCCGCTGGAGTATTTCCGGGGAGGAAAAGGACAGTATCTGATGCATGAAGAGACGGAGGCTCTTCTTGAAACTTTGCTGGTTATGCTGGCAGAGAAGGGAGAGGCAAACACGTTTTCTTACATCAGGCAGGAAGTGCTGAAAAAGAAGGCATAAAAAATCAGAGTGTAAAGTTTTTCGCTTTACACTCTGATTTTTTGCAGGAGCGCTTTTGTTTTTGGAAGCCAGAACTGAACCATAGGTCCGGTCAGAAAGATGGCAATGATCGTACCAACGCCAACCGTACCGCCCAGAATAAAACCAAGGATTACAAAAAATGCGTCGCATCCCATCCGAACCCAGCGAAATTCAATTCGTTCCAGTTTGTCAGAAAGGATGACAGCGACCAGGTCATTTGGCCCGGTGCCGGCATTGCTGTTGATCACAATGGACATTCCAAGAGAAAGGATCACACAGCCGGCCAGTACACTGAGGATTCGTATGGGCATTCCGGATGTTTCATTGATACAGTCCTTGAAACACCAGGTGAAAAAGTCAATGATCGGGCCTCCGCAAAAGGCACACACGATGGTTCCGGGCTTGACATAACCTTTGGTCGTAACCAGCATGAGAACCATGAAAATACAAAGTACGATCACATGAACCGTTCCGACAGACAGTCCGACAACCCGGGACAGTCCCTGGATAAATACGGTGAACGTATCTGTGCCAAGGGCGGAAAGCAGAAACAATGTAACGCCCAGATGTGCGATAATCAGTCCCACAAGCAGTGCCAGAAGTGCACGGATCCAGTCAGTGACTGTTCTCTGGGACGTATCCGATGCGAATTTTTGCTTTTTCTCCATGGTCATTCCTCCTGCTATTGTGGATATACGAGCTGTTCGTCTGTGATCTGATCCAGAACCTGAGTCAGATATCTGCGGGCAACGAAATTCGCCATCGGAAGGTTCATATCCAGATAATTGCCGCAGTCTTTTGCACAGGCTCCAGGGACTTCATCCTGATAAGATGCAATAAATGCAAACATCTCTTTCATCAGAGGTAGGATATCGCGGGATTCATAATCCCCGATGAGCAGCAGATAAAACCCGGTGCGGCATCCCATGGGACCGAAATAAAGGGTTTTGGAACCATATTCTGCATGGTTGCGTAAAAAAGTAGCCGCAAGGTGCTCAATGGTATGGATCTCGGCTGTATTCAGGACAGGTTCTTCATTTGGATTTGTGATGCGGATATCAAAAGTCGTAATAGGAGTTTCTCCTGCAGCATCTTTTCGGGAAACATAAAGTCCCGGCGTCAGTTTGATGTGATCAATCGTAAAGCTTGTAATTTTTTCCATGGTAATCTCCTTGTTTTGTAATGTGTCATTATTATAGACAAAATCAGGGAAAATTGCAAGCAGCAGGAGAAAAGAGCAGTTGACGGATCCGGGGGAAGATGCGTATACTAAGAAACAGAATGAACATGGAAAAATGGGAGGAATACAGCAGTGAAACTATATATGATACGTCATGGAGAAACAGACTGGAATAAGGCGGGAGTTTGACACATTGAAATCCAAAAAAGTACCGCAAAGCCTTGAAATAGGCT
>ERZ894236.286-NODE-286-length-68737-cov-28.1711_pt1 | contig 68737 bp, 58 predicted proteins | sample MGYA00380297_ERZ894236 | MGnify/ENA primary metagenome ERZ894236 (study PRJEB32331, sample SAMN06328420) | human gut metagenome | biome: human gut microbiome; feature: stool | host: Homo sapiens | collected 2014-08-04 ... | reverse complement strand
GGCAGTTAAATGTAGTATTTGTAAAATAGAGGAAACTATACATTTTTTGTTATTTATAAATTATGCTGTCTTTGCTTTCATTCCCAGGATTTCTTTCAGGTCAGCCGCAGCGGTGAGTGAACCTAGCAAGATCACGATTCCGCAGATAACGCTTTTCACATCCGGCATCTGACCCAGGAATATCAGTGCCAGTACAATTGACCATGCGGAGTATGTAATGTCAAGAGCCATACCTCTGGCAGCTCCCAAAGTGTTAATGGCTTTATAATAGCACAGATAAGACGCTGTTCCGAAGAACGCGGATATCAGGATGATAGCCGTAGTCTTTGATAATACAATGTCTGCTGTAAATCCCCAGCCTTTAATCACAGTGAGGATCACTGCGCCGTAGAAGATAGCACTTGTCATCTGGCGGATCATCAGGGCATGTTCATTATTCACATTGGGGTCCTTCATGCCGTAAGCACAGATGACCACCTCAACAGCCCATCCCACAACACAGAGGAGAGCACACGCAAATCCCAGCCCGAAATTGCTGATCTGACTTCCTCCCGGTGTATATCCTAGAGCCACCATACCGCCGATACTCACAATGAATCCCATGATCTGAATAGGTTTCATTCTCTCTTTCAGGAAAATATAGGACAGCACTGCCCCCAGCGCCGGAAACATGGCGGAGATCATAGCCGTGTAGGTTGCTCCCAGATATTTAATGGCAAACACATAGCCGGTCATTCCAATAGGGCCGCCAAACAGCGCACCCAGGATAATAAATTTACCACTCCTGGTCTTAAGTGCCCGCACAACATTTTTCATCTGTTTTCTGATGCCCATGTAGAACAGCATCCAGACCGCAGAACAAAAATCATGCAGAAAGGTACTCACAAAAGGTGCCAGAAAAATAGCCTGTTGTGTACTCACAAAAGGTGTCATAGCAAGGGCGATTCCCAAAATAATAGTATCTGCCGCCCAAAAGATACCTGCTGCCAAACCTGTAATCATCTTATACTCTCCATTCTTCTCAAATCATACGCCCAAATGCCCTGTCTGCTGCCGATTGATCCCAGAGTGTTTTCCCCTCTAAGACCGGCAGCTTCCCTGCATGGCATATCTGACGATACTTTTTGCTGCGTAATCATACCGGTAAGCACCGCCCGGCGCCAGAAACTGTATGCCGAATACGGAACCATCTCCATTTTTCGCCGGATTGATACCGTGGATATCACCTTCCCTGCATCCCAGGGTATCAGCGATAAATTCCATGATATAAGATCCGGAGTGTTCCTTATATGCCCCGTCAAATTCCCTCAGTTCCTCCAGGGAATCAAACTCATAAATGTGGCTGCTGTCACATTTTTTTAGCTTCATGGGAAGTCTCTCTATGTTCTCCAGATAAATATTTTCCCACATCTTATCAGCCGTCTCCGGTTTTCCGTATGCCTCGTTGAGAATGTCCAGAAACTGCCGGGTATATTCCTCTGTCCAGAAGGCCGGCCCGTTCATGTACCAGGAATCCCTGCCGCCGATCTCCACTGAGGTGATAATACCCTCCTCATCCTCCTGCATACACCACTCATTTATCTCCCCTTCTGCATACAGAGCGGAATAGAAGCTTCCTTCCACATTCTTCTCAAAGGGGTTTACATTAAAGTAATTATCTGCACAACATATATAAGTATTTTTTAAATATTCCCTGACTGCATAGATGGAGCTGTGATTATTCTTCTGGTTATACTCCGCGTTATAGATCAGAACAACACCCAGCTTTTCTTTCAGATACTCGAACATTTCAGCCTTATAGCCGGTCACTACGATGACCTGGTCAATGCCCGCCTCACGGAGCTGGCGGATCTGGCGCTCGATGAGTATCTCGCCTCTGACAGGTATCAGAGCCTTAGGCATCTCATATGAAATAGGTGCAAATCTGCTGGACAGTCCTGCTGCCAGGATCACCGCGTTATCTGCCTGATAAGACATATCACTGTTCTCCTTCCAACCCTTGTTTTACATACTTATAGAATTCTTTTGCATATCCGTACTGTCTCAGAGAGTATTCCCCGAATTCCACACCTTCATGTCTTTTGAATTCACACCAGTTGCTCCACAGGAAACCGCAGACTGCCACATACGCGTAGATTTTAAGCCTTACCTCTTTGCTGCAGCCCTCGGTATAATAGGCGTCTATCAGCTCGTCCACCTTATCCTTCTCATACATGGAATAGATGGCAAACATGGCAATATCCACATCTGAATCCTGCATACCGGCATATTCCCAGTCTATCAGTGTGATCTTCTCATTATCGCCCTCACCCTGGATCAGGAAGTTATCCTGGTTGGCATCAATATGGCAGAGTGTCCAGTTTTTCGGCTGTGCATCTATGAATGCCTTCAATTCATAGACCTTATCCTTTGTCTTCAGATAATCCCGGTAGCAGGACGGCTCACCGTTCCACAGCCTTTCATAGAACTCCATCCGCTCAAAGATGTCAAAGGTATGTCCCGCTGTAAGATCTTTTTTATGGAAATCTCTCAGAACCTTCATACATTTTTTTACATCCTCAGAGTTTTCCCCGTCACAGCATCTGGCATTCTCCAAATACTCTGTGAGCTTGCATCCGCTCTCCGGGTCAAAATACCGTATGGTATCGCTTATCTTCAGATCTTTTATGATCTGATACACCTCATACTCCTGTCTGCGGTTGATGAGCTGCTCTGTTCCCTCCCCCGGAATCCTCATAATGTAGCTTTTATCCCGGCAGGCAAACTTGAAGGAACGGTTTGTCATCCCTTTTTTCAAAACCTCGATCTGCACGATCTCTTTCATTTGGCAGTCAAGGGCCTCCGCGATTATGAGCAGGATTTGAGAATTGAGCTGTTTTGATCCCTCGTCCAATTCTCTGAGCTGTTCATATGTATTGATCTCATACACTTCCCTGGCCGGTACCACCCTGGCGGAGACTGTCATTTTCTCCTTCTCCATGAGTGCCTCCTCCCAGAATGCATTGCCAAAGGATTTTTTTCCGGTCAGCTCCCGGATCCTGTCCCTAAGCTTCTCCGCGTCCTGCTCCAATATATAGGAAATGCCTATCATGCCGTTTCCGCTCTTCTCTGCGTCCACAGCTACCAGCTCCAGCTTCCTGTTCACACGGACATCACTCTCGTCATCTACCATATCGGTAACCATGTACCAGGAATACAGCTCTCTTTCGGAGAACGGATTAAAGCTGCACCACACATCACAGGGAACAATATAGGTATTGGATATCTTATCTGCTGCCAGCTTCAGGGAGTGGAGGTTGTTCTTCTCACCATACTCCCGGTTGACGATCAGATTAACACCGTACTCATCTATCAGGTATTCATACTGCTCTTTCATAAATCCCACAATAATATCAATCTGCTGTATGCCCGCCTCGTGAAGCTGCCTGATAAGGCGTTCCACAAGAGGCTCTCCGTTGACTTCTATAAGCCCTTTGGGAATCTCGCGGTTAATGGGAACCATGCGCAGTCCGTATCCCGCTGCCAGGATAATGGCGTTCTTGGGCTTTTTCTGCTGTATCTCTTCCAGGGCCTTGTCTGTCCATGCATAGTCTTTGTCCAGATATCCCTGGCTCACCAGCGCTGCCAGAGACTGATTGACTTTGCCCAGTGAATATCCTGTACTCTCGGAAAGTATTCTCTGGCTGTGATATCCCTTATCTATAATTGCGTTCATAACGTCGTATTCTTGTATATTCATGTAATCTCATTTTCTCCTTTTCATGAACATTGTAGTTTTATATTACCTCCCCTTTGTGATCTTGTCAAGATTTTTCTTCCCCAAACAAAAAAACGTCAGACCGGAGCACTGATAGGATACCTCTTTAACAGACAAAGTAAATAACCAAAATCTGCTTAAGAAGTATCCTATCAAACACCATATCTGACAGGCATTTTCTCTTATTTTACCTCTATCCGGACTGTTACAGATCCAGATTGGCATAAAATTCTTTTATTTTCTCCTCCTGGTAGGTTCCGGCAAATGTTCCCTCCAGAAAACGTTTCAGACCCTCTGCTGCAAATTCTTCCCAGGACTCTGTCTCCTGGTACGCCAGAACCGGGTAGAACAAAGCTTCTGCGCTCTCCGCTGCCATCTTATCTGCAGGAGCATCACCGATCATGAGCACATGGTCCTTTTCATAACCGTGTTCTGTCAGAGACCGAAGGCACATCTCCTTGGTGCCTGACTCCTGAGAGAGAAGCAGATCCGCGTATTCCATAAGACCGCTGTCCTCCCACTCCCTGCGGATCTCCTGACCGTTGGAGGCTGTGACGATCACCACATCTGCCTTTCCCTTTATGAGTTTTAAGGCTTCCTCAACGCCTTCAAAGGGTGACTTCCTGCTGTTGGAGATCATCACAATAGAATCGTTGACCAGCCTTGACCACTCCAGCGCTTTCTTCATACAGTTGCAGCCGGTTCTCTCATAAGCCTCTCTGAGACTCTCTTCAGACAGCTCATCTGTTGTCTGAACCCAGTAGATCAGCTCATCCAGGCCGTCCACTCTGGCGTAATTCTCATTGATCTCCACCAGTATCTTGGCCAGCCCTTTGAAACGGTTGATGCCGCGGCTTCTGCTCAGCAGGTTGATCTTCCTCCAAAGCCGCACAATATCGTCCCTGTATTCCCCCAAATCCCATTCGTGTACCAGGCACGGCGCAAAACAGCGCATATGTTTTACATCCATGGTATCCATGGCACAGCCGTCAGAATCGATACATATTAAAAAGTCCCTGGACTTTTCAAAATCTTTTGCTACATTTTTCATTCTCCTGCCCTCCGTTTTGCAACATATTCATTATATCCGATTGATAACTGTTCAGTAGCTTCACAGTTACGGGCAAAAATCCATATAAAACCGCCTGCTGTGATGAGATTTTCGCCTGCCCGCTGAACACTTTCTCACAGTCAGCGCAGAAAATGCGCAGACCTGCCGAATAGTTAATCCTATTATACTATTTTCTTTTTCATGCCGCAATAAACATACTTCCGGCACTTTGCAGAAATATTTAAGTTGTTACTGTTCACTCTGACCAGTAACACGCATCACGGTGTACAGTTCCGCTCTTTAGGATAGTTCATTTTGGTGCCGGCCTACTCGGAATTTTGCTGTACATCGCGCAGAATCCCTCTTTTTTGGTAGGAATTTCATCAAAAAAATGTTATACTGTTGCAAGAAAATACCGTTATGCAAAGGAGAACAAGATATGTCAGAATACAATTTTGACGAATATATTGACCGGTCCCAGACTAATTCCATAAAACACGCATTTAAAAAGGAATATCATGTGCCTGAGGATGTGATCCCCCTCTGGGTAGCTGACATGGATTTCCGCTCCCCCAGGGAAGTCTGCCAGGTGATCGCAGAGGCGGGGAAATTCGGCATATTTGGTTACGCCGGTGTACATGAAGATTATTTTGAAGCCATCCACTCCTGGATGCTGAAACGCCACGGATGGGATGTGAAAGAAGAATGGATGGTACGCATTCCCGGGGTTGTCTGTGCCATCGCCACGGCTGTGCGCGCTCTGACAGAAGAAGGGGACAGTGTGATGATCATGCAGCCTGTGTATCATCCCTTCAAGAACGTGCTGACTGCCAACAATAGAAACGTAGTAAAACACTGTCTGAAAACAGGGGATGACGGCCGCTTCCATATAGATTTTCAGGAAATGGAACGCCAGATCGAGACTGAAAAAGTAAAAATGCTGGTTCTCTGTACTCCGCACAATCCAGGCGGCCGTATCTGGAGTAAGGAAGAGCTTGAAAAGACTGCTGACATCTGTCTCCGCCATCAGGTCTATGTGGTTGCAGATGAAATCCATCACGACTTTATCCTTCCGGGCCATACGTTTACAGAATGGTCTTCCATCAGCGAGGAGATGAACCAGCGCAGCATTATCTGCACTGCCCCGAGCAAAACCTTTAATATTGCAGGCCTTGGGCTGTCCAACATCTTCATACCAAACCCGGATATCAAAAAAGCCGTGGAACAGGAAATCTCAAGAGCCAGCATTGAGGCCAGCAACGTCATCGCTCTTGATGCCTGCAAAGCTGCCTATACCTACGGCGAAAACTGGCTGGATGAACTGTTGGAATATCTGGATGGTAATGTTGCCCTTGTCCGCAGCTTTCTGAAAGAGAATCTGCCTCAGGTCAGGCTCATGGAGCCGGACGGCACCTATTTGATCTGGCTGGATTTCTCGGCTCTGGGACTGGACAGTGATGCTCTGGATGACTTCCTTATCCAAAAGGCCAAAGTATGGCTGAATAAGGGAACCATGTTCGGAGACGGAGGGGAATGCTGCTTCCGGATGAATCTGGGAAGCCCCCGCCATGTGATCTTAAAGGCACTGGAACAGATAAAAGGAGCTGTTGACACACTCCTTATAAAATAAAAAACAGGCAGTTCCGCCAGAATCTATCTTCTCTCTGGCAGAGCTGCCTTTTCAAAACCTTAAACACTTTCTGTAGCTGCCTGTCCTGTCTGCCCTTATACATCTTTTTCCTGCTGCCGTCCCCGGCTCATCTGTCTGGCATTTCGGAACAGTTCTATGTCTTCCCTTGTAACTTTAATATTTGTAATATAATTCTTTCCCTGTGGTGTGGTCACACTGACCTCCACTACAGTTCCCTCCTGAAGGGCATCCGCAGATACGGATTCCAGAAATCCCCGGACTTTCGGATGACGCTTTTCAAATTGTGTCATAGCAGTTCTGGCCTGCATCATTTTTATCGGATTGAATCCCATGCTGTATCTCTCCTTTTCCCTGTCATTATATCACAGATTTTCAGATAATAAAGGGGATTCCCCGGCTTCTCCGTATTTTCTTCAAAATAATCGCGCCGGCATAACCAGACCGCTGATTATGTTCTGCATTGCAGCCACTTGTTCCGGCTGCGTCTCATTTTGGACATTAATGCATTTTTCAAATTCTTTGATAGGCATAGGTTTAAAATAGACAAATCCCTGGATCAGATCACAACCTGTCCCCTTCAAAAATTCCACCTGCTCCTGTTTCTCAATACCTTCCGCTACCACCTTGATATCCAATTCCTTTGCCATAGTGATAATGCTTCTGACTATGAGATTTTCTTTCTCTTTGTTATCACTGCCGCCGAAAAATGTGGCATCCAGCTTCAGCACGTCTATCTGGATATCCTTCAGCAGTCCAAGAGAAGAGTATCCCGATCCGAAATCATCCAGTGAACAGCCGAATCCGCTGTTATGCAGATCCTCGATGACTTTCAGCATGTACTTCTGATTTTCAAAAGCTACGGACTCCGTAAATTCTATTTCCAGAATGCCGTCGGGCACCTGATATTGTTCCTTGATCTCCCTATATTCCTTTACAAAATCAGGATTATAAAACTGCAGCTTTGACACATTGACCGAGACTGGTACTGTGGGCAGACCTGCTCTTATCCTGTTATGTATCCATATGCATACTCTTTCAAATACATATTTATCCAGCTTTCCGATCACATGGTTTTTCTCCATGATAGGGATAAAGATTCCCGGAGACAGCATCCCGCCGTCCGGCAGCCGCCAGCGTACCAGGGCTTCTGCCCCTGCTATCTTTCCATTTGCCAGCGACACTTTAGGCTGCAGATATACTACAAATTCTCCCTTATCCATTGCGGTGTCAATCCTGTCCCTAATCCTGTTTTCTTCAATCATCTTTTTCCTGATGCTCTCATTATAAAAAGCATAGTGCCGATTGGGGTTATTTTTGACTGTTTTCTGTGCAAAATTAGCCCTGTCAATCAATCCGCCCACGTCCAGGCGCTCGATCACATCCTCAATACAGCAGATGCCGCAGACAACTGTCACCATATGTCTGCCGGACAGCCTTCCCCCAGACCGAAAAAATTTCCTGTCCACTTCCTTCTGCCTTGCCAGCAGTTCTTCTTTTTCCTCATAACACCGCAGGGCTGTAAAACGGTCGGCCACGCTTCTGCCGAACACCTCATTCTCTCTGGTATCTTTCAGCATAATAGACGCATAATTCTTTAGTATCTCATCACCATATGCATATCCGAAAACATCATTGATATATTTAAAGTTCTCAATGTCAATGTGAAGCACTGCGAATTTCTTGTCCTGGTTATGTGCCAGTATATCTGATGCTTCTTTTTTAAATTCAGCCTCATTATAGGCGCCTGTCAGCTTATCCCTGCTGGCAATGTCCTTGAGCACTGTATTCTTTTTCTTTAGATCAAAAAAGCTCTTTATATAATAGACAAGCAGAATAAGGCATATAACCGACACCGCTGAAATGAACATCCCCAACTGGGATGACCGGTAAGAAGAATATCTTTCAAGTGAAAATACAGTATCATTTGCGATTTTAAAAAGTATCTCACTCTCACTCAGCAGCTCTTCTTTGCCTCTTCCCTCTCTAACTTCCTGTATCTTATCAAGAACTATATTCCACTGTATATCCAGCAGCTCCAGATTCCCATTGTATTCCTCTGACCGTGTCAGTACCAGTCCGTATTTACCCTCTCCTGTCCTTAATTCCCTCAGAATGGAATCCACGTAATCTATCAGCTCATCTTGTTCTACCCCGTTCATTTCCAGCTTAACAAGTCTCTGGGATGCCCCTCTGACAATCCCCACATAGTTGATCAATGTCCCGTAATTACTGATATTATGGATCATTTTCACTGAAATACCGCTGATGATCAACAGGCACAGAAATAAAATCGGAAAAAATATCCGCATATATTTTTTCATCTGCATCCTCCCAGGTGATATTTATATAATATCTGACTATTTGCTGAATTTTTCCGTTCCCGCATCAGCATTTTAACCATAACGTACCTTATCCTCTGCATTTCATTTTAACATTTTAGACAATGAAAAGCAAACCTTAGTTTCTTATAAAACGTTGAATTTACGGCGGTTCAGCCCATTTTCATCCGGTGGACTGCGTATACTTTTGAGACTATTCTTGCCATATGGGGGATATACGATTTGTTTTAATGGAAAATCAGATTTTACAAGAAATTTAAACAGAAAATCAACCTAGAAGCTGAAATTTCATCTATAAAATTATTCCACCTAAAATAGAAGTGGGTGCTGCCAAACAGCAGCACCCAGGGTATTTGATACCTGTCTTAATAAAAAATCAGAATCCTCCGGCATTTATCAATGCCTTCTGTCATCTATTTATACATTTTCATGTAATCGCCGTGTGCGTCAATAAGCTCGTCACACATTTTTACAATGTCATCAATGCTCAGTTCTGCGCCTGTATGCGGATCCATCATGGCAGCCTGATAGATGTACTCTTTCTTCTTAGTTGCCGCTGCTTCGATGGTCAGTAACTGTACATTAATGTTACTCATGTTCATAGCTGCCAGCTGTACCGGAAGTCTTCCGACTCTGCAGGGATTGACACCTGTTCCGTCAACCAGGCAGGGAACTTCCACGCAGGCGTCTGCCGGAAGGTTCTCGATAGAACCGTTGTTGATCACATTACCGCCGATTTTGTACGGCTGGTTGGTAACGATTGATTCCATAATATAGGAAGCGTACTCTTTACTCCTGTCATGAGTGATCTTTCCGTCTTTGAGGATGCTGTTTCTCTCCTCTTCCCATCCTTTGATCTGTTCAATACATCTTCTTGGGTACTCATCCAGCGGAATGTTGAATTTCTCGATCAGCTCCGGATATCTGGATTTGATAAAGAACGGATTATATTCCGCATTGTGCTCACTGGACTCTGTGCAGTAGTATCCCAGATGTTTGATATACTCAAAACGAACCATGTCGTCATGTTTCTGTGAGGCATTCATCTCTGCGGCTCTTCTGCGTATCTCCGGATACAGATCATTGCCGTCCTTATCCTTGATGTCCAGCAGCCATGCCATATGGTTGATACCTGCAATCGTCTCCACACGGCCTTCCAGCTTGTCTTTCATATCCAGTTTCTCAAGCAGCTTCTCGGAGCAAACCTGGACACTGTGACACAGACCTACGGTCTTAACATCTGTGTAGCGCTGCATATAGCCGGACAGAATGCCCATGGGATTGGTATAATTTAAGAAAAGCGCGTCCGGGCAGACTTCCTCCATATCTCTTGCAAAGCCTTCCAGCACCGGAATGGTACGAAGTCCTCTCATGATACCGCCGATTCCCAGTGTATCCGCGATAGTCTGGCGAAGACCGAATTTCTTCGGAATCTCAAAGTCTGTAATGGTGCAGGGGTCATATCCTCCCACCTGGATGGCATCTACAACAAATGTTGCATTTCTCAGTGCATCTTTTCTGTTCTCCACACCCAGATATGTCTTGATGCGGGCACGTCCCTCATTTACATTTTTGTTGATTGCGTTGAGGATGATCTCGGAATCCTCCAGGCGCTTCCTGTCAATATCATATAACGCGATCTCACTGTCACACAGCGCCGGACTGCACATACAGTCACCAAGTACATTTCTTGCAAATACAGTGCTTCCCGCACCCATAAAAGTGATTTTTGCCATTTTATCATTTCCTCCCGTTTTTGTTGTTTTCTGATGGTTCTTATTATATAATCAGAACAGAAAATATTCTATCTTATTTGTTTCTTAATATTGTAAAAATGTTGCATAACGGTAACCGTCACACACAAAGGAGCGAACACAATGAATGCAAAGCCATCGGGCACCCTGTCCATCTATTTCTGCGGCACTGAGCCATGTACTCCGGGGCACGCCTTCGGCCCTGCCATCCGCCCCCACTATCTGATCCATGTGGTGCTGGATGGAAAAGGTGTCTATAAAAGAAACGGGGAAACGTACCATCTGAAGGCAGGGGATGCGTTCCTCATATCTCCCATGGAGTCCACCTACTACCAGGCTGATACAAAAGAGCCGTGGCGGTACGCCTGGGTGGGCTTTGACGGCATGAGTGTGGAGGATATTCTGGACAGAACCTGTTTCCAGAACTCCTGCGTATACTTTTGCCGGGACGACCAGGAAAAAAAGGAGGCTGTCATATCCCGGATACTGGAACTGCTTGATGCTTTTCTCTCCTCCGGGCAGAACAGCCTGACTCTGATAGGGCACTTTTTTGAATTTCTCGGCACCATGCAGGAACAGGAACCTACCAGCCGGGAAGATTATCCCCGCCAGTATCTGGCCAGGGCCAGGGCGTATATGAACAATAACTACAGTTATAATATACGCATATCTGACATTGCCTCTTATATTGGCGTTGACCGCTCTTATCTGTACCGCATTTTCATGGAGGAGGAGCACATATCACCAAAACAATATCTTATGCGCCTGCGGCTGCAGACGGCTGCAAGTATGCTCCGCTCCCCCCAGTATACAATAACGGAAATTGCCTATTCCTGCGGATTCAGGGACGCGGCTGCCTTCTGCAGCCAGTTTCGCAGAACCATGGGGTATACCCCCAGCCAGTTTAGGGGATATCTGAAGGAGGAGACCAAGCACAAACCATATCCACTTGATGACATGAGTCTGCCGGATGATGAACACCTTTAAACACTTAGCCTTACATCTGATTTAAAATCCGGTATTTCTGAATTCCTTTGGGGATATTCCGGCTTTTTCCGTAAAAAACCTTGTAAATACCGCATGTTCCGAAAAACCCAGCTCTCCTGAAATCTCATTTATATTCATGGCGGAGGAAAGAAGGTAGTCCTTCGCCTTCTCAAAAAGCATATTCCTCTGCAGGAAAATAGGGGATATCCCGAAATACTCCTTGAACTTGTTGGAAATATACGTAGGATTCATATGATATTTTTCCGCCAGTGTTTTAAGATTCATACCGGCAGTGGGCATCCGGGATATATCATCAAAGATATCCATAAAAACCTCCGGGATATCCGGGGCAGGCTGTGTCTTCTCGGATTTTAAAAAGCTGTCAAAGATACATGCCAGAACCTCCAGCGCCTTAGCATTTTTATATATCATATCAGCGATTGTCTTTTCATTCTGTATGGCTTCCATATAGTCAAAAAATTTCTGTTCAAACTCGTTACTGTTTTCCATATGTACTTTATACGGGAGCTTTACAAAACTCAGCACATCTATGTTATAGGCTGTCCTAAAGTTAAAATGCCACCACAAAAACTCGGTTTCCTCTTTTGATGTCTTGACATGGTCATGTTTTATATTCGGCGGCACAAAAATAGCATCTCCGCCTCTGCACTGGTACTCTTTGCCCTGAATGCGCAGAAGCGCCTCCCCTCTTTTCAGATAAGACATCACGCAGAAGGGCATCCGTCTGTCCAACTGCACCATCTCTGTTCTGGTCTGATAATCATACTCTACAATATCCAGAACCGCCCGCTGGATCAAAGGTTTTAAACGATCACTCATGCTGTCTCCTTTCCCTGCGCCCGAACTGTAAGCTCGAGGCCGCGATTCCCTTTGAGAGATCAAATCCAATCGCCAAAGCTTATCCAGACTTACTGCTCCTTAAACACAACTCCCATCTTCACACTCTCCTGTGGATTCTCCACAATATAGTGCAGATAACTCTCATCGCAGGTATCGAAATCCACCACCGGAGCAACAATATTTTCACAGGAGAACATGCCTTTGCACAGCATATTCCAGGCCTCCCTGCAAATCCGGTCAAAACTCCATCTGGGATAATCGTTGTTTGGTTCACTGCACGCCCGTGAAAAGTAGAAATGGCACTGGTTAAAATGACCCTCATATCCCAGATTAATAGGTATATGACATTCTCCCAGCCAGCCTACCATGGCAAAATTCCCTCCATATGCAAGGGCACGGATTCCCTGCTCCACTGCCTTATAGTTCCCGCTTGTCTCAATCACAACATCCATGCCGATTCCATCCGTCTTATCCCTGAGGATCAGCCCAAAATCCTCTTTTGTGGGATCAAAGGCCATATCTGCTCCGTTCTCCAGCGCGGTCCTGCGTCTTCTCTCTATAGGGTCTGATACCACCACAAGGGAGGCCCCTGCCGCTTTTGCAGCCTGGGCTGCCATCAGGCCAATGGCACCAAGACCGGATATCAGCACCTTATCCCCCATACGCACATGCCCGTCCCGGATTCCTCCCAGGGCAAACTGCAGCGGATCATAGCAGACTGCTTCCTTCCAAGTCATAGTGTCAGGCATGACCAGTACCTCTTCCGCCTTCACCGTATGGGTATTTTTCAGATTTCCGTACCCGGCAACTCTCTGCCCTATTTCCAGTCCTTCCACACCTTCGCCTATGTGGGTGATCTTTCCCACCCACATATTTCCCAGGCCGGACTTTCCATCATACACCAGAGCTTCCTCTCTGGGTCTGAAAATGTGGGTACTCTCATCATAATAGACTCCTGCAAAAGGGTCTTTCTCATATCCGTGCAGTTCGGTGCCGTGCTTTGGGGCACCGTACTCTGACACTGCTCTCACATAACCTGCCTGAAGAGGTTTCTCCTCATATTCTTCCAAAACCGGTTTTCCGTTGATTCCCAGCAATAATTGTTTCATAACCTCAGTTCTCCTTTATTTGTAATAAATTTTAAGCCTATTGCAGCCATTCTGTGCCCTCACGGTTTTATGCAAAAATCCATACAGAATGGCCATTTGCCATGCCTTCTTGCCTGGCCGCCAAACATTTCTTCCAAAGGGGCTTTTTTACGGTCAGCACTGTAAATGCGCAGAGCCGCCGAATCGTTACACCCTATAATCCTTTACTTATGTAAACCTATTTTCACGCCGTCCATACCTGCGGACTCCACTACAGTTTCCACGTAGCAAAGGCTTTTATACCCCTCTTTGATATCACATATGGTCTGCCTCTTCTCCTTTACGCACTCCAGGAATTCTTTGACCTCATCCAGATACGCATCCTTCTGGGAATCTATGATTTCCGTCCTGATCTCACTTTCCCCTGTATAGGTAAAAACTGCATGATTAAAATCACGGAACTCCGCAGTGACTTTTTCATATACCACCTTGAAGCTTCCCACCCATTCTCCCGGGATTTCACAGTTATTTGCCGTGATCGCAGCCACTGCGCCATTGGTAAATCCGGCAAAAGAGGCGCTCACATCTTCCACTGTATAGTTATGGATATGGTTATGGCATACATTTCCCATAACACCGGCCGCGAATTTTGGCTCTCCCATGAGATAACGGCACAGATCATAGACATGGATAGCCTGCTCATAAATCTGGCCGCCGCACAGATCAACGTTTATCCACCAGGGTGTATGCAGGGAATTGCAGGAATAGTGCCCGTGGAACAACACCGGCCGCCCGGCCTCCCCGGATGTGATAAGCTCTTTCATTTTCCGCACCGCAGTGCCCTGCCTCATGTGAAATCCTACTCTGGTAATGATTCCGTTCTCTTCCGCGCTCTTTACCATTCTGCGGCCGGTATCTGTGTTCAGAGCAATGGGTTTCTCAATAAAAATATGCTTGCCCCTCTCAGCAGCCCGCTCAAACTGATGGTCCTGGGCAAAAGGCGGAAGACAGATGAACAGCACATCAAAATCACCTTCATCCAACATTTCGTTAAAGTCCTCAAATTCCTGTATATCTCTCTGCTGTATTCCTTTCTTCTGTAACTCTTCCTTTTCTAACTCTTCTCTTTGTACCCCTTCCCTCTGCATCTCGTCGATGAAAGTCCTTCTGGCTGTCCGGCTCCTGTCACATACACAGGATACCAGCGCCCCTGATTCCAAGAGTCTCTTTGCGTGGCTCTTTCCCATGTTTCCGGCTCCAAGTATTGCCGCTTTTATCTCCATAAATGTTTCCTCCTCTATCTTAAATTGTGAAGCACATCCTGCGAAAAGCAATTTTCAAACACACTCTAACCCTTTACAGCTCCTGCCGTGATGCCATCAACAAAGCTTCTCTGAAAAATAGAATAGACAATAATGATCGGCACCGTACATATGGTCACACCCGCTGCGATCAGTGATGTATTCATGGTGTACTCACCCTGGAAATACATAAGCCCCAGGGGAAGTGTCCTGTATTTATCGTCATACACCATCAGCATAGGCAGCAGATAATCATTCCAGGACCACATAAACTCGAAGATAAGCAGGGATGTAAGCGCCGGTTTTGTCAACGGCAGCATTACATACAGCCATGTCTTCCACTTTCCTGCCCCGTCTATGGTTGCCGACTCTGCCAGTTCATCCGGCAGTTCCCTGAAAAAAGACCTCATCATAAAGCAGGCAAACGGCATGGACAACCCAAAGTAAGGCAATATCATAGCCTGCAGTGTATTGATCATGCCAAGCTGCTGTACGTTATAATAAAGCGGTATGATCATGGCATTGATCGGTATCATCATTCCTATCAGAATAAAATAAAAAATCTGGTTCCGCCCTTTCCATTTCAGCTTTCCAAAAGCATATCCCGCCATGGATGAAAACAATAGCACCACAAAAACCCTGGGCACAGCCACCAAAATGCTATTCTTCATATAACCGCCCATACGCCCTGTTGTCCATGCTTCCTTTATATACTGAAATGTCACGGAAGACGGAAACGCAAAGGGATCGTTTACAGAGGGATCAAACGGCTTTACCGCTGCCATCCACATCCAAAAGATAGGAAGCACGGAAATAAGCACAAATAAAATCAATATGGCGTGTGTCAGGAGACTGACCAGGTGCCGCCTGGCTGCTGCATGTTCACTCATATTTCCCCCTCCTCTACTCTTTATCTGTCAGCTTCATGAAAATCCCGGAACAAACCGCGATTATCACAGCCAGAACTACCGCAAGTGCCGAACCATATCCGTAATCATTCATATTAAAAGCCGAATTATACATATATGTGGAGATGACCTCTGACGAGTGATAAGGCCCGCCTTTTGTCATAATATAAATCAGATCAAAAACCTTGAAGGAGCCTATCAGGGAATTAGACACCAGAAGCACAATGGTTCCCTTGATCAGCGGCACAATGACATAGATAAACTTTTGAAACGCATTGGCGCCCTCCAGCTTTGCCACCTCCAGATAACTGGAATCAATGCCCTGCAGGGCCGCCAGAAATACCACCATATTAAATCCATAACAGGTCCAGCTCCCGGCGATCACCAGAAACCATATGACCAAACGTTCATCGCCAAGAAAATCTATTCCTGCTGCCCCGTGCATTCCCAGAGCATCCAGCATTCTTCCCATAATTCCGAACTCCGGATTGTAGATCCACCCCCACACAATTCCAACCGCAACAAGGGATACCACGTTGGGCATAAAATAGGTAAGCCGATACAAAAATTTCCCTTTTACGTACTTCTGGGTCATCATCACTGCAAAAATAAGACCAAGAAGCACCGGAACAAATATTGTGAACAGTATCCAGATGACATTATTTCCTAATGCCTTATAGAAAATAGGGTCCTTCAGCACCCTTGCATAGTTGTCCAATCCCACAAACTTCATGAAAGGAGCCGCGCCGTTCCATTCATGGAAACTGATCCTCACAGTTGAAAAAATAGGCATCACCAAAAACAGGCAGTAGAACAACAATGCCGGAAGCGCAAAGGCAAAGCATCCCATCCAATTTTTCAGCAGCATCCTCTTTTTTTTATCCATAAAAACATCCTTCCCGCTGCATGTGACAGGGCTGCAGCAGAATCCTGCAGCCCCGCACTGATTTTCATAACAGAATATTCACATGTAACTCCCGGATCTGCACATTTACAGAGCTGACTGCATGCGCATTTTCCCCCGGGGATACTGCCTATTCCACCGAATAATTTCCCGCCTCGATCTCTTCTTCAAACGCTTTCTGTTTCTGTTCCATACAGGCAGCACCGTCTGTCTTGCCCGCGATCAATTGCTGGATATAGTTCTGTGTCACGTCGTTTACCTTAGGCGGCATCAGAACATCAATATTTTCTCCCAGGTTCTCGGACGCATTGATCTCATCCACAACATCTTTGAACAGCTCGCTTACTTCATAAGTGCTGTAATCCACATCCTTTACTGAGGGAATCAGGCCTGCCTCATACCAAATCTCCATATTGTCGGGCTGGAACATGTAATCCAGGAATTTTACTGTCTCATCCGGATATTTTGTTTTTGAGTTCACAACCACAGCTTCTCCAAGTCCTCCCGGAGGGCAGTTATCCAAATCATCTGATGCCACAGGCACAAAGAAGAATCCCACATTGTCCTTCATATTTTCCACACACGCGGATACCAGCCAGGTACCTGTCACACGCATAGCACCTTCACCTGCGTAAAACGCTTTGTTTGCATCTTCAGAGGCCAGACTCAAAGGTTTTTCTGTGGTATATCCCTTCTCAAACACGCTGTAAAGTTCGTCCAACGCCGCTCCGAAGCCTTCGCTTGTCCAGGGTATCTTTCCTGCTACCGCTTCCTTCACTCTGTCCGCTCCCACAAAACTGTTCAGCCAGATTGACTCATAATGGAATCCGGGCCACTGCTCTTTGTCGTCCATGATAAGCGGGGTGACCCCTTTATCTTTGAATTTCTGGCATATCTGCATGAACTCCTCATAAGTCTCAGGTTCCTGAATCCCTTCCTCCTCAAACATCTGCTTATTATAATAGACTCCGAGCATCTCCAATTCATTGGCCACACCGTACAGTTTACCGTCATATACCGTCTTCTCTAACGCCCAGTCGTGGAACCTGTCATCCCATTTATACTGCTCCCTGTAATCACTCAGATCCATTGCCAACCCTGCATTCGCCAAAACGCCAAGATAACCTGCACCTGCGTCATAGCTGAAAATATCCGGCCCCTCCCCACTGTTTATGGCAGGCTTGATGGTATTTCTCAGATCTGACACTTTAAACGCAGTCCGCTTGATTGAAATGTTGGGATTTTCCTTTTCAAAGTTTTCAATAATGGTGTCTATCATTTTCGCTCCGGCACCTTCAGTCCTCAAATCCCACATATTGAGTTCGATCTTCTCACCGGAAGCAGCGCTGTCCCCCGCATCAACTGCCTCCTTTTTTGTCTCGTTTGTGTCTGTTTTACTCTCGGCAGCATCGCCCTCTTTTGCCGTTCCGGGCGTGCACCCTGCCAACATTGTCCCCACAAGCACCAAACCGGTCAATACCTTCCATTTTCTTTTCATAAATACATCTCCTTTGCATAAAATTAAATATTTTTGGTATGTTTAATATAGCATTTCTTGTAGAAAATGTACTTACCACTCCTTTTCCTGTTCTTTGCAGTTTTACATATTTTGAAATTATCTTTGCATATTTACATGTTTTATACCTGTTTTTTCCTCTCATCCCCAATATTTTCTTTTCTAAAACCTGTAAAACTGCAAATAAATTTGTTATTGATTGAGTTTTCTGATAAATATGATTATTCAATCATCAGATGCTTTTCCTAAATTAAATACTTTTTGCATTTAATACCAAAATAATCGTCAAGCTAATGTGCCGCTTGAAAAAAATATGCAAAAAAATAACTGCCCGGCATTTTCATACCGGACAGTTATTTTTTGCACTATTGTAATCGTTCCTTATCTTCAAAATCTTTAAAAATAATATGCAGGATCAGATTTCTTCCTATTTAATTATTCCAAAATGTTTCAGCGCATAATAAATACCATCTTCATCAATTCCTTTTGTCACATAACTGCAGCAGGCCATAACCTCATCTTTGGCATTTCCCATGGCAATGCTGTTCTTTACTGCCCTCAGCATATCCAGGTCATTCTCACTGTCGCCAACAGCAAAGCAATTATCCATATCCGCATTCAGATAACTACACATAAACCGGATACCTGTTGCCTTTGTATAGCCCCTCTGTGTCACTTCCCATACATTGCCGCCACGGGGAATACAGTAAAAGTGTGCATCCAGGAATGTCTTTATTTCCCCTGCCTCTTCTGTATCAGGTAGAAAAATAAGACATTTGTCATATGTCTCGCTTTCATCACAAAACAGTTTCTCAATATTTCTCCCCTTTGTAGCAAATATCTCCATTGCCTCCTGCAGCCATGGATTAGGATAACTGAAATCAAAATAAATCGCTTTATCAGCCTCATAAAACACAGGGATCCTGGCATTTCTCAGCATATTTGCCACGTTCACACACATAGAATGGGGAACCGCGGATTCCAAGAGCTTTTCTCCCCTGTAATAAATGTGGGTACCGCATCCGCACACATATCCGTCAAAATCCATAGCGCGGATACCCTCACTGATGCTGTAAAACGTCCTTCCTGTGTTGACAAACACCTGATGTCCGTTTTCTTTTGCCCCGGCGATGGCAGCCCTGGTGCTGTCAGGTATTATCCCGGACGGCTCCAGAGCCAGAGTTCCGTCTATATCAAAAAATATCAATTTACTGTCCATTTTCTCTCCTTATGCCTTGATAAGTTATGCTTTGCCTCAGCTTTTTGTAATCAACTATAATTTTTCTGATCAACCTTCATTTTTCTTTCTATCTGACATTTTATTCTATCACGGCAGCGCACAGCCTTCAATAATAGAAAGCATAATTCCCCGACAGATTAAATAAGATAGAATAAACAACCTTTCCAGGACTTATTATGATACATAACATTCCTATCAAAAAATTTCTTGCAATTGCCCTGCTCTTCGCCGCCGCCTACTTTGCCGGCTGTTTCATAGCCGAGGCAGTAAACGGCGGTCAGACAGAATCAGCCTCTGCCTCCGCTGACGGCAACTGGGGCCTCAGTTTTCAGGAGGAAGGCAAACCGCCGGTTGCAAATGCCACCTTTGATGAACTAAAACAGTACGATGCTTATTATGCAGAAAACACAGAGGAAAAAGTCATTTATCTCACCTTTGACTGCGGCTATGAAAACGGAAACACGGCCACAATCCTGGATGCCCTGAAAAAACATAACGCTCCCGCCACATTCTTTGTGGTAGGCAACTTTGTCTCCACCAGCCCTGATCTGGTGAAGCGAATGGTCAAAGAGGGACACATCGTGGGCAACCACTCTTACCACCACCCGGATATGTCGAAGATATCCACCATGGAATCCTTCTCCAAGGAGCTTCAGGAACTGGAAGATCTCTATACTGAGACCACCGGCAAACCTATGACCAAATTCTACCGTCCGCCTCAGGGAAAATACAGCGAAAGCAACCTGAAAATGGCACAAGAACTGGGATATAAAACCTTCTTCTGGAGCCTGGCCTATGTGGACTGGTACCAGGATAAGCAGCCCACCAAGGAAGAGGCCTTCAGCAAACTCATCGGCCGTATCCATCCTGGCGCTGTTGTACTCTTACACAGCACTTCCAGCACCAATGCACAGATACTGGATGAACTGCTGACAAAATGGGAGGAGATGGGATATACCTTCCAGTCATTAGAACAGTTAGTGGAAAAGAGCGGGGCGGCGAAGAAGACATCAAACATTGTATAATGTGACTCAACTGACTTAAACACAAAAAGCATTGAACATACCGAACTAACGGTGGTTCAATGCTTTTTATATTAATAATAGCTGCCGATCAGCCGTAATAGTTTAATTATACTGTGATCTTTCTCTTCTCATGCTCTGCCGCAACTTCCTCAACGGATTTTTCCTGAAGTCTGACTGCGCCTTTGTATCCTTCTTTTGTAGGAATCAAATCACCTTTCGCCAGGTTCTCTTTTGCCTGTGCAATGGCTTCTGTATACTGTGGCAGCCACTGTTCCTGAGCAACCAGCATCTCATCAATCATCTGCCATACTTCCGGCGGATTGCAGACAGCCCCTGTGAGGGGATCCATTAAGGCAGCCTGTTTCAGCAGTTTGGCATCGCCGTGTACAGCCGCTTCCACTGCAAGCTTCTGCACCCAGATGGACTGTGAGCATACAGCGGCACAACCCAGAGGAAGGTCGCCTACTTTTGGAACACTAATACCGTTTCCATCGACATAACAGGGAACCTCCACAACACTTTCATATGGAAGATTTGTGATACAGCCTTCATTCATCATATTGAAATGGCCTCTGTATTTCTTTCCTGTCTCAAGAGACTCGATTATGTAAGAGCAGTGTTCTTTTCCTCTCTCGGAACCATCCAGCTTTTTAGGTTCTTCCGCCAGAATCTTAGGATAATCTGTATCAAACCAGTTTCTTTCCTCCCTGGTCACACGCAGATATCCTCCTGTCTCTCCATTGATCCAGTTATCCAGATTGATCCAATCCTTGATTTCATCCGGACGTTTGCGGTACCAGGAAACATACTCGGAGAGATGTCCGTTGGATTCTGTGGAGTAGTATCCAAAGCGTTTCAGCATGTCTATACGCACTTTTTCCTCTTCGCTGAACTTCTCATGTGCTTCAAATCCCGGCAGGATTTTCTGCAACATATCCTCTCCGTGATGTTTTACGGAAATATACCATGTCTGATGGTTGATACCTGCACAGATAATATCCAGTTCTTCTCTGGGAATACCCAGAACTTCCGCGATCTGCTGCTCCCCGTGTATTTCACCGTGGCAAAGACCGATGGTCTTCACACCGCCGTATTTGTTGCAGGCCCAGGTAGCCATTGCGTTGGGATTGGAGTAATTGAGCATAATAGCTCCCTCCTCAGCCACCTCACGGATATCCTTGCAGAAATCCAGCATGGCAGCAATCACCCTCTGACCATACATGATACCGCCTGTGCACAGAGTATCACCTACACACTGGTCAACGCCGTATTTCAGCGGGATTTCAATATCTGTCTCAAATCCCTCAAGCCCTCCAACACGCACACAGTTAATGATATAACGGGCATTTCTGAATGCCTCTCTTCTGTCTGTCGTTGCCTCGATCTTCACCGGAATCCCGTTGGCATCCAGGTCTCTCTGGCATAAGGCTCTTGTTCTTTCCAGGTTCTCCCCATTGATATCTGTGAATGCAATCTCCACATCGCGAAGTTCGGGCACTGACATGATATCTGTAAATAATGTCCTTGCGAATACAAGGCTTCCCGCTCCGATAAATGCTATTTTAAAACTCATAATGTAACCTCCCGTATTTATGGCAATAGGAAATCCGCAAATGTAATTTCTATTGCATCTCTTGGTTTTTATGATATTTATTATAAACGGTGAGTTTACGGGATGTGGAAAGTATTGTTGTTTGAATTTAAAAATGCAAGATATTGCCGCATATATTTTATACTAATTCAAACTCTGCGCAAGTTCCTGTAGATGCATTCTCCGCAATATATATTTTAAATTTACCTGTTTCTGCTGCGAACCCCTTATCCAAAGTATGAAATTTCAGCATCTCCTCATCAATCCGAAATACTGCCTGGCACGTTTCACCAGGTTTAAGCGTTATGCGCCTAAAATCCTTCAACATACGAACGGGACGAACCCTGCTTCCCGAAATATCCTGTAAATAAAGTTGGACTGTTTCCGTTCCAGCGCGGTCACCTGTGTTTTTCAAAGAACATTGTGCCATTATACTGCCATTTCTTCTCATAACTGTATCAGAAAGGATAACCTCACCATATTCAAAAGTTGTATAAGTCAGCCCATATCCAAAAGGATACAACGGTACGCTCTGCCCATCTATATATCTGGAGGAAAACCGTTCAGAAATGTATACATTTTTGGACGGACGTCCTGTACTGTAACAGTTATAATATATAGGACACTGCCCTACTGCCCATGGAAATGACATAGTAAGCCTTCCGCTGGGCGCATACGCACCAGTTAGAATATCACATACCGCATGATTTCCCTCTGTTCCCGGAAACCATGCTTCCAAAACGGCATTTGCCTTAAGGGCAATCTCAGGAATCGCAAGCGGTCTTCCATTATACAGAATTACTATTACCGGTTTTCCAACTGCAAAAATCCTCTCTGCAAATTGCTGCTGGTATCCGGGAAGCCCTATATCCATTCGACTGTTAGATTCCCCACTCATAAGTGGTTCTTCTCCCAATGCCAACAATATAATATCACTATCTTCCGCCGCTTTTACAGCATTCTCCACCTGTTCCTTCTCATAATCCAAAATGCCGATTCCCGGAATACAGGATATTTCCATCTCGTCTGACAGAACCTCTCTTAGTGTAAGGCAGTCCTTTTCTTCTCCGTATGCAGACCATGAGTCTAGCATTTGTCTGGAATCTGCATAAGGGCCTGTTAAAAAAATCTTCTGTTTCTTTTCAGTATTCTTTTTAACAGGCAGTACGCCGTCATTTTTTAAAAGTACCATGGATTCCCGGGCAATCTTCCTTGCCGCATCCCTATGTTCCCGACACAGTATATATTTCTTTTCCGCTTCCTCATCTGCATCTTTGAAAGGATTATCGAAGAGACCCAGTTCTTCCTTCAACTCGAGGACACGTTTTACAGATAAATCAATCTGATCTTCGCTTAATCTTCCCTGTTTTATAAGTCTCTCCGCACTGTTATAGTATGTATTAGACACCATTTCAATATCTACCCCGGCATCTATGGCTTTTTTTGCTGCCTCTGCCTCGTCTTGGGCAAAACCATGGTATATCATCTCTACAATAGCTGTACAGTCCGATATAACCGTCCCTCTAAATCCCCATTCCTTTCGCAATACATCCTGAAACAGCCATTTGTTTCCCGAGGAAGGGACCCCATTCAAAGCATTAAAAGATGTCATAACCATTTTAGCACCGGCATCTACTGCTGCCCTGTATCCAGGAAAATGTTTTTCTCTCAGTTCATATTCACTGACATCAGTAGTATTGTAATCACGGCCGGCCTCTGCCATTCCATATGCGGCAAAATGCTTCAGGCATGATGCAACCCTGTACTGTTCAGACACATCTGTTCCCTGATACCCTTCCACGTAAGCTTTTGCAAACATACTATTAAGAAAGGGATCTTCTCCGCTTGTTTCAACTACCCGGCCCCACCTGGCATCCCTTGCCAGGTCACACATGGGAGAAAAAGTCAAGTGAATGCCGGATACTGCCGACTCTTTTGCCGCAATTTCTGCTGATTCCTTTACCAGTTCCGGCTGCCACGTACACGACATGGCCAGCGGAGAAGGAAATATTGTCTTAAAGCCGTGGATAATATCATGCATAAACAATAGTGGAATTTTATGTTTTGATGTCTCCAAATGTTTTTTTTGCGCCTCCTTTATTAGCGCCGCACCTGAAACCCCCAGAATAGACCCAACATTATCCACCATTTCACGGTTTGCCTCGAAGCGATAATCAATTCCCATAAATGTGCTGTCATCCTCTGTATACTCGTCACCGTATAACTGAGTTATTTCAGCCAGTTTTTCTTTTAAAGTCATTCTCTTTATCAGTTCGTCAAAATCTCTCATTTATAACCATCCTTATCCCATTACGAACATTGATCCCGCCGTTTCATGCCGCTGTCTATTCTTTTACTGCACCCATAGTAAGACCTTTGATCATATATTTTTGAAATACCAGATACACCAATAATACCGGCGTCATAATAATGGTTGACGCTGCCGAGGTAAGTGGAATATCTCTAGTGTATTTACCTTTAAAGAAACTCAAACCAAGAGGAAGCGTCCGCATACGGTCATCTCGCAGCATAATATTAGAAAGCATAAAATCATTCCAGGTCCACATGAAAATTAATATAACCACAGAAACCATGGCCGGTTTAATAATAGGAGCGATGACCTTCCATAATATTGTAATTTCCTTTGCACCGTCAATCCTGGCAGATTCTACAAGGGATTTAGGAACATCTTTGATAAATCCTTTTAAAAGAAAAACAGAAAACGGAATATTAAGGGCGATATGTGTCAAATACACAGGCGCCCTTGTACCCAGCAGCCCAATAAACTTCATATTATAAAATAACGGAATGATCACAATCTCAAAAGGTATAATCAGCCCTAAGAGGATCAAGGAATTTATGAGACCTTTTCCTTTGAAATCATAATATACCAAGGCATATGCGATCAAAGTAGCCAGTACAACTACACCTACAACTGAAATAACAGAAATCATAATACTGTTTGAAAAATATGTGGAAAAATGTCCCGTCTTCCACGCTGTCACATAGTTTTCAAAATGCAGTCGGTCCGGAATACTCAGTACCCCTTCTCTTATAATATCCACTTTCGTTCTGAGAGAGAGCATCAGAAGGAACACCATTGGAACAATGGTAAAAAAACATGAAACGATCAAAAATAAATATGCACAGCCCGTCCTCATTTTTCTCATGTTCACTCCTCCTTTCTCAGTCTCTGGAATACCCTGGACACTACAAACACTATAATCGTAAGTAGTACCGCAATGGAACACCCCAACCCAATCTTATTAGAAGCAAATGCTGTCTGATACAGGTAATATGACATTACATATGTATAATATCCCGGACCGCCTTTTGTCATCTGAAATACCACATCAAACACTTTAAAGGCACCGATAAGCGAAAGCAGCAGCAACGTTGTTGTAGTCTTACTAATAGATGGTATGGTAATTCTAAAAAATGTCTGTAAAAAATTAGCTCCGTCAATTTTCGCCGCCTCATACATTGCCTGGTCAACAGAGCGAATCGCAGTACAGTAGATAACCGTATTAAACCCATAAGCAGTCCATATACTCATGACAAGCAGTGCATAAATCGCAGTACTTTTATCACCCAGCCACGGCTGCGCAAAGCTGTCCAGGCCAATCATCTTCAGCGCTTCATTTAAGAGTCCGCTTGCTGGGTCATAAATAGCAAGCCACATGATTGACATGATCATACTGGACAATATCTGCGGCAGAAACAGCAGTAACTGAAATAAATTTTTACATTTCACATTACTGTTGACAATAACCGCCGCCTGTACAAGCCCAATCGCTATAGGTACCGTAACAGAAACAAGTGCCCATATCATATTGTTCTTAAGAGCTATCAAAAACTCCTGTCCGGTAATTACGGTCTTATAATTATCTAATCCAATAATATTAATGGAACTAAATGCCTTAACTCCATCCCAATCTGTGAAACTCAGCCCAAAGGTCTGAAAAATAGGAATTACAGCAATCAGAAAAAATAACAGCATACCGGGTATTACAAACAGATAAGGAGTTATACCAAAACCTGTACTTTTCTTTTTTTGTGATTTTGCATTTAACATTTCATCACCCGTTTCCCATTCTAACTCTATTATTTTTCATGCCAGAATTCATCAATTCTGCCCCACATGTCTTCTATTCCCTGATCCCCTGACATATAAAGCTGTGTTTCTTTCTGAAAAAGTTCCAAAAATCCCGGTTTTACATTATCCAGATAAAAACCGCTCTTAGTATCTTTGATCACTTCCAGCAGCTCTTTCGTCAGCTCAGAAGTTTCCGCATCACTGAAATCATAATCTAAGGATGGGATAGAACCGGATTTCAGCCATTGTGCCGCGACCTCCGGAGTCAGCATAAGGTCAATAAAATCAAACGCTACAGCCTTCTGTTTCTCATCCACCTGTTTTCCTACTGCGAATGCTGCATCTACCGGGTTAATAATATAATTTTCCTGAGTATTATCTGTTACTCCTGGAAACGCAAAGACACCTACATCTAAACCTGTATTTTCATAATCATACAAAACCCAGTTTCCATCCAGCGACATGGCTGTCTGTCCCTGTCCGAACAAAGTAGTGGTATCACCATAGTCTATACCTTCATAATCTTTACGGAAATATCCTGCATCGGACCATTTTTTAACAATCTCCGAAGATTCTACAAACGCATTTTTTATACTGTCCTTTGTATCTTCAAGATAATACCACTGCAAAATATCCTCGAAAGGAGCTTTATTTTGTACAAGGCTCTGTATATACCAGCAATTTATATTATCTTTTGCATTCTCGGCACCAATATAACCATTTTCCGTAGCTACTTTGAGAACATTTTCATATTCATCAATTGTTGTAGGTATTTCGAGATTCAGTTCTTTAAATATTTCCTTATTATAAAACACTATCACCGGAGCATAATTCATTCCTATAGTATAAATTTCACCGGGTGTACGCTGATTATAAAAATCCGTGGCACCTTCCTGCTGTTTTCCCACCCAGTCTCTTTTTTCTGCTTCTTCACTTAAATCCATAAGATATCCAGCTTCTCGAAGTGCGGTCAGGCCCAAGTCATCTGTAAACACCAGCTCGTATCCACTGCCTGAGCTAAAGGCAAGTTTTGCCTTATTATTATAATCTTCACCGGATTCATTGATAAATTCCACATCCGGGTATTTTTCTTTTAGCTGATCTACCACAGAATCTATAACTGCAGTACGTTCCGCATCTGACATCGCTGTAATAAATTTAAACTGTGTTTTTCCTCCGGACTTTTTGCCTTCACTGTTTCCACACCCTGTCATACCAACTATACCTGCCAACAACACTGCTGCCATTGCAGCCGCCCCAATTCTTTTAATACCTTTTCTCATGATCAACCTCCCGCTTTATCTATACTTACCAGTACATTTCCGGCAAAATATCCTTCTGTAGTTCAAACAATTCATTAATTAAGTTTACTGCATTGCTATAGGTAGAAACTGTTGGATCCAGCAAAATCGCCTGAAGTAATTTCTTTCTGTCTTTTTCCATATACGCATCATAAATCAAATCAGCAATTGCTCCCTGCGTGGAAATCATAGCTGCGATTCCTGTTGGAATCGGCTGTGTATGCACAGGATGAATGCCTGCCCCATCAACAACTGCAGGTATTTCAACCACCATGCCATCCGGAAGTCCGGGGGCATATCCATTATTCACAACATTGACAGCTCCGATTTTCAAAGGCTTGTCAAAGGCGATCGCTTCTATGATCGGTACTCCATATTCATGATTCTGCGTAAACTTGTTCTCCGCATCAAATGCCTCTTTGAAAACATCCTTTTTATCAGTTTTAAACAGATCTTTTTCCCAGTTACGACCTGCGATGGAATAAATAAATTCCAATGGCTCACCATCTTTATCTTCCCAGGGTTTTTCTGTCATAGGATCATAGAAATACTGCATCTGTGCAGATGCCAGGAACTGATCACTCCATGCGATATACTCACCGATATGATTTGCTCCTGGATATACCCAAACACCATAAACCCGAAGCATAATTCTGGAAAGTGCCAGTTCATCCCATTGCGCAAGTTTTTCCATCTGGCGTTCCTTAATTCTTAATTCCGGATATAAATCCCTGCCGGTTTTCTTTTCCGTAATCTTCGTCACAACGCCAAAGTGATTTAATCCGCTCACTTCTGTTTCTATATCATTTTTATCCATTTCTAGGATTTTTGCCACCTGCCCAATCCCTATCTGCTCTCCGTGGCAAAGCCCTACTACCTTTATATTTGTTGCTTTGGAAATCATACCCACAAGCTTTGCCTCCGGATTGGTGTAATTCAGCAGATAAGCATTTGGGCAGATTTCTTCCATCGCCTTGGCAATTTCAAGCATAGGACCCAGGTTACGGAGGGTATGGAACATACCACCCGGGCCTCCGTTCTCTCCGTAGATCTGACGGAAACCATACTTTCTCGGAACATGGAAGTCCTGTGACCAGTAGTGATATCTATTCTTTTCTATGGCTGTTACCACAAAATCAGCACCGGTAAGGGCCTGCTTCAGATCCAGGGTAGATTCTATTTTTGCATCCTTTTTACAACTGTCTTTCAGTTTTTCACAAAACTCTGTGCTGATTCTCAGTGCCTCTTCGTTAATATCCATCAGGGCGATTTCTAAATCAGCATTCTGAATAGACTCATTCCTTAGAATATCGGAAACTGTAGTGGGACAGAAAGATACACTTCCCGCACCAATAATAGTAATCTTTAATTTCTTACTCATCTTTTGATATCCTCCATATGATCAGTAATCGTAATCAACAAGTTGTTTTAATTCCACTTCTTTTCCATTTTCCACATACAGGCAGGACATTGCAGATCCTAACCGTATCGCTTCATATATATCAAACCCTAACAAAAGTCCCGTCAAAAGCCCGGCATTAAAATTGTCTCCTCCTCCCGTAATGATTTTAGGTTTTTTTACTACCTTTTTATCTACTGTAAATACTTTTCCATCCCTCACGTAGCAAGATGAATCCAAAAAATGCACCACAAAGTTCTCACAGCTAAACCACCTCGAAAGAGCAATGATCTTACCTTCATAAGCATTATCATCGATAAAATTCAATTTGTCTAAAAACAATTCCAGTTCATTTTCATTCAGACTGACCGTAATATTAAAATATTGTGAGAAGCCTTTAAGTATTTTCTGCATCTGCAGCACTTCGCTGATACTGCGCTTTGAAAAGTCCGAAAAATCCACTAACATTATTTTCTTCTCCAAAAACCCACATTTTGGCATAATATTAGTTAATATTTTTCCCCAGATATCATTGCTACATAGCAGTTCCCCCCAATTTAAAAACGTGACTGCATCACATGAGCAGAAATATTGAATCAGCATATCCTCTGAGATACCGGTAAGGAGTTTTTCATAATCAAGACAGTCTATTGCCGAATTTGTGGCAAGCATCAATTTCCCGTCTTCAAACTCCAGTGCGCTGCAGTAACCCGGTTCAGAAACAGATATCAGAGAACAGTTGCTGCTCATGTCCTGAAAGACAGGTAGGATTTCCGGAACCCCCATGGCGCCTACACATATTGTCCGGCACCCCAGAACCGCCAAGGCATTTGCCACAATAGGCATATTACCGCCAATCTTTTCCTGCTTCACTTCCAAATCAATACTGCAGCTCTTTCCTGCCTTTCCCATTATGTATTCAGCAAACTCTTCCATTGTCTTAAAAGCAACTGCAGCTTCCCGTGTTTTTATCTTCATAGGTTTCAATATTTTATCAACAAAACCATCAAACCCCATAAAAACCTTAAAATTTAAGTCTTGTTCTTTTATATCATGAAACATGTGTCCATCCCTTCCAGCACTGCATTATTTGAAAACCTCCTCAAGCCAGGCATTGCTGGCAAGCAGTGCTCCGCCGGATATTCCTGGTGAAACTACTCTTCTTTTTTTTACGGAAAGTGATTTGTAGCAAATCTTATCCAGTTTGTTTTGTGTTTCCATAATGAGTTCATCACCCAGAATATCTATAACATGACCATCCAGAACAATGCCCGAAACGTCATAGCAGAATATCAGATTGTTTACCAACATGGCAAGATATCTGGATACATATGAAACAGCTTCCCTTCTTTTTTCTTTATCCTCCGGGAAATCTGAGATACCGAATTCTTCGTTTAACTTTTTCAGATTTATCTTTCCCTCCAGCCATCCGGAATTTGTTGTTTCTTCTGTATATTCAAACATCATATAGCCTATTTCACCGCATATATTATGACTTCCTCTTCTTACTTTTCCATCAATGATCACGCCCGCACCAAGTCCGGTACCAAGAGATATAAAAATCAGATCTTCCTTCTCCTCCTGCTTCCGTGATGCGTATTCTCCAAAAGCCTCAATATTCAGGTCATTATCTACGATCACCTTGGCGTTGTACTTCTCTGATATTCTATCTATGATATCTCCAAAATACTTTGGTTCATCAATTCCAATAAGTGGTGCAGTAATTTCCCTTTTCTCTTGGTCGAAGATGCAGGGAATGCCGATCCCTATGCCAATCAGATTTTCTGCATCTTTCCCGCTCATCTCCAATATTTTGTCAATATTAAGAAACAGTGACTCTTCAAAATATTTCCCACATCTGATCTGAATAAAATTGATCACATTACCTGCCAGATCAACAATTCCCAGCATAAGATAATCACCTTCATATATTACGCCAATGGAAAAATATTTGTCCTTATTTAATTTAAGCATATTGGGTTTTCGCCCAACTTTGGTGACTGTGCACTCTTCTTCTTTTATTAACTCTTTCTCAATCAAAAAATCTACAATTTTCATAACTGTAGGAACACTGATATGACTTATACGTGCAATTTCATTCACAAATAAACTCTCGTTGCTCCTGTCTCTGAATTCACGGAAAACAATTTTAGTGTTCATATTTTTCAGATGGGATGGTTCATACTTTGCCATATTTTTTCCCTCACTTCTGACGTTTTAATTAATTAACTTTGTTAGTTTATTATATTTTTAAATTCTATATATGTCAATACATTTTTTCATTCCCTCTTCTAATATGCATATTTTTGTTTGTTTTATACATTTATATCCTCTTTAATTTGTACATTATTGCTAATTTTACAGATGATTCCAAAATTTATATTGTATTTTATTATCTCATTCTATATAATTAACTTTGTTAGTTTATTAAATATCCTTTTTAATTTCTTTTATTTCTTCTTGCGATAAAGTATTTGAATCAAATTGAGGACGTTATTACATCTGCTATTTATTTTATGGAGGTTGAGATGAAATTCTACAGAACAGAAAATTATGAAACTATGAGCAAAAAGGCATGCAGCATACTTATTGATTGTCTCGTCCAAAAACCGGATTCTCTATTTTGTATTGCTACCGGCAATTCCCCTACAGGGTCCTACCAACTTTTTGTAAAAGAGGTGAAAAAGCGCGGCATTGACACAAGCAAAATGCGTATAATCAAATTAGATGAGTGGTGTGGTCTTAAAAAAGATAATCCTGCAACTTGTGAATATTATGTAAAGAAACATATACTTGACCCACTGGCAGTCGAGGATCATAGATATATCTCGTTCAATTCCATGGAAAAGAACTCTGAATATGAATGTGACAGAATATCGTCTCTTTTAAAAAAGAACGGTGGTATTGACTGCTGTATACTTGGCCTCGGAAGAAACGGGCACCTTGGTCTTAACGAGCCATCGTCAGAACTGAATCCTTTCATTCATAAAACTGCGTTAGAACCCAAAACGCAGACACATACAATGCTTACATTAAACAACCAAAGTGTTTCTGAAGGGTATACTTTAGGGATTAAAGATATCTTGAGTTCAAAAAAAATACTTATGCTGGTAACCGGCTCAGGCAAAAAAGAAACTTACAAAGTATTACAAAGACAAATTATAACACCTGCGCAGCCGGCTAATTACTTATGGCTGCATGACAATACCGATTGTATAGTGGATAATTCGTGCTTTTGAATAATGTGCCAGAATGCAACCATTCTGTACTCTCACAACAATGAGCTAAAACTTATGCGTTTCGCCTTTTACGATGGGATTTTTGTCTGGCTGCTAAACACATTCTCCAAAGAAACTTTCTTACGGCCAACGCAGCAGGTGCGCAGAGCTGCTGAAGCAGACCTACTGAATAGCAGCAATAAAATATGCATTTTCAAACAAATATAATTACACCCGGTATACAAAAAACTCTTGATTCGTTCCTTATATACCGGGTGTATCCATCTAAAAGCAAAATCTGCTGTATGAGTGCTAAACATTACTGCTCATCGTATACTAAAATGCAGATTTTTATACTGCAACACGCTTCTTACAATAATCTTCGTTGAGAAACACCACTTTCCCTGTTATAATTTATTTATAAAATCCTTATATCTCTCCCCATATTGGAAAATTTCTCTCAAAAGGAGCACACATGAGCATTTTTAATCCCTTACACCATTACATTTCCATAACCGCTTTTTATGCACTTTCCCTGACAGAGTATGATATGCACACACATGCCCATACCAGTTGCGAAATCATGTATGTCACAAAGGGAAATTGTCATATTTATGTAAACCATGAAGAACACCGTCTGGGAGAACGGCAGTTTATATTTCTGGATGCGGAGGTTCCACACCGCCTATGGATTCCAAAAGGTTCTCCCTGCTCGCTTCTGAATCTGGAGTTTCGCTGTCAGGAAGAAAAGACTACACTGGATATCTTAGAGCCAAGGCGGGAAAGTGCCTCCTTTGATCGCTTCTGCCGTTCCAAAAAAGCCATCTGGATTTCCAGTGAAACCGGAAATCTGGGGTATTCCTTAAAGGATCTTATCTCACAGCTAGAGCTGAAGATTCCGTACTCCAAGGATATACAGATGTCCCGCAAATTCACAGCACCGGACACAGATTACCTTATACGGCTGCTGTTTTTCCGCACAATGCTGGAACTTTCCCAATGTCTCCTGCAAAACACCAAGGCAACAGGTGCCATATATCTGAAAAAAGCTTTGTCCTATATCTCTGCGCATCTGGCAGAAGAGATACGAATCCCGGAACTGGCAGCTTATGCAGGTATCAACAAATCTTATCTCCAATTACTGTTTACCAGGCATATGCACTGCACAATAACAGATTATGTTAACCGAAAACGTTTGGAACAGGCTGCTTTTCTCTTGACAAACAGCTCTCTTTCCGTGACAGATATTGCATTTCACGCAGGTTACAACAGCCGGCAGCACTTTGGCAGTACCTTTGAAAAATATTATGGGACAAGTCCCAGAGCATACCGGCAGCTCCATGAAAAGAAAATGGAAACTTCAACAGGGCATGGACAGTTTACCATACGGGAAGACGGGACCTGGGATACAGAACCTCTGGAATAAAACAGGAGAGTGCCATTTTGTCTGCACTCTCCCGCTTTATATATTCGTATTTCTTTCAACGCACAGGTCCTGTGCCGGTTTATTTTGCTTGTACACATTATTTGCGTCAGTATGTTCTTTACAACTACAGAGTATTAAATATCCATATGTACGGCACCGGTCTGGCGAATCTGCATTACATAGATATTCTCTTCGCCCATGTATGGTGTCATGTATTTTACATAGTCTGCTGTCATATCTTTTGGAAGCACTGCTGCGATCACTCCAGCAAATCCGCCGCCGTGTACTCTGCAGTATCCTCTTCCCGCCTCTTCGATGAACATTTCTGTCAGTGCCAGCGCAACCGGAACAGCCTGTTCTGTCTCGTCTTTTGTTGCAAAACAGTTCTGCAGCCATTTCCAGGAAGAGTTTCCGGATTTGGTAATGCACTGTAAGAAGGTATCGTAATCTTTTTCTTTGATGGCTTTCACTGCAGCATCCACACGGTTCTGCTCTGCGAAGAAATGAAGGGCACGCATAACGGCTCTGTCACCTGCTTCTTTTCTCACTTTGTTCAGATTCACCATGAATTCCTTTTCATCTACATCTGCCAGCACTTCTTTTCCCATAACCTGTGCTGCTTTTTTCATTTCAATGGGAACGGAGGAGTATTCTGCACTTAAATCTGCATGGCCTTTTCCTGTATTCACAATGATCAGGTCATATCCAAGCTGGTCATATCCGAAATCCAATTTCTCTACTTTCGGCATATCTTCTTTAAAATCAATGGTGATCACGCCACCCACTGCACAAGCCATTTGATCCAGCAGACCGGACTGTTTTTCCCAGTATTCGTGCTCTGCGTACTGGCCGATCTTGGCATACTCTACATAATCTATTTTACCGTCATTGCTGAAATAATCTACAATGGCACAGATAAGCATTTCAAAAGATGCGGATGAACTTACGCCCGCTGCACCGATCACGTCTGTGGATACGTATGCGTCAAAGCCTTCCACTTTATATCCTTTTTTCACAAATCCCTCAAACATACCAATCAGGAGAGAAAGGGTTCCCTGGCATTTGCAGGTTGTATCCATGTTGTCTAAATCAACAGTAATACTCTGGTTGTAATTCTCGCTGATAACGTGAACAAGTGAAGTCCCATTTTTTCTGGCTGCAGCGATGGTATCCATAGCGATACTTCCGGTCAGCACCTTACCATGGTTGTGGTCTGTATGGTTGCCCAGGATTTCTGTTCTTCCCGGAGAGGTAAAGAAGTCCGCTTCACCTTCGCCGAATGCTTTTACAAATTCCTGATACAGATGATCATAACGCTCCTGCTCCACCTGCAATTTCTCTTCACCGTAAACTGTTTTCAGAGTTGCAACTGCTTTTTCATTTTCAAACATTGTAAAATACCTCCCGTTTTTCTTGACTCAAACTTTACTTGTATTATAATGTAGATATAAGGTGGATTTCTAGGAATATCTTGAATTATATATGGATTATATTGAGATTTTGATGTTTTCGCGGGGAGGAATAGGGATGCAGATACAGACAAACAGGAATCAGCGGGAAATAAAGGCGCATGGGGATTATACGTTTCCGGTATTGGTAAGTAAGGAGTGTATCACGGACTATGAGTTCGGGACATTTTCCTGGCATTGGCATTCGGAAATTGAGATGACGCTGGTGGAAGATGGAGAGATGATCTATCAGGTAAATGGGGCCGATTTCCACTTGAAAGAAGGAGATGTGATGTTTGGCAATGCCAATACGCTGCACAGCGGACATATGATCGAGGGGAAGGACTGCCATTATTGGAGTATAACCTTTGACCCTAAGATTGTGTATGGGTTTGAGAAGAGTCTGATACAGACAAAGTATGTGGATCTGGTGGTGAATGGGCATGAGTTCTCGGCTCTTTGGTTCGATGGAAGTGAGGAGTGGCATAGGGATATAAAGGAAAAAATGTGGCGTGTTATAGAGCTGGATCTGGAAAGACCAGATTTTTATGAGATGGAGGTACAGATGCTCTTGTCGGAAATCTGGCTTGTTTTGCTGCGGCATCAGGGCGCTTTTCATCAGGAGATGGAATCGCTTAATCCAAAGGAGTTGGCACGATTGAAAACAATATTGGGATTTATTCATGAAAACTACGATAAGAAAATCACTCTTACAGATATTGCGGATTCGGTGCATATCTGTAAGAGTGAATGTTGTAGGTTTTTCAAAAAACACATGAACGAGTCTTTGTTTGAATATTTGTTACGGTATAGAATAGAACAAAGTATCCTTTATCTACAAAATCCCGAATATAATATCACTGACGCTGCCTTCAATTGCGGATTTGCTGATGCAGGATACTATTCTCGTATATTCCGTAAATATACAGGTTATTGTCCAAGGGATTACAAAGTAACTATCAGTATTTAAACATTTAATCTTTATTACGGCGTTACTGGAGTAGCAACTTCATAAGTAACGGTAAATTGTACACTACCGTTATAAACACCAGCTAACTTACTCTTGTCACCATTATCTCCATCTGCTAATTTTAAATTAACCGTTTTAGGCTCGGTAAACTCAACAGATGTAAAATCATTATTTCCCTCTTGTAACAACATATTCCACTGCACATTTTCATTTTTATGATTTTTTAAGACTACGTCCTTATTCGCTGTTACTTTCACTGCCATATCAGGCTCCAAATTAACATTATCAATTGCCAGCGCAAGGGTAGCACCACTATCAAAAGTATTACCCGTGAAACTAGCAGGTATTGTTAATGTATATTTAATAGGTTCCGTAATTGAAATGTCTGCCTTTCCTTGACCTGTTGTTGCAGGCGTTCCTGTTGTGGCATCTGTTGGTCCATACGTGCTATCCTCCGCCAACACCGGCACACACATCCCAACAGTCATAACTCCAGCCAACCCCATAGCAACTAAACTTTTTTTCTTCATAATAAAATCCTCCTGAACTTTTTAATTTTTAATTAATTTCCACTTCTAAATCCGCAGCTTTGTTTTCATACACCACATGAAACATCAGCACCCCAGTATATTTCCCTGCACACAGATTTTCATTCTCTTCCGGCAGGACTTTCACCTCTCGTACTTCGCTCCAGCAATCCAGAATTACTTCATTCTGTATTGGTGTAATCAGATTACCAGCTATATCCAGCCGATATTCCCAACTGCTTTCCCCGCAATATAATGCAAAGAAGTTCCTATCCCTGCTCTCCGTTCCTTCCACAGTCACTGCCAATTCCCCTTCTTCATCGGGAATCAGTTTTTTTGTGTGAATGGTAAAACTATCCATACCCTCTGTTAATTTCACTTCTGAAGGAATTTCAACTACATAGACAGGTTCATTTGACGGTAATGGTTCTTCCTCCTCCGTCATTACACTTGAATCATCAGTTGAATCAATACTACTCTCCTCCGTTTCATCCTGAGGTGGAGTCACCCCATGGGCCTGTTCTTCCTGAATGGAATCATCTTCTTTCTGACCCTCATCGATCTCTTTGGAGGGGACACCTTCCTGATTCTGTTCCTCTGATTCTAATCCGCTCTCTTTTTCCTGGTTCTCATCTTCTTTCTTTTTTAATTGCTCATCCGTTATACCGGACTCTTCTTTTTGGGGTTCCTCTTCTTCAGATTCCTCTGTTGCAGAATCCGGTCCCTCCGGCTGTTCCTGACTTTCCTGCTGCTTTTTTAATTCTTCTTCTTTTAATTTTTCCAGCTCATACTTACAGGGAGTTTCCTCAACTGCCGGACGATAAGCACACTCCGGGCAATGTATAATCACGCCTTCTTCATCAATGTCCGTACACCCATGGTCACATGGTATTTCCGGTTGTGCTTCTCTATAGCCACAGGATGCATTGTGATGATGCACACTGTTGCTTTCCTCTGTCTTTTCCTCTTCCCCGGCACTGTCCAACAATTCATTGTCCTCTTCATGTTCCTCATCCGTGCCTGGAAGTTCCTCCGGTAGATCATCCACATCCAAATCCTCATTTTGAGGTTCTGTTTGCAAGCCTATCTCTTCCTCTATATAATCAGATGCCACATAATCTGTATCTGCCAAAACCACCCCTGTATTCCCAACCGCCAGCACCGCTGACACAATAACAGAAACTACAATCCCTCTCCGATTCCTGCCGTTCATGAAACACCACCCTTACCTCACATCAAGCACTGTCTCCATATTTGCTCCATTCATAGGGGATAAGTCCACAATGCTTGCTGTCGTGATCCGCAGTTCAGCGGCATATTCCCCAGCATCCAACGCCTTGCTTAATGTAGCTGTTGTAATAGCCTCTCCCGGCGGTACCTGTTTTGACTCATAGAGCACTTCCCCGCTGTCCTTTAACACAAGCTGAAATGTAAAGTAACAGGGATTCCCTTCCGGGTTGGAAAAAGCCACGTCCACATCGGTCTGTCCTGCCGGTATATAGATTTTCGGATATCCCGGCAATTCTATATTCTCTGCGTTCGGGTCGCCCTTAGGCGCTTCCGGTATGGTACCGTCCCAATCCCCGGCATTGGGGTCAATATCTGCGGACACCTGTTCTTCCTGAGCTTTGTCATCTCCCCCGCCGAACCATCCGAGCTTATATCCTGCCACGCCCGCACCGCCTACAGCGATGACACCCACTAAAGCGCCAATCATTATTTTCTGCCTCAGCACCGCTTTCTGAAGCTTCAGAGCATTGTCAGTAACGATTTCACCAGTGCTCTTGTTATTGTTTTCTTCCTCTTTCAATACACTCACCTCTGAACAAGTTTTCGGCCGCACAGATTATATTTTATGTTGATAGGATGTTTTTGTTATTATATATAATAACAAAGAGAGTATGCCTAGGCATACTCTCGCGCGGTTCCTGATTTTTCAGTTTTCGGAGTTTGTGCGGCAAACCCCGGCGCTATGCCTGGTCTCTGCACAAATCTAAAGGGTAAGCTGCTTCCGAAAGGGGCATTCTCTCTGATTTTCCGTACCAAAAGAATGCACTTATCCTGTGATAAGTACCTAACGGACTTTTTATCTCAGAGCAGACTTCCTCTGAAATAAAAACTGCCTGCAGTAATTTGCAGGCAGAAGCGTATCGAAATAAAGCAAGGCTCTCAATTCACCTTACATCAAATAATACGGCAACTGGCTGTCATAGTCTGCATTCTAGACCTTAGACCCTTTAGCTTTGTGTCACTGCCTTTCGACAGCTTTACTATTATCGAAAATTTATCTTAATACAACTTTACTCCTTTCACAATTAAATGTCAACACAATTTTACTAAACAACAATATTGTTCTATTTTTGCCAAAGATATACAAATACGCTCTCATATGCGCAATTTCCTGAAGGCACTTTTTGATTTTAAAACTTTCCCCAATCCCTCTCTCAATTCCCACAACTCTCATACCTCCCAAGCCCCCTCTTCATCACCAACACCGCCGCCCCCAGCATCACCACACACACTGCCGGCATGACTATCACCCCAACACCCATTCCACTTTTCCCCAGCAGATACCCCACCGGATAATAGCTGACAAACGCATACGGGATCAGATATCCAAATATCCCCCGCAGAATAGGCGGATAGATCGTAAGCGGATACTTCGCCATCTCTCCAATAGAAATGGCAAAAAAATTCAAACTGTTCTTACCGCTCTCCATCCAGAAAGAAGCACAGCTTGCGATCCATATCATACAAACCCGGATCACGCAGCATTCCACAAGAAAAACCACCAGACAGACAATTTTCCACAAATTCCACCGAATATCACAGTGACTTACCCCCAATGCAAACACCACGGCGGCAATCCCCATCTTATTCAGCCCGTCAAAATCAATCCTGGCAGTCAAAAGCTGCAGTCCCACCGGCAGGGGTCGCACCAGAAAACGGTCCAGATCCGCCAGATTGATCATCTCCGCAATCTTCCATGTCCCCTGAAAAAAGAAGTTGATACACCCCTCCGAGAACAAAAGAAAGCTGTATAACAGCAGTATTTCCCACAGCTTCCAACCTCCTACCTCAGGAATATTGCTGTAAATGATGCCAAGCACTCCCAGGTTACAGATCTGGGAAAACCCGGTAAAAAACACCATCATCAGGAAATCTGTCCTGTACTCGGCCAGGGATTTCATATTCTGCATCTGGATCTGCCCATACATCTTCAGATAATATATCCATCTTCTCATCACTCACCCTCCATACAGGGAAATTACCCCTGAAGCTTTCTTCCAAAACAGCGCACCGCACACCCACAAAATTCCGATCCACACAGCCTGCACCACGATACCCCGAAGACTTTCCGTCATGGAAAATGTCCCTATAAAAATACTGCAGGGCGTAAACACAATGCCCTGAAAAGGCAGTATCTCCACTGCCCTTCTCAGCACTCCCGGAAACATCACAAGGGGCAGAAGCGCCCCGGAAAAAAAGTTGGTGAGCACCTCCCTGGCCTTTGTCACCCCATAAGAATTATCCGTATAAAAACACAGCAGAGAAAACAGATACTGTATCCCGAATTTTATCCCCATACCCAAAAACAACGACACAAAAAACAACAGCACTCTCCCCGCGCTTATTCCCCCCACACCGTTTACCGACAGATACAGGATTCCCACCAGTGCCAGCGTTACGCCGAACTCCATCCCGGCTGTCCCAAGCATCCTGAAAAACAGCATTCCTCTGTAAGACACCGGCTTGAGCAGATCCAGAATAATATCCCCTTTAATGATCCTCTTTGCCGTATTCATCTCAAACCCAAAGGAAAAGGAGCTGTTGCACAGAAACGCCACAAACACATATTTTCTCATGATCTCCCAGGTATACCCATTCACCACACCCTGATATCTGAAAATACTTTTCCACACATAGTAGAGCACTGCAACCTGAATAAAGTTAGCCAGCATCCCTGTAATAAAATTGCTTCGGTACGCGCATCCCTCCAGAAATCCACACCGCATATAAGAAATATACTTTTTCATCCGCAGCTCCTCCTATTAAAAAGACCTATCACAATCTGTTCCAGTGTCGTCCCCTCAGGATACTGCTCAAAAATCTTTCCCATCCTGTCATCAAATAAAATCTCTCCCTGCTCCAGGATGATGAGACGTCCGCACAGGGATTCCAAGTCATTTAAATCATGACTGGTCAGCAATACTGTGGTATTTCTCTCCTTATTTATCCTCTGCAAAAAACAGTAAATCCTCTGCTTTACCGCCACATCAAGCCCAATAGTAGGCTCATCCAGAAACAATACCGGCGGTTCGTGGAGCAGTGCCGCTGCCATATCTGCCCGCACCCTCTGTCCCAATGACAGTTTCCTGGCCGGCTGTCCCAGAAAAGGATCAAGCTCCAGAATTTCCCGAAACTCCCGCATATTTCGTTCATATCTCTCATCCGGTATCTCATAGATATTTTTCAGCAGCCGAAAGGTTTCGATCACGGGAATGTCCCACCAAAGCTGTGTCTTCTGTCCGAATACCACTCCGATCCTCCTAGCATTCTCCATCCTGTCCGCAAAAGGATTCTTTCCCATAATAGAGATTTCTCCCCCGCTGGGCTTCAGGATTCCTGTGAGCATCTTGATCGTGGTGGATTTCCCTGCGCCGTTTGCCCCTAAAAATGCCACACTTTCTCCCTCTTCTATGGAGAAAGACACCCCTTTTACAGCCTCTTTATGCCCATACTGAGGCTTTATAAGATGGCGGATACTTCCCCGTATCCCCTCTTCCTTTTTTACAGTTCTGTATTCTTTTTTCAAATCTTTGACTTCCATCAATGCCATTTTAAACACTTCCTTTTCTTCATTTATCACTGTTTTTCACACCCTCAAAAGAGACAGTTTGTAACTGTTCAGCAGCCTCACAATTACCAGCAAAACCCTTGTAGAATTGCCTGCTGCGATGGAATTTATACCTGGCTGCCTGACGTTTTCTTACGGCCAGCACAGTAAATGCGCGGATCTCCTAAATAGCTGCCACAGTTCTATGGTCTGTAATTCGGCTCCTCTAAAGAACACCCGGCAGAATATCATCTGTGAGGATACCGTACAACTACATCTGCTGAAAGGATAACAGACCGCCCTCAAAATGGACATATGCATTTCTAAGAAATGCCTGTTAAAATCTAACATCTTCCTGCCATCCTCTCGAATTTTGCCGTTTCCCATGATAAAATATCATCAGAGTAAAAAATAGAAAGGAAGTGCTGCCATGCTCGGAAACAGGGATCTTCTCGTCCACCGGACTGCTGTCAGTCTCCTGTCCCTGCAGTTCAATCACTGCGGCATTCAGGAGTGCAGCCCGGGATATCAATACGGCTTTTATATGAAACCCTACCATCTTATCCACTTTGTCCTGAAAGGCAGCGGCACCCTGGAAACAGAGGGAAAAACCTACACAGTCCGGGCCGGACAGGCTTTCTATATCCCCTCCGGTACCGCCGGACACTACCAGGCCTCCCCCACAGACCCCTGGAAATACACCTGGCTTGGTTTTTTCTGTGACTCCCGCAATCCTTTTATAGAGATGCTGTTTGGAAAAGACCGTGTAGCGAATATCAATCTGCCTTCCGATGAGTTGGAGCGCCTTATATTATCCCTCCTGTCCGTCACAGACCCCCGCCTGGAGGAGGTCACCTCCTACAAAAGAAACGAATACCCCGGGGAACAGTTTGTCCCTGTATCCCAGCCGGACAAATGCCTGGAGGTGAACAGCCGCATGCTTCATCTGTTTTCCCGCCTGATCCAAGCCCAGGCCAGCGGCTGCCCCTCCTCCATCCGGGAGAAAGATTATGCTCAGGACGCACGAGCCTTTATTGACTCCTGCTACTGTGAACCCATTAAAATACAGGATGCCGCGGATCTTCTTCATATTCACCCCAATTATTTATGCTCTGTCTTTAAAAAAGCCTACGGACAGACCCCCAGGGAATATCTGAAAGCGTTGAGGATGGAACGGGCCGCCACGCTTCTTCTCAGAACAGATCAGCCGGTCTCAACCATTGCCGCATCTGTGGGCTTTTCCAACCCTTTTCAGTTTTCAGCCATGTTCAAGAAATACTTTGGCCTTTCACCTGCCGCCTACCGCAAAAAAGGGTAGAATATAAAAAAAGATATCCGCCGGCATCCCTGCCGATGGATATCTTTTTTCTTCTCTATAAGGGCGCCCCCTCATAATCACCTTTTTTATTCTTATATACCAGTTCTTCCTCTTCCTCCCTGTAAGCTCTGGGACTCATTCCGTAATGCTGCTTGAATATCTTGGAAAATGCAAGCTGGTCCACATAGCCCACAGAATTGGCAATGGCATTGATCTGCATATCTGTGTTTTTCAGCAAGGATCTGGCCTTTTCCATACGAAGGTTTACAAGATACTCCTGCGGCGAACAGCCTATAGCCTTTTTAAAACTGCTCGTCAGGTAACTCCTGTTCACGCCAATGTAGTCCGCCAGCTCATTGATCTTGATCTTCTGGTTATAATTAAAGGAAATATACTCCATTGCATGCTTCACATACACAGAACCGGGATACGGATGCGGACTGCCTGAACCGGGAATATTCTGCCTGTGCTCATCGATCAGCGCAGAGAAAAACAACATCAGAAGCCCGTTCCGCCTCAGCTCATCTGTATAGGAGAGCTGATGTGCCTCCAGCATGGAGTCAATATATTCATTCAGCACCTTCATACATTCAACCTTGTGCACAGGGGTCTTCACAGAAAATCCTGCGCTGTTGGCACACTCTTCTGCCTTTAATCCGGTAAATCCCACCCACATATAGCACCACGGGTCTTCCATGTCAGCCTCATACCACGCCTCCGTGTTAGGCGGGATCAGAAACGCATCCCCTGCACTCAGGTTATATTTCTTTTTATATATCTCCAGAGTCCCCTTACCCTCTCTCACAATATGCAGCACATAAGAAGTCCTCTTATTCGGCCCGAACCTGTGACCGGGATCGCAGTATTCCCAGCCGCAGTAGATAAGGCAAAGCTCTACGGCTTCTCTCTGCAGATCCTCCAGACATCTGTATCTGGCCGAACTGGTAAAGCCGGTTGTGTGTTTCAATGTAATCCCTCCCCCTGTATGCATAGACGGGCAATATACCTGCTCTTCTGCCATAATAAAAAACGGCGGAAATGTCCAGGAACACTACCCTGAACATTCCCGCCTCAAAATTCTAGTCTGTTACCTCTTTCAGGGTGTAGAGCAGGGATGCAAAATCTCCGCCCTTTTTATTCAAATCTTCCCTGTCAATCGGTATTCCCACCTGCATCAGCTCATCGCCGTATGCCCGGTAGGTTTTCACCATATTTTTCTCTGTCCGTATACCATATATCTTTGCAAGACTGTCATCATAGGACGCTGACGGCGCTAAGTCGCAGCTCACCTCATACAGCATGTCCGCATCCAATCCCTGAAGCTTCAGCCTGATCCAGGACGCGTTTACCTTGTTCATTCTCTGGTAGAATCCTGCAACTGCCTGGGTTTTATCCTGAGCCACTACCATCCAGGCGGTGTCATTTCCCTCAAAAGGACTTAACAACCGGTAGAAATCACCGTCTATCTGGATCAGCTCTCTGTACTCCTTCATGAACGCAACCTGTTTCTTAACACTTTCCATCTCCGCCTCAGACAGCAGGTTCAGATCCAGTTCATATCCAAAGGTTCCGAAATACGCCACATTTGCCCTTGTCTCAATGGGTGTCAAACGGTGCATCTGATGGTTCGGCACTGCGGATACATGAGAACCCATGCTGACAATGGGATATACATAAGAAGTACCGTACTGGATCTTTGTCCTCTCACTGGCATCCGTGTCATCGCTGGTCCAGGTCTGCGGTGCAAAATAAAGCATAGCCGGGTCAAATCTGGCTCCGCCGCTGGCACAGGACTCAAACAGGATCTCCGGAAATTCCGTTGTCAAACGTGTGTACAGGTCATACACACCCAAAATGTATTTATGCATCACCTTACCCTGCTGTGAGGCGTCTGCCCCTCTGCTGTAAGGCTCTGTCATGTAACGGTTCATATCCCATTTAATGTAGGAGATGGATGATTCCCTGAGTACCTTGGCGATCATTTCGTAGATATAATCTACCACTTCTTTTCTGGAGAAGTCAAGTACATGCTGGTGTCTGGCGTGTGACTCAAAACGGTCCGGTGTGCTGATCAGCCAGTCCGGATGTGCCCGGTAAAGGTCACTGTCCTTATTCACCATCTCCAGCTCTACCCAGAGACCGAACTTCAATCCCAAAGCTTCCACCTTGCGGGAAAGTCCTGCAATGCCGTCCGGCAGTTTCTCAAGGTTTACATACCAGTCGCCAAGGCCTCTGTAATCATCATTTCTGGCCCCGAACCATCCGTCATCAAGGACGAACAGCTCCACACCAGCCTCTTTTGCCTTCTTTGCTATGGTTAAAATCTTTTCCTCATTAAAGTCAAAGTATGTGGCCTCCCAGTTATTGAGCAGGATCGGGCGTGCCTTGTCTCTCCAGGTTCCCCTCATGAGGCGTTTCCTGTACAGTCTGTGATATGCCTGGCTCATCTTATTCAGACCCTGGTCACTGTATACCATGACCACCTCAGGAGCCTGGAAGGATTCACCCTGATTCAGTTCCCATGCAAAATCCTCAGGATTGATACCCAGCATGACTCTTGTCATGTCAAACGTGGAAACCTCTGCCTGGGCCAGGAAATTGCCGCTGTACACCAGACTGAATCCATAGACTTCCCCCTGGTCTTCTGTGGTATGAGGACGCTTCAGGGCAATGAACGGATTGTGTTCCGCGCCGCTGCATGTGCCGTTTAACCCCTGTACAGATTGAATGCCCATCTCCAGCTTTCTGTTCTTCACATAACGCTCTCTGGACCATGCGCCGGATAACTGCACCAGCTCATAATCCATATCCAGGAACTCCACACTGGCACTCATGACACGCTCCAGGATGATCTTCTGCTCCCCTTTCTGTTCAAAACGGACATTCCGGGTGATCACTGGATACGCCTCATAAATAGTATAAGTGAGCACCATATCTGTATCTGTCACTTTGTCATGAAGTGTGATCTCCAGTGTCTCCGCCTCATCCTCAGACTCTGTGTAAGTGGACGGAAGAGGTTCGATAGATTTCTTTCCTCTGTAAATCTCATGAGATACATAGGAAAACTCTACTATCCTGCTGCCGTTTTCCTGCAGAACAGTCAGCGCAGGACTTCTGTAATCACCGGTTCCGTACACCGGATACTCCTGCCTTGTATACTGCATGGACAGTATGCCGGGTTCCGGAACACACACGGACATCTGGGAGCGCATAGCCTCCTCGTGGAGATAGCCAAAATCCTCTTTGTCACGGACTGCCTTTCCATAGTACAGATTCTCTAACTGTCCGTTCTCCATGATCCGCATAAGGTAGCTTACTTGACTATTATAAATATGAAATTCTTTGGTCTTTTCATGAAATTTTACTGCCATCTTTTTCTCCTTTTAAAACTTTCTCTCCTTTTAAAAACAGGCCGGCGCAATAACACCTTATTACGCCGGCCTTAAATTTCTTAAAGTTTACCACCGCTGGTTGCAATACCTTCGATGAACTGTTTCTGGAAAATCATATAGAGGACGATCATCGGGATACAGGCAATCAGGGAAGCTGCCATTAATTCCGGGAATTTGGAGGTATACTGCCCCTGCATTTTCGCAAGTGCGGAGGACAGAACCAGCATGTCCTTATCTGTGTTGACGATCATCGGCCACATCAGGTCTTTGAAGGCAAACACTGCTGTGAAGATTCCCAGGGCAACCATACTGGACCGGGTAAGCGGTGCCATGATATAGAGGAAGGTCTGTCCGATATTACATCCGTCCAGCCTTGCAGCTTCTTCCAGGTCATTGGGAAGTCCCATGTAGCCCTGGCGGAGCAGGAAGGTACCGAATGCGGTGACAATACCGGGGAATACCAGTGCAAAAATGGTATTCAGCATTCCCATTTTACTTACCATCAGGTACTGAGGAATGATGAAGATCTGTACCGGAACCATCATCTGCAGAAGAACCAGGGAGAAACAGAAGTCTCTTCCTTTAAAGTGCAGACGTCCGAAAGCATAACCTGCCATAGTAGCTGTCAGTACCGCGCAGACAACGCGGAACAGAATCAGAAGCAGGGTATTTTTATACAGGATCAGGAAGTTCATGTTCTCCATAACGGAGGTGAACGCTTCTGTTCTCCAAACCTTCGGGAAGATGACAAACGGGTTCACGGATGTTGCCTCTGTCACTGACTTGAACGCAGTGAGGATCATCCATATAAAAGGTATCAGCATCGTTATAGATACCAGAATCAATATTATATGAATAAGAGTGTTTATTAATTTGCTTTTTCTTTCCATACTATCCATAATGCATCCCCCTTTCTAGTTGTAGAACACCCATTTTTTCTGTCCTATCATCTGGAACACCGTGATGATCATGGTGATGACCAGAAGCAGGATAACAATAGTTGCACCATAACCCATGTTCTTGTTGATGAACGCGTATTTGTAGAACAGGTATACCAGGGACTGGGTCTTCTCCAGAGCCGGGTTGGATTTATCCATTACCATGTACATTAAATCGAATACCTGAAGGGAACCGATAACACGTGTTACAAGGACAAAGAAAATAGTCGGGGATAACAGGGGTACTGTTATATGGAAAAAGCTTTTAACTCCGGTTGCTCCGTCGATCTCCGCGGCTTCATAATAGTCGTGTGGAATCTCCTGCAGTCCGGAAATAAATAACACCATGTTGTAACCGATGATAGACCATACACCGATAACAGCGATAGAGAACACTGCAATCTTAGGATCTGACACCCATTTTACATTGGCATGGAATACATTGTTGATCAGACCGAAATCTGAGTTGAACAGCCATCTCCAAACCATGGCAACTGCCGCCGGAGCTGCAACCATCGGAAGGAAGATGATGGTACGGTAAATACCACGGCCTTTCATTTTCCGGTTAAGCAGAACTGCCAGAACCAGAGCGATCACAATAGAGAACGGAACCTCTACGATCGCATACTTAAATGTATTGATCAGAGACTGCCATACTTCATGGTCTCCGAAAACTTTTACATAATTTTCTACTCCAACAAAGACGTTCCCTTTTCCGAAATCCCCTGTCTTAAAGAAACTCTGGTACAGGGTCTGGAAGATCGGGATGATATTTAAAACAACCAGACCAATCACAGTTGGAAGGATAAACAGCCAGCCCCACAAAAACTCGCTGCGCTCCCTGCTGGTTTTCATCTGTTTCTTTGTATTTCCATTACTAGCCACGCCACTCACTCCTTTTCCAAATGCAGGCAGATTCTTACGAACCTGCCTGCAATTTAATCCTCGGTCAATTCAGCTTCCCTTTGATCACTCCTCGGCTAATTTCTCATTCATCTGCTCTGCCATCTTCTTGCAGGCATCTTCCATGGACATTTCACCGGTGTATACGCTCTTTAAGATTTCGTTGTCTTCATTTTCCCAGGTAACTGTTGTTTTGGAATATGGTCTGATCACCATGTCATCCATCATGTTCAGATATGCCTCTAAGTTAAAGTCAGCAGATTTTGCCCATGCGTCAGAGGTACCTGTGTATGCAGACATTGTAACGCCAAGTTCAGCCTGTTTTTCCTGAGCTTCTTTGGATCCCAGGTATTCGATGAGCTGCCAAGCTTCGTCTGTGTGCTCGCCGTTTGCTGATGCTGCCCATCCGAGGCCGTTATAGATAGAAGATCTTCTGCCTGTTTTGGCATTCTTCGGAAGTTCTACAACATCACAGTTTGCTGCTGTGTACTCATTGTCACGATATGCTGCCAGCATCCAGGAACCCTGGAATACCATAGCAACTTTTCCGGACTGGAACAGTACGTCCTCACCGTTCTCAGACATTGTCTCGATGGAAGGCATAACTCCGTCTTTGATCCATCCTTCTAACATCTGCATTGCTTCGATGGTCTTAGGATCATCCCATCCGGATGTTTTTTTGTCATCACTGATGACGGTTCCGCCGTTATCATAGATCATGTTGTAGTAACCGGCCTGGTTGTTGTCATTTCTCAGAGCCATACCGTACTGGCTTCCGTCTTCTTTTGTCAGCTTCTTAGCTGCTTCTGTCACGTCGTCCCATGTCCAGTCTGCTGTAGGATAGTCAAGTCCGGCCTCATTAAACATTGCCTTGTTGTACCACAGAGCGATGGTATCTACATCCTTAGGAACTGCATAATATTTGTCTTCATATGTATACAGACCCCAGATATCGGATGGGTAGTTTTCCGGGTCGATCTTATCACTGTCTGCAATCTTGTCTGTCAGATCAAGAAGCATATCATTGGACATGTATCTCTGGCTCTCATTGGAATGCATCCAGAATACATCCGGAAGGGAACCGCCCTGTGCGCCTGCCTCCAACATGGTCCAATACTCGTCCCATTTTACTACAGAAAGTTTTGTCTTAATGCCGGTCTGCTCTGTAAAGTCAGCCAGAATTTCTTTGATACCCGGTTCCTGGTTGGTATCCCAGATAGATACGGAAAGTTCTGCATCACTGGAGCTACCGCTTTCGGCCTTCTCGCCTTCACCTTCTGTCTTTGTGCTGCTGTCGTCAGAACCCTTGCTGTCTCCGCCGCTGTTTCCTCCACATGCTGCCAGTGACAGTGCCATAACGCTTGCCAGTGATAATGCTGCTACCTTTCTGAATTTCATACTTGCTCCTCCTTTTGCATTAAAGTTTTCGTCAGATTAACAGTTTTTACTGTATCCCTGAGTGATATCCTTATTATAGTTGCACATGGAATAATGTTAAATGGATATATGTTTTTATAATATGTCATAATGTTATATGTTTGTGCGTTTTTTACACTTTTCCTTGATTTCACCAGGTTTTCATTGCAGTTTAATTGCCTTGCAAGCTTTGTTTTCCATATACTTTTGATAGTTTTCGTCACAATGACGGGTTCATTCTCACATATCAAGACCACATTAAGTCTAAATCAGATTACATTATTCCATATTTTTTACAATTTTCCTGTTTTTTCTATTTTTCCGCTCAAAATTACATACCGCAATTGCATTCTTCATCATTTAATGCTAGAATAACCCTTAGAATCATATCAAAGCATGTAACGGCCGGCAGAAAAAATGTACAAACCTGCCAATCAGTTACTAAAATACATTCTATTCAGAAAGGGCGGAAATTATGAATCTTTTAAATGAAGACAATGTAGTTCATATTTTTCTCAGCAAGATCGGAGATCTGGTGGTCGCCAATCTTTTGTTCATTCTCTGCTGTATCCCCGTCATCACCATAGGACCGGCCATGACAGCGCTGTATCACTGCACACTGCGCATGGTAAAAGGAAATGACAGCAGTACATCCAAGACCTTTTTCCGCGCGTTCAAACAAAATTTCATCCAATCCCTGGTGATCTGGCTGGGCATTCTGCTGGCAGGAGTCATATTGTTTCTGAATATCCGTTTTCTTATGCAGACTCAGGGTACATCTTCCTATGGAAAGATTCTGCTCTACATGTCAGAGGCTCTTATGGGTCTTCTGGTGATCGTGGCCCTCTACATCTTCCCAGTCATTGCGGCTTTTGCCAACACCGCCGGGAAACTGCTGAAAAACGCATTTTTGTTTGCCTTCATGCATTTCCCCTCCACACTGGCCATGGCTATCATTACCATTCTGCCCATGTATATGACATATCAGGATCTGAAGCTGATGCCCCTGTACGCGTGCTGTTGGTTCTTCTTCGGCTTTGCCCTCACGGCTTATATTGACTCGTTCTTTCTGTATCGTATCTTCCGGCCTTATCTGGAAAAAGAAGAGGAGTTTCCAAAAGAGGAAACACGGTAAACATGGATTTCCAAAAAAGGCATCCTGCCTGAAGGATGTTTCCATACAACAAAAAGGCACCGTCTGCGGAGCCGCCCAGTTCTGTATTTTACAGATACTGTGCCGTCCCGCAGACGGTGCCTTTTTCTTTTTATTTCAGCAGTTCATCGAGAACCGCTTTCGCCATTACAATATCCTTTTTCTGCTCTTCACCGGAAATTTCACGCTCAATAGTGATATCTCCTGCATATCCAATCTCTTTCAGTTTAGCCACAAAAGCGGGGTAATTCACCTTACCCTGTCCCAGAGGCACTTCATCGCCAAGCATGTGACCGTCTGTAGGGTATTTTCCATCCTTGCCGTGGATACCCATGACATATTCACCGAATACCTCCAGCGCGTCCACGGGATTTGCTTTTCCGTACATGACCAGATTGGCAGGATCCAGGTTAATGCCCACATTACCTTTTCCCAGTTCTTTTTCTATATCCTGGATCGCCCTTTTCAGTGTAACCGGCGTCTCCTGTCCTGTCTCAAAGAGGAAATTCTGGCCGTTTTCCTTACACTGCTTTACCAGTTCTTTCAGACAAACAAGAACACCCGCGTAGTTGGGATCATAGGGATTTTCAGGCATATACCCCACATGGGTCGCCACATCTTTTACATGGATCATAGCGGCAAACCTGATACCTTCCTGCAGCATCTTCACACGCTCAAAGCGGAACGCCTCAGGCACAAGTCCCAGGGTAAGCTGTCCGTCATAGAAATCCCATACTCTAGGGCCTTCCCAGCCGCACCAGAATGCTGTAATATCTACTTTGTGATGTTCAGCAGCCGCATTCACCTTATCCGCATTCTCCTGATCCATGATCTCTCTATCCCAGCACACCAACTGGCAGCTCTCCATCCCCATGGAACGCAGCTCCGCGAATCTGGCATCTATATCTGTATCACGAAAAAGCTCTATCAAAACTCCTACTCTCATAAAAAATACCTCTCTTTCTTTTAACTTAACCGCAGCTTTTCAGCCTCATCACAGTTACAGGCAAAACCCTTTTAGCCGTTACACTTAACCCTTCACTGCTCCCGCTGTAATACCGCCTACGATATGCTTCTGCATGATCACAAAGAAGATCAAACTGGGGATCATGGACATTACGATACCCGGAAGGGCATGTTCCCAGTCTGCCGTCTGTGCAGAGAACTGCATGTAAAGCGCATTCTGGATATTCATAGCCTTTGCATTTCCCCCGACGATGAGCTGGTTGGTAATGATATCATTCCAGGTAGCCAGAGTATCCAAAACTACAACTGTTGTCAGGATCGGTTTCAGCAGCGGCAGTACAATATTAAAGTATGTTCTCACCTTGCCGGCACCGTCGATGCAGGCGCACTCTTCCAATTCAATTGGTACATTTTTTACAAACCCGTGGATCATATATACAGCCAGCGGCATACAGAGACCTGTACTCACCAGTATATAACCTATTTTACTCCCTGTCATTCCCAGATTTGCCACCAGTCTGGTCAATGTGATCATGTAAGACTGGAACGGCACCATCATAGGAATGATGATCAGAACAAAGCATGCGCCTGACAGCCTGCCCTTTGTTCTCGCCAGCTTGTAAGCCGCCATAGGCGCAAGGAGCGCGATAATGAGCACTGTACACACCGTATACAAAAGCGTATTCCCTATCAGCAGCGGGAAATCAAACTTTGTCCAGGTCTCTATATACATATTCAGGCTCCAGCTCTTGGGAAGAGCCAGGAATTCCTGTAGCATATCATTATAAGGCTTAAACGAGTTGATAAATATCAGAAGCAGGGGCATCAGCCAAAACACGGAACATATGAACACTATAATGGAAAGAATGCTGATTTTTCTCACTTTTTTCATTATGCCTCTACCTCCTTACTCTTGGTTACTTTAAGCTGGATCACTGTAACGATCAGCACAAACACCACAAATACAAGGGATTTTGCGGTAGCCATTCCATAACGGTTGTTGACAAACGCTTCTTTATATATATTGTACGCCACAGAAATGGTGGAGTTTGCCGGACCGCCCTTTGTAAATACCATGATGACATCAAATAACTTGAAGGCAAATGTCAGGGATGTGAGCATACAGATAGACACTGCCGGCATGATCAGCGGCACAGTCACTTTTCTGAGCACCTGGAACTTATTGGCGCCGTCTATCTTGGCAGCCTCAATGAGTTCTTTCGGAACCGCTATGATACCCGCAATATAGTTCACCATATAGAATCCCAGATTCTGCCACACCGTCATGATGACCACAACAAAGAATGCCAGTTTCGCTGTGCCAAGCCAGCTCCAGTTAAACATCTCCCATCCCGTCACCTGATACAGAGCCTCAAATCCCGGACCCAGAATAAACTTCCAGATCAGACTGATGGCAGTCAAACTGATTATGTACGGAATATAATAAAACGCACGTCCCACGCTTGAACTCTTCTTCTCTTTCGCCATTACCAGCGCCACTGTAAGAGACAGGACGTTTACGATCACAACATAGAACACCGAGAACTTCAATGTAAATGCAGTGCTCTTCCAAAACAGCGCATCATTGGTAAATATATTTACAAAGTTTTGAAGTCCTACAAACTCCATATCCTTGCTGATTCCATTCCAGTTAAACACAGAATAATACAGGTTCATCAGAAACGGCACATCTGTGGAAAAAAGCACAAATGCCACTGCCGGAAATACAAACAATGCAAAAATCAATAAATCTTTTGTTTTTCCTTTGCTTTTCACTTTCACGCCTCCATTTTCCCCTTCCACAGCAGCAGGCCGCAGTGTGCCTCCTGCCCGGAGGTTTTTGTAACACAGGGAAATCCCAAAAGCTCTCCTGTGTTATAAAAAACGGGGCCGTTGCAGCCGCAACAGCCCCGTCCGGTCATCGTTACCCCGCCGCAGTTTCCAACTTTACTGTACAACCCATCCGTTCTGGAACTCTTCCGTCACCTGTTCTGCAGTCATATCACCAGTCATATAAGCCTGCAGTGCCGGCCCTACAATGTCGCCGTAGCCGTTTGGCTCGATGGTATGGATCCATCCGTTTGTTTTGCCCTCTTCCACATATGTGGACGCATCATTGGCAAGCGCGCCTTTTACATCCATATCCGTCTTGACGCCCGGTACAGCTCCAACGCCGTCGCACATCCATTTCTGGCCTTCCTCAGATGTAAGGATATATTCCAGATATTCTTTTGCCAGGTCAAGATTTTCAGAGTCTTTATTTACAATATATGTCCAGTTACAGGATGACAGCAGTGTTGCGTCATCTGCATTGTCACTTACCGGGCAGGGAAGGAATGCCAGGTTTGCATCCGGGTTAAAGGAATCCAGTGTAGACTGGCACCAGTCACCCATATGAATGATAGCTGCCTCACCGTTTGCAAGCATATTCTCACTTGTCTCCCAGTCAACTTCAAGTGGTTTGTCCGGTCCGTATTTTACAGCCAGATCCAGAAGGCGGAATACATTCTGGAAGTTTTTCAGGTCTTTGAATTTCAGATCTCCGCTGTTGAGTTTTTCCACAACGCCTTTGGCATCCAGAGTTTTGTCCATCATGTAATGTGTGGACAACTGCTGCAGTACCCAGGTCTCCTTGGCTGCCAGAGAAAATGCTGTGATGCCTGCCGCATCCAGTTTCTCGCAGGCTGCTTCCAGTTCATCCATAGTCTTTGGAAGCTCTGTGATACCTGCTTTTTCAAACAAGTCTTTGTTATAGATCAGGCCCATATTTTCATAGGTCCAGGGCAGAGACATGATCTTCCCGTCAGCGTCTTTTCCCGTATCCAAAGCCGGCTCATTGAATTTATCCAGTACCTCTTTCTCGTCTGTCCAATCATAAGCATATTCATAGTATTTTTGAGCAGATGTTCCTGATTCCACGTCAAATACATCCGGGATATCCCCTGAGTTAATTCGCGACTGAAGCAGTGTGTTGCTGTCATTGGCAGCATGCTGCACCTCAATCTTAACCCCAGGATGTGACTCCTCAAACTTTTTCGCCATCTCAGCATACTCGTCCAGACCATAAGCATGAGCATCGAAGACCTTCAGGGTAACCTCTTTGCCGCTGTCTGCGCTGTCCTTACCGGAATCGCCCTTGGACTCCTCTGTACTGCCGCCGCCACCGCCGCAGGCTGTAAGACAGGATGCTGCCAAAGCTGCTGTCATCAGAACCGCCAGTGTTTTCTTCATCATAATTTTTTCCTCCTTGAAATATATATTTGTTTTTATTTCCTGTTCACATATTCCTTTGCCCGTCTCCACTCTTCAATTCCCTGACGAACAGATTTGATACCCTCTTCCAGAGGCGCAACCTCCACTTCTCTGCCGTTTTGGAGGCATTCAATGAAGTATTTGATCTCTGTATAATACGGCCCCAGATTGGAGACGTTGATCCCCGCGGAATCATCCTTCACATCGTATTCCCTTTCAAGCTCCGGATACTCCACCGTGCCGTCATTTTTATAAACAGTCAGCGGTTTTTCATCGCGTCCCCGGAATACGATACTGGCCTCCTCGAAGCATGCGTGGAAGCTGGCCTCAAAGGGAAGCGCTGAACTAATATCCCATATGCCTTCTGTCACTGCGAATACTTTTCCGAATTCGTATGTAGTAAAGATCTGGTTGATCATTCCGCTGGAAAATGCTGTTGCCCTTACATCAAAGGAATCCGGTTCTCCCAGCATATATCTGAGAAAATCCAGATCATGCACATGCAGATCCAGCACTACCGAACCACTCCTGTCCTCCTTATGGAACCAGTCCTCAAATCCCCACGCCGCGTCGCCGCTCACTCTCTGCATGGTAATAGATTTCAGTTCACCATACCGGCCTGTTTCATAGCAGTCCTTCAGATACCGGTATTCATCAAAGGAACGGACCACCTGCCCAACCATAACCTGTACATGGTTCCTCTCCTTGGCATCCAGAAGCTTCTGCGCCTCCTCCTCGGTCAGACATACCGGTTTTTCTACGAACACATTCATTCCTCTGTCCATAGCCGCCACAGCATGTTCTGTGTGGAGATAACTGGGAAGGCAGATATGCACGCTGTCCAGCGTCTCCGCTTCCAGAAGTTCCATCCCCGTCTTGTACAGCCTGGCATTCGGCCATTGCTCAGCCGCCTTTTCCAGGAACTCGGGCCTGCAGTCAGCCAGCGCCGTTACCTCAACATCCATCTTGGATGACAGTGCTTTCAGCGACAGGTTGTGGGTGGTTCCCATTCCTCCGCATCCTATTAATCCCACTTTCATCTCATCATCCTCTTTTCTTTTTGTTTGTCCAGTGGCCTTACTAATAAATTTTAAAATTAAAAGCCCCGCTGGTTTTTCAGCTATTTTTGGCTTTTTGATAATGTAAAATTTATTTATTTGATAGCTATACAATAGCATCACATGTCATTTATGTCAATATGTTTTTGTATTTTTGTGATATAAGAATGTAATTTACTACATTTTTAACATTTTATAATCACATATTTTGTGCACTTTTAACCTTATTACCATTTATTCCTACCGCATTACAATTTATTTACACTATTTCCAACCGTTTTTGTTTCATCATTTTAAAATTTCTTGCTTTTATCCACCATTTTACACAAATATATGGTTATCACTCTCCATTTTTACATCTTTTCACAAATAATATTGCATAACTCCGGGTTTTATGGTAGCATCTAATTAATAATACCACTTTACAATTAAACCAGCAAAGGAGGTGAACATATGAAACTTCTGACACAACAGGTGATCAAGAACACTAATATGAAGCATCTGTATTCCTCCATATATATTGAGAACGGAATATCACGCACAGAGCTGGCCAGGCGCACCCATCTCAGCAAAACCACGGTATCCACACTGGTTGATGAACTGATCGAAAGGGAATTTATCGCCGATGAAGGGGCCTCCCACTCTGACTGCGTCGGCAGAAAACCCAACTGCCTAAAAGCCCAGACAAATCAGCATTTTGTGATCGTAATTAGCTGGGTGGACAATATCGCCGAAGCTCATGTGGTGGATGTAGCCGGCACTTCAGTCTACAGTACCAGGCTGCAGTTAAAAAAGGGGGAGACTTATATCTCCTTATCCAGGACATGTGTGTACAGGGATATCCTGTCCAAATATGACTCCGAACGGATCCTGGGCATCTGTGTTGTGGTGTCTGCCATGATAGATGCCGCACGGAACGAGATATACTCCACAACCCTGAGCCTCGGTCCCGGCGGGAGCGGCAATCTGATACACGAACTGAACTTTGCCTTTCCGGATTATCCTGTGGCTCTGCTGGAGGATACAGCCTGTTATGCCTACGCAGAGAAGATATATACCCAAGTCAAGGAAAAGAACTTTGCGTTCATCAATTTCGGAAGGGGGATCGGCGCCACTATATTTATAGAAGGCAACATGCTTGGCAAGGCCAGCGGCTCTGTCACCCAGTTTGGTCATTATTCGGTCAATCCAAAAGGTCCTCTCTGCGTATGCGGCAACCACGGCTGTCTGGAGGCCATGTTCTCCGAATCCCAGATAAAAGCCAGACTGGAAGAATCCGGCAAGGAAAGCTGCCTTCTGGGGCGCTCTGCCATCACGTTTGAGGATTTGGGAAAGGCAGCCCTCTACAAAGACCCCGCCGCCATCCACACGCTGCAGAAAATGGCCAGAGATCTGGCCCTGGCGCTCAGCAACCTGATCTGTATCGTGAACCCCGAACTGATCATTCTGGGCGGAAAAGGACAGCACCTGGGTACTTTATTTATAGAAGAGGTGCAGAATTCACTGCGCGATGTGGGTTTCCGCAGGATGGTGGACTTTTCAGGTGTAAGGTATTCACAGCTTCAAAGCGACGCCTACCTAAACGGCGCAATGAAATATTTTTTTGACACCTATTATTCCTTCCTGGAACCCAGGCTGTGTACTTTTTATATTGGATAGTCTGCAATCACAGATCGTCCATTCAAACACATCCCGGAGATACGGAATTTATTTGTACCCCATGCCTTTTTGTGATATGTTTAAGGTAATAAAACTTTACTGTCAGCAGCGCTTCGAGAGACGGCGCTGCAAATCACAGGATTATATCATAATAAAGCAAAGGAAAAGCAATATATTATGAAACTGGTCAATCAACAATTAATCAAAAACACCAATTTAAAACAACTGTACAATTCTATTTACCAGAATCCGGGTACTTCAAGGGCGCAGCTCTCCAAAGATTCCCATCTGAGCAAAACCGCTGTCTCCTCCCTGGTAGATGAATTGATCGCCCGGAAGTTTGTATATGATTCCGGGACAGGCGGAAGTACGACTGTGGGCCGGAAGCCCAACAGCCTGCTTCTCCGCACAGAACAATACTACGTGGCGGTTCTCTGTCTAGAGGAGGACAGGCTGAATGCCGCCCTGGTGGACATTACAGGGACTTCCTCCATCCCTATGCAGATGGAAGTCTCTTCACCTGATGCTTACATTCCTCTGTGCCGGGATTACATAGAACAGACCGTACTCAGACAGATTGAAAAAGAGCAGCTTCTGGGAATCTGTATCGTTGTCCCCGCCATGATAGACCCGGATAAGCGGGAGATATTCGCCACCACTCTGAATCTTCCCGAAAAAGATTTTGTAGGTGAATTGCAGCGGACTTTCTCTGATTTTTCCGTCAACATCCTGAACGATACAGCCTGCTTTGCCTACGCGGAAAAAGTTTATACACAGATCACAGAAAAAGATTTTGCTTTTATCAACTTCGGCAAGGGGATCGGCGCAACTCTCTTTATCCGAAACGAAATGTTGGGGCATGCCTGCGCGTCCTACACCCAGTTTGGCCACTACTCCATTAATCCCAAAGGGAAACTGTGTACCTGCGGGAACAGGGGCTGTCTGGAGCTGATGATCGGGGAGGGGTCTTTAAAGGACAGAATCACCCAGGCAGGAAGCAGTCCTGCATTTAAAAAACCATCTGCTGTCACGTATGCGGATCTGGGGCAGGCCAGCGTATACGGGGATGTGGTCTCCCGCAAAGTGATACGGGAGATTGCCGATGAATTTTCCCTGGCGCTGTGCAACCTGATCTGCATGGTGCATCCAAAACTGATCATTATCGGAGGCAAAGGAAAGGACCTGGGTCCTGTATTTTTACAGGAAATACAGGAATGTCTGCACACCACAGGTTTCCGCCGTATGGTAGATTCCGTCAGCGTGCGCTACAGCCTCTTAGATTCCAGCGCCCTGTACAACGGCGCCATGAAGTATTTTTTTGATATTCATTATAATTTCACGCAGGAGATGGACGGAAGCTTTTTCATCGGATAAAATGCTGATTCGATCCTCAACAGGTCTGCCGTCTTCTGATCATTCAACGGAGGTACAAAATGAAAAAACTCAGAGCTGCAATTATGGGCTGCGGAAGGATTTCCGTATGCTACGAAGACGCTTTTAACCGCCTGTCAGATCAGGTGGAGCTTGTATGCGTCATAGATATTGACCCGGAGAAAGCAAAGACTTTTGCAGAAAAATTCAACTGCCATTACTGCACAGATCTGGAGACTGCACTCCAGTATGATATTGATGTGATACACCTGTGTCTTCCCCATTATCTGCATCCTGTCATGGCGGTGAAAGCCATGGAAGCCGGTCTTCATGTTCTGACAGAAAAGCCGGTGGCCATTTCTCTTCAGGACGCAGACAAGATGATAGAGACACAGCAGCGCACAGGCAGAAAACTGGGCGTTATATTCCAGACCCGATATACGAAAAGTGTGGAAAAGCTCAAAGAACTTATGGACGCCGGATATTTCGGACGGATCCTCTCCGCTCGTTCCTATCTTACCTGGAACCGCCCCCACACCTACTATGAAGGAAGCGACTGGAAAGGTACCTGGGACAGAGAAGGCGGCGGTGTGCTCATAGACCAGGCCATACACAGCATGGACCGGGTGCGTTATATGCTTGGAAGTGATATTGAATGGATCGAAGGAAGCGTGCATAACCACTGCCACGATACCGTGCGGGTGGAGGACGCCGCAGAAGCAGCCATTCAATTCAAAAACGGCTGCATTTATAATCTGTATGCCTGTAACTCCTACGCCTCAGATGCTCCTATCACCATTGAATTCCAGGGAGAAAAAGGCCGCTGCGGACTGATCCAGGATATGGGATTCTATGAAGCTGACGGATGCTACACGGAAATCAGAAACACCTACGAGACGACCAGCGTCGGACCAGATTACTGGGGAAGCAGCCATCATCTGCAGCTCAGGGATTTTTATGAGTCTATTCTTTGCGACCGCCCGGTGGCTATAGATGCCGCAGAGGGAAGAAAAACTCTTGAAATGGTAAAAGGAATCTATTTGTCTTCCCTGGAACGAAGACGCATTTATCTTCCTTTTGAAGATGTGTGCTATAAAGATTTGAATACGTCGAAATAAACGGATCACCGATCCGCGCACAAACACCGGGGATTTTGCATCCCCGGTGTTTTTATTGCAGGATTTCCTTTACCTTTTCCAGAGTCATACCGCAGATTTTTGCAATGTTTTCCTGCGTCTCGCCCTGTATATGCAGCTTAAATACCTGACGCGTTCTTTCTTCCCCTCTTCTTTCCGCACTGCTTATCTGTGAGTTATAATCTCTCAAAGCCTTATCCCTCGCTTCATATTCCATCCGTTTCTTTTCGTCCGCGCTCATGGTTCTCAGGGTGTGATATGCTTCATTGAGATATTCGTTCGCTTTTGCCACGCTTTCAAACTCCTCTCTGCTTTTCCCACTAAAGAACTTCATACACAAAATGACATCTTCTCCTGTGCGCACTTCTTTTGGCAGTTTTTTAAGCTCCAGGATCTGTATCTCCATCTTATCCGAATATACATTACCCGTTTTATCATCCCGAAAATGAATGGTCCTGTAACACTGGACGTCATCCGGAAAATGCACAAAGTCCAGGATGCTCACATGAATGCACTTCTGAAGCTTTTCATATGGTTCGCCTTTTTTGATCTGACCTGCAAACATCCTCCCCATATAAAAAAGAACACGCTCGTCCCAGCATTCAAAGTATTTGACCTGCATTTCCATATTCATCCTGGTTCCGTCTGCAAGTAGTACATGGACATCCAGAATTCCCAGCTTGTCATCCGGCCAGTTCCCGCCAAGTGCTGCCGGAAGCATCATTGTATCCTCAACCTCTTCCGGGCTGACCCCCAGCAGTGCTGCGATAAACCCTTTTCTCACCTTGTCATTCTTCATCAGCTCCGCAAAACAGAAGTCCACAGTGGGCAGCATTATGAAATTATCAGTTTCCATAGATTCTCCTTTCCCGAACAGAATATACCTGATACAGGAAGAAGAATTTCTCTGTAATCTGCCCTCATTATACCATATCTTATCAGGCGGTAAAAGGCGGTAAATCTGTTCTCTCAGTTTTAACTGTTATAACAATTGGAATCGCACGGCGAATTGCCGTTTAGAAAATGAAGAGCGAACGCTCTTTGATATCCTTACCCGGAAGTATAACACAGCCCATTTCATATAACAATTGGACAATACGCTGAAAATTAAACAATAACAACAGAAGACGGCACAGCTCCAAAGCCGTGCCGCCCTCTTTTAATTTGTCATCGCTTTTTTTAGTTTACATAATATATACTGCTGCCTCATAAGGCCGCATGGTCCGTTCCTCCAGCGCTGCATCTTGCTCATAATTATTGATCAGGAGTACCGCCTTTTCAGCATCAAGTCCCTCCGGCATATGGAAAGGAACCTCATCCTCTGTGAAATTCAGGATCACAAACATTTTTTTGCCTTCATAGTTTCTTTCATATATATAAAGGCTCTCATTTTCAGGCTCATACTCCCTGAAATCCCCATAAACGGCAGTCTCATTTGCCTTCCGCATCTGGATTAGCCTCTTCATATAATAAAAGATTGAGTCCGGATCCTCCAGAGCTTCCTTAACATTGATCTCCTTATAATTGGGATTTACTTTAAGCCAGGGAGTTCCTGTGGTAAATCCGGCATTTTCACTGTCATCCCACTGCATAGGGGTTCTCGCATTATCACGGGAGCGGAAACGGATGGCATCCAGCAGGACATCAGGATCCGCGTCACCATGGATGACCCGCTCATTCCAGAGATTTTTCACCTCAATGTCATTATAATCCTCAATAGATGCAAAATGCACATTTGTCATTCCAATCTCTTCCCCCTGGTAGATATACGGGGTCCCCTGCATGGTCAGCAGCATGGTGTACAGCATTTTCTGGCTCTCTTTCCGGTACTGCTTGTCATTGCCCCTTCGGGACACAGTCCTCGGCTGGTCATGATTTGTCCAGTACAGGCTGTTCCAGGCCTTATCCTGGAGTACAGTCTGCCATTTGCTGAAGCATGCCTTTAACTCCGGCAGCGGCACTTTCCGGTAGCTGTACCGCTCAAGTCCGCAGTCCAGTCCGTTCTGTTCAAACTGGAAAACCATATTCAGCTCTGTGCCCTCATTATTGGCATAGCGCAGGGCATGCTCAAGGGGAACATCCGGGGTCTCCCCGACTGTCATGATATCATATTTTGACAGGACCTCCCGGTTCATCTCCTGGAGGAATTCATGGATCCTCGGTCCATCCTGGAAATACTCCGTTCCGGTTATCTCAGCCGGCTTTCCATCCGGAAGTCCCGGTGTTTTAGAGAACAGGCTCACAACATCCATACGGAAGCCGTCACAGCCCATATCCAGCCAGAATTTCATCATATCGTAAATCTCACCGCGCAGTTTGGGATTCTCCCAATTCAGATCCGGCTGTTTTTTTGAAAACAGATGCAGATAATACTGGTCTGTTGTCTCATCATACTCCCATGCAGGTCCATAGAAATAAGAAGTCCAGTTATTCGGCTCCTTTCCGTTTTTGCCGTCTCTCCAGATATAATAATCCCTGTACGGATTATCCTTAGACTTTTTCGCTTCGACAAACCACTGATGTTCGTCTGAGGAATGATTTACCACCAGATCCATGACAAGCTTCATACCTCTGTCATGGATTCCGGACAACATCTCCTTAAAGTCCTCCATATTTCCAAACTCATCCATAATATCCCTGTAATCGGAGATATCATATCCGTTGTCATCATTGGGCGATTTATAACAGGGTGACATCCAGATAACATCAATACCCAGGTCTTTCAGGTAATCCAGCTTACTGATCACTCCCCGCAGGTCTCCAATGCCGTCCCCATTGGAATCCATAAAACTTCTGGGATATATCTGGTAAACAACCGCCTCTTTCCACCATGCTTTTTTCATGCTGTTCTCCTCTCAGATTTTTTATTCTTTTACAGCGCCATTTGAAATACCGGCAACGATCTGCTTCTGGAACAGAAGAACAATGAGAAGTGTCGGTATGACTACCACCACGGTTGCCGCGGCGATCTGGCTCCAGAACACTGTGAACTGATCCTTCAGATAACTCAGGCGCACAGGCACTGTCTGGATTTTTTCATCAATATTCAAAGTACAGGATAACAGATACTCATTCCATGCTGCAATAAAGCTCATGATGGCTGTTGTAAACACACCCGGTGCAGCAATGGGGAAAATGATCCGCCACAGCATTCCCCATGTGGAACAGCCGTCTATCTTGGCCGCTTCCTCCAGAGCCAGGGGAACCTGGTTAAAATGCGCGACCATGATCCATACAGCACTGGGGAGCGTGATGGTTGAGTATGCCAGGCATACCCAGTATGTATTCAGGATATCCATCTTATAGAACATGTTAAAAATAGGTCCTACCACGATCATCTGCGGGAACATGGCGACTGCCAGGATAAGTCCCATGAGCAGGTTTTTTCCCTTGAATTTAAATCTGGAGATGATGTACGCGGACATAGATGCCACAACCACCACATAGAAAGTGGTTGCCACTGACATAACAAAACTGTTTCCGATCGCCCGGAGCATTCCCTTCTCAACAATAACCGTCCGGTAATTGTCCAGAGTGGGATTCTCCGCTATAATACGATAGCAGTTGGCTCCGAAAATTTCCGATTCCGGCTTAAACGAACTGATCAATATCCAGAAGAAAGGAAATACTGTGATCAGCAGAAAAACTACCACACAAATCCAGCAGATAATATTAAATGTTTTATTCTTACTCATTTTCCTTCCTCCTTTCTAATCATTATTGATCACATCCGCGCCGAGCACCTTCACATAAATCACTGCAATGACCGCAACACAGACAGCCATACCCATTACCACCACCGAACCATACCCGTAATTACTCTGACCAAACATCAGCTTATAAGAGTATACAGAAAGGGATTCTGTGCCGTTACCCGGGCCGCCTCCTGTCAGAATGGCGATCAGGTCATACACACGGAAGGCATCCATAGTACGGAACAGAAGCGCCACCAGAAGACTTGGCTTGATAAGTGGAAGGGTGATCCTGAAAAATGTCTTGAACGGGCCTGCCCCGTCAATAGAAGCACTTTCATATAAGCCTCTGTCGATCACCTGCAGGCCTGCCAGAAGAAGGAGTGCCATATATGGTGCTGTTTTCCACACATCTGAGATAACAACAGATGTCATAGCTCCATTGGCTGTCAAAAGCATTGCAGACTGCTTAGGGATCAGTCCTATCATAGAGAAAATTTTGGAGATAACACCATAACTTCCATCATACATATAACTCCAGATCATAGCCGACACCGCAGTTGGTATTGCCCACGGTATAAGAGCTATGGTACGGACAACGCCGATACCCCTGATCGCCTTATCCATGATCAGAGCCAGGATCATACCGATGACCAGCTCAATGGCTACGGAAATAACAGTAAACAGCAGGGTATGTCCCAATGCCTTAAAAAATCTGCTGTCGTGGAACAGCTTTGCAAATCCTTTCAATCCTGTAAAGTTGGATTCTACAATACACGTATCCATATCATCCAGGATCTGAGGCATACCATCCCTGTTATACATATCCAGATCCGCGTTCCTGTCATAAATAGCCGTCAGCCTTTCCCTGATGTCATCATTAAATGCTTTTATATCACTGATAGTCTCAGAAGAGACCTTGCTAACACCTTTAGAGTCTTTATACTGCTCATACATTTCATTTACTTCTGTCTGAATGGCCTGAAATTCAGCCACATCGTCGCTGCCAAGGCCCTCTGTAGCCATATCCGTATCGATAAACCAACTCACATAATCCAAATCCTGTGCATACAGTTCCCCGTTTAGCTGCTGTGACATATAAAAACTGTTGTGCTGCTGATCGTTTGTACGGTAATCAAACAGCGTATACATCAGAGATGTCACGATGGGATAAATGGAGAATATCCCTATAAATATAAGCAGCGGAAGAATAAACAGAAACTGCTTAAACGTCATTCTTTTAATCATAATCTTCCCTCTTTCCCAACTGCAAAAAAGAATCCGGCCGTTTTCTTTTCACTGTTATGAACAAAACAAGGGTGCCGTATTAAGCCATAGACATATATGTATATATGCAGTTACGCCTAACACGACACCCCTTCACTCATCTAAAATCCCCGCCCCGGGCAAATACCCGGTTCTCTGTTACTGTTTCAGCAGTCCTTCCACTTCTGTTGTGGTTGCATCCAGATCAGATTCTCCTGATAAGAATTTGTGAATGGAAATCTGCAGTGAATCAGATAATTCCTCATATTTGTCAGAGGATGGTCTTGCGATTGTGTTCTCCAGAGCTTTCATGAATCCCTCTTTGCTAAGAAGCTGGTTTGCTGCCTTTACATCAGCATCCTCCAGTGCTTCGTTAAATCCGGGAACATATCCGCCCTTACTGCAGAAAATCCTCTGTCCTTCCATGGATGTGAAGTAATCCAGGAATGCCCATGCACCTTCTTTATGTTCGCTCTTGGCATTCATAGCCAGCAGCCAGCCGCCGATGCAGGAACCGCCCGGGATCGGAGCGATATCTGTCTGGTCCTGTGTTACCGCTGCGCCTTCTGCTCCCACCAGGCCCCATACGTATGGCCAGTTACGTGAAAATACAGTTTCGCCGTTTACATAACTATTAGCTGCTTCAGATTCCTGATAAACCAGAATATCATCCGGTGTTGCGTCAGAATCAACGATCTTCTTCATAACTTCCAGCCCGCCTTTTACATCCGTAAAGTTGGCTGTATATTCATTTGCATTGCAGACAAGGCCTTCATACTGGTTTGCCTGGAATGTAAATCCTGTCTTGGTACCACCCTGTCCCTTATATGTTTCAGCCATGGCAAGCAGGTCATCCCATGTAAAATCTCCGCTTCTTAATTTGGCTGCGTCCTCCTCAGAAACAATATCACTTCTGAAATAGATAACTCCAAAGTCAGGATACAGCGGCAGCGCATATGTCTTGGCATTATATGTACCGGCCTGGATGGAACCTTTGTTGTAATCTGCCGGGCTTCTCTTTGCATCCTTCATGTAGCTGTCCAGGGGTTCGATATAACCTGCTGCAGCCATGTCACCTGCCCAAACAGTATCAATAGATACCAGGTCATATTCAGAACTTCCCGCTGAGAACGCTGTATTTAACTGGCTTCTTGTCTGGTCCGTATCATTGGATGCCGTCACCCATTTTACTTTATATTTATCCTGGGATTTTTCAAAGCCATCGATCACTGCCTCCACAGCGCCGTTTCCGTCATCAGAACGGAACAGGGTAATCTCTTCACGGTCACCATCCGCTGTTGACTCCTTTGTCTCACTGTCTGCGGTGCTGCCGGAGTCATCCGCTTCGTCCGCATCGTCCTTGGTATCCGCAGCTTCCTGCTTATCTTCCCCGCCTGCCTCTGTGGAGGTCTCCTTGTCACTTCCACTGCCGCATGCCGCCAGACCGAACACCATAGCTGTACTCAGCATTACTGCTACAATTTTTCTTTTCATTCTTTTTTCCTCCTTTTGTTGGTGTTTTACGATACTTACATAAAATGTCACATCTTGACTGTTGGTGTTGTATAACACCTCTATTGATATAATCAACATTAGCACAATACCCATAATCTGTAAATAGGTTTTATGTAAAACCATCACGATATATAATTTAAATAGTATTTAATTATACATTTTGCACATAATCACTCTTTGTACAGTCATCAAAATATACATTCCCCTTTTCTCTTTATCTGACAAATAGATGAACTTTCTGACAACCTCTTGCATTTTCCCTTGTTTCTGCTATTCTATAATATAGGTAAATTACGATACGTCACTTATGTCATATCCTGACAGAAACTTTTATACAACTGACGGCATAAGCCGTCCGCATTTGGGGGTAACCGGATGATTACAATAAAAGAAATAGCCAATATGATGAATGTCAGCCCCACCACGGTTGCCAACGTGATCCACGGCCGCACCAGCAAGGTGTCAAAAGAAAACGTGGAACGGATTCAGCAGGCCCTCAAGGACCACAATTATGTTCCCAAGATGGGACTTGAAGCTCTGACAAAAGGCAAAACCCGGCTGATCATTGTGGTGATCCACACAACAAAACGCTACACCCAGACAACCGTAGGCGACCCTTTCTACAGCCAGACCATAGGTGTCCTGGAGGAAGAGATACGCAGGGCCGGCTACTATATGATGCTCTATATAGACCGTAATCTTGACAATATCTTCAAGACGGCGCTTTCCTGGAATGTGGCAGGGATCATTGCCGTCACACTGTCCAAGACCAACTACGAAAAGCTCTGCTCTTTAGTGGACTGCCCGGTAGTGGGGATTGACACTTTTATGGAAGATACTGCTCCTCTGCCGGACAAGGGATATCACGTAACCCTGGATGACATCGGCGCAGGCAGGCAGATGACAAGCTATCTCATCAACGCGGGATTTTCCAATATCATGGTTATCTCCGATGCCAAGATAGGCTCCTCCGCGCTGAGAGCAGCCGGTGCCAAAACCGCGCTCAGAGAACACGGCATAAGCACAGAGAAACAGTGGCACATGGTCCTTGACACGCAGAAAAGGCGGAGAGACAGCCAGTACAATTCTCTTCTGGCACTGGCCGGCAGGAAATATGTGCTGTTCTGCACCGCAGATCAGCTCGCCTTTGAAGTGATCGGTTATCTGAATGAACACGGATGCCATGTGCCCAGTGACATTTCTGTGTGCGGGTTTGATGACAATCCCTATGCAGAGTTCTGCATCCCCAAACTGACAACCATGCATCAGGACATTGCCAGAAAGGGAGAATTAGCCTCAGAAATCCTGTTCCGGCTCCTGTCCGGAGAGAAAGTAGAGGAGAAAGCAATCCGCCTTCCGGTGGAGCTGGTCGTGAGAAAAAGTGTCCTTCCGCCGGATTGACAAATTTTTAACCATTACGAATGCGGTAAATCCAGGTATTTTCCTGTTTTACCGCATTTTTTATGCGTTTTTATCCTTCCTACACTTTGTAGGAAAACCCATAGAAATTCCCCCTTTTTTGCGGCTTGTACTTTCTGCACATTTTGGTACAATAGAGTTATAAATTTGTACAGGAGGTTTTGCAAATATGATAATTATTGGGGAAAAAATCAACGGCTCCATACCGGCAGTTGCAAAAGCCATCGCTGAGAGGGATGCGGAGTTCATCAAAGAGCGCGCCAGAAAGCAGGCCGCTGCCAATGCCACCTACATAGACTGCTGTGCTTCTGTTCCGGAAGAAGTTGAAGTTGAAACTTTAAAATGGATGATCGAATGTATCCAGGAAGTTACGGATCTTCCGATTTCCGTAGACAGCCCCAGCACCGATGTTTTAAAGGAAGCTTATAAGTTTTGTAATAAGCCCGGACTTTTCAACTCTGTATCAGGAGAAGGAAATAAGATCGACACCATTTTCCCGATCATGGCAATGGAGGAGAACAAAGGCTGGGAAGTTATCGCACTTCTGAGCGATGACACAGGAATTCCGAAGTCTGCTGCTGACCGTCTCCGCGTATTTGACAACATCATGGCCAAAGCAGAAGAGTATCACATCAGCCCCAGCCGTATCCACATTGATCCGCTGGTAGAAATGCTGTGTACCTCTGAAGACGGAATCGCCATGAACATTGAAGTTATTGAGACTGTGAGAAAGAGATATCCTAACATCCACATTACTGCTGCTATCAGCAATATCTCCTTTAATCTTCCTGTCCGCAAGCTGATCAATTACGGCTTCATGATCCTGGCTATGAACGCAGGACTTGACAGTGCTATTATGGACCCCACCAACCGCGATATGCTGGGACTTGTATACGCAACAGAAGCGCTGATGGGTGAAGATGATTTCTGTATGGAATACATTGGGGCTTACCGTGAAGGACTGATCGGACCTGCTCCTAAGAATTAAACATTTATGTGTACGTGTTGAGGAATGGAATCACAAAAAGAAAATAAAAACTATAAAATATATTTTTTAAGAAATGGGAGGAATTTATTATGAGTAAGAT
>ERZ894236.281-NODE-281-length-70181-cov-47.4237_pt1 | contig 70181 bp, 80 predicted proteins | sample MGYA00380297_ERZ894236 | MGnify/ENA primary metagenome ERZ894236 (study PRJEB32331, sample SAMN06328420) | human gut metagenome | biome: human gut microbiome; feature: stool | host: Homo sapiens | collected 2014-08-04 ... | reverse complement strand
TTAAGAAATTTTCAGGGTTGTTGTCTATTGTTCAATTATCAAGGTTCTGTGTTGTCTGTCTCTCACGAGTCAGCCTAGATATAATATCATCCTTTGTCATAATATGTCAAGAACTTTTTTCGATTTTTTTCAAGCATTTTTTCGCTTGTTTTTTCATACACAATATCTGCATATAACAATCTACTCAAACCACTATGTGTAGGCTTGTCAGACAAACGGAGAAGGAGGGATTTGAACCCTCGCGCCGCTATTAACGACCTACTCCCTTTCCAGGGGAGCCCCTTCGGCCAGCTTGGGTACTTCTCCAAATACTGCTCGATCATGTGCTTAGCACGATGACGTATATAAAAAACTACCAGCAAACCGGTTGGTAGTTTTTCAAGCGGAGAGGGTGGGATTCGAACCCACGCGCCCTCTCGGACAAACGGTTTTCAAGACCGCCTCGTTATGACCACTTCGATACCTCTCCACATATTCGATTTTTGTCGTTTTATCTCAACGACAATATGCATTTTATCACACAAAGAATCTAGCGTCAATATCTAATTTTCAAGAATTGCTATTTTTTTCTATATAGAAATACTTTTGCGATTTCCAGATCTTCCGGCGTGGTAATTTTGATATTTTCATAAGAGCCTTCATATAATTTTACCGATACGTTCAGCATCTGTTCCACTACCATGCCATCGTCCGTCACACTTATAGATTCTTCCCGCATTAGCCTGGAATATGCTTCAATAATCAGAGAAGTTTCAAAAACTTGCGGCGTCTGTACCGCACGCACGTATTTTCTCTCCGGCGTCTGTACCGTACAGTCTTCCTCATCCACCAGCTTGATCGTATCCTTGCACGGCATCCCTGCCACGCAGGCCTTACATTTCCGGACGGTTTCATAGCCCCGCCTGATGATATCTCCATCTACGAACAGTCTTACCCCGTCATGTATAAATACGTAGCCATCCTGGTTCTTAACCTTCAGCCGTCCGTCCTGAATAACCTTTAGCGCCTGCCATACAGAATCATAACGTTCCTTTCCTCCAAGCACTATGGCATCCACTTTGGTAAAATGATACTCTTTTACAAGTTTGCCGCAGTCATGGATCTCCTTTTCTGATCCCACAACCAGTATGATGTCATCAATAATTTCCGAATCCTGAAAGGCTTTCAGGCTGTAATAAATCACAGGCTTCCCTTCCAGTTCTATATACTGCTTCTGTACATCAGCGCCCATCCGCTTTCCCTGGCCCGCCGCCAGTATGATTGCCGTACACCGCTTCTTATCTTTTGCTTCCATAATGTATATCCCCGATACTTCCTATCTTTCTCCTAATTTCAGGTTTGGAACAGCATTCAGGTCCCATCCATGCCTTGTCCCATTCCTATATTCATAGTATGCCGCCACTCCGATCATGGCCGCATTATCCGTGCAGTAGATTGGAGATGGATAATAGAACTTCACGCCCCGCTCCTGGCATGCTTCTTTCATGGCTTCTCTTAACGCGCTGTTGGAGGCGACCCCTCCTGCGATGGCGAATTTGTCAACCTGATATTCTTCCACTGCATGTATGGCATTTGCCACCAGCACGTCCGTGACTGCTTTCTGGAAGGAAGCCGCAATATCAGCCTGGCTGTACGCTTCCCCTTTCATCTTGCATCCATTGATGTAATTAAGCACGGCAGACTTTACCCCGCTGAAACTGAAGTCATAGGGCGCGTCCTCCACATGGGCTCTTGGAAATGCAATGGCTTCCGGGTTTCCTTCTTTGGACACCTTGTCAATCTTCGGCCCGCCAGGGTAGCCAAGCCCGATTGCCCGAGCCACCTTGTCAAATGCCTCTCCAGCCGCGTCATCCCTTGTCCTGCCGATGATGTCGAATTTGCCATAGTCCTTTACCCGTACCAGATGGGTATGGCCTCCAGACACCACCAGGGAAAAGAATGGCGGCTCCAAATCCTTATGCTCGATAAAGTTCGCCGCAATATGTCCCTCAATATGATGGACGCCCACCAAGGGCTTTTTAGCCGCGTAGGCAATCGCCTTTGCCTCGGCTACGCCTACCAGAAGCGCGCCGACAAGTCCCGGACCATAGGTCACCCCTATCGCGTCAATATCATCCAGGGTAGTGTGGGCTTCCCCGAGCGCTGCCTCTATTACCTGGTTGATCTTCTCTATATGCTTTCTGGAAGCGATCTCAGGAACCACTCCCCCATACAGCGTATGCAGGTCAATCTGGGAGGATATGATATTAGACAGGACTTCCCTGCCATTTTTTACGACGGCTGCCGCCGTCTCATCACAGGAACTTTCAATTGCCAGAATCAATACATCTTTTTTTTCACTCATAATCAAAGCCTTTCATCATTGCTTCCGAATCTATATTAATCAGAAAATACAAGTTCCGCGCTTCTGCGATCCTTTGCCGCAATCGCTTGGGGGAATATGGCCCTTACTTCGTCCATATATTCTTCCGGCCTGGTCAGGGAAGGACTATAATGGGTCAGCCACATCTCCTTAACGCCTGCCTCTTTCGCAACCTGGGCAGCTTCATAGAAGGTCATATGCTTGTATTCTTTTGCTTTTTTCAGTTTGTCTTTCTCGCCGTACATTCCCTCGCATATGAATAGATCCGATCCGGCCGCATTATTCTTCATGGATTCTGTGGGACGGGTATCCGTACAGTATGTCAGCTTGATGCCTTTGCGGGCAGGGCCCAGCACCATATCCGGCGTATAGACGCTGCCGCCTTCTTCCACCGTCTCTCCCTTTTGCAGTATTCCCCAGTATTTCTGAGGAATGCCTGCCGCATTTGCCCGCTCCACGTCAAACTTCCCGGCCCGGTCAATCTCCATGCTATAGCCGTAACAGGTCACATTGTGGTTCACACGAAATGCTTTTAGCCGGTAGCCATTCATCTCGAATGTCTGCTCCGGCTCTGTAATCTCTATATATTTGATAGAAAACGGCAGTTCAGGCGCAATGACCCGTAATGAATTCACTACCCGCTCCAGGCCTTTCGGCCCCACTAAGGTCAACGGCTCTGTCCGGTCGGCATTCCCCATCGTAAGGAGAAGCCCCGGAAGCCCGCTGATATGATCCCCATGGTAATGGGTAAAACAGATGACATCGATCGGCTTGAAGCTCCATCCCTTTTCCTTAATCGCTATCTGCGTTCCTTCCCCGCAGTCAATCAGCACACTGCTGCCATTATACCGCACCATAAGCGCTGTAAGCCAGCGGTATGGAAGCGGCATCATGCCGCCCGTTCCTAACAAACATACATCTAACATATTTTACCTCAATTTCCTACTTTGATTTGAAAACTTTTTACCAATTCATCATAGCAGTCTTCGCAGAGGTCGAATTGATCTATCTGGTTATCTTTCCTTGAGAAATATCCCCAGCGCTTGTTTACTTCCAGCACATCCTCCTGGGGAACCCCTCCCTTGACTTCAATCTCCCTGCCGCATTTATTGCATATGATCTTCTCTATCTTCTTTGTCTCTTCTATCTCGTTTCTATACTGGCGCATACAATTCCTCCTGTGAGTATCCTATCACTTCTTCTTTCTTGCTACGCCTTCATTATATCTGAGCCCATCGGTTTTTCCTAGTGGGAACTGCTGTCAGTGCTGCCAGTTATCTTCCAAGTCTACGACTCATAAGTATAGCATCTTCTATAGGATTCGTATAGAAATTTTTGCGAACTCCATCTTCTTTAAAGCCACGGCTAAGATAGAATCTAAGTGCCGCCGCATTGCTTTTTCTTACATCCAGCATCAGTCTTGCAATGCCCTTGCCGGCTAAGACTCTTTCCATCTCATCAAGCAGAGCACCGGCAACCCCTTGCCTCCGGAACTTTTCATCCACGGCTATCCGGGCAATCTCGCTTTCATCTGCCGCAAAATAAACGATCACATATCCTGCCATCTGCCCGTCCAGCCACGCGCCTAATATCTGTGCCTGTTTCTGGTTCCAGGTATCCCTAAGAGCCGTCAGGCTCCAGGGGTCTGGAAATATCTCCTGTTCAAGCCTGGCAATCTCCTCGATCTCCTGTTCCTTCGCTATCCGAATCTCCAGCATCCTATAAAGCCTCGATATCCGCAATCAGCGCATCTACTGCTTCTTTCTTTGTCGCCCAGCTGGTACAGAAGCGAACCGCGCTGTGGGAATCATCCACAACCTCCCAGAATCCGTAAGAATATTTTTCCTTCAGTTTCCCAAGATGCTCATTCGGAAGGATCGGAAACTGCTGGTTGGTATAGGAATCATAGCGCAGGCCATACCCCTTCTCCAAAAATGCCGCCTTAAGTCGCATCGCCAATTCATCCGCGCCTTTTGCAATATCAAAATAAAGATTATCTGTGAACAGCACGTCGAACTGGATACCCAGAAGCCTGCCCTTGGCAAGCATCCCTCCATGCTGCTTGATCAGATAGCGGAAATCCTTCTTAAGCGCCGGATTCGTGATCACGACTGCCTCGCCGAACAGGGCGCCCACTTTCGTTCCTCCGATATAGAATACATCCGTAAGTTCCGCGATATCCGTAAGTCCCAGGGAACTCTTTTCTGCCATCAGCCCATAGCCCAGCCTGGCCCCATCCAGGAATAATGGAAGTCCTAATTCCCTACAGGTTCTTGACAGTGCCTGCAATTCTTCCTTCGCATACAGCGTTCCATTCTCCGTAGGATGGGATATGTACACCATTCCCGGCTGTACGATATGTTCATGGTCCGCATCATTCCAATGCGCCTCGTATGCTTCCCTGACCTGAGGCGCCGTAATCTTTCCATCCTCGCTTGGCAATGCAAGCACCTTGTGTCCCGTGGCCTCGATCGCCCCGGTCTCATGGACGTTGATATGGCCGGATACTGCCGCAAGCGCTCCCTGATATGGACGCAGGATTGCGCTGATCACGGTAAAGTTCGTCTGCGTTCCGCCTACCAGGAAGTGTACGTCAGCCTCCGGCGCATTGCACAGTCGCCGAATCTTCTTCCTGGCGCTCTCGCAGTATGGATCGTTGCCATACCCTGCCGTCTGTTCATAATTTGTCTCTTTCATCTTCTTTAATATAGAAGGATGTGCCCCTTCCTGATAATCACATTGAAATCTAAGCATGACCTAACCTCTCTTTCCGCTCTCGTTCTGCCTGGGATACCCGCAGATAATCCGGCTGATGCTCTGCGGCTGTCTCCATCTTCCCTTCTCTATAATATCTTATGGCAAGCGCCCCTACCGCTGCTGCCCGCTGGCGGTTCAGATGGGCAGGCGCAAAAGCGATCTCCCGGCCTGCCATGATCTGCTCCATCAGCGCCTCCTTGAAGACCGGTACTCCGTCTCCCAGGAATACGACCTTCCTGTCATAGGAATGAAGCCGTTGCCCCAATTCCTCTATGCCAACTGCCATCTGATCCTCCAGCACGATCAGCCTGTCATTATCAAATTCGTAGATTCCCGTGTAGACTTGTCCTCGTCTGGCATCCATGATCGGGCAGACGATATGATCGGTGCCGCACAAATTATAAGCCAGCCCCTCCAGGGTAGGAATATGAATCAGCGGCTTATCAAGCGCAAGCCCAAGCCCTTTGGCAGTGGCCGAGCCTATTCGAAGCCCGGTAAAAGATCCGGGGCCTGCCGCCACGGCAATGGCATCTATGCTATCCAGATCCAGTTCCGTCATCCTTGCCACTTCATCCAGCATGGGAAGAAGCGTCTGCGAATGCGTCTTTTTATAATTTACCGTATATTCGGCGATCGTCTGTGCCTCCAGCCCACTGCCGTCTACCACTGCCACGCTTGCTACCAGGCCGGAACTGTCTAACGCTAATATTCGCATATGCTTATCCTCCGATAATCAAATCCTTTTTCCAAATCCTTCTCTATCTTTACCTCCGTATAATGCTGCGGAAGTATCTCTTCAATCAGGTTGGCCCATTCGATAAGGCTTACGCCCTCGCCATAGACATAGTCTTCGAAGCCAACTTCATCCATCTCTTCTACATCGCCGATCCGGTAGACATCAAAATGATAGAAGGGCAGACGCCCTTCCTCATATACCTGCACAATGGTAAATGTGGGGCTGCTTACCGGTTCCTCGATGCCAAGTCCCGCTGCCAGCCCTTTCGTAAATACGGTTTTGCCCACTCCCAGATCGCCCACCAGCGTGTAGACTTGGCCAGCCCGGGCCTCTTGCCCCAGCCGGCAGCCTAGTTCATACGTCTCTTTCTCGCAATTGGATTCTATCACCATTCTTTAAAACCCTTCCTATTTCTTTCCATCCAGCCGGCGGATTCTCACCGCAGGCGCTGGCATGTTTGCATAGATCAGATCCACCACTGCTGTGTACTGATCCCCCATCTGGTCAATGGGAAGCACAATGGCCTGCTTTTCCGCCGTATACAATATGATAATCCTTTTCCTGGCAACCGCCCTCTTGAACTTACTCCAGGAAGCCTTGCCACTGTCATCGGCAGTCGTTGTCGTAATGCCTCCGTCGTCAAATTCATAGGTCACAAGCGCACCCAGCTTCTTGGAATTCTGCATCTGCTTTGCCACTTTTCTTCTGATAAAATACGGGAAGATGCCCAGTATCAGGAATGCAAATGCAAGGAACATAAGCACTAGCAAAAAATCCCCTTTCATGATAAAACTTACCGCAAGCCCCATATTCAGGACTCCCAGTATCAGAGCTACCATTCCCGGCCCGCTTGTGTAAATATTATATACCATAAAATCCGCCATTGAATCTACGTCCAGCTTTACTTCTACTTTAACCGGCATATTCCTTCCTCCTGTCTCTTTTGCTCATTTACGCTCCCTCTTGATAGATAAACTATTTTTAATTATAGCATATCTTTTTTTCTTCTGCCACTGATGATATACTAATTTTGTATTCAATGACAACATCGTTTGAGGAGGACAGATTCATGAAATTCACATTTTACCACAACAATATTAACGTATTAGATTTGGAAAAGTCGGTAGCGTTTTACCAGAAGGCTCTTGGCCTTGCTATCACCAGAGAAAAGGAGGCCGACGACGGAAGTTTCAAGCTGGTATTCCTGGGGGATGAAGACACTCCCCATCTGCTGGAACTTACCTGGCTCAGAGATATGGACAGGCCTTATAACCTGGGCGACAACGAATTCCATCTTGCCATGCGGACAGATGACATGGAAGCGGCACATGCACTTCATGAAGAGATGGGCTGCATCTGCTTTGAGAATCCTGACATGGGAATCTATTTCATCAACGACCCGGACGGTTACTGGATCGAGATCTGCCCGGCCAGATAATGAAAGCCGCCCGGATCAGCAAAACGCTGTTCCGGGCGGCACTGTTTTTAAAGCTTGTATGATTCCAAGCGGATTAATGTCCCATCTTGAAGATCGGACTGATCTTCTTATAGATCAAAAATACGATCATGGATACCAGCACTCCTTTAAGCAGATTAAATGGCGCCACAGCAAACACCACGAAAGTGGACAGTCCCGTAATCTTGCCATTGATCGCGCTTCCCATTCCTACCAGCGCGTCAATGGGCATGCCAAACGCTTTTGCGTAGGTGGGCAGAAGGACGAACGCATTCAAGAAGCAGCCTACTACCGTCATAAATACGGTTCCTGCCGCCATACCGACAATCGCCCCATTCCTGGTCTTTTTCTTTTTATAGATAAGTCCGGCCGGAATGATAAATGCGCACCCAATCAGGAAGTTGGCCACATCCCCGACGCCTGCGGTTGTCGTTCCGCTGATCGCCACGTGCAGTATGATCTTGATCAATTCTATGACTGCGCCGGCGAATGGTCCCATTGCAAAGCATCCTACCAGAACCGGTACCTCGCTGAAGTCAATCTTGTAAAATGCCGGCGCGAAGGGAAGGGGCACCTCGAACTGCATCAGCACGACGGAAATCGCCGCCAGCATTCCAATCTGAACCATCATCCTGACCTTTGTTCTTGATTTTGCATTTGCGTTTGTAATTACATCTGTACTCATTTTCTTTCTCTCCTTTTTAATGAAAATTGAAACTGTCAAAGAAAGAATATCTTCTTGGAACCATGTAACTGCCGCCAGTCCATGATGCATCGTATTGCATAAAAAACCCCGATGCCTTGGCATCGGGGTCTGATTGCACCATAACTTGTCATTACATAATTCTTCTCTCATCCAGACTTTACTGTCGGTTCCGGAATTGCACCAGATCAGCCAGCGCGGATAAACGCGCCGGGTCGCGGACTATACCGCCGGTTGGGATTTGCACCCGACCCCGAAGAATCTCTTTCAGTTCTCTCCTATTATAACTCCTTCGTCCGCAATATGCAATAACTTTATAGCGGCAGTATCCGTCTAGTTCCCTGTTCCAGCGCTCTCGCGATGACTTCTCCGGTCTCGCAGGTGTTTTTCAGATAATCGTAGTCCTTGCTTACGCCGGTAATACGGCTCACTTCTTCGACGGTATACTTTCGTTCCATATCCCTACCCTTTCCTGCTGAAAAAGGATTATCATTGTATCGCTCTAATGTTTTCTGGCGTAGCCTGTCAGTATCAAAGTAAGCGCTCCGTCTCCGGTAACATTGCATGCCGTTCCAAAACTATCCTGGAGCGCGAATACCGTCAGCATCAGGGCTGTGCCAGACTCATCAAATCCAAGGATGCCGATAATCAGGCCAAGGGATGCCATAACGGTTCCTCCCGGAACTCCCGGCGCGCCAATCGCGAATACTCCAAGCAGCAGGCAGAACAGCACCATAGTCCCCAAGGAAGGAATGGTTCCATACAGAACCTGCGATACCGTCATGACAAAAAATACTTCTGTCAGGACAGAGCCGCACAGGTGGATATTGGCAAACAGCGGAATCCCAAAGTCGACCATATCCTCTTTCAGCGGCGGCTGGGACTTCTTGGCGCATCTTAATGCCACAGCCAGGGTTGCCGCAGAAGACATGGTGCCTACCGCGGTAATATAGGCCGGTCCGTAATTCTTAAGAACTTTCCAGGGATTTTCTTTTGCATATAGGCCCGCTACCCCGTAGAGAATTGCAAGCCAGATATAATGGCCCGCCATCACGATCAGCACCACCTGGATAAATACAGGAAGCTGCTTTGTTATCGTGCCTTCATAGGCAAGGCCGCAGAAAGTAAATCCGATAAACACTGGAAGAATCGGTATTACGATCTTCGTCACAATGTCCAGCACGATTTTCTGGAATTCATCCAGGACCAGGGTTATCGTCTCCGCCTTGGTCCACGCCGCGCCAAGTCCCAACATGACCGACAGGACCAGCGCGCTTATGACTGGCATGATCTGCGGAATATCCAGCTGGAATATTACCTCCGGAAGTTCCCTCAATCCATCTATTTCAGATACGATTGACAGATGGGGAATTATCCCGTATCCTGCCGCCATGGATCCCAGAGCCGCCAGGACCGAAGAAGCATATGCGATCACGATAGCCACGCCAAGCATGCGGGAAGCATTGTTCCCCAGCTTGGTAATGGACGGCGCGATGAAGCCGATAATAATCAGCGGTACGCAGAAGGTGATCAGTTCTCCAAGGATGTATTTAACAGTTACCACGACATTCATAAATGCTTCGTTCGCCGCAAGCCCTGCCGCGATGCCTATTATAACGCCCAGTATCAGCCTGGCCGGCAGGCTTTTCATGATTCTTTTCATTGATGTCTCTCCTATCAGTCTGTTTATTCTTCAATCATCATCTTAATGATCTCTTCATTCGTCTCTTTCATTCCTTCTTTCCCAAGACGGCCGATATTGTGTATGGTCGCCTCCACTCCCTTTGTCACGATTCCATCGCCTGCGTAGAACTGCTGTCCCCGCAGGTACATATTATAGCCCAGAATGCCTGCGTCAACAGATGCCGCTATCTTGGCCGCGCAGGAGGCTTTGGCTCCATCGCAGACCATGCCGGATACAATTGCCAGCGCATTGACCACCGTGTGGATGACTTCCTCATAGCCGCCACCGCACAAGTAAGCGATTCCCGCTCCTGCTGCCGCCCCGGCGCTGACCGCTCCGCAATAGGCCGACAGCCTGCCGATTCCTGTCTTCTGGTGGATGGCGATCAGGTTGGACAGCGCCAGTGCCCGGTACACCTTCTCCTCTCCCGAGTTCAGTTCTTTTCCGTATTCCAGCACAGGCAGGGAGCAGGTCATCCCCTGATTGCCGCTTCCCGCGTTGATGATGACCGGCAGCTCGCATCCGTTCATACGGGCATCAGAGCCTGCCGCTGCCATCGCCTTCGCCCTCGTGCGCACGTCATCACCATATGTATCCAGAAGAACGCTTCCGATGTTGGCTCCATAGTCGCCCCTGAGCCCCTCGTTTGCAATAGCGGTGTTGTAATTGATCTGTCTTGTGATGATTTCCCGGATGTCGTCCACGTCAACGATATTAATGAATTCCCAGATATCCTCTACATTTAGAATGCCTCTGTCCGTCAATCCTTCTTCCTTCTCGCCCTCCACCGGTACAAAGTAGCGCACTTCCCCGTCCTTTTCAATCAGCACGATATTGGTATGGTAGTTGGCGATCCGCACCTTCGCGTAGGAATCCCCTTTTCCTACGGTGACCTGGATATCAAAGGTAATCCCATTGTCCACATGCCGGACGCTGATGGATGCCGTATTTAGGAATTCCACCATCCGCTCCATCTGCTCCTTGCTTACTTGCGCGATCACCTCTAATTCCTTCTCGGCTCTGCCCGCTATAATCCCCGCTGTCGCTGCCGCCGGAATTCCTTTGAGGTGATTGGTATTGGGTACGATGACGCTCTTTACGTTCTTGATTATGCTGCCGCTGGCTTCGATCACTACCTTATCCGGCAGGCATCCCAGTACCTCCCTCGCTTTCGCCGCCGCATACGCAAGGGCGATGGGCTCCGTACATCCCATCGCAGGAACCAGCTCTTCTTTCAGTATCTGGACATATGCCTGATACTTTTCATCCGCTCTTTTCATACTAACCTCTCCTTTGCAAATGAATTTAATTCCTTTCCATTGTAAATCCCCGTCCGCGTACTTCATTGATCTGGGAAATCGTTATGAAGGCCTTGGGGTCTATATTTTGAATCATTTCATTTACTAAATACAGTTTTCGCCCGGGAATCACGCACAGCACGCCCTTCTGCTGACGGTGCCCATATCCCGTCTCGATGTGCACCATAGTGGCTCCTGCGTCTACCTCCAAAAGCATCCGGCGTTTGACTTCTTCGTACTTATCCGATATGACAAACAGCTGGATCTGGGATTTTCCCATCAGCATGACACGGTTCAGGATCAGCGTATTGAGCACAAGCGCAAGTATGCCGTACAATATCTGTTCGGAGTCCGCGAAGAATGCCTGGAAACTAAGGACCAGGAAATCCACGATGTATAGCAGCACGGCCACGGATACATGAAGCCATCGGTTCAGCACCAGCGCCAGTATATCCGTTCCTCCTGTGGATGCCCCCACCCGCACGATCAGGCCCACGCCTATTCCCAGCAGGACTCCTCCATATATGGTAGCAAGCATGACATTGTCCGTCAATCTGGTGATTCCTGGAATTGCCTGCATTGCCGACAGAAGCGCAGGATAGACGAATGTGCTGATAATCGTGGTGACAATAAAGGTCTTCCCCAAAATCAAGGCTCCCAGGATAAAGAGGACTGCATTTACGCAGAAAATGATCAAAGACAGGTCCACATGCAGATAATGGCTTATGGCAAGGCCGATGCCGGTAGCGCCTCCCATAATGATCCCGTTGGGCACTATGAAGGCGGCCACTGCTGCCGCCAGTATTGCGTTTCCTGCCAGTACGCCTGCCAATGTCTTCAGGCTCTTCTTCCACCTTTTCTTCATCTCTTACCAGTACCCCCTCTTCTATATTATTATTAGATGCCCTTCATCGTAAGCTGGATCCGCTTCTTCTTAAGATCGACGCTTAAGACTTTTACATCTACGATATCTCCTACGCTCACAACCTCCAGCGGATGCTTGATGAATTTCTTGTCCGTTATCTCGGAGATATGTACCAGGCCGTCCTGGTGGACGCCGATGTCTACGAATACGCCAAAGTCGATGACGTTTCTGACGGTTCCCTTTAATATCATTCCCTCCGTCAGATCCTTCATTTCCAGAACGTCCGTCCTTAGGATGGGCTTTGGCATCTCATCACGGGGATCCCGGGCCGGTTTCTCCAATTCCTTTACGATATCCATCAAGGTAATCTCGCCGATTTCCAATTCTTCGGCAAGGGATTTGTAATTCTTGATGGTAAGAGATAAGCCTGTGAGTTTTCCCCCATCTATATCTTCCGGCTTATATCCCTGCTTCTTAAGCAGCCTTTCGGCTGCCTCATAGGACTCCGGATGCACGCTGGTTCCATCCAGAGGATTGTCCCCTCCCTGGATCCGCATGAATCCGGCACATTGCTCGTAGGCCTTGGGGCCTAATTTGGCCACTTTCAGGAGCTGCCTGCGGCTGGTGAACTTGCCGTTTTCCTCCCGGTACGCAACGATGTTCTTTGCGATCGCCGCGGATATGCCGGAGATGTAGGCCAAAAGAGGCGCGGATGCCGTATTCAGATCAACGCCCACCTTATTTACGCAGTCCTCCACAACGCCGGAGAGGGCCTCGCTCAATTTCTTCTGGTTCATATCATGCTGGTACTGTCCCACGCCTATGGACTTGGGATCAATCTTCACCAGTTCTGCCAGGGGATCCTGAAGGCGGCGGGCAATAGAGGTTGCGCTTCTTTGTCCCACGTCAAACTTGGGGAATTCCTCGGAGGCCAGCTTGCTTGCGGAATATACGGAGGCGCCCGCTTCATTTACGATAACGTACTGTACCTTCTGAGGAATCTCTTTGAGCAATTCCACGATGAACATCTCTGATTCCCTGGACGCCGTTCCATTTCCTACGGATATCAGCGTAATGTTATACTTCTTTATAATCTTTTTCAACAGATCTTTGGATGCCTGAATCTTCTGCGGCGTGGTTGGCGCCGTAGGATAGATGACCGTCGTTCCGATGACCTTTCCGGTAGGATCCACCACTGCCAGCTTGCAGCCGGTCCGGAATGCCGGATCCCATCCGAGAACGGTCTGTCCTACGATCGGAGGCTGCATCAGAAGCTGTTCCAGATTCTTTTTGAATACTTCGATGGCCCCGTCTTCTGCCCTCTCGGTCAGCTCGCTTCGAATCTCCCGCTCAATGGCTGGCGCGATCAGGCGCTTGTAACTGTCCTCCGTCACATCTTTAAGGATAGGCGTTGTATATGGATTTTCTCCATGGATCGTCTTCTTCTGCAGATAGCGTATGATATCTTCTTCCGGCGCTTCAATCTTCACCGTCAGGAACTTTTCCTTCTCTCCCCGGTTCAGCGCCAGAATCCTGTGTCCTGCCAGTCTGCCTACCGGCTCTTCAAAGTCATAATACATCTCATAGACGGATTCCGCCTTCTCATTCTTCGCTGCAGAGATAACCCGTCCTTTCTGCATGGTGATCTTCCTGATCCAGATACGGTAATCTGCCTCATCCGATATGTTTTCGGCAATGATATCCTTTGCGCCTGCAATAACTTCTTCTACAGTATGCACTTCTTTTTCAGGATTTATGAACTCTTTTGCCAGATCTTCCACCGGCCTTTCGGTCTTTTGAAGGCTGATGACAGCGGCCAGAGGCTCCAGCCCCTTTTCTTTGGCAATCGTGGCCCTCGTCCGCCGCTTCGGCCGGTATGGGCGGTATAAATCTTCCACTACCACCAGGGTTTCTGCTGCCAGTATCTGCTGCCTTAACTCCTCCGTAAGCTTGCCTTGCTCTTCGATGCTGGAAAGTACTTGCTCCTTTTTCTCTTCCAGGTTTCGAAGATACGTCAGTCTCTCATGAAGCCTTCGTAACTGCTCGTCATCCAGGGTGCCTGTGGCTTCTTTTCTATATCGTGCAATAAAGGGAATCGTGTTGCCTTCGTTAATCAATTTGACGGCGGCATCCACTTGCCATCTCTTTACTCCAAGTTCTTCTGTGATTTTCTGATTAATATCCATGTCATGTATCCTTTCCTGCTAATGATGTAATGCCTGTTGCTGATAATTATAACCGATCTTTCCCAAAACCGCAATGCATGCCTCTTTCAGGACAGTCATTTATGGCAGGCTATCTTATCTGATTCGGGGAATACCGAGTTCACTCTGTTTTGTTGAAATCCCCTCTCCACTATGATATACTTAAGACAAACTAACAGAGGTACTTCAAAGGGGAATATAAACTATGAATCAGATAACGCAAGAACTGTCAAAGCAGCAATTGAAGTCAAAAGAAACCAAGGCAAAAATCTTCCGCGCCGCCAAGCATATCCTCCAAAAGCAGGGATATGAGCAACTCTCCATCAAGAATATCTGCGAAGAGGCCGGCGTATCTAACGGAAGTTTCTATCACCATTTCAAGACTAAGGATGATCTTCTGTCCTACTATATCGAGGAACAGCCCAGCATCAATCCCGATCTTCTGGACATGCCCCGAAATGCCGCAGAGGCCAAGGCCGCGATCATCCAAGTGTACTTGAATTATGTGCATTACTGTCAGGACTTGGGCGTAGAATTCATGTCCAATTATTATACGCCTAAGAACCAATCCTTAAACCCATTGATCCGTACGGAAAGGCCCTATCCCATCGTCACGGTCCACAACTATCTAAAAAAGGCCATTGATGCGGACATCATAAAGCCTGATCGGGACCTGGAAGATATCACCACGGATATCCGTATGATCGTCATCGGCAACGTATTTGAATGGTGCTTAAAAAGCGGCGAGGCAGACTTTGAGGGAAACATGAGGCGCACGCTTAGAATCTACTTAGACGGCCTGTTCTAAGGGTTTCCATAACCATATGTCAGGAGGAAGATTATGTATATATTCATAACCAATCCCAACGCCCGCTCCGGGCTGGGGCATAAGATATGGGATAATATCGAGACCGTTCTGAAGAAAAGAGGCGTCTCCTACCAGGTATATTTTACAAAATACCAGTAGCACGCCACCAAGATCGTCCGACAGATTACCTCTGACCATGAGCGCCACAATATTATCGTGCTGGGTGGCGATGGAACGGTAAATGAAGTGATCAACGGCATTGACGGCCTGGCAAACGTTACGCTGGGCTATATTCCGATCGGTTCAAGCAACGATTTTGCGCGGGGCTTAGGACTTCCTGCCGACCCTTTGAAGGCGCTTGAAAATATCCTGGCACCCGTCCGCCATCTTGCGATCAATATAGGCGTGCTCGAATACGGGGATAAAAGACGGCGCTTTTCCGTAAGCACCGGACTTGGATTTGACGCGGGGGTTTGCCATGAAGTTATGGTATCCCGTCTGAAGGTCTTTCTAAACAAGATAAAATTGGGGAAACTTTCTTATGCAGGAGTCGCCCTTCACCGCATGGCCTCCCTTGATCCGAAGGATATGACGGTAATCATGGACGGCACCCGGAAACTGGATTGCCATAAAGTATACTTTGCCACTGCCATGAATCTGGGCTATGAAGGCGGCGGATTCAAATTCTGCCCCAAAGCTGACTGCGCGGATGATCTTCTGGATATCATCGTCATCTCAGACATGCCCAAGATCAAGGCGCTTGTGCTTCTCCCCACTGCGTTTAAGGGGTGGCACGTATTTTTTAGAGGCATTCACATCTATAGCTGCAAAGAGATTGAAATCATCAGCGAGAAAGCGCTGCCCGTACACGCGGACGGAGAGCCTATCTTCCTGCAGAAACGGATAAAAGCATGCCTTGAGTCAGAAAAATTACGCATTATCGGTGCTCCCGAATAAAAACAACGGAGGTTACTGTCATGATATGGCTTATCATCACGATCGCAGTCATCCTGCTTTATCTATTTGCCCTCGCGCCCAGGCTCTCCCGCCGTGATGCCATGCGCGCCTTTTTCGGCACCATGTTCGCCCACAGGGGCTATCACTGCAAGGAGCGAGGCATACCGGAAAATTCTATGAAGGCGTTTTGCGCCGCCATCGCCAGAGGATATGGCATAGAACTGGATCTTCACCTGACAAAAGACGGCCGTCTTGCCGTCTTCCACGACGATACGCTGGAACGCATGTGTGGAAGAACTGACACGGTGGAAGAACTGACTTCCCTGGAACTGTCTTCCTGCACTCTTCTAGATACGGATGAAACGATCCCCATGTTCGAAGATGTTCTCACTCTTGTAAGAGGCCGGGTTCCCTTGCTGATAGAACTTAAGATTCCAACCGCCTCCCTTCAGATATGCGAAGAAGTCTTAAGACAGATGCGAAACTATCAGGGCCCCTTCCTGATCCAGTCCTTCAACACCATGGGACTTCGCTGGTTCAAGCTTCATGCCACGGATCTGTTAAGAGGCCAGCTTTCATCCAACCTGACCGCTAAAAAGACCCGGGAATCCTGGTTCTTAAAATTCATGGTCAAGTATCTGCTTGCAAACTTCCTTGGCAGGCCTGACTTTATATCTTATAAACTGGCAGACCTCCCTGTGATGAATGTCTGGATATTGAAGCATATCTTCCATACGCCGGTTGCTGTATGGACGCTTAAGACTCCCGAGGCGCTTTTTGACGGGAAAAAGTGTTATGATATCCAGATTTTTGAAAAATCCTATGAAAATTATTAACAAATAATGAACATTATTGTTGATTACCCTTTTTCATGTTATAATCCGGGGTGAACCATAAATATATTTTAACAAGGGGCTTAAAAGGGGAAATCACTATGAAAGCCATAGAAACAACGAAAAAGATAGTAAAACGCTATAGTCATGCATGGGTGTTCTTATACGCATTCATCTATATGCCATGGTTTCTGTACCTGGAGAGGCGTACCGGAGTCGATTATTATATCATCCACTCACCGATTGACAATTATATTCCTTTCGTAGAATATTTTATAGTTCCCTATCTATTATGGTTTCTGTTTATTGCCGTAACGGTAGGCTACTTTTTCTTTACGGACAAATGGGGTTTCTATCGGCTGTGCGCATTCTTATTCACGGGAATGACGCTTTTCCTGCTGATATGCACGTTCTTCCCGAACGGGCTGAATCTTCGTCCTGTTGTATTTGAAAGAAATAATATTTTTGTTGATCTCGTCAAAACCCTATACAGTACGGATACGCCGACCAACGTGCTACCAAGCATACACGTATTCAACTCCATCGGCGTCAGCATCGCGATTGCCCACAGCAATGCCTTGAAGAAGCACCGCATGGTACAATGCAGCGCTTACCTGCTGGCTATGCTGATTATAATGTCCACCGTATTCTTGAAGCAGCATTCCGTAACAGACGTTATCGCTGCCATTGCGATGGCATGCATTATCTATCCGTTCGTATACGTGACACAGGAAAAGAAAGCGCCAAAGTTATCACACCAGCCAATCTAACCATTCTATAAGAGGAGGAAACCAATTATGTATGCAGAATTCAGTGAAAATCTTATCACAGGTAATGAAATGATAGATTCCCAGCACAAGGAACTAATCGAAAAAATGAACCAGCTTCTGGAAAGCTGCGAGAATGGAAATGACAAGTTAACCGCAGTAAAGACGCTGGACTATCTCGAGGACTACACAGATTACCATTTCAAGGCAGAAGAACAGCTGCAAAGAGATATCGACTATCCGGGCTACGAAAAGCATATCGCGCAGCACGAGATATTCAAGAACACCATCAAGGATTTAGAAGAGATGCTGCAGGAAGAAGAAGGCCCATCCAACGCGTTCGTTGAAAAGGTAGAAGAAAACATTGTAAAATGGTTCTATACCCATATCGAGGGCTTCGACCGTTCCGTTGCTGAATATAAATTCATGCGCGAGAACAATGAGCGTCTGTAGATCCCACTGATACAAATAACCGGCCTCTGTGCAGAGGCCGGTTTCTTATATTCCTGCATCCTTTAATCTTTCTTGATTCCTGCATAACGGGTATATTTCTCAAACGCGGAGGGCATAGAATATTTCTTCTCGATTTCTTCCGGATGTATGAAAAGAAAATCTTTCTGGTTAGTCTTCTCCAACTCATCTACCATTACTTCATAGCCGGTCATATGCCATTCGATATGGCTGAAGATATGCTTTGCCGTATCCAGCTTCTTTACACGGATGGGCATTAGGCCGATGGATTTGCTATATTCTGTTACTTCTTTCATCGTCATGTGGCCAGGCTCGTTCGGGAATTCATACAGTCCTGCAAGAAGTCCCTTAGACGGCCTCTTCTGTATGGCAAGCCTTTGTCCATCCTTGAATAGAAGCACGGTCCGCTTCTCCATCTTCCGAGCTTTCCCCTTGCTCTTTACTGGTATCTCGCAGGCCGTCCCCTGCTTCCTCGCCTCGCATAGATGCGCCACTGGACATTCGCCGCATTTCGGCTCACCGTTGGGCACGCACACGATAGCTCCCAGTTCGATCAGCCCCTGGTTAAAATCGCTGGCTCCATCCGCCGGAATTACCTTCTCCAATGCCTCCTCTATCTTCTTGCGCACGCTCTGCTTCATGATATCCTCCCGGCTTCCCGTAAGTCTGGATACCACTCGGAGCACATTGCCGTCCACCGCTGGCTTGGGGATGCCAAAGGCAAATGCGCTGATAGCCCCAGCCGTATAATTGCCGATTCCTTTTAAAGAACGGATCTCTTCATAAGTATCCGGAAAACGGCCATGATAGTCTATCATGATCTGCTGGGCGGCTTTCTGCATGTTTCTTACCCGGTTATAGTAGCCGAGGCCTTCCCATAGTTTCAGGAGCGTATCTTCTTCTGCCCTTGCAAGTGCCTCTACCGTCGGGAGTTCTCGCAAGAATCTCTCATAATAAGACTTTACCGCCTCCACCCTGGTCTGCTGAAGCATGATCTCAGACACCCACACCCGGTAGGCGTCCGGATTCCTCCTCCACGGAAGATCCCGCTTATGATTGCGGTACCACGCCATAAGAGGCTCTGCCATCTCGTTCAGGATTGGGTTCTCAAGCACGACCGGCACCTCTTGGGCGATCTGGATCGCGTCAGGGCTTACCTCGCAGTCATAGGCAACCACGCGGACGCCTCCTTCTGCCGCTTCCCTTAAGGCTTTCGCGAACGCCGGATGGGTATCCGTATTGGGTGTAAAGTAGCGGACATCTCTCATCTGGATGACAAAAAACACATAGGCTTCATAACCTTGCCTTACCGCGGCTTTCAACTCTTCTACATGCTTCACGGCACGTTCGCTTGGGGCATCGGGAAAACGCACTCTTCCCTCTTCTTCCAGCGTCACCCCCTTGACCTCGATCAATATCTTCCGTTCATTCGTCTCTACATACAGGTCTATCCTGGAATTGCCATAAGTATACTCTGGCTTTACCAAAGTTGCTCCTTTGATCAGGCCGCCTTTTTCAATCCATTCCTTAACCACTTGGTTTGGCACCTGGGAATCCATATTTACCAGCCTGACGCTTCCCTGATCCGTCTCTTTTTCCACCGCGATCAGATCCCATCTGGTCTTCCGGTCCGGATTGTCGGACTCCTGCAGGTAGACCCTTGCCCCGGGCCTTAAAAGTTCGGCGCACCGTCCCGTATTCTTTACATGGACGGTTTCTTTTTTTCCGTTGATATCGATATATGCGATAAACCGGTTTGGACGTTCCAGGAATATCCCCGGTATGATGCTATTGTATCTCATCTGTCTTCTCCTTTCACTGCTTCTTGATGCGCCCGCGGCTTCGTTTGTCCCATTCTATCTGCTTCTCTTAATGATGCCTCCAGCGTATCTTCTACTTTGCCCTGCCTTCCCCAGCCAGTAAAAAAGCCGCTGTTTCTGCCGCCTTTTACAGGTTTTATGCATTTCGATACCATAGACTGAGTGCGGAAAACGAACTCCTCGGACTCCATAATCGTAAATGGATGCTCCTCCGTCACTATGATCTGAACATCTCCCTTCCGATATTCTGGATATTTTCCCGAGTATCCCTCGCTTTGAAGACGAGAATCAATGACTCTGCGTTTCGTCTTAATATCTTCATTCTGGCTGCTTCCATAATCCCTCTTATCATATGCTTCCGACGCAGCCTTTAACTTATGCCAGATCAAAACATAGAGTTTCTCACGCTTGTGCGAAAGGAGCCTCCGGCTCAGGAAATGTTCAATCCTTTTAGAAGGATGCTTGCGGCAAATGCGCAACAGCCTTGCATAGGAATTATCACCCGCTTCCTTTGAAAGAGCCATCATCCGTTCTATCCCCTCATAAGTAGCCGGATACCTGTCCTCAAGAGACTCATTGATCGGAGACCATTCCCGGAAAGGCGCGAATTCCATCAGCCTTAGCAGTTCTTTCTCTTTCCTGCTTAAAACCTTTTCGCCCGGATACTCATATTTATCATAGATCGTTCCTATCATGTACGCCAGCTGGCGCCACTGCTCCTGCCCCTTTACCCAGAAATGTCCAATCTGATGGTACTGATAGCAATGGATGCTTTCCTCCATATCAAGGCGGCCAAATGCTTTCGGCAGCCCCTCTATACCGCCGGAAAAATACTGCCTTTCGCTATCTTCATGTATCATATATTTAATAATAACTCCCTCTTCTTACATATCAGTATGTTAAGAACAGACTCATTATATTACATCCCTGTGTTCTTGCCAACCTGATAACGGCAAAAATAAGCAGCCAAGAATCAAGCGGCATCTCCGCTTTCGCAAAGATGCCGCCATGCCTATATATGAAATTCTTCAAACAGCAGCATTCTATATTCCGTATCCTCCAACGCCCGTTCCAGTTCTTCCAATCGCTTTGACTGGAGTAACTGCTGGGCCAGCCGGGCCATACGCGCTTCCCCAGACTGCTCGCCCTGTTTTATTCCTTGTTTTATTCCTTGCTCATGTCCCGCATTCCAATTACTTTTCATCTGATAATTATAGTCCCTGATCGCTTTCTCCCTGGCTTCATACTCCAGCCGTTTCTGCTCATCCGCACTAAGATTCGTTAAAGCCTCATAAGCCTTTCCCAGGAATTTATCCGTCTTTGCTATCATCTCCAGTTCCTCCTTCCTCTCTGCATTGATAAAGCGTGCCCACTTCAGCAGTTCCGTCTCCGGATATCCATATTTCTCTAATTTGGGCAGTTCCAGTATATGTACTTCTAATTTGTCCGTATACTTCCTGCGCCTTACATCCTCCCAGATATGGAACCTTGAATAAAACTCTACATCTTCCTCAAACATTACGAAGTCCAGTATGCCTATATGTATACACTTCTTTAGTACGTCATAATCTTCTCCTGCTTTTATCTGGTCAACATACATCTTTCCCAAATAAAAAAGCGACCGCTCCGCCCACAATTCAAAAGGCGCCATCTGCATCTCCATGTTGATCTGGACATTGCCATTGAGAAGAACCCGCACATCGAGGATCCCCAATTTTTCTTCTTGGCTTTCCTTCCTCAGATGAGTGGGAAGCAGCGTAGTATTAACAATATCCTCCGGCCTGATTCCAAGCACCGCTGAGATAAACCCCCGCCGCACCTCCGGCTCCTCCATCAATTCCTTAAAGCAAAAGTCTACTTTGGGCTTCATTATAAATTCACTCATCTTACCGCTCCTTTCTCCGTAAGAAAGATGCGGCAAATGATGCTTGTCCTACTTTTATTATATGGACGTTTCCCGGAATATACAACATCTTTCTTACTCTGTATTTGGTTGTCAATTAGGGATTATTAAGGCTGAAAGGCCATGAAACTTGCCAGATATGGCTTGATAGAATCCATTTTAATACATAAGGCTTTTGTTTGCAATCACCTTTATCTAATCCACCCATCAGGCCGTGGTACGCTGCTTCTCCCAGTGTTGGGACAACCCCTGCGGATTTACCATTGCTCCTGGCTGCGATATTCCTGTTGCAGCGCCGCTTGCCAATATCGACGCCTACATGGAAGCCGCGCGCCAATGCGCCAAATATCCGGTGCAGCCATCCAACTGGGAGGCCTGATTTTCGCCCGGCAGGCGAAAAACATTGAGTGCTTACTTACAATATGTTATATTAATGAGGATGTCTAACTGGCATCCTCATTCATATTAAAAGCAATGATGCAAAGGAGTATCACAGCATGAGCATATTAACCGTAGACCATCTTTCCCACGGATTCGGAGACCGCGCCATCTTCCAGGATGTCTCCTTCCGCATGCTAAAAGGCGAGCACATTGGCCTGGTCGGCGCAAACGGGGAAGGCAAATCAACATTTTTCAATATCGTAACCGGCAAGCTTGCCCCTGATGCCGGTAAGATCGAGTGGGCCAAGAACGTCCGCATCGGCTACCTGGACCAGCATACCGTGCTTGAAAAGGGTATGACCATCCGCGATGTGTTAAAATCCGCTTTTTCCTATCTATTTGAAATGGAGGCGAGGATGAACGATATCTGCGACAAACTTGGGTCGGCAGATGAAGAGGCCATGAATAAACTGATGGAAGAATTGGGCGTCATCCAGGATACCCTGACGATGCATGACTTCTATGTGATCGACGCAAAGGTGGAAGAAGTGGCGCGGGCCTTAGGGCTTCTGGATATCGGCCTTGATAAGGACGTCACCGACTTAAGCGGCGGCCAGAGGACCAGGATCCTGCTTGGGAAGCTGCTGCTCCAGAAGCCTGACATCCTGCTTTTGGACGAGCCTACTAATTATCTGGATGAAGAGCATATCAACTGGCTAAAACGCTATCTTAACGAGTATGAGAACGCCTTTGTCCTGATCTCCCATGATATCCCGTTCCTCAATGATGTCGTCAACATCATCTACCATATGGAGAACCAGGAACTGAACCGGTATGTGGGGGATTATGATGAATTCCAGAAAGTGTATGAAGTGAAAAAAGCACAGCTGGAGGCCGCTTACAAGCGCCAGCAGCAGGAGATCAGCCAGTTAAAAGACTTCGTGGCAAGGAATAAGGCCCGTGTCTCTACCAGGAATATGGCCATGTCCCGCCAGAAAAAACTGGATAAGATGGATGTCATCGAACTGGCAGCCGACAGGCCAAAGCCCGAATTTCACTTCCGCCTGGGACGCACGCCGGGAAAATATATCTTTGAGATCAAGGACTTTGTGATCGGATATGACGAGCCGCTCTCAAAGCCACTCAATCTCTCGCTTGAAAGAGGACAGAAGATTGCCTTCACCGGCGCCAATGGAATCGGCAAGACCACGTTGATCCGAAGCATCCTGGGCCTGGTGCCTCCTCTGTCCGGCACCTGCGAATTAGGAGAGAACGTATTGCCCGGCTACTTCGAGCAGGAAGGGGATTATAACAACAAGACGACCTGCATTGAAGAAATCTGGCAGGAGTTTCCTTCCTTTAACCAGTATGAAGTCCGCTCCTCCCTTGCCAAATGCGGCCTGACTACCAAGCACATCGAGAGCCAGGTGCGGGTACTGAGCGGAGGCGAGCAGGCGAAGGTCCGCCTGTGCAAACTGATCAACCGGGATACCAACGTCCTGCTTCTGGATGAGCCCACCAATCACCTGGATGCAGACGCTAAGGATGCCCTGAAAGAGGCTCTTAGGGAATACCGGGGAACCTTGCTTCTCATCTGCCATGAGCCTGAATTTTATCAGGACATTGTAAATGAAGTCTGGGACTGTAGCAAATGGACGACCAAGATCGTATAGGTCGTCCATTTGGCTATGTTATATTCCCTATCCTTCCGTGATCCCTCTTGGCATCTTTCCAATCCTTGCCCCTCTCCCGTACTTCCTGGCCGCATAGATAAATGCCTCCACATTTGCCTTTGGCGTTCCTATGGGAAGCTGGCAGCCGGTATTGAGAATAAAGCCGGCAGGATTGTCCGCGCATTTTATCAGACATTCCCTGCAGGATTCCATTACCTCGTCTATCGTTCCTTCTTTCATAACATCCACAGGAGGAACATTGCCCGCAATCCGCATCCGGTCTCCTACCGCATCTTTCGCCTCTTTTAGATCTTCGCAGTTGTCAATGCTGAAGGAAAACAATCCCGCATCTGCAAGATCTCCCCATATCGGGCTTGTCTTGCCGCAGATATGCGCGCCTGGCCTGGAGCCCATGATCTTTTCCGTTCCGTCGATCAATTTTTTGATGTATGGCAGGGAATACTCGTCAAACTGCTTCTTACTGATGACGTCCATACAGGTCACAGGGTCTGAAAAATTGGTCCCTACCGGTCCAAATTCCCGGCGAAATGCCTCAAACCATCTAAGGGAGCATTCTACCGTAAGATCCAGCAGCTTATGAAGCATCTCGGGATTCTTGCGGGTATCCTTAAGCACCATCTCCACCGGACGGACTGCGATCGCCGTAGAGATTGGCCCTGCCACGCTGGTGGTCATGCTGACATCCGGGAACCGGTCTTTTAGCCGTTTCGCGCTTTCAAGGATAGGAGCCAGCACTGGATTCTTGTATGGGTCCGTCACTTCCAGCCTCTCAAAGTCCGCATAGTCCTTAAGGATATGCTCCTCCACATAATCGATCCCATGTTCCGGCGCCCGCAGTTTTGACCCTAGGGCTCCTCCGATCGTCTTAAGTCCCAATCCTACGTTGAAGCTGTCCAGGCCGAACTCTTCCTTTCTCCTTCGTATGACTTCGCTCTTTACTTCAAAGTCTTTGGCAAACTGGGTGGTGGTAAACCCGAATATATCTGCCATAGCCGGATCCGGCGCCTGCAAGGTATAAGGAATATAATCCACCTCTTCCCCCGCATTATATGCCTTCATCCGCTCCGCTGCCGTCATCTCATCCTTCTGGCCATCCATTAGCCGCTTTAACTCATCATACTCCATCTTCTGATCTCCTTTATCTGTCCCGGCCATGCACACAGCCGGAAGTGTTCACGCTTACGGATATTCAGGAAAAATCATGCTTTCGGTAAATATCCGCTCGTAATTCTCGGTCTCCGCCAGTTCCATGTATTCCATCCTTCTGGCCAGTTCCTCTACCTCGTGCCTTGCTTTACTTGACATCAGCGTCATGTATGCCCCCGTCTTGGAAGAGTTTCCCACATAGATCAACTTATCTTCCACTTCCTTTGGCAGGATCCCGGTCCCTGTCAATGATTCTGCCGGCAGATGGGCCCCAAACTGCCCGGCTATCAGAACCTTGTCTAAATCTTTCATGGAAATTCCTGCTTTATTAAGCAGCGCCACGAATCCTGACAAAATGGCTCCTTTTGCCAGTTGTACCTGCCGTACATCTCCCTGGGTTACCAGAAGCCGGGGATTCTCATGCAGAACAAATTCCCGCTTTGCCCCATTCATCTGGATCATCAGATACCGGTAATCCGACTCGGGCAGCCGATCCTTCTTGATAAACGCCCCGGTCTTCTTGACGATTCCTGTACGCAGAAGTTCTTTCACCACGGCGAGTATGCCACTCCCGCAGATTCCGGCGGGTTCCTGGTTATCTATTGTCGCAAGTTCGATTCCTTTCTCTGTGATCCGGACATCCTCAACCGCTCCTTCGGCCGCCCGCATACCGGAACTGATATTCATCCCTTCCAGCGCAGGTCCTGCGGCGCAGGAACAGCAGAGCAGCCTTCCATGGCTTGCAAGCACGATCTCTCCATTGGTACCGATATCAATAAAAAGTACATTTCCCGGTTCTTTCTGCAGCTGGCACACATAGGCCCCAGCCACGATGTCCGCGCCAATATATCCCGATACCTGTGGAAGGCAGTAAAGCCTCGTATCTTTCCCTGCCTGGATGCCTATCTCGCTTGCTGCCAGTTCTCTGGCCTCCTTAAATGCCGGTTTGTACGGCGCTCTTCCGATGGATCTGGCATCCACGCCGAGAAGCATATGCGTCATCGTACAGTTTGCCGCCACATGTATTTCCCGGATTTCTTCCTTATCCACGGAAGCCTCCAGGCATACCTCTGTGATCATTGCGTTAATAGACTGTACGATCGCGTCTTTTAACTCTCCGATTCCTGTCTCCGGATTCTCATACTCATACGTGATCCTGGTGAGCACGTCCAGGCCATAGTGCTTCTGGGCATTGATCATGGACGCGTCCGCCAGTTCCTCTCCGGTGCGAAGTTCGATCAAGGCCGTCACGACGGTGGTCGTGCCAATATCGATCGCAATGCCATATCCATCCTCATAGGCATCCATCACGAACTCCGGCACATATCCTTTTGTCAATACCTTATGCTTGCGTTCTTTCTTCAGAAGTTCTACCTCTACATCTCCCAGCACTTCCGCCATGCAGGACAGGCGGATACCCTGTTCCCGTTCTCCTGCGCTTAACTGATCCATCTCCGTCTCGGAGGCTGCAGATACCTGCCCGCTTAGAATCCTTACCTTGCATTTTCCGCAGATTCCCTTGCCATTGCAAGGATTATCCACAAATATGCCTTCAGCAAGCAGCACCTTCAGCAGATTATCTCCCTCCTTGCAGGAAATCTTCTTTCCACTTTGCTTTACCGTCACTGACGCCATCTTACAAGTCCTCCTTCAGGCACTTAAGAATCGCCTGGACATTGGCAAGCGGCGACTTCATTCCAAGGCCGCAGGCCGGAGATATGATATCCGATCCGCTTCTTACACAGCCTTTTGCCAGCGTCCTCACCTTCTCCTGCTCCCCGAATTCCAGAGCGAACGTGCTCACATTTCCCATCAGCACCCGGTCCTTTAAGTTGGCCCTTGCTTCTTTCATGGGAACCACAGAGTCAAAACTGAGCACGCTGCTTCGCACCATATTTACTTCTTTATATACGGGACTCATCTGTCCGCAGATATGTACGATCGTTCCCATCTTCTCTTCCTGTAGTCCGTCAAGCAGCTGGTTCAGATAGGTAACCGCAAATTCTTCAAAATACTTAGGGCCCAGGATCTCGCCTGTGCCGCTTGGGTCGGAGATGGCTATCACATCTGCCCCGGCCTCGATCTGCGCCCTTCCAAACGAGATCAGCTGACGGGTAATAAAGTCCATATATGCATGGGCCTGCTTATTCTTCTTGCGCAGTTCCTTGTAGAACACCACCGGCTCCATCACGGAACTGGCTGTGCTGATTGGCCCGGTCAGGTTTCCGATGATCGGAACCCCATCCGTCTCTTCCCTCAATATCCGGATTGCGTCCAGAACCACCTTGGCCCGTCCTTTGCCTGTATCTATCCGGGGCAGTTTCCCATAGTCCTCCACAGATTCTATGGCATAGGCGCTCACATGAGGCTCATAGACGCGGGACCCCATCTCCACCTTGGCTCCCATCTCCTCTGCCTCAACGGTCATGCAGAACGGGACGCCATAATTCTCAAAACAGCCAGAATCATATACGGCCTTGGCCAGTCCTGCCATCATCCTGGCATCTGTATGAGCTTCCGGCATATAGATGTCCACCGCATCCATCAGATCCGTGGTAACCATATTCATCATTCCGCCGGGACAGATGCAGGGCGGCCGGTCTACTGCATTTCCTTTCATTACATTGTACAATCTTTCCTTTGGAGTCAGCATTTTTCTTCTCCTTTTTCTATGCAATATTAAGCAGGCGTTTGGCCAGTTTCACGGCCTCCACCGCATTCTGCGAATAGCCGTCCGCGCCGATCTTGTCCGCATATTTCTGGGAAATAGGGCCGCCGCCTATCATGACCTTTACCTTGTCGCGCATTCCTGCGTCTTCCAGCATATGAATCACCGTCTCCATACCGCCCATCGTCGTCGTCATTAAAGTAGACATGCAGATCAGATCCGCCTCTTCTTCTTTTGCCGTCTCTATAAACTGCTCAAGCGGGACATCCCTACCAAGATCGATCATCTCAAATCCAGCAGTCTCCATCATAATCTTCACCAGATTCTTGCCAATATCATGGGTATCTCCTTCCACGACTCCGATGATTCCTTTGATCTTCCCTTCCCCGCTTTCTTCCGGAAGATAAGGACGCAGGATATCCAGTCCCACATACATGGCGTCCGAGCACAGCAACACATCCGTGACAAAGTATTCTTCTTCCTCATACAGCTGGCTTGCCCGGTTCATGCCATCCACCAGGCCTTCCATGATTCCGTCAAACGCAGGATACCCTGCTTCCAGATACTCTTTGGCTGCCTCTTCTACGTCATCTTCTTCCATCTCGACCACGCCGTCGGATAATCTTTTCAATAATTCTTCCTTTAAACTCATACTCACTTCTCCTCTAAATCAATCTCACCGTCTTGATCCTGCCGCTCTCCAATTTGTAATGTACATTTTTAATACACATCTGCCCCATGAACCTGGCTTTTCCAATCATCTCGATGCAGCCTTCCCCATATTCCATGGGTCCGGATAATTCTGCATCTACGAATTCTGCCTTTCCGGTTCCAAGCAGGGCAAATGTAGTCTTAGGGCATAAGAGTATCAGCGGGGAATCCCCCAGCTTCTCTGCCGCCTTCTTCAGAAATTCATAAGTAAAATCTTCCACCACCTGCTCGGCCATCTTCGGGCCCAGGATATTCAGTCCTCCAGAGGAATCTGCATAACTGATCATATCCACGCCATACTTCTTAGCTTCCTCCATGAACCGGAGAATCTCTCCGCCTAGTTTCCAGAATACTTCCTTCATAAGTTCCGGCTTCTTGCGCATTGCCTTGAACACGTACTTTGCATCGATCAATACGTTCAGGATCGTAAACGGGCCGGACACCTGGAGCACCACATGCTCTCCCTCTTCGCGCAGCGCCTGGCAGGCAAGAAGCACTTCATGGATTCTCCCTTCCTGTAGATTCATGGCTGGAAGTTCCAGAAGTTCTTCAGGCGAGGTGCAGATATACTCTTTCGCTCTGGGTCCGGTCTTCTCGTTCCCGTAATTGATGATTCCGCCCATGGCTTCCGCCTCCACCGTATGGCAGAATGGAAGTTCGCAGAATGAGGCACTGTCATGCCTTTTCAGCGCTTTTGACAGCGCTGCCATGGTCTCATGGTGCATATATGCGTCCGGAAACTGTAACTCTAATTCCCGGGTCACCTCTTCATTGATGCCTGCTGAATTGTCATATGTACATTGAAAGTCTTTGATATCTCCCATAATTGCCTCCTCGTTATCCAAACAGAACCTTTTCCGCGTCTTTCGCCGCTCTTACCACTGCCTTCACATTTTCGTCCGGCGTCAGGGGCGATACATCGCAGTCGCCGCTTAAGATAAACCGGCCGTCCCTTGCGCCATCCATACATTCCTGATAAGCAAAATCATAGACTTCCTGCTCGCTGCCCTCCATAAGCACGGAGCAGCAGGGGATGTTGCCCATCAGGGCCACCTTGTCGCCGTATTCCTCTTTCACCTTCTTGGTCTGCGTATCGGAGATATGCCATGCATCGCCGGATTCCTTAAGTACCAGGTCGAACCGGTCATCATACAGTCCGCAAGTATGGATCACGATGGATGCGCCATAGTCCTTAATCCTCTTGTTGGCACGGATGTTGCTTTGCGAGATGCATTTCTCATAAGACTTTCTGGAAATGCAGTATCCGCCAAAATTAGGCATTGGGAACCACAGGAAATCCAATCCCGCATCTACCAGCATCTTGCAGGATTCCACCACGGCATCTTCCACATAATCGCACAGGGTACGGAAAAGTTCCTGGTTCTTAATCATCGCCTTAAACGCAGGCTTCGCCCCCATCAATGTAAATGCCACCGCCGCCGGAACATGGAGTATGGCATAGATCGGCTCCTCCGGCTCCGCCGCCCGCATTAGTTCAATGGTGCGCAGTACATTTTTCATCATCATGCACTTGCTCGGATCATACGGCTTTAACTTTTCTATATCTTCAAAAGAATGTATTACGTCATCCCCGTCCCCCACAATCTTTCCTTCACTATTCGGAAGATGGCCTCCCATCATGGCGGCGATACCGCCATATGCGCCTGCGCACAGGCCGTCATAGCCCAGTGCCTGCCTGGTCCCGACCATGCATTCCGTCAGTTTTTCGGGACTCATCATAGCCTCCGGCATTGTATATCCATACCGCATCACCGGCAAGGAAAATGCATTCATGATGATGGGGATTCTATCCGCCCCTGTTCCATCCAGTATTGCCTTTACCGCTTCTCTTTTTCCCATCATGGCTTTTTTCCTCCTATGCCTCAACCAGGTTCTTTGCAAATTCTACCGCCTCTATGGCACTGCTGGTATAGCCGTCTGCTCCGATTTTTTTGGCAAATGCAGGAGATACCGGCGCTCCTCCTACCATAATCTTTACCTTGTCGCGAAGTCCGAATTCTTTCAGCTTGTCAATCACGATCCCCATTCCCGGCATTGTTGTCGTCATGAGGGAGGACATGCACAGGATGTCCACCTCATTGTCCCTTACATAATCCACAAACGCGTCAAGAGGCACATCGCGGCCCAGATCATGGACTTCGAAGCCGCCCGTCTCCATCATAATCTTTACCAGGTTCTTCCCAATATCATGCGTATCGCCTTCCACGACTCCGATTGCGATCTTGCCGATGCTGGTATTCGCGGCTTCCGGAAGATATTTTTGAAATTCTTCGATTCCCGCATACATTGCATCAGAACAAACGATGAGTTCCGGGACAAAATATTCTCCTTCTTCATACAGCTCGCTGGCCCTCTTCATCCCGTCTACCAGGCCACCAAGCATCCCTTCCTGGGGATCATAGCCGCATGCGATATACTCCTTTACGACATCCACTACCTCTTCATCTTCCATCTCAAACACACAGTCTGACATTTTTTTCATCAATATCTCTTTCGTCTCCATTTTCTCGTTCCTCCTTAATTATATATTTTTTCTTCGAAACAGCATTTCTAACGCCGCCTGATTCAAGCCGCATCCGATCACCACCGCTTCGCCGCCAGTTCCCGCCGGATTCTTTTCTTCCCTGTATTTGGATACCGACGGTGTAAAATCAAAATGAACCAGGCCTTTTTCCATAGTCTCTATCCAGCCTTTGGCTCTCAGGATATATCCATACTCTTCTTTTTCCAAGGCCTTCATTATGGCCTCCAAATCCTCTATACGCATTTGCGGCAGATCCATAAAGGAGACGCTGGAAAATACCTTGTCTGCCGGAAGTGCCGCAAATGCTGCATCCCTCCTGGCATCCTCATCATAATCAGGCGCCTCTTCCAGAAGTTTTAAGAGTTCTTCGTTCTCCAGCTGCCTCCAGTCCCCATCATATAAGATAGCGTCCGGATTCAGTTCCTTTAAGCGTCCGATAATGATTTCCTTCTGTGCCTTATTTTCTGCTTCCACATGGCTTAATAGCAGAAGGCCTGCTCTCTCTATCTGATCTTGGTAGAATGCTCCAAATCCTTCGATATATTCCTCAAAGGAAGCCATGTCTACGATTGCAATCAGTTTTGTAATCTGCAGGCTGACTTTCTCTCTTTCCCTTGCCATCTGGCAGGCCTTGACAATATCCGTTAGCCGCCCTACTCCGGAAGGCTCTATGAGAATTCTGTCCGGATGGAAATTCTCGGCAATCTCCTTGATCCCCTTCCTGAAATCCATGGCCAGGCTGCAGCAGATACATCCTGCAAAGATTTCACGCACTGGAATGTCTTCCTGTATTCGATCCCCGTCAATCCCGATATCCCCAAATTCATTCTCTATCACTACCGTCTTTCCGGAAAGCAGTGGAAGATATCTATTTAGAAACGTCGTTTTCCCGGCTCCCAGAAAGCCTGTGACAATCTGTATCTCCATATCGTCCCTCCTATGTAATAAAAAACGGCAGGGAAAAGGCAGCGTAAATACTGCCCTTTCCCCACCGAAAAGAATCTTCTATATATAGCAGGTCTCCTGACTCGATCTCATCCTCAAGTCCCGCCTTCCCCGGCTGACCGGGTGGCTTATGGGACGATCGTCCATCACACAGTAGAGCGGGCTGTCCTGGATTCGCACCAGATTCCCTTTTCAATGCCTTCGCATCACTATATACGTTACTGTTATTATGATATCATAGAAAAAATCGTCATCCTAATTGATAATCCTGATGAGTCTATAGAGATCATCTATAATTTGCAAGTTCTTCTGCCCATGCTATGTTTTCAATAAGTGCCCGAAGCTGGATTCGGGAAGAATACCCCTCTGTCAGTTCGTCAATCTTGGCATTGACCGCCGGATGAAAGGATCTCCCTTGTATCTTCTGCTCTTGTCCATACTGGAATGCCTGACTTAAGATTTCCTTGTCTGTAATCCGTTCTTCCGTTTTGATGCTTCTCAGGAAAAGAATGTTCTTAGACGGAGCCTCTTCCCTCCAGCGGCCGCTAATCTTGACCCTTTCTCCCTCAAACATATATCCGTCGCAAACGTCCAAATGATATCCAAGGATTGTGATCCCTGCTTCTTCCATGGCCTTTATGGTCCCTCCCAGGTCAAACATATCCTTCGGCGATACTGCAAGCAAGGATACGGGGCTATTGGCCAGCGCCTTAAGATCATGGCATTCCTCTGGCCTCTGCCCCTCCATAAGGCCGCCCATGCCGCAGGTGACGGCCAGCGGGATTCCCAATCCTTCGCACGCCTTCATCGTTCCCGATGCGGTAAGCGCGCCTGACTTTCCATTGGATGCATAGTACTCATAATTCTGGTAATTTACCCGGTCAAAGTCCTGCGCCTTTTTCCTGAATCGGCAGAAATCTTCGATTCCTCCAACTCTTAATCCGCCATCTTCCATCCACGCAATACTTGTGCTGTCCTGCGGCCACATCCGTATCAGTTCATCCTCCGTGATACTTCTAAGGCCATGCGTAAGAAGCGCGGACTCCGCGAGATAGCCTACCATAAAGCCTCAATCCCTTCTGCCTGAGCCGTAAGATCCATATGGTTTTCTTTCTCGATAATCCCAAGGTATCCTTCCGGTATGCTGTCTGCGCCGTTGCATGCTCCGGCAATTGCACCGACGATGCAGGCGATCGCGCTGGTCTCATCGCCAATATTTACAGCGTCATAGATGCTCTCCATCGTATCTCCCTGATTGGCTATCAGGATTCCCAATGCCGCAGGCACCGTCTCAGAGATGGCCGGGCCGCTCCCAATCCGCTCTGCCAATTCTTTTACTACATCTTTCGTACTGCCGCAGTGAAGGGCGATTTCAACCGCCATCTCAATTCTCTTCGTAACGGACGGACCGGGATATACCCAGATATCCTCCCTTGACCTTGCCAGTTCTTCTCCTTTTACACTGCCATAATGTGCTGCTTTTATAATCTGATATACGGACGTGTCATCGCGCATTGCCTCGCTGACCGCCGCGGCAACCGCGCACGCCCCGGATATGCTGTAAGGGTCGTCGTGGGATGACATCGTGATCTCCACCGTATCTGCGATTGCCTGATCCATATTTCCATTGCTGATGAGTCCTTCGGGATAAGCCTTGCTTGCCGCGCCATTGGAGGAAAGCGCGTAATAATGTCCTTTGTACAGTTTATTTCCCAGATGTCCCGCATAGGCCCACGCGCTCATGCTTGCATCCTTTTTCAGGCGGTTTACTGCATTCCTGGTAGTCATGCCTGCAAATGGCCCAAAATATTCGGTCTCGCCCCACTCTAGCAAAGCACGCTCTCCCAGCTCCCTGGTGGCTTTTCCTCCTTCTTTTATCAAATGTTTCGTAAGTATATAGGGAATGCTGAATGCATCCGTGACTTGTCCTGCTCTTCTTCCTCTGGCCAGCGTATCCTGTGGAGGCGTTTTGAATTCCCGCACGGCCCCGCCAAATGTCTTCTCTATCTGCCTGGTGGATTTTGTCTCCGTAGCGGCTCCCATAGCATCGCCTACCGCTGCCCCCAGCAGACAGCCCAGCACCTTCTTATTCATGCCTTGCACCTCCTTTCTCCTGCGCCCGCAGCCTGTCCTGCGCGATCGCAGTCAGATCTTTTGCCAGCCTTTCTATTTCCAAATGATTTGCTTCCTGAAGCGTTGGGAGGAAGTGCGGCGGAAATGCGCCAGCGCCATTTAAAGCACCGGAGAGCGCTCCGGACATGGTCGCGATGGTATCCGTATCATATCCGACATTGACTGCGCCTACGATAGAGCCCAGCGCATCTCCTTCATTTGCTGCAAACAGCCCGAACGCGCTGGGAATCGCCTCAGAGACATGAAGTCCCGCGCCGATTCGATGACCGATCTCCACCATCTTCTCCCAAGGCGTTCCTCTTCCCAGGCCGATATCAATGGCCATCTCCATCCGCTTGACCACGGAAGGCCCCGCCACATCCCTGGCCACTTCCCGGCCAATGCGTTCGCCTTCCCTGGCTCCATAAAGTCCGGCCTGAAGCACGCTGTATACATCCACATCCGGCATAACTGCCCGGCTTACCGCTGCTGTAACCGCACATGCTCCGGATATCGCAAGATAGTTGTCATGGGTCACCATCGTCACAGTCACCGCGTCTGCTATGGCCTGCTCGATGTTTCCCGCATTCAGAAGGCCGATCGGCGATATCTTCATAGCCGCGCCATTGGTAGCCTGCCTCGTAACCAGTTCCACGCCTCCTGACTTCTCGACCTTCTCTCCTTTGTATCTGCGTATGGCAAGCCTGGTGGTGGGCCCGGCGAATCGGTCAAAAAATACCGCATGCTCGGACCAGTCGATCAGCGCTTCCTGTACGACTTCCTTTGTCACCTCTCCGTGATTATCCGCAATATGCCTTGCTACGAAATACGCCGAACTAAAATCATCTGTAAGCTGTCCCGGCACGTTCCCCGCGCCGAAGGTATCCATAGGCGGAGTCTCAAAGTCCGTGACTTCATGCCCGAAATACGCAAGTATCTGTTCCGTCGTCCTGGCCTCTGTCGCGGCCCCCATGGCGTCGCCTGCGCCTGCGCCGATCAGCCCGCCAAGTATTCTGTCATACATCTGTCTGCTTCCTCCTTCTCATCATTGTCTGTTATCTGCCCATATGAAAGGGGAAATGTCCCTTGAGACATCTCCCCATCCTGCCCTAACTCTTTTGGCATGCAATTCTGAACTAATGCCAGTCTGACATCTGATCCACATTGGTAGAATCTACGACTGCCATCGGCGTGCTGTCTCCTACCTTGGACACATCCTGTCCCTCTAAAGCCTTCAGCATGATGATGACTGCCTCTTTCCCCATCAGATATGGTGACATTGCAACGGTAGCGTCATAGGTTCCCTCTTCGATTGCTGCTTTTGCCTCCTCTGTAAAATCAACTCCGACTACCGCTACCTGGTCTTTTACATCTTTTTCTTCTAATGCCCTTACAACTCCAAGCGCCATATCGTCATTGCCGCATGCAATTCCTACGATGTCTGGATTCGACTCGATGATTGCGGCTGCCGCGTCATATGCCTTCTGGGCATCAAAGTCACACTGCTCGACCGCTACAACTTCCATGCCGGCGTCTTCAAAAGTTTCTTTTGCACCATCCCTGCGGGCATCAGACTGTGTTGCGCCTTCGTTTCCCGCGATTACTGCAACCTTGCCTTTGCCATCCGTCTTATCAATGATATACTGAGCGCCCAGAACTCCCTGATTGTAGAAGTCTACGGTGATTTTCGCATCAATCTTGCCGCCTGCTTCTTTTAAGGAATCTTCATTCACTTCATTTCCTGTCGTAATAATCTTTACATCATTCTGGTTTGCCGCAACAATGCCTGAAATCAGGCAATCTTCTGTAAGCGGGGATACCGCGATCGCTTCATAGTCTTTCACAAGCATGTTATTGAGAATGTCGAGCTGGCCTGTGGTATCCGTATCGGAATCTGTAGCCTGCACATCAATTGACACTCCATACTCTTCTGCCGTATCCTCATACCCTTCCTGCATCGTTACCCAGAAAGAATTGGTAAGCGTGCTCTCGATTGCGGCAAGCTTCTTCCCTGTGTCTTTCTCAGGAAGCGGCGCAAGATCTTCATTTACCTGCGCAAGCGCCTTGCCAAATACTGTGTCTGTTGAGACTTCCTTTGTTCCTTCATCCTTTTTCTCTTCCGTCTTCTTTGAGTCTTCCTTGCTGCTGTCTTTTGAATCGCCGGAACCAGAACCGCATCCTGCCGCCAATGTTGCCACCATAGCCACGCAAAGAAGCAGGCTGACTAATTTCCTTTTCATGATCTTTTCCTCCTCGTCATGTTGTTTATAAGTATATCGTTAAAGAGTACTGCTGCCAGACTCCTTAAACTCCAGCACAGCTGCCACATCCGCACGGCTTCTGGGCCCCTCCTGCATGCATTTGATCGCTGCGGATGCATTTGCAAATTCAAGCGCTTCCTTCTTCTCCATGCCCTCCTGAAAATATGCATACAGCAGGCCGCCAAGGAAGCAGTCTCCGGCTCCTGTCGTATCCACCGGATCAATCTTATGCGCCGGGACCCTGTATTCCTTTCCGTCATACCACGCGGCTCCTTCATCGCCAGCCGTGCAGATCACGCCTTCTTTTACCTGATACTTTTCCCATACCATCTTCATGGCCTTAAGGTAGTCCTGCTCGCCGGTAATTTCATAATACCCGTCCCTGCCGCTTACAAATACCGTGCACAGCCGCATCATTTCTTCGATATCTTCCCTGGATGTGCCGCACATTTCCATAAACGAGGGAACGCACTGCATGTTGTAGAGAACCGGCTTCCCCTGTTCCACAGCCTTCTTTGCCAGCCAGAGCGCTGCCTTTGGCGAAAACATGTCATTATAGAAAATATCCATGGAGTCCATAATCTCTTCCGGCAGTTCTTCCGGTATCAGCGTGCAGACCGTATCCCCGGTATTCGCAAAAATACAGTGCTTGCCCCCCGGCGCAGTCAATATATAGGTGTGAAGGGTTGTCCCACCCTTTTTCACTGCTACAAGTTCAGCGTCCACTCCGTCTTCTTTCAGCGTCCTGATAAATTCATCGCCGATATTATCATCGCCAATCTTGCCTGTCTGATAAGACTCCATGCCAAAGTGCGCCGCTGACACGGATACATTGGAAGCGCTCCCGCCCGGGAGCATCTGCTCCTGATTGATCAGGGCAAATCCATCGTCCTTTGGAAGATCATGGCTGTTGATTACGATATCCATGGCAATTGCCCCCAGAGACAACAATTTCTTTCCCATAACTATACCTCGCTTTTCCTTCTTTGATTACTTTCCGATATGAGAACCGATATCAGCAGAATCAGGCCCGTCAGGATTTCCTGGTAATGCGTGGATATGGACAGCAAGGTCAGGCCGTTCTTCATAATATTCAGTATAAAGCAGGCGATGACCGTGCCTATAATGCTGCCTTTTCCTCCCTGCATGCTGGTTCCGCCAAGAATCGTAGCGGCGATGGCATCCATCTCATACCCCTGTCCTGCCAGCGGCTCCGCCGAATTCAGCCTCGCTGTCACGATCATGCCCGCAATCCCGGCACACAGGCCGCAGAAGGTAAATACCATGACCTTGTACTTCCTTACATTGACGCCGGAACGGTTCAGCGCAATCTCATTGGAACCGATAAACAGGCAGTAGTTGCCGAATCTGGTCTTATGTAATAGGATTGCTCCTATGACCGCTATCATGATGGATATGAGGATCGGCATGTTCACAGGGCCGACCTTTCCGCTTCCGATAAATCCGAATTCAGGCCCGAATCCAAAGACTGACTTTGAATTCGTCAATACCAATATAATGCCTCTTATTATGGTCATCGTACTTAAGGTCACTATAAAGGAATTAATCCTCCCATAGGCCACAATCCATCCATTCACCAATCCGATAAAAGCGGCAATCGCAAGCCCCAGCAGTATCGCCGCCGAGGCCGGGAGGCCGGCCTTGATCAGCATTCCCATGCTCATCCCGGAAAATCCGATGACCGCGCCCACGGACAGGTCGATCTGCCCCGCGCAGATAACCAGTGTCATTCCGACAGACAGCACCAGATATATGGCCGACTGGTTCAATATATTCCGACAGTTTTTCCATGAAAAGAAGTAGGGCGACGCTGCCGCCAGCACGCCGACCAGCACGGCCAGCACGATCACTAGTATGACTGTATATGAATAGTTTTTCAGATTCTTCTTCACGATGCTTGCTCCCCCCGCTACGATGCCGTGGATGCTCCTGTGATCATAGCCACCACTTCATCCATCGTCGTATCTTCTGTCCTTAATTCCCCAATGACTTTCCCCTGGCGCATCACGCATATCCGGTCTGATATGTGGAATACCTGGGGAAGATTATGGCTGATGATAATCACCGCATACCCCTGGGCAGCAAGCTTCTTAATCAGCCTTAGCACTGCGTTCGATTCATTCAGTCCCATTGCCGCCGTAGGCTCGTCGAAGATCAGGATCTTCCCGCCCCGGTGGACCAGTCTCGCAACTGCCACGCCCTGGCGCTGCCCGCCGCTTAGATTGCCTACCGGAACCGTCACGTCCGGGATATGGATATCCAGATCCTCAAGCAGTCTCCTCGCCTCTTCATTCATAACCTTCTTCTGTAGGAAACCGCCTCTGGTCCTCTCATTTCCAAGAAACAGGTTTGCGGCCACATCCATCGTATTGCCAAGAGCCAGATCCTGATAAACGGTAGAGATCCCGGACGCGGACGCCTTCCTTGGAGTGAGCCTTTCGTATTCCTTCCCTTCCAGCCTGATGATGCCGCAGTCCGGCTTCAGCACTCCGGAGAGGATCTTTATCAGCGTAGATTTTCCCGCTCCATTATCCCCTACGATCGCCAGAACCTCTCCTCCATAGGCCTTCATTGATACTCCCTTTAACGCCTGGACATGATTAAAACTCTTATGGATATCTTCCGTTTCAAGAAAGGGGGCTTCGCTAACCAATTCCATATTCATTGTAATTTCTCTCCATTAATATATGAAATAAACTTTAATAATAGATATTTTTAATACATAATCATGTTAGCACCGGCATATCTATAAGTAAAATTGATTGTTTCAATAACTTTATAAATGTTATCTATAATTAACTTCCTGAGCAACTACCAAAAACAGACGATTCTTACCCTATTTTTTATATCGCATAAAAACGCTCTATAAATCCATGCCAGATATCACAAAAAGCAATTGGAAATTTTCATCGAACTTGACTATACTTAAGTCATACAAATAATCAGGAGGTAAGAAATAATGTCTATTACAGCAGAAACTGCAAAAGAACATGCAAATGACCCGGCTGTATTATGCTGCCGGGCAGAAGAGGGCATTACAATACAGGCTTCCAACTTGGAAGATCCTGCTATTTTTGACGAGTTAGTGGATTCAGGGCTGCTATCTTTGGATGGCTGTCTGACAATCGGACAAGTCTTAGGGGCAACCCTGACAAAGACAAGCGATTCTTTATGTCCATTGACTGCAGATAACGTAGGGGGCTTCAAAGAGGTAGTTGAGGAAGAAGAGCCTGCATCAGAGCCAGTCGAAGAAGCGGTAGCCGCAGATATTAATATTGGGGGCGCGGTCACCACGATCAAAAATGGAAAAGTTGTTATTTCAATCAAAGAAGGAAAAGATATCTATTTAGAACTTCCTGTTTAATTGACTCTTTCTCCTTTCATTACAGAAAGAGGGTATATTATAAATAACCGGCAATATCCGGCAGCTGCTACATTCAAATGATTCATTTGGATTGCCGGATAGACGCCTTCTATGCCGGTTAAAAAGTTCCTTTCTTGAATCCTTAAGGTTTTGCAAAAAAAGCACCGGACGCGCGTCCGGTGCTTTTTCGTTACTTTATAATACTCTTCTACAATATCTTGGACAGGAACTCCTGAAGCCTCGGATCCTTCGGATTTCCAAAGAATTCTTCCGGGGTTCCCTGCTCTTTGATCTGGCCTTCATCCATGAAGATCACTCTGGTAGCGACTTCCTTGGCAAATCCCATCTCATGCGTGACGACCACCATGGTCATCCCGTCTCTGGCAAGCTTCTTCATCAATTCCAATACTTCACCGACCATCTCCGGATCCAGCGCTGAGGTAGGCTCGTCAAAAAGCATTACATCCGGATCCATAGCCAATGAGCGAATAATGGCAATACGCTGCTTCTGGCCGCCTGAGAGCTGGGATGGATAAGCGTTCGCCTTCTCCTCAAGCCCTACCAGCTCCAGTAGTTCCATTCCCCGCTTCTCAGCCTCTTCCTTGCTCTTTCCTAAGAGTTTAATCGGAGCCAGGGTAATATTCTGAAGAATCGTCTTATGGGGAAACAGATTGAAATGCTGGAATACCATGCCCATCTTCTGACGGTGCTTGTTGATATCCACATTCTTATCCGTAATATCGGTTCCTTCAAAGTATACATGTCCTCTGGAAGGCATCTCCAGCAGATTCAGGGAACGCAGGAAGGTGGATTTGCCAGAGCCTGAAGGCCCGACGATTACCACTACCTCGCCTTTCCTGATCTCCTCGGAGACTCCGTTAAGCGCATGCAGTTCCCCGAATATCTTATGAAGTTCTTCTACTTTGATCAATACATCTCCGTTATTAGTGGTCACTGCTCCTCAACCTCCTTTCCAGCATATTTACAAGTTTTGTAAATATAAGCACCATGGCAAGGTAGATCAGCGCAACCGCAATCAGAGGCATAAAAGCATCATATGTACGGCTTCTGATGATGTCGCCGCCCTTGGTAAGATCCTGCAAGGCAATGTATCCGGACACGGAAGTCTCCTTTAAGAGAACGATGAACTCATTTCCGAGAGCCGGCAGCACATTTTTAAATGCCTGAGGCATAATGATGTATATCATCGTCTGCACATAGTTGAATCCAAGGCTTCGTCCTGCCTCGAACTGTCCGTTGTCAACGGACATGATCCCGGAGCGGAATATCTCCGCTACATACGCGCCGGAATTAAGGCCAAATGCCATCACTGCCACCAGGACTTTGCTGACATCAGAACTGCCGAATATAACGAAGTAGATGATCAGCAGCTGTACGACTACAGGAGTTCCGCGGATAACCGTCAGGTACAGTTTGCAGATGGCATTCAGAATGCGAAGTTTTCCCGTCTTATCATAGGTAGAGCGCACGATGGCTACCAGGAATCCCAGCACGATACCGATGATAACCGCAAAGAATGTTACCCGAAGAGTGACTCCCAGGCCTTCTGCGATGTATTTCCAGCGTTCATCCGCTATAAAATTGTTATAAAACTTATCCTGTAATGTTGTAAACATACTCTACATCCTTATCCTATGAATTATTCTGCCTTGTCAGCAGAAATGTATTTTGCAACAATCTCGTCGATCTTGCCGGATTCTTTCAGGCTGGCAAGCGCTTCGTTCATCTTCTTAAGCAGGTCGTCGTTGTCTTTTGCAACTGCGATCGCATACTCTTCTTCTGTAAATGCCTCATCCAGAATCTTAAGGCCATCTGCCTCTGCAACGAACTCTTTCGCAGGCTCCCCGTCGATCACGACTGCGTCGATCTTATCCTGCGTCAATGCCTGTACTGCCTCGAATCCTTTATTGTAACGCTCAACTTCTGCATCCTCGATGTCATCTGCATAGATGTCGCCTGTCGTGCCAAGCTGAACACCGATCTTCTTGCCGGTCAGATCATCTGGCCCTGCGATATCGCTGCCTTCTTTAACGATGATTACCTGTGTCGCGGTTGCGTATGTATCTGTAAAATCAACATTCTTCTTGCGGTCTTCTGTCACAGTCATTCCTGCTGCGCCAAAGTCTGCCTTTCCGCTTGTAACAGCCGGGATAATAGAATCAAACGCCATATCCTCGATCTTTACTTCCATTCCCATCTCTTCCCCGATTGCTCTTGCAATATCCGCATCGATGCCGACTACATCGTCGCCTTCGTGGAACTCATATGGCGGGAACTCTGCATTTGTCGCCATAACAAGCGTGTCCTTGGAATCTTTCTTAGAGTCTCCGGAATCCTTAGAATCATCCTTTGATCCGCATGCTGCCAAAGAGAACACGCATGCTGCAACTAATAATACGCTGACTAACTTTTTCAGTTTCATAACTTCTTTCCTCCAGTATATTTAATTTACTATTTGGCGCACTGTGCCTATGAATGCATAAAAATTCAAGCCTAGTACATATTCTATCATGTTTTTCACAAAAAACAAGTATCTTTCTTTATATTTTATGCAAGAAACGTCTGTACCAATGTGACCACTATGATTATTCCTCCCAGAATAATCCTGTAGTAGCCGAATATTTTAAAGTCATGCTTCTTGATATAGCCCATCAGGAATTTGATCGCTACGACAGACAAGCCAAAAGATACCAGGCATCCCAGTATCAGCAGGCCAAATTCCGCCCCTGTAAAATGGAATCCAAACTTCACCAGTTTCAGAAGACTTGCGCCGAACATGGCCGGAATTGCCAGGAAGAAGGTAAACTCTGCCGCCACTTCCCTTGACACGCCGATAATCAGAGCGCCTACGATCGTCGCCCCTGATCTGGACGTACCCGGAATCAGCGCCAGCATCTGGAATATGCCGATCCAGATCAGCATGGAAACGGACAGTTCGGATATCCTCCTTACAGACGGCTTTCTTCCCACGTTACGGTTTTCTACTATTATAAACAACACGCCATAGACGATCAGCATAACTGCCACTGGAAACGGCTTATAAAACAACTTATCCAGGATGTCGTTAAACAGAAGGCCTACGATTCCGGCCGGAACGGACGCGATCAGCACCTTGATCCACATCTGCCAGGTCAGCATCTTCTGCTTGCTGGTCTTTCTCGGCGAGAATGGATTCAGCTTGTGGAAATACAGAACCACAACCGCCATTATGGCTCCCAGTTGGATCACCACGTTGAACATCTCCATGAACGCATCGCTCATGCTTGGCTTAAGCACGTCTCCCACCAGGATCAGATGCCCGGTGCTGCTGACTGGCAGCCATTCCGTAATTCCCTCAACGATTCCAAGAATGATTACTTTTAATACATCTAACATATCTCTCTCCTTTTCTTATTCCAGCACATATTCCTCTATGAATCTGGCAACCCCTTCCTCGTCATTGGATCGCGCCACATAGTCTGCTGCTTCTTTTACCTCTTCTGTTCCGTTTTCCATAGCTACTCCGGTTCCTGCCTTCTGCATCATGTAATAATCATTGGATCCGTCCCCGAAAGCCAGAATATCTTCCCTTCTGATGCCAAGTCTTTTCCCCAGATCAATCAATGCATCCCCTTTATTCACGCCCTGCGCATTAACCTCGATATTCTTATCCAGGGCGCCTGTAACCACAATGCCTGGAATACTTTTTAGTTCTTCTGCCGCCGCATCCCGGTCTTCCAAGGTTGCGAACAGTCCCTGCATCTTATCCACCGCCCGGTCCTCTGCCTCGAACTTGGCACGTACATCCGGCACCGGCCTTCGGGTCGTCACAATATAGTTAGCCATAGGCGGAGACTCTATATAGCGCTCGACATTCTTAAGCGCCTCTTCCTGGGCGTAGCCGATTCCATCATAGTATATCTCCCGAAGCGTATCATAATGTTCGAAGATTTCCAGGACCTTTCTGGCGATTGGCGCGGAAACCAGTTTTTCATATATGGTTCTGCCGGTCCGGGATTCTACCACTCTTCCTCCGTTGGCTGTAATGGCATAGCGTATGCCCGGAAAATGGAGCAGTTCGCCTGGTATGCCGCTCAGAGGCCTCCCGGTAGCCGGAAGAACTACGATTCCCTGGGCAATTGCTTTTCTTAGGATTTCCTTTGTATAAGGGGTAAATTCTTTTTCGGTGGTTAGCAGCGTTCCATCCAGATCCAGCCCGATCATTCTGGCCTTAATCTTCATATGCCGTTAATTCCTTTCTGTCTTTTGAAAACCGTATTAATGTCTTGCTGACCTTATCCTTACTCTGCTCATAAGCATTTTCCCCATGCTCCACCATCTTCTCTACCACCGTCTTCTGGCTTGCCGGGGCAAATAATATGGTATCCTTAGCTGGCACCATGATAACCAGGTCATCTTTTAACTTATCTACGCACACCTGCCAGATATGCTTAAAGCACAGCGCGCTGGCTTCATGATGGCCATCCGCTATAATGCCGAATCCCCCATACCAGGTATTTGCGATCACGAATTCCACATCCCGGATCAGATTCTCGCAGGAAGCGTGATAGAGTTCCTCGATATCGCAATCCGGAGGCAGCATATTATCCTTGAGGACTTCAAATACATCTTCCCCCCTCTTGATTACAAATATAACCGACAGGTCTTCCATAAATGATACCACCAGCGTATCTTTTTCCGAGATATGCTTCCCATTCAGCGCCTGGCTGTCGGTCAGCTCGCTTTTGACCCAAGGATAGATCTTTTCCTTGATGTTTTCATATTTATAATGCTCTTCTTCGTATTTTCTCATCGTCTTTTCCTCTCAATCATACATTCTATGTTCTATTCTAACAAAATTTGCTTTATAAAGCAATTTGTTGTATAATAGATAAGCACTCGCTAGAAAAGGAAAGGATGTGTATATGATAAGTACAAGAAAGAAACGTATATTACGGTCAGCCCTGGCGCTGGTTCTAACCACCGTAACAATAGCTTCTGTGAATACTTCGGTATATTCGGCACCTTCCGCAGAAGAACTGGAAGATACTACCTCCGGCCTGCAGGGTGAATTGGATGATTTGAACAGTCAATTATCGTCCTTAAGCGCTGAACTGGACTCAGCCTCTTCAAAAATTGAAGATTTATCCGCTGATGTAGAAAAAGCCAAGCTTGACCTGGCGGCAGCTCAGCTTAATGAGGATGCACAGTATGATGCCATGAAGGACAGGATTAAGTTCATGTATGAGGGCGGCAGCGCCTCCTTGATTCAGATCTTATTCTCTTCTCAAAATATGGCCGATTTTCTTAACAAAGCAGAATATGTAACAACGATAAGCGAATATGACAGATCCATGCTGGACGAGTTGCGCGATGTGCGTATCAGCGTCGAAGAAAAGCAGTCGGATCTGGAGAGCAAGCAGCAAGAACTTGCTTCATTGCAGGAAAACCTGGAGGCAAAGAAGAATGAACTGAATTCCAAGATCTCATCTACCTCCGGACAGCTGGATGATTATAAATCACAGCTGGAACGCGCAAAGGCCGCCGAGGAAGCCAGCAAAGTGGCACAGAACAATGATATTTCCGGCTCCATTACGCCTCCTGCCAATAATGGTAACAGTAACAACAGCAGCAATTCGAATTCCAACTCTGGTCAGATAGACGCTAACACCAGTGATGTTGCTTTATTTGCTGCTCTTCTTGAGTGCGAATCCGGCAGTTACGACGGCATGCTTGCCGTTGCAACGGTTATTATGAACAGGGTTGCAAGCCCCAGTTATCCCAATTCGATACGCGGCGTAATCTATCAGCCGGGCCAGTTCGGCCCAACCTGGAATGGCAGTCTGAACAGAGTTCTGGCAAGAGGGCCTTCCTCAACAGCCTATTCTGTCGCCCAGGCGGCTTTAGGCGGCGCACGACACTCTGCCGTCATCAATTGCTATTCTTTTAATGGCGCGGCATGGACTGATGTACCGGGAGTCGTGATCGGTGGAAATGTTTTTTATTAGAATTTTCATGGACATATTATGAAGGATTAAATCAAAGGGCATTACTATAGTGAAATAGTAATGCCCTTTTTGTCTATTGATAATCCATCACATCAATCCATTTCATCAGGAAATCTTTCTCCAGCTCATTGTCTTTCTCCAATTGCGAAGCTGCTACGATCGGAAGCCACTGCTGCACGTACTGTCTGGCGGTGTCGCTCTTCTTGCAGAATAGGTTCAGGTACAGATCTGCCGCTTCCTGATCCTTAAGCGCGAACAGAAGATATGTCATTGCCGCATCGGCGCTTGCATTTCCCTGGGTGGCATGTGCCCAGTCAACAACCGTCATCTTCCCGTTCTTTCCTACGATCACATTGCTGGGATTGAAATCTCCGTGACATAGCTTCGTATGCTTTGGCATGCTTTCCAACCGGGTCAGAAGTTCATATCTCTGAGTAGCATCCAGTTCTTTCAAGCCGTTGATCTGCCTTGCAAGCTTATCCTTCAACTTGTTCAGCAGTGGCGCTTTCTTCTCATGTACCTTCAACTGCAGATCCACGAAATCAGACATGTATTTCTCCAGATTGTCATGGTCGACTTTCATCATCTCTTCCAGCGTCTTGCCATCCTTGTATTCGATGACCAGCGACCACTTCCTGTCGATCTGGGTCACTTCTTTTAACTTTGGTATATCTAAGCCAGTCTCTTCTACCCTTACCGTATTCAAAGCCTCGTTAAAGACTGCTGACTTCGGATGGAAGGTCTCAAATACTTTGACAATGCTATTATCGCATTTATAAACCTCTTTGTAAGGACGTTTTAATATCAGATTACCTTGCTCCAGTTTCATAAGCCATACCTCCTTGTAGTATTTGCCGTTCATTTTTTTGATGGCTTAATTATACACCAGCAGGAAGCATTTGAAAAGAGTTATTTGATATTTTTTTAACTTATTTTTTTATTATATTTTTATTGTTATATATTTAACATATCCGGCAAATTACGTACAAAAAGGGGCGGGTTCTGCACGGGATATGAGCCTTCCGATCGGGCAGAACGCCGGATATATTAATGGATTGGAAAACAGTAAGGGAATTCTTTAATGTAGTTATCAAGACGCAGCAAGAGCACAGCGAACTGCTGCGCTCTTGCTCTTTGATTCTTATTTTCCGTAGTAGCATTTCAGGTAGATTTCCTTGATCTCTTTCATCAAAGGATATCTTGGGTTGGCGCCTGTACACTGATCGTTGAAGGCCTGCTCAACCATGTCATCCAATGTATCAAGGAAGTACTTCTCGTCTACGCCGTAGTCTTTGATCGTCTTCTTAATTCCAATCGTATCTTTTAATTCTTCCAGTTTCTTACAGAAGTTATCGAATACTTCCTGGTCATCCTTTCCCTGGCATCCTGCGAATCGTCCTAGTTCTGCATATCTGGCCTGCGCATGCGGATACTGGTACTGAGAGAATGTTCCCATCTTGGTTGGAACTTCCGCTGCGTTGTATTTCATTACCTCTGTTAGAATTACTGCGTTTGCAACGCCGTGTGGCAGATGATGGAATGCGCCAAGCTTATGGGCCATAGAGTGGTTCAGTCCCAGGAATGCGTTGGCAAATGCCATACCAGCCATGCAGGAAGCATTGGCCATCTTCTCTCTTGCCTCAGGGTCATTGGCTCCATTTTCATATGCAGATGGCAAGTAGTCGAATACTGCCTTTACCGCCTTCATTGCAAGTCCGTCTGTATAGTCGGTTGCCATGATAGATACATATGCCTCGATGGCATGTGTCATGACATCGATACCGGATGCGCTGGTCAGTCCTTTTGGCTGGGTCATCATGTTATCTACGTCTACAATTGCCATGTTTGGAAGCAGCTCGTAGTCAGCGATCGGCCATTTTACCCCTGTCTCTGCGTCTGTAATAATTGCAAATGGCGTAACTTCGGAACCTGTTCCTGAAGATGTAGGGATTGCCACGAAGTATGCCTTCTCGCCCATCTTCGGGAAGGTATATACTCTCTTTCGGATATCCATGAAGTCCATAGCCATATCTTCGAAGTTTGCTTCCGGATGCTCATACATCAGCCACATAATCTTGGCAGCATCCATTGCGGAGCCTCCGCCAAGTGCTATGATGGTGTCTGGCTCGAAAGCCCTCATCTGGTCAGTACCCTTCTGGGCGCACTGTAATGTCGGGTCTGGAGCAACCTCATAGAAGCATGTATGCTGGATTCCCATTTCATCCAGTTTTTCTTCAATTGGAGCAACATAGCCATTCTTATATAAGAAGGAATCCGTTACGATGAATGCTTTCTTCTTATTCATAACTGTTCCAAGTTCATCAAGCGCAACAGGCATACAGCCTTTCTTAAAGTATACCTTCTCAGGTGTTCTAAACCACAGCATGTTTTCTCTCCTCTCAGCAACCGTCTTAATATTGATTAAGTGTTTTACTCCTACGTTCTCTGATACGGAGTTTCCTCCCCAGGAACCGCAACCAAGGGTAAGAGATGGAGCCAGCTTGAAGTTATACAGGTCGCCGATACCGCCCTGGGAAGATGGCGTATTGATTAAGATACGGCAGGTCTTCATTGCTTCGGCATGTTTTGCGATCTTCTCCTTCTGCGCCGGATGTACATACAGAGAAGCCGTATGTCCGTATCCGCCGTCCGCAACCAGCTGCTCTGCTTTTGCAAGCGCCTCATCAAAAGTCTTTGCCCTGTACATTCCAAGTACCGGAGACAGTTTCTCATGTGCAAACTCTTCGGATATGTCAACAGATTCTACCTCTCCGATCAGGATCTTCGTATCTTCCGGAACGTTAACGCCTGCCATCTTCGCAATCTCATATGCGGATTTACCAGGAATCTTGCTGTTCAGAGCGCCATTGATGATGATGGTCTTGCGTACCTTATCTAATTCTTCGCCTTTCTTAAGGAAATAGCATCCGCGGTATGCAAATTCTTTCTTTACTTCATCGTATATGCTGTCGAGGACGGTTACTGACTGCTCGGAGGCGCAGATCATACCGTTGTCAAATGTCTTGGAGTGGATGATGGAACTTACTGCCATCTTAATATCTGCCGTGTCATCAATAATAACAGGAGTATTTCCAGGTCCTACGCCGAGTGCCGGCTTTCCTGCGGAATATGCTGACTTAACCATTCCAGGACCGCCTGTGGCAAGCGTGATATCTGCATCTTTCATTACTGTATTTGTAAGTTCCAGGGATGGAACATCAATCCAGCCAATGATTCCTTCCGGAGCGCCTGCCTTTACAGCAGCGTCCAGCACGATCTTGGCTGCGGCAATCGTACATGCCTTTGCAGCTGGGTGCGGGCTTATGATGATTGCATTTCTTGTCTTCAGACAAATCAAAGTCTTAAATATTGCTGTTGATGTAGGGTTGGTCGTAGGGATGACCGCTGCCACCAGTCCGATTGGCTCTGCAATCTTCTTAATTCCATATGCAGCATCTTCTTCCAGCACGCCGCATGTCTTTGTGTTCTTGTATGCATTGTAGATATACTCAGCCGCATAGTGGTTCTTGATCACCTTATCTTCCACAATTCCGCGTCCGGTCTCTTCCACTGCCTGCTTTGCAAGCGAAATACGCATCTTGTTTGCTGCCATCGCTGCCTCGTAGAAGATCTTGTCTACCTGCTCCTGATTGTATGTAGCAAATACTTTCTGAGCCTCCCTCATCGCCTTCATTTTGGCTTCGAGGGCCTCTACGTTGTCAATGATTTCTGGTACTACTTCCTTCTTCTTAGCCATCTTGATTATCCTCCCTGTGAATGTGTATTCTTCATTACAGGTCATAGTATACGAAATTGTTAATTATTTGTCAATAGATAATTGATATTTTTTTAACAATTATTTCAAGTTCACATATTCTCCACCAAAAAAGCGGCTCACATGCGGCCAATGTCCTTTCTATCTGACATCAGCCACATGGGCCGCGCTTTCTATCGCTGGATTCTATTCTTTTCTATGCTCAGTATGCAGCAGCATGTGCGCCTTATGGGAATTTGGCTTCTCAAGATATTCATCATATATTCGGATGATGTCCCGATTCTCATGGGAGAACCGAACATTCGCGCCTGCATCCAGCATATACAGATTCTTTCCTCTGTCGTATGCCCTCTCTTCTCCATCGTGGATCGGCTGCCCGCCGCCGCCAACACAGCCTCCCGGACATGCCATGACTTCCACGAAGTCATAATGGACTTCTTCCCGCTCGATCCGCTTCAGCAAAACTCTGGTATTTGCCAAGCCGCTTACCACGGCGGTCTTCACTGTAATATCATCTATCGTGAAATCAGCCTCTACCACGCCGTTATTCTCCTGGAATCCAGGACTTCTGACAACCCGGAACGCATCTACATCCGGATTCTCGCTCTTAAGCAGGTAGTATGCGGAGCGAAGAGCCGCTTCCATTACGCCGCCCGTAGTGCCGAAGATCACGCCTGCGCCTGAGCCTTCCCGCATAGGCGTGTCGCTTTTAATATCTTCCAGCGTATCCGGACTTATATGGGCAGAACGGATCATTTTGATCAATTCCCTGGTAGTGATCACCGCGTCAACGTCATGGCCCGCGTATTCGCCGTAGAACAATTCCATCTCCCGCTCATCCTTCTTGGCTACGCAAGGCATGACAGAGACTGTATAGATCTGTTCCGGGGATACGCCTATTTTTTCTGCAAAATAGGTCTTCATAATGGCGCCAAACATCTGCTGAGGGGATTTTGCCGTTGACAGGTACTTCACCATATGCGGGAACTGGGACTTTACGAAGCGTACCCAGCCCGGACAGCAGGAGGTGAACATGGGACGATCCTTCAGTTCGCCTGATGTAAACCGCTTCAAGAACTCTGTTGCCTCTTCCATAATCGTCAGATCCGCGGAAAATGCCGTATCAAATGCATAGTCTACTCCCATTCTCTTGAGCGCGTCCAGAATCTTTCCTACCGTTGCTTCTTCCGGATCAAGGTTCAATCCTTCGCTCCAGGCAGTCCGCACCGCAGGGGCTACCTGTGCGATCACGATCTTATCCGGATTGGCGATGGCATTCCATACCTTCTCCGTATCGTCCCTTGCACGAAGCGCGCCTACCGGGCAATGGGTAATGCACTGGCCGCACAGAGAGCAGTCCGCCTCCTCGATGCATCTGTGGCCGCCTACGTTGATGGTCGTCCTTGACCCTGTGCCTTCCACATCCCATACGCTAAGTCCCTGTATCTTATCACATACCTGTACGCAGCGCATGCATTTGATACATTTGGAAGAATCGCGAATCAGAGGAAAGTTCTTATTCCATGGCTGTCTCTCGATCTCGGATTTATACGGATTATCAAATATGTTCAAGTCGTTGGCAACCTTCTGCAGGCTGCAGTTGCCGCTTCTTGGGCAGGTCACGCATTCACAGTCATGCTGTGAAAGTATCATTTCTACCGTTGTTCTTCTGTGGCGGCGCACCTTCGGGCTGTTAGTATGGATCACCATTCCATCTTTTGCCACATTGTTGCAGGAAGTAATCAGACGATCCTTTCCTTCCAGCTCCACCACGCATACCCGGCAGGCCGCAATCTCGTTGATGCCCTTCAGGTAGCACAGTTTTGGGATCGGTATTCCATTTGCCGCGGCAGCCTCCATAATGGTGGTATTCTCTTCTACAGATATCGCTTTTCCATCAATTGTAAGATTTACCATAATGTCTCTCTGCCTCCCTTAAATATGCCATAGCCAAAATGGTCGCACCGCAGGCAGCGGGATGCTTCCTGCTTTGCTTCCTTCTCGGTCATGCAGTTCTCTACGCCCTCAAAGTCGCATACCCGCTCGCAGGCCTCACGTTCTGTAAGGTTAACCCTGCCACAAGGAGTACGGTCCTCCAGATGGGCTTCAGGGATCTCTACATCACAGGAAATCTCATGATGGTAACCCAGATACTCATCGATATTGGCTGCTACCACCTTCGCAGCCGCGATCGCCTTGATTACGGATGCCGGCCCGCTTGCGCAGTCTCCTCCGGCAAATACCCCTGGCATATTCTCGAACGCTCCCGAACTCTTCGTGACAATCTTGCCCCGCTCTACCGGAATTCCCGATTCCTCAAAATGGCGGGTCTCGATATTCTGTCCAATCGCAACGATCAGCACGTCGCACGGGATATAGGCATCCTCCTCGCCAGTAGGCTTAATGCTTGCCCTTCCGTCGCGGATCGCGCTGACCATCTGCGGCGTTACATAGATGCCTTTTACATGGCCTTCTTCATTCACATCAATGGCTGCCGGTGCCTTTAGCGTCTGTAATTCAATGCCTTCTGCCACGGCACCGTCTATTTCCCCAGGAAGAGCCGTCATATCGGCAACCCTTCTACGATAGACGATGCTTACCTTCTTGGCTCCCAGCCGCTTTGCAGTACGGACTGCATCCATGGATACGTTGCCGCCCCCGATGACCGCAACCTCCTTGCCGGATAAGTCCATAATCTCATTCTTTCCTACATTCCTGAGGAACTGGACCGCTGACAGCACTCCATCGGCATCTTCCCCTTCCAGCCCCAATTTCTTGTCCGTGCTGGCGCCGATGGTGATCAGTACTGCGTCATACTGCTTGCGCAGTTCCTGGATGGTGATATCCTGGCCAATCTTAAGACCGTATTTTACCTGGACGCCCGTCTTCAGAATGCTGTTTACATCTTCCTCCAGCCGGTCTTTTGGAAGGCGGTAGTTCGGTATACCGTAGCGAAGCATTCCCCCTAGTTTTGGAAGCATCTCGTATACGGTTACCTGATGCCCCATCAGCTGAAGATAATAGGCCGCGCTCAGTCCTCCCGGACCACCCCCGAGTACGGCTACCTTCTTGCCAGTGCTTTTCGCGCATGCCGGCGGATCCACTTCCCCTGCGAAATCCGCCGCCACTCTCTTCAGTCCCCGGATATTGATGGAATCGTCCACCATGTTCCGTCTGCATCTTGCCTCGCATGGATGCTCACATATAAATCCGCATGTGGTAGGAAATGGATTGTCCTTGCGGATCAGCCGGATGGCATCCGCATACCGCCCTTCCCCGACCAGGGCCACATACCCCGGTATATCTACGTGCGCCGGACATAAGGATACGCATGGAACCGGCTGGTTATATGTACATGTGCAGCGTCCGTTCTTAATGTGCTCCACATAATCGTCCCGGTATCCGATCAGCCCCTTATACACCATGTTAGCCGCCTCGTATCCTATGGCGCAGTCTGCCGACTCCATGATAGACAGGGCAGTCTGCTCCATGATATCCAGCGTCTCCATGGTTGCCTTTCCATCAAGAACGTCCTTGATGAAATGATTCAACTGCCCCAGGCCGATTCGGCATGGCACGCATTTGCCGCATGTCTGCGCATGGCATAACTCCAAAAATGCCCGCGACAGGTCCACCGGACAGAGTCCCGGAGGACTCGACTCAATTCTTCGCTCTAAATCCTTATATAGTCCTTCCATGACTATCTTGGCTCTTTTCGGCGAAGCAATCTCTAACCTACTCATTGTAACATTCCCTTCTTCATTAGTTATTCTGCTATTGCAGTTAATTCTATATTATAGCACTCTGTTTTTTTCTTGTAAGTAGTTTTCCATAAGTAGATTATTTAACTTTCTGGTCATAATTTTAACGAAAATGAGGGCAAAGGTTTCCCTCTGTCCTCATGCATTTTTCCGTGCTTTACTCTTTTGACTGATACAGCCCCCACCAGTACAGAAGCGGTATGATATATCCAAAGACTGTGACAAATGTAAACGTGCCGTCAACGATAGTCATTATGGTGGATATAACCATCAGGCCTGTATAGATACCTGCCGTAATAACGGCGCCTTTATAGTTCTTTCCGCCTCTTCCAAAGAATCCCGCCAGGATGCAGCAGATCGTGCTGATAAGCGATGTCGCGATATTCACAGGATTCATAGCAGCATCGATCAGGCTCTGGTCAATCAGTCCACTGACTTTTGACATGGTGGCATATCCGATGATGCTGAACACCAGCCCCAGTATTCCGAAGATAATCATCAATATGGATACCACTTTCAATAATTTGTTAGGTTTAAACATACTCTCTTCCTCCTTGATACTCTTTAGATTTGTCTTAGTGCTTCTATCGGGCTCATCCTTGCCGCCTTTCGCGCCGGATAGATACCGAATAGGATCCCTACGCCGCAGGAGAATCCTGTGGTGAGAAGGATTGCTGACAGTGACAGCCTTGCTGACAGGCCTCCTATCTTAAGCGCGGCCACTCCATAGGAGATTCCCGCTCCTATAAGAATGCCGATAATTCCTCCGATGCCGGACAGTATCGCCGACTCGCATAAGAACTGCACTACGATAGAAGAGGTCTTTGCGCCCAGGGACTTGCGGATCCCTATCTCCCTGGTTCTTTCGGTTACCGACACCAGCATGATGTTCATAACGCCGATTCCGCCTACCAGCAGGGATATGCCGGCTACAAAGGCAATAAAGGCCGTCACGCCGTCCAGGACAGCGCCCAGCGTGCTCGACATGTCCAGTTCCGCCTGCTTGCTAAACAGGTTGTCGCCATCATTCATATGTCTGGAATCCAGTACCTGGCAGGCCGACTTTGCCACAGAATTAGCGCTCTGGCCGGATTTCAGGTACAGGGTTGCCGCGGAGAAATTCCCCGGGGCCTCCCCCCATGCTTCCGAGACGGTATATGGCGTCTCTATATAGATGGGCATCTTCATGCCAAACATCTCCATTGCCTCATTATTTGCTGCAATCAATTCATCGTCCATATCCCTGACACCCATAACCTGGAACGTGACAATGGTGCTATCCACCGTCACATCCAGTTCCATGCCTACAACATCCATATTTCCGAACAGGGCAATGGCGCTGCCTTTATCGATGACGCATACCGGGCTTGCATTCTGCATATCATCTTCGTCAAAATACGCTCCTCTTACAACCGGATCCTGAATTGGGTCCTTGCCTGCATCCGGCGTCGTGAGTGTCAGATAAGCGTCAAAACTGCCCTTTCTGGTAGCAACGCTTCCCTGGCTGCTGGCGCTGCCTACCACGCCGTCTACGCGGTCTGACAGCCGGTCTTTCATCGCCTGCATATCCTCCCAGGTGATCAGCTGGAGATTATCCGCCTCCTCTTCATCTACCTTGACTGTAACGCTTTTCGGCTCATCCGTCTCCATAACATCCGCTTTTAATCCATTTCCAATAGAGATAATGGTAATGACGGATGAGATGCCGATTATGATTCCCAGCATGGTCAGGAACGAGCGGCCCTTATTCTCCTTAAGATTATACAGAGCCATCTTGATATATTCGCCAAACTGTCCCATCCTATCACTCCTTATCAGCCGTGTCGGCTTTCATGCCTGCGTCAGAGGCCTTCATTCCCTCTTTAATGCTGCCGGAAGTATCTGATACGACTTCGGTGCCTTCCTTTAAGCCTTTGACGATCTCCACCTTGCTGTTGGACGCTATGCCAAGTTCTACAAACTGTTTCTTAACTGTCCCATTCTGTATAATATATACAAAATTCCCATCTGTAGAAGTGTTCACCACTTCGTTTGGCAGGCATACCACATTCTTTTTCTCGTCCACGGTTATGGCAACCTTGCCGCTGACGCCGATTACGATATCATCATCTGCATTATCGATGCGTATCTTCGCCCCGATCGTGGGATTTCCCTTTTCATTGGGCAGCGCGATCTTATCTACCGATACCAGAGTTCCCTTATAGGAGGACTTTCCAATCTTGATTGTCGCCTTGCTGCCGCTCACCAGATTATCAAAGTCATTGGCCGGCACTTCCAGAATTACATTCACGCTCTTGTTATCCACAAGTGTAAATAACTCCATTCCCTGAGCCGCCTCATTTCCTTCCAGCGCCTTCACATCGGATATGATACCGTCAAACTCTGCCTTCAATCCCTCGCGTCCCTTTGCAAGCAGCTCCTCTGTCGTCAACTGGGCAAGTTCCGCCAGATTCTCCGTCGTCCTTAAGTTATTCAGCTGCGCGCCTGTAAGGCTGGTATCCGCAGGCACGCTGCGACTGTTTTCCATCTCTGCCAGGCTGGCTTTCAAGGAGTCCAGTTCCGCCTGTGCCTGGATCAGCGCCTCGCTCATGCCCCCGTCATCGGTAGAGCCGATGCTGTTATATTGCTGATCTAAGGCCCGGTACTTGGTTGACAGGTCTGCAATCTCATTGGTAAGTGTATTGGCCTTATTCAGCTTATCTGAGTATCCAGGACTAGTACTGTCCATTCCATCCAGTTCCCGCTGAAGATTCTCCAATTCCGCCTTTTTCGCGTCCTGGGCGTCCAGGTTCTTCTGCATCTCCCCCTTCAATTCCGCCGCTTTCTGGGCATTGGCTGCCGCAGCGCTTCCTGCGCTTTGCGCCGCCTGGGTAAGACTGTCTATATCCGCCTGCTTCTGTTGTATCTGAGCCTTAAGGCTCTGTATGCCCGCTTCCACCTGTGCCTGGGTCTGTGCCTGAGTCTGCGCTGCCCTGCCGCTCTGCTCGATCGCATCCTGGCTGCTGTACTTCGCGGATAGCGTATTCAGTTCCGACTGCTGGTTATCCCGTTCCAGATTCGTCGTATCAAAGCTTACCAGAAGATCCCCTGCCTTCACCACCTGGCCTACCTTCACATTGCACTGGGCAATCGGGGCATTGACCGGGCAATAGAATACCTTCTCCTTATCGCTGCCTACCGTTCCTGTGGTGTTATATACCTGTCTGACGTCTTCTCTTTCCGCCTTTACCGTCTCCATCTGGCCGCCTTTGTCGGCCTTCTGTCCGGATGCCATCGCTCCGGCGACTCCGATGACTGCCACAACGCCGATCACCGGTATGATGGCCCATGGCGGGAGTTTCTTCTTCTTTCCTGCCGGCGCTGCAATTGCCTCCAGCTCATCCAGAGAATCGAAGTCTTCCATATCTTCCAGGCCTGCTTTTGCCTGCATCTGTAATTCTTTATCTTCCTTCTTGCTCTTCTTAAACATCCGCTTCTTCCCCCTTGCTTGTCATAGCCTCTCCTGTCAGATCCTTGCCCGCCAGATTCCTGCCGGTATCGTCATCGCTGGTATAATCCTCGTTGATATAGTCTTCCACAATCTGTCCATCCTCCAGCCTTACGACCCTTCTGGACTGGGCGGCTATGTCCGGGTCATGGGTGATGACGATCACCGTCTTGCCTGCTTTATGCAGCCCTTTCAATATCTGGATAATCTCGGCAGTAGAATGAGAGTCCAGATTGCCGGTAGGCTCATCTGCCAGAATCACCGGTGGCCTGGCCGCTATTGCCCTGGCCACCGCAACTCTTTGCTGCTGGCCCCCGGACATCTGGGACGGCCTGTGCTTCATTCTCTTTTCAAGCCCTACCATACAGAGCGCCTTCTTGGATACCAGCCTTCTTGTCTTCCTGTCTATTCCTCTGTATATCAGCGGGAGTTCCACATTCCCGATCGCATCCAGATTCTGTATCAGGTTAAATCCCTGGAAGATAAATCCAATCGTCCGGTTCCGGATCTCCGAGAGTTCATTGTCCGTCATTGACAGGACATCCTTTCCATCCAGATAGTATTTCCCTGCCGTAGGAATATCAAGACACCCCAGCATATTCATCAGGGTAGACTTGCCAGAGCCCGAGTGTCCGATAATTGCCACAAATTCGCCCTCGCAGATGGTAAGGCTCACGCCGTCAAGTGCGCGGACTTCATCCTCTCCCGGATTATAAATCTTATACATATCCCTAATCCGAATCAATTCTTTCATAATTTTTCCTCATCTACGCTTCCGCTGTTCTAATGTATTAATACAATTAATTATACACAATATAGAAAATATTTCAAGAATAAAACAAAAAAATTAAAAAACGCACCCTGATTTCTCAGGATGCGAAATATTTTATACCTGCGATTATACAAGTTCCAAAAGAACTTCCATTGCTGCATCGCCTTTACGCTGGCCAATCTTAACGATTCTTGTGTAACCACCTTTACGGCTCTCATACTTTGGAGCGATTTCATCAAAGAGTTTTGCAACAAGGTCAACTTCCTTGGTGTTCTTCTTCCTTCCAGCTGGCGTTGCCGGAACGTCTTTTACCGGGTAAAGAACCTTCAGCATCTGACGACGTGCATGAAGCCTGCTTGGAAGATCCTTCTTGATCTTCTTGTCAACTTCATCGTATACGGTAACTTTCTTGCCGTCTACAACTTCTTTGACTCTCTTGCCGTCTTTGTCCTTACGGGCAACTTTTGCCTTTACGGTAACTTCTTCGAAGTTATCCTTTTCTTTTACAGCTAATGCAATAAGGCCTTCTGCAATCTTGCGTACTTCTTTTGCCTTTGCCTCTGTGGTAACGATTCTGCCATTGTTGATCAGCGCTGTTACCTGGTTTCTAAGTAATGCTTTTCTCTGGCTTGAAGTTCTGCCGAGTTTTCTATATCCTGCCATTTTCTAATCCTCCATTAATTAACACTTGGTTATGCTTCATCGGGCTTACTAGCCAAATGCTCCGCCGCGCTCTTTGGGCTTACCGGCGGAAATTGTCTGTTTAGTTGTATCCTATTCTTCGCCATGACTCAGGCTTAAGCCTAACTCATCTAATTTTGCAAGTACTTCTTCCAGAGACTTGCGTCCCAGGTTACGTACCTTCATCATATCTTCCGGAGTCCTGTTTGTCAGTTCCTCTACGGTATTGATTCCTGCTCTCTTCAGGCAGTTGTAAGAACGAACAGATAACTCTAATTCGTCGATGCTCATCTCAAGCACTTTTTCTTTCTCGTCATCTTCCTTCTCAATCATGACTTCGGCGGCCTGAGCCACTTCAGACAGATCGATGAAAAGTTTCAGATGCTCGCTCAATACCTTTGCCGCAAGACTGACTGCCTCGTCCGGAAGCAGTGTGCCGTTGGTATATACGTCTAATGTCAATTTGTCAAAGTCTGTAATCTGTCCAACACGTGTGTTCTCAACCGTCAGGTTAACACGTTCCACTGGGGTGTAGATAGAATCAATCGGAATTACGGCGATTGGTAATTCGTCGTTTTTATTCTTGTCAGCGCTAACATATCCCCTGCCTCTTGTAATGGTAAGTTCCATGTAGAGCTTGCTGTCTGCCCCGCCATTCAATGTTGCGATAACTGTCTCAGGATTCATGATTTCGATATCCTGGTCAACCTGGATATCGGCTGCGGTAACCACGCCTTCTCCTTCGAACTCGATATAGGCTGTCTTCGGCTCATCTGTCTCAGATGTGTTCTTGATAGCCAGTGACTTCAAGTTCATGATAATCTCAGTAACATCTTCCTTAACACCCGGAATCGAACTGAACTCGTGAAGAACGCCGTCAATCTTCACCTGGCTGATAGCTGCGCCCGGCAGTGAAGATAGCATGATTCTTCTAAGAGAGTTTCCTAACGTTGTACCGTAACCCCTCTCAAGAGATTCTACAACAAATCTTCCATACTTTTTATCTTCTGAAATCTCAGTTATTTCAATATTGGGTTTATTAAAATCAAACACTAAGTCCACCTCCTGTGGTGTTACGGGTTATTATTTAGAATATAATTCGACGATTAACATCTCATCTACAGGAACATCGATCGCTTCACGCTTTGGAAGTTCTTTTACTGTTCCCTTAAGGTTCTCGAGATCCGCCTCAAGCCAATCCGGAACCAGACGTCCGCCTGTAACCTCTACGATTTCTTTATATCTTGGAGAACTTTTGTGTTTTTCTTTGATTTCGATAACATCGCCTGCCTTAATCAGGTATGAAGGGATGTTGATCTGCTTGCCATTCACAAGAATGTGCTTGTGGTCAACGATCTGTCTTGCCTCGCGTCTTGTTCTTGCAAGCCCTAAACGAAATACTACGTTATCCAGTCTGGACTCAAGCAGAACCATCAGGTTCTCGCCTGTCATGCCGCTCATGTGGGAAGCCTTCTTGAAGTAGTTTCTGAAAGGCTTCTCTAATACGCCATAGATGAATTTTGCTTTCTGCTTCTCGCGGAGCTGAAGTCCATACTCGCTCATCTTTCTATTGGATCTCTTTAACTGTCTGTTAGATTTTTTGTCAATTCCCAAGTATACAGGATCCATTCCAAGGGATCTGCATCTTTTAAGAACCGGAACTCTATTTACTGCCATGTTTTTGCTTTCCTCCTATTTCAATTCGGATAAATACAATCCGTCAACGTTGTTACAATCAGATCAATTAGACTCTTCTGCGCTTCGGCGGACGGCAGCCATTGTGTGGTACCGGAGTAACGTCCTTGATGCTTGTTACGTCGATTCCGCATGCCTGAAGGGCACGGATTGCTGCTTCTCTACCTGAACCTGGTCCTTTAACCATAACGTCAACTGATTTCAAACCATGTACTAATGCTGCCTTGGCTGCTGTCTCCGCTGCCATCTGTGCTGCATAAGGGGTAGATTTCCTTGAACCTCTAAATCCCAGACCTCCTGCACTTGCCCATGAAAGAGCATTTCCCTGTGCATCTGTTAATGTAACGATCGTGTTATTAAAAGATGACTGGATGTGTGCTTGTCCGCGTTCAACGTTTTTCTTGACACGTTTTTTTGTCACTTTCTTTGTAACTTTCTTTGCCATAATAAAACTAACCTACTCTTTCCTTTTTATTGTTTATTTCTTTTTGTTTGCTACTGTTCTCTTAGGACCTTTTCTTGTTCTTGCATTCGTCTTAGTCTTCTGACCACGAACCGGAAGTCCTTTTCTGTGACGGATTCCTCTATAGCATCCGATTTCCTGTAATCTCTTGATGTTCATAGCGATCTCTCTTCTGAGATCACCTTCTACCGTCTGAGTCTCATCAATTACCGCGCTGATTTTCTTTACATCTTCATCTGTAAGATCTCTGCAGCGAATATCAGGATTAACTCCTGCCTCTGTCAAAATACGGGTTGCGCTTGTTCTGCCAATTCCATAAATATAAGTTAATCCGATTTCAACACGTTTGTCTCTTGGTAAGTCTACACCTGCAATACGAGCCATGTGATTTTCCTCCACTTCCTGTTTTCTTAGTTGTTGCGCTCAGACGCGCCGCGTAAGATTCGCGCACGTCTTAAAAGTTTACATATCGTCTTTAATAGGGGCTTGCGCTTTGCTCGCCCAGGTACGTTTCGGTATCCGTACCCTTTCCGGCCACCGTATATCCATAGATACCCGGTAATGACGGGCCGGCATTATAAGCAATATACGAGGAGTATCACCGGCTAAAGGTGTTTCCTTGTATATTTCAAATAGTCTACACGCTTCCTGGCGTGTCTACTATCAGCCGCCTAAATAATGTTCGCACAAACTTAGCCCTGACGCTGTTTATGCTTTGGATTTTCGCAGATTATACGAACGCTTCCTTTTCTCTTAATTACTTTGCATTTTTCGCAAATTGGTTTTACTGATGATCTAACCTTCACGTCAAATCCTCCTTTCATCCATTGCTCTGCCTTATAGTTCCACGCTTTCCAGGTCACTAAAAGTGCAACAAAAGTAAAAGCACCCAGAAACGCGCTTATACATTATAGCACTCTTGCTCAAGCAAAGTCAATAGATAATTTCCATTATTTATCTCTCCAGATAATCCTTCCCTTGGAAAGGTCATATGGGGATAATTCCAATGTAACTTTATCTCCCGGCAATATCTTGATGAAGTTCATACGCAGTTTGCCGCTGATATGAGCCAGCACCTGGTGGCCGTTCTCCAGTTCCACCTGGAACATCGCGTTTGGTAATTTTTCTACTACAGTTCCTTCGATTTCAATTACGTCAGCTTTTGACATATCCTAAATCCTCCTATCTCTCTTCTTCCTTACTAAATTCTTTAAGTATCCGTTTAATTGCTACATCATCACAAGCGGCGACATCCTGCTTCCTGCATATAGCCTGGACATGCTTTTTCTTCTTCTTTTTCAGATGTCCCAGGGTTCTAATTCTGCCATCCGCTAAATATACATATGTCTCATCGACGTCTATTATAACGTAAACCTTTCCTGCGTCATGACCCGCTTTTGATTTTGCCAGCATTCCTATTTCGTATCTGTCCATCCTGCGTCCTCTTAAATCACTTTGATAAGGTCAAAAGTTTGGGTTCGTTATCTGTGATCAATACCGTATTTTCATAATGAGCTGACAGGGAATGGTCTCTTGTCACGACCGTCCAGTCATCGTCCAGCCAGTCGACTTCCCAGGTTCCTGCATTAATCATGGGCTCTATGGCAAGCGTCATCCCGCTTTTAAGCTTCACGCCCTTCCTGTTCATCTCATAGTTCGGTATCTCCGGAGCCTCGTGAAGGGCCGTGCCGATTCCATGCCCGCACAAGTCGCGGACGACTCCGTAACCCCTTTCACTGGCGTATCTGCCAATTGCTGCCGAAATATCAAATAGATAATTGCCTTCTTTGGCATATTTTATACCTTCAAAGAAACTTTCCCTTGTCACTTTAATCAAGTCTTCTGCTTCTTTGCTGATCTCCCCGATGCCGTAAGTCCTTGCGGCATCAGAATGATAGCCCTTATAGATCACGCCTGCATCCAGGCTGACCACATCGCCGTCCTGAAGGATGCGGTGCCTGTCAGGAATTCCATGGACCACCTCGTCATTCACCGACACGCAGATGGAAGCTGGATATCCATTATAATCAAGGAAAGATGGGATGCACCCATAACTCCTTATGACTTCCTCTCCCAGCTGATCTATATCCATGGTACTCATTCCCGGATGCAGGGACTTTGCTAGTTCATCATGAACAATCTCTAATATACGTCCGGCTTCTGTCATTAATTCAATTTCTCTGGCCGATTTTATAGTGATTGGCATGTTCCTACGCTCCTAATATCTCTACAATTGCCTGGAATACATCTTCAATGTCTGCCGTACCATCAACGGTCTTAAGGATTCCGGCTTTTGTATAATAGTCGATCAGTGGCTGTGTCTGCTCATGGTACACATTCAGACGATTTGTAACCGTCTCCGGCTTGTCATCATCCCGCAAAATCAGTTCTTTGCCGCATACATCGCAGATGCCCTCCGCCTTAGTGGGGGCATACTCGAGATGGTATGTAGCGCCGCATCCTACGCACGCACGGCGTCCTGACATACGGCGTACGATATTCTCATCCGGCACGTCGACATCAATCGCATAATCCATCTTTTCTCCCAGGTCCGTAAGCGCCTTGTCAAGCGCCTCCGCCTGCGGTATCGTCCTCGGGAACCCATCCAGCACGTATCCGTTCTTGCAGTCCTCCTGCTTTACGCGGTCCACGACAAGATCTACCACCAGCTCGTCGGGTACCAGAAGTCCCTGATCCATGTACGTCTTGGCTTTTTTGCCCAATTCGGTTCCATTCTTAATATTCGCTCTGAAGATGTCGCCTGTTGAAATATGAGGAATACCATACTTTGCGGCAATTTTCTTTGCCTGAGTTCCTTTGCCCGCTCCTGGCGCGCCTAACATGATTATTTTCATATACGTTCCTCCTTATAGCATTTTAACCCGCGAAAAAAATCCCGCGAGTCAAAATGTTAGTTATTTAAAAATCCCTTGTAGTTACGTACAAGCATCTGTGATTCAATTTGCTTCAGAGTCTCCAATACAACACTGACAATGATGATGAGGGAAGTGCCGCCAAATGATACCTTGGCTCCCAGCCATCCATTGAAAAGAATTGGGACAACCTGTACAAGTACAAGTCCGCATGCTCCGATAAAGATAATGTAGTTCAGAATCTTTGTCAGATATTCAACCGTTGGCTTGCCCGGACGTATTCCAGGGATGAATCCGCCGCTCTTCTTCATATTATTCGCGATCTCCAGCGGATTGAATGTAATTGAAGTATAAAAATATGCGAAGAATACTGTCAGCACGATATACAGGATCAAGCCCCATGTATACTTAAGCTGTTCCGGATTGCACCAGTTGCTCTGGTTTAATCCGCGCAGAATCTCGCTGCCGATTCCCGATCCGTTGCCTTTCCTCATAAAGGAAGCAATCACTACCGGGAACTGCATCAATGATGATGCGAAAATAATCGGGATTACGCCTGCAGTATTGACTTTCAGCGGAATGTTCGTTGACTGTCCGCCGTAGGTTCTTCTTCCGGCTACTTTCTGGGAATACTGTACTGCGATTCTTCTCTCACCGCTCTGGAGAATAACAACGAATACGACGAGCGCAATGATAATCGCCAATATGATCACAACCGCAAGTGCTGCTGATGCGATCGGCTTGCCCTTTACAAACTGTTCGAACAATGCAGTCATATCGCTTGGTATCCGTGATATGATATTGATTACCAGCACGATGGAAATACCATTTCCAACGCCTTTTTCCGTGATTCTCTCGCCAATCCACATCAGGAATGCGGATCCTGCCGTAAGTGTCAGAACTACAATTGCCGCGTTCACAAAATTATACTCTACCAGAAGTCCCTGGCGGCCAAACCCTACTGCCATCGCAAGGGATTCGATCAGTGCCAGTGCGACGGTGAGATAACGCGTGATTGCAACAATCTTTTTCCGTCCATCTTCCCCTTCCTTTTGCATCTCTTCTAGTTTTGGAATCGCAATCGTAAGAAGCTGCATAATGATGGATGAAGTAATGTATGGCGTAATGCTCAGAGCAAATATTGACATCTGCTCAAAAGAGCCACCGGTGAAAGCGTTAAACAAGTTAAACGCCTCACCAGTGTTCTGTGCAAAAAATTGCTGAATATAATTGGAGTCTACCCCCGGTGTTGGCAACTGTGATCCAATTCTTATTACGATTAACATCAAAAACGTATATCCGATCTTCTTGCGAATATCTTTGATATGAAATGCTTTTCGGAATGTCTCTAACATTAGATCACCTCTGCTTTTCCACCTAAAGCCTCAATTTTTGCTGCAGCGCCTGCGCTGAATGCATTTGCCTGTACGGTAAGCTTCTTTGTCAGTTCGCCGTTTCCAAGGATCTTGACTCCATCCTTTGGATTCTTGACAATACCCTGCTCGATCAGCGTATCTACAGAAACAACTGCGTCATTATCAAATACTTCCAGAGCGCTTACATTAATACCAATGATTTCTTTAGAGTTTCTGCAAGTGAATCCTCTCTTTGGTATTCTTCTATATAATGGCATCTGGCCACCTTCAAAACCAGGTCTTGTTGCTCCTGAACGAGCCTTTTGGCCTTTATGTCCCTTACCGGCTGTCTTGCCATTTCCAGAACCGTGTCCACGTCCTCTTCTGAAGTTATCATTGTGCTTTGCTCCGTCAGCAGGTCTTAAGTTTGATAAATCCATTGTGACACCTCCTTATCTGAATTTTTATTACTATGCTTCTTCTACTTTTACCAGGTGAGATACCTGTTTAATCATACCTCTTGTTGCTGCATTGTCTGGCAGTTCAACTGTCTTGTTTACTTTTCTCAAGCCTAAAGCTTCTACAGTCTTCTTATGCTTTGGTACAGCACCAATTGTAGATTTCACTAATGTAACCTTTAAATTTGCCATCTTAATCTACCTCCTTAGCCTAAGATCTCTTCAACAGATTTACCGCGAAGCTTAGCCACTTCTTCCGGAGTCTTAACCTGGCGTAAGCCATCGATTGTAGCCAGAACTACATTCTGCTTGTTGTTGGAGCCAAGAGATTTTGTACGGATATTCTTGATTCCTGCCATCTCGATTACGGCACGCGCCGGACCGCCGGCGATTACTCCAGTACCTTCCGGAGCCTTCTTAAGCAGTACGGAAGCGCCTCCGAATTTGCCGATAAAATCATGTGTAATACTTTCATTATCATCCAATGCTACAGTGATAAGGTTTTTCGCTGCGTCTTCTTTTCCCTTGCGGATTGCTTCCGGGATTTCAGTCGCTTTTCCCAAGCCTGCACCAACATGGCCATTACCATCGCCAACAACTACTAAAGCTGTGAATCTCATATTACGGCCACCTTTAACAACTTTGGTTACACGCTTAATTGATACCACTTTTTCATTTAGCTCTAACTGACTAGCATCAATACGTTCTTGTTTCATGTGTGCTCCTCCTTCTAGAAATTCAATCCAGCTTCTCTTGCTGCGTCTGCTAATGCCTGAATCTTGCCCTGGTATATAAAGCCGCCTCTATCAAAGACTACATCCTTAATACCCTTTTCAATCGCCTTCTCGGCAATCACTTTTCCTAAATATGCTGCTGCATCAACGTTGTTAGTTTTTTCCAATTCTGCCTTCACATCTTTCTGAAGAGTGGAAGCGGAAACCAGAGTATTTCCAACTGTATCGTCAATAATTTGAGCATACATATGATTATTGCTTCTAAACACAGCCAAACGTGGGCACTCAGGCGTGCCACTTAAACGGTTACGTATTCTTCTGTGCTTCTTTACGCGAACTTCACTTCTTGATTTTTTGCTAACCATTTTCACACTCTCCTTACTTATTTCTTACCAGTCTTACCAACTTTACGTCTAATAACTTCATCAGCATATTTAATACCTTTGCCCTTGTATGGCTCAGGTCTTCTCTTATCTCTGATTTCAGCTGCGTATTGGCCTACTTTTTCTTTATCGATACCCTTGACGATAATCTTGTTCTGTCCTTCCATTACCGTCTCAACGCCTTCTGGGTCAATCATCTCTACTGGGTGAGAGTATCCAAGACTTAATGTCAACTTGTTTCCTGATTTTGCTGCTCTATATCCAACACCGTTTACTTCCAGAACCTTCTGGTATCCGTCTGTAACGCCAACAACCATGTTGTTGATCAGTGTTCTTGTAAGACCATGAAGAGATTTCATCTTCTTTAAGTCGTTCGGTCTTGTTACAACAATTTCGTCGCCTTCCTGCTTGATTTCCATCTCTGCCGGAAGTTCTTTTTCAAGGGTTCCCTTTGGACCTTTTACAGTCACTTTGTTATTCTCTGCAATCTCAACAGTTACTCCTGCTGGAACTGCGATTGGCAGTCTTCCTATACGTGACATACCTTTTCCTCCTTAACTTAAATTTTCGGAAGAGCGGCTTTGTGTGGCTCTTCTGTTTTCAGTTACTTCTTTGTTGCTTTCGGTTTACCACACGTAGCAGAGTACTTCTCCGCCTACGCCCAGTTTTCTTGCTTCTTTGTCTGTGATTACGCCGTGGTTTGTTGAGATGATTGCTGTTCCAAGTCCGCCGAATACCTTCGGTACGTCAGCGCTTCCAGCATAAACGCGAAGTCCTGGCTTAGAGATTCTCTTAAGTCCCGTGATTACCTTCTCGTTCTTATCTGCTCCGTATTTCAGCGTAATACGGATGGTCTTGAATATTCCATCTTCGATGATGTCATATTTCTCAATATATCCTTCATCCAGTAAGATGCTAGCGATAGCAAGCTTCATCTTAGATGATGGTACATCTACTGTATCATGTTTAGCAGTATTTGCATTACGGATTCTTGTAAGCATATCTGCGATTGGATCACTCATAGTCATTTGTCCTATACCTCCTTCATTATGAAGTTCTCTTCACTAACGCTCAGAGAACGGCCTGCTCACTAAGTTCGGCTCCGCCTCTCTAAGTGTTCAGTGCCTACCAACTAGCCTTTTTAACGCCTGGAATCTGTCCTTTATATGCCAGTTCGCGGAAGCAAACACGGCAGATGCCATATTTTCTCAAATATGCATGTGGACGTCCACAGATTCTGCAACGATTGTATTCTCTTGTAGAGAATTTCTGCTTGCGCTGCTGTTTTAATTTCATCGCTGTCTTAGCCATAATTTACCTCCTTATTTTGTAAATGGCATGTTGAACTGTGCTAGCAATTCACGCGCCTCTTCGTCTGTTTTTGCAGTCGTGACAAAGATTACATCCATTCCTCTTACCTTGTCAACCTTATCATACTCGATCTCCGGAAAGATAAGCTGCTCTTTGATGCCGAGGGCATAATTTCCTCTTCCGTCAAACGCGTTAGGGTTGACGCCTCTGAAGTCACGTACACGAGGCAGGGCGAGGTTGATCAGACGATCAACGAACTCATACATCTTCTCTCCACGTAATGTAACCTTGCATCCGATTGGCATACCTTCTCTTAACTTGAAGTTAGCAACGGACTTCTTTGCCTTGCAAATAACTGCCTTCTGACCTGTAATCTTCTCAAGATCAGCAACTGCTGAATCTAAAAGCTTAGCATTATCTTTTGCTTCGCCAACACCCATGTTGATAACAACCTTTTCGAGTTTTGGCACTTCCATAATATTTTTATAACCGAACTTTTTTGTCAATGCGTCAACGATTTCGTTCTGGTATTGTTCTTTCAGTCTACTCAAAGCACTGGACCTCCTTCCTCAAATTAATCAATTACTTCGCCTGTTGATTTTGCGTAACGAACCTTCTTGTCACCATCCATCTTGATGCCCACTCTGGTTGCTTTTCCCTTGTGAACATACATTACGTTGGAAATATCGATAGGTCCTTCTTGATGAACGATGCCGCCATTTTGATTGGAAGCACTTGGTTTCGTGTGCTTTGTCAGCATGTTGACTCCTTCAACAACAACCTTACCATCTTTCTGGTCAATGGCAATAACTTTGCCTTCTTTGTCTTTATCTTTGCCAGCGATCACCTTTACAGTGTCGCCCTTTTTGATTTTTAACATAGACATCTTTCGCGCACCTCCTTATAGTACTTCCGGAGCCAGGGACACAATTCTCATGAACTGCTTGTCACGGAGCTCTCTCGCTACTGGCCCGAAGATACGGGTTCCTCTTGGTGTCTTATCATCTTTTATAATTACAGCAGCATTTTCGTCAAAACGGATGTATGAGCCATCTTTACGACGAGTACTCTTTACAGTACGAACAACTACAGCTTTTACTACGTCACCCTTTTTAACAACGCCGCCTGGTGTTGCATCTTTAACGGTCGCAACGATTACATCGCCGATACTTGCATATCTTCTTGTTGAACCACCAAGTACGCGGATACACAGTAATTCTTTCGCACCTGTGTTGTCTGCTACTTTCAGTCTGCTTTCTTGCTGTATCATGCAGGTTTCCCTCCTTATACTATTTCACTTTTTCCATAACTTCAACAAGTCTCCATCTCTTGTCCTTAGATAACGGTCTTGTTTCCATTACTTTTACTTTGTCGCCAATGTTGCATTCATTTGCTTCATCATGAGCTTTCAGCTTGTAAGTTCTCTTTACAATCTTCTTGTAAAGCGGATGTTTTACATGATCTTCAACTGCAACAACTATGGTCTTATCCATTTTATTACTGATAACCTTGCCCACACGGGTTTTTCTAAGATTTCTTTCCACAGTCTATACTCCTTTCATTGTGAATGAAGTTCTTTTCGCCAAGCCTGACAGAACCTCGCTAATCACTATTGTCCTGCCTTTTCAGTAATTATCGTCTGAATTCTGGCAATGTTTTTTCTGACTTCCTTGATTCTGCTTGTATTGTCTAACTGATTTGTTGCATTCTGGAATCTCAGGTTGAAAAGTTCCTTTTTAGCAGCTACTAATTCTTCATTCAATTCTGCAGCTGATTTTGTTCTTAAATCTTCTACAAATTCATTAATTTTCACTGTTATCACCGCCTTCTAAGTCTGCGCGAGAAACTATTTTACATTTACATGGCAGCTTATGAGTTGCCAGACGAAGCGCCTCTTTTGCAACTTCTTCTGATACGCCTGCGATTTCAAACATAACGCGTCCCGGCTTAACAACCGCTACCCAGTATTCTAAGGTTCCTTTACCAGAACCCATACGTGTCTCAGCTGGTTTCGTAGTTACAGGTTTATCTGGGAATATCTTGATCCATACTTTACCGCCACGCTTGATATAACGAGTCATAGCGACACGGGCAGCCTCGATCTGGTTGGAACGAATCCAGCATGGCTCCATTGCAACGATACCATATTCACCATTTGTAATCTTGTTTCCACGAAGCGCCTTGCCCTTCATGGAACCACGGAATTGTTTACGACGTTTTACTCTTTTTGGCATTAACATTATTTATCGCTCCCTTCCTTTGCTGCTTTTTCCGGAAGAACTTCGCCTTTGTAAATCCAAACCTTAACACCAACTTTTCCATAAGTTGTGTCAGCCTCAGCGAATCCGTAGTCAATGTCTGCTCTTAGTGTCTGAAGCGGGATGGTTCCCTCGCTGTAGAACTCTGTACGGGCCATATCGGCTCCGCCAAGACGTCCTGATACAGATGTCTTAACACCAAGTGCTCCAGATTTCATTGTTCTGGACATGCAGGATTTCATTGCACGCCTGAAAGAGATACGGTTCTCAAGCTGTAACGCGATATTTTCCGCTACCAGCTGAGCTTCTTTATCCGGTCTCTTGACTTCTTTGATGTCAACAACTAACTTCTTATCTGTAAACCGAACTAACTCGCCTTTTACTTTCTCAATCTCTGCTCCGCCCTTGCCGATTACTACGCCAGGCTTTGCTGTATAGATAATGATCTTAACGCGGTCGGATGCTCTTTCGATCTCAATCCTTGAAACACCGGCGCTGTATAATCTCTTCTTAAGATACGTTCTGATTTCATGGTCTTCTACTAAGTAGTCTGCGAAGTCTTTTTCAGCATACCATTTAGAGTCCCAGTCTTTGATAATACCGACTCTCAAGCCATGAGGATTAACTTTTTGTCCCATGATTGCCCTCCTTATCTTTCATCAAGCACAAGTGTAATGTGGCTCATTCTCTTCTCG